>Ga0335085_10011171_pt1 | contig 13342 bp, 14 predicted proteins | sample Lox_Sample_45_FD_206712 | JGI IMG/M metagenome (GOLD analysis project Ga0335085, IMG submission 206712) | Soil microbial communities from Loxahatchee National Wildlife Refuge, Florida, United States - Lox_Sample_4.5 | ecosystem: Environmental > Terrestrial > Soil > Wetlands | place: USA...
TGCCCGACCCCCAGAAAGTCTTTTCTCTGATGAGAACGGCCTACGGAATGGGAGTTTGGTCCTTCGATCTCTCTTCTCCAAAGCAACTCGAATCTTTCAGAAAGTTACGGGATTTAACGGATGACAGCGCGCTCATGGGTTTCTGCCATCTGGACGCGGAGGAAGGAGCTTCTCTTTTAGGGAAGCCCCTTCATCGGTTTGAATCCAGAATCATCTCAACGATCCGAAAAGACCTCCTCCCTTCAAACCTCGCTCGAAATATTCTTCCTCCCTCTTCTTCCTCCGAGGTCCTCACACAAAAAGAGATTGACCGGATCGCCTTCGATCCTCTTCGCTTGGAGCAGGCGCTCTCTCTCTTCGATCCCGAAGAGTCCCCCTTCCTCCTCGTCGGAGAGAAATACGGGGACTGGCTGCTGGCGCTGGGCCGGGTCGATCTCCTTCACGAAATGGTGTCCAGAGTCAGGGAGAAAGGATTCATCCCCATCTTCTCGGGTCAATGGGCGACCTTTGTCCTTCCGAAGGCGAAGCCTCTCCATGTCGCGGCCTACGCGGTCCCCATCAATCAGAAATGGAGCCTCTTTGATCTGCCCCGTGCTTGCGATCTGATCAAGAAGTTTGACAAGCCCGTCATCAGCCTCAATCCTCTGGCCGACGGGACACTGCCGAAAGAATCCGAAGGGGCCTTTTCTTTTCTCTTTGATGAATTGAAGATCTATGCGGCGATTCCCAAGGTTGCTTCGGAAGGAGAAACCCGAACCATCGTCGAGACCCTGGTGAAATTTCCGTCTCTCATCCCCCCGCGAAAAACATGATCGCCCCTGCCACCAGGGGAATGCTGAGATTGTCATCCACGCCTACCGGAAGAATCTCGATCACAGTCGCCCCCAGCGCTGCGAGACTTCCTGCAAGTCGGCCCAGATGAGGATAGATCCACACAATCAACAGCGACGTGATCAGAAAAGCCATGCTTCCTTCAAGCGTTTTTCCAAAGATCGTAACTCTTCCCACCCCTCTCCCGATCAAGGCGGCCGCCGTATCGGAAATGATGAGGATGAGGATGCTGGCAATGGCGATGGACTTGGGAAAGAGAAGAATGGTCAGGACGGTCGAGAAGATGAAATAGGTGGCCCCCATCAAGGCGGGCTTCTCTTCCTCTCTGAGAACTCTTCCAAAAAAATACTTTCGAAAAAGAGAAGCCATCCCGGGGTGGAAGTGGCGAAGGAGGTCCACCCAGAGAAGGGCCAAAAAGAAAGGCACGAGGAAGAGGATGATCGTTTCTTCGGAAGTCAACGCATATCCGACGGGGACGATTAAGGTGGAAAAGTGGACAATCTTTCTCTTGATCTCAACGCCGGTCAGCATCCTGTCGCTCAAAGCTTAAGGCTCAAAGTTCAAAGTCCATCCTCATTAGAATTTTGGGGTTCCCATTTCCTGATCTCTTCGTCTGAGTCCCCGCGTCTCCATGTCTCTCTATTTCCCCGTCGCGATTGATTCACTCCGAGCCCTCCGCTCCGAACCCCGAACTCTCCACTCCGAACTAATCTTTTTAAGCTTCTCCACTTCTGCCGGGGTCAGGTAGCGGGATTGTCCGAAAGGAAGGTCTCCCAAGGTAACGGGCCCGTATTCGATTCGTTTCAGTTTGAGGACGGTATGGCCGACGGCTGAGAACATTCGCTTCACCAGACGGTTTCTCCCTTCCGTTACGACGACCCGTATCCAGCTATTTTTCTCCTTCTGACGGATCAGACTGCATGAAACGGCCCTGGCCTCCCCATCTTCGAGCCTCACCCCCCTCCGGAGCCGCATCAGCTTTTTCTCCTCCGGAACCCCTGCCACCTTCACCAGATAGGTCTTGGGAATGGAGAATCTGGGGTGGGAGAGGAGATGGGCCAGGTCCCCATCATTCGTGAGAAGGAGAAGTCCCTCCGCGTCGAAATCGAGACGGCCTACCGGATAGATTCTCCATCTCACATTTTTGAGGAGATCCATGATGGTCGGCCTTCCCTTTGGGTCTTTGACCGTGGAAAGATAGCCCCTGGGTTTATTCAGGAGCAGAATGACTTTCGGCTCAAAAGGAGCGAGTCTCTTCCCGTCGACTTTGATGTGATCTCTGGAGGGATCGGCCTTTAAGCCGAGGGTCTCAACGATTTTTCCGTTGACCGACACCCTTCCCTCGACCACCATCCTTTCGGCTTCCCTTCTCGAAGCGATCCCAGCTTTGGCTAAAATCTTTTGAATTCGTTCCGGTGTCAATCGAACTCCCCTGCTAATGGAATCGATCACTCGGGCCAGTACGGTATTTGACTTTTCTTCTCCGGTAGAACCGGGCCTCCCTTGAGTGTTTACTTCTCCTCGCGAGTAACCTCAACCTTCTCCGGCTCTCTGTCCCCGGCCTTTTGTGCACACTCTCCCAGCGCCCCCAAGGTGTCAGCCTTCCGGCATTCAGGGTGCTTACGGAAAAGGGTCAGTCCTCCGGTGACCATGATCACCGGATAGAGTGGCCCGAGAATAAGACCGATGTCAACTGCCTCTGCTTTTTTGTCCGTCGTGAGCGTGAAGGTGATCATCATCAGGATTGCCAGCACAATGACCATTGCTTTTTTCATTCTCTCTTCTCCTTTTTGCATGGGTTAAGACTCTGTGCCGACCTTGGGACGATTATAGCATCACTGTTCGCGATTCCATAACTATTTTCCAGTTGTCGAATGGAAATGCTTTGGGATTTTTTGGAAATTTCTGAAAAGTTAGACAGGAGAAGAACAGAGTGTTGAATTTTCAGTCATCTCCTGAAATTTCAAACGAGTGAATGCCAACCCAACTTTCTACTCCTCTCCCTCATCCGCAGGGGGATCTTGAGGAGGGAGGACTTCCTCTGTCTCGGGTTTTAGAACCTCTTCCGTGCTCGTTTCTTGGGGGGACATTTCCTGAGGGGACGTTTCTTGGAAAGATGTTTCCCGCGGGGAAACCTCCTGGGGCGCTGGAGGCGGCTGAATTTCCTGGAGTTTGGGGAGATCGGAAACTGAATTTAGGCTGAAGAGTTCGAGAAAGGCCTTGGTGGTTCCATAGACGATGGGCCGTCCGGGCATCTCCTTCCGACCCATGATTTTGACCAACCCCTTCTCCAAGAGGGTGTGAAGAACCGATCCCGTGTCTACCCCTCGAATCTCCTCGATCGCAGGCCGAATGACGGGCTGGCGATAGGCAACGATGGCGAGTGTCTCCAGGGCGGCTGGGCTCAGCTTCACGGCTTTCGCCTTTTTCAGACGGTGAACCCATTCGGCCCAACCGGGTTTGGTCCGGAATTGATACCCGCCCGCTATTTCTGCCAGCTCTATCCCCTTGGAACGGTCCCCGTATTCTGCTTGAATCCTACGAATCCCTTCTAAAATATCCTCTTTGTTCGATTCGGGCAGGATCTCGACCAGGGCTTCGACCCGAATCGGGGAATCGGAAATGAAGAAGAGACTTTCTAATATTGGCTTGACATCGAAATCATCCATCGTTCTATTCCCTCACTTGCCTTTTAATGAACCGAGTAAGCACCACGTTCAAAGCCTCGCACCCAAACGGGCACGGGGCTGCCCCCGTTAACAAACGGCAACTAAATTCCATTATTCAAGCCTCTTTTTGGAATGGGTCATTTGAATTCATTTGGAGCTTGGAATTTGGTTATTGGAATTTGCCTTATTTCGTCTCCAGAAACTCTATTCTTTCCCCGGGGGAAATAGAGCAGATAGCGTGTTTATACACGAGATGATCCGCCTCTCCTCGGAGGAGGAGACAGAAATTGTCAAAGCTGAGAATCACCCCTTCGATCTTACGGCCTGTGGTCAATTCAATCGCAACATGTTTCCGGTCCCGGCGGACACGATTGAGAAATTGGTCCTGGATGTTCATCTGAGTCTTCATCATGTCATGGCCCCCCCTCTTCCCCAAAAGGATTGGATGTTGAGAAACAATTTTTGGTGATCCGCCGACTCATCCCACCAATGAACCTCCGGATCGGCCTTAAACCAGGTCCATTGCCGCTTCGCGTAGTGCCGGGTCTCCCTTTTCATCCGTCTGACGGCTTCGTTCCATCCGATCTCTTTCAAGAGAAATTGAACCATCTGTTTATAACCCAAACTTTGCATTGGCTTCAATTCAGGCCCGTAGCCCATCTCCATCAGCCTTTCGACCTCCTGAAGGAATCCCTTTTCTACCATTTGGTCCACCCTCTCGTCGATACGGCGAAAGAGCTTGTCCCGGTCGATCTCCAGACCAATTTTCAGGGTGAGGTACGGCCTTTCGCCAAAATCATGCTGCTCCCGATAATAAGAGATCGGGACCCCTGTCGAATCAAAGACCTCCAGGGCTCGTATGATCCGAAAGAGGTCATTGGGATGAAGACGAGACGCTGTCCGGAAATCGACTTTTTTCAAACGTTCATAGAGGGCCCCCGCCCCCTTTTCCTGGGCTTCCTGTTTTAGACTTTCCCTCACCCCGGGGTCTATTTTAGCACTGTTAAAGAGTCCCTGGGTGAGGGTTTTGATATAAAGCCCGGTCCCCCCGACGACCCAAATGGGTTTCCTTTCCTGGAATAATTGATCGACCTTCTTCCGGCCGAGCGACCGATAGAGCGCCGCATGAAAAGGTTGATCCGGAGGCACGAGGTCAATCAGGTGGTGCCGAACCCTTCTCTGGTCGGCCGGCGTGGGCTTGTTCGTCCCGATATCCATATAACGGTAAACCTGGACCGAGTCGGCACTGATGATTTCGCCTCCCAGCGTCTCCGCCCATTCAATCGCCAATTTGGATTTGCCAGCCCCCGTCGGACCGAGGAGAATCACGGCCCTAGGCCTGTCCCGCTCAATCGTTGAACCCATATGGAGTGGATTTTAATGAATTCACAATGAGACTTCAAGTGTGACGCTCCCCGCCCACAGGGCGGGGCTTCCCGGAGAGGAAGTTTCTTTCACCGTGTGCCCCTGCCGGTAGGCAAGGACCCCGCCTACAAGGCGGGGGATGTTCTCTGCGCAGAGGATAAAATCCTCTTGAAATTATAATTTATTTTTTATAGGATTAACCCTGTTGTTCATCCCCGTTTTCCTGAAACCGTCGCTCAATTAAGTTTTAACCGATAGGAGCTTGATATGCCTTCCACATTCTTCATCAACCCCCGCTCCAATCCTGAACTGAGAAGCCTTCATGAGATTATCCTCCTCCCCCAACCGAGCCACCTCCAAGATTATTTTCTTGGCGTGATGGCCATCCTGTCTGAATATTTTTCAGTTCGCTATTCGGCCCTCTTCCTCCAGGACCCCCAGAAGGATTCCCTCCATGTCGAAGCCCTCTACGGAATCGAGAAAGAGATTCATCCTTTTACTTGCCCCAGCCAAAAAGGAACGATCGGTAAAGTTCTGGAATCGCGACAGCCCATGGTGATCCAGAACCTGAATCAAGAACCTCTCTACGAGGAGATGATGAAGGGCCAGAAGCGCACCGAGAGGATCGAAGCCCCTCTCCTCTGCGTTCCCCTGATGACGGGGGATGAGCCGAAGGGCGTGATCAATATGAATTCACTCTACGGGCCCAGACACGAATTCGTGGAGGACTTCCAGTTCCTCTCCGTCCTCTCAGCGATCCTCTCTCCTGCGATTAAGAGTTACCACTCTAAAAAGAGCGACCCCCTTGCCAAGGAGAGCAAGCTCAAAGCGAGGTCTCATCTCCTGGATGAGATCTTGGAACAAAAGCTGGTCGAAGTTTTGAACAAAATTGACCCCTATGTGGAGACGAAGACCCACATGGGAATCTTTGACGATATCATTCGAGTGGTGGAAAAGATTTTGATTAAGTCCGCATTAGAGAGAGTGAACCACGTTCAAATTGCCGCCGCCCAATTCTTAGGCATCAATCGGAACACCCTCCGTAAAAAGATGAAGGAGCTGAAAATCAAGGTTGGGAGCGATTAGCTTAAATGCGGAGTGCGGAATTTAAAGTTCAAATCTTTTTACCGAGGGCATGCAACGAAGCACCAGGGAACGCCCCAGATGAGATTTTTCAGGCAGCCTGATTAAGGTTGGCCGTCGCTGATATATTCCGAAATCCGAATTCCAAAATCCCCATTTGTGGGCCTCTTGCAATAAATGAATTCAGAAGTCACAATTTAATCCGTGACGAATCCTCGGGAGAATACGGAAAAACTGAGCGCCCTTTGCCGCCAATGGGGGAGCTCCCTGTTTGGCGTGGCAGACCTTCGCTCCTTCAAAAAAGAAGAAATCCTTCTCCCTTCTTCCTTAATCGATCGACTCCCCTTCGCCATCTCGGTGGGGTTTCACCTCTCGGATGCCGTTTTAGAAGAGGTTGAAAACCAACCGACCCCCCTCTATTTCCATCACTACCAGAGAGTCAACATTCTTCTGGATACCATCGGCCTGGTCCTCACCTCAACCATTCAAGACCTGGGATACCAAGCCATTCCCATCGCCGCCTCTCAACTCGTGGATTGGAAAACTCAGAAAGCCCATCTCTCCCATAAGCATGTGGCCCGCGCTGCGGGGTTGGGATGGATCGGCCGAAACAATCTCCTCGTCAACGAACAATTTGGATCTCGGATTCGCCTTGTCACCATCCTCACCGGGATTCCTCTGATCGTCAGCGCTCCTTCGGTATCGGTAAAGGATTGCGGTTCGTGTCTGGACTGCCTGCCGGTCTGCCCTGCGGGAGCCATTCGCGAACGGCAACAGGATTTCGATCATCTTCGATGCTATGAGCAGCTGAGAATCTTTGTCAAAACCCTCCATTTCAGTCATAATATCTGCGGGGTCTGTGTGAAGGCCTGCCGGGGTAAACGCTGAAAAATTGGAATGATGGAGTCATGGAGAATTGGAGTCATGCTAAGGAAATTGGTTTCTGTTTTTTTTGAACCTGGACCCATCTTTCCAGTATTCCAATATTTCAGTACTCCAAAAATGTTCCAAAGCTAAGCTAAGTCCGAATGAACAATCCATCCCATCCATTTCCAAGGAAGTTTGACGTCATTGTGGTAGGCGGGGGGCATGCCGGGATTGAAGCCTCCTTGGCCTGCGCTCGCATGGGACACCCGACCCTTCTCATCACACAAAAAGTCGAACAGATCGGCACCATGTCCTGCAACCCCGCCGTGGGCGGGTTGGCCAAAGGCCACCTGGTGAAAGAAATTGACGCCCTGGGTGGAGAAATGGCCAAAGCCACGGACGAGACAGGAATCCAGTTCCGCCAGTTGAATGATACACGAGGTCCAGCGGTACGCTCTTCGCGAGCCCAGGTGGATCGCCAGGAATACCGGCTTCGGATGAAACGGACGGTGGAGCGTCAGAGCGATCTTTCGATTCAAGAGGCCACGGCAGAAGAAATCTTAATCGACGGAAATCGGGCCGTTGGCGTGAAGACAGATTCGAACGAAATCCTTCGGGCAAAAGCCCTGGTCCTGGCCCCCGGGACTTTTTTGAACGGTCTGATTCATATCGGCCTCGAACACTTCCCCTCGGGCAGGATGGGGGATCCGCCCTCTCTGGGCTTATCCGAGTCGCTGAGACATCTGGGATTTCGGATGGGAAGGCTCAAGACCGGCACCACGCCAAGGCTGGACGGACGGACGATCGATTTTTCTCAGCTCACCCCTCAACACGGAGACACCCCGCCTCTTCCTTTCTCCTTCTCGACGGAAAAGATCGACGTCGAGCAGGTTCCCTGCTACATGACTTACACAAATACCACGACCCACGACATTATCCGGAACGGCCTTGACCGGTCCCCTCTCTACTGCGGGATCATCAAGGGCGTCGGACCCCGTTATTGTCCCTCGATTGAGGACAAAGTGGTCCGATTCGCCGATAAGAAAAGGCATCAGATTTTCTTGGAACCCGACGGCCGCCATACGGACGAGATCTATCCGAATGGTATTTCCACCAGCCTGCCTCTGGATATTCAGGTCCGGATGCTGAGGTCGATCCAGGGGCTGGAGCATGCGGAGATCCTGCGGCCCGGCTATGCCATCGAATACGACTTTGTCGATCCCACGGAATTGAAGCCTTCCCTCGAAACAAAAAAGATCCGTGGACTCTTCCACGCCGGACAGATCAACGGAACGTCCGGCTACGAAGAGGCGGCCGCTCAAGGCTTAATGGCCGGCATCAATGCCTCGCGCTCTATCCGGGGGGAGGCCCCCCTCCTTCTGAAACGTTCCGATGCTTATATCGGCGTCTTAATCGATGACCTGGTCACCAAAGGGACGGCCGAACCCTATCGTATGTTTACCTCCAGGGCGGAATATCGCCTCCATTTGAGGGAAGACAATGCCGATTTGAGGCTGAGAGAAAAAGGATACGAAGCGGGATTGGTCAAGGAGGAGGAGTATCGCCTCTTTCTCCAGAAAAAAAAGGCGATTCAAGAAGCCCTTTCCAGAATCGCAACGGTGAGAGTCCATCCGACAAGGGAAAATAATGAACGCCTTTGTCGATGGGGAACCGTGACTCTGAAAAAAGACTCCTCCCTCCAGGAGATACTGAGGCGACCCGAAATTCATTTCGGACATCTCCTCGACTTTGATCGAACCCTCGAAACCTTTCCTCAACCCGTGCAAACACAGGTCGAGATACAAGTGAAGTATGAGGGTTATATCACGAGGCAGACGGACCAGATCGAGAGGTCTAAAAGATTGGAGGAGGTGAGCTTTCCGGGCGAATTTGATTTCAGCTCGGTGATCGGACTCACCACAGAGGTGATGGAAAAACTGATCAAGATTAAGCCGCACTCTCTCGGCCAGGCTTCAAGAATTTCCGGCGTCACCCCTGCCGCCATCTCCATCCTGATGATCAATTTGAAGAAACAGGGATACTTATGAGGACGGCGACCGCTCACGAAGGAATACATTCACGGTTAAATCGTCGGAGAAAGGCGGAGAGATGAATTCTCCGGAAAAAATCTCCCTCTGCAAAATCCGCCGGCCACCGGCATCCCATCGGCCCAATCCCGTATGACGTTACGAAAAATAATTTCCCGCGAATTCCTTCTCTGTTTCTCTGCGCAATTTGCTTTCACCTTCGTCTTCCATATCCTGGTCCCGACCATTCCGATCTATCTTTCGAGATCCGGCTCGACGGAGGTGGAAATTGGCATTCTGATCGGCGCCCTCGGCATCTCTTCCCTGGTCCTCAGGCCGATCGTCGGCAAGAAACTTTCCGAAATCCGCGAAAAAAAATTCATGCTCGCGGGCGCGGTTCTCTTCGCCGTGACCTCCGTCGCCTATATCTTAACGCCTCCCTTTTGGCCTTTTCTCTTCGTGAGAATCTTCCAGGGAATCGGAACGGCTTTCTTTTTCACGGCTTCCATCGCATTGATCACCCACATCACCCCGGAGGCCTACCGGGGGCAAAGCCTCGGTTATTTCTTTCTCTCGTTCAATATTTCCATGGCGTTAGCCCCGATCGCCGGGATGTTTTTGATCAACCAATTCAGTTTTAATACCCTCTTCTCGGTCTGTACGGTCCTCTCTCTCTGCTCTCTAGGGATTGCCAGCAGGTTAAGCCAGAAAGAGTTGAATCCCGTCGGAGATGTGCCCACAGAAGCCGTTTCTTCTTTCGGTTTCAAAACCCTTTCCCCGATCCTCCTATACTTCATGGTTCATATGATCTTCGGAGCTCTCATGGCCTTTTTCCCGCTTCATGCCGTTAACCACGGCGTGGCAAACCCCGGTCTCTTCTTCACCGCCTATGCTTTTGTCATGATTTCCGGCCGTGTTTTTGGAGGAAGGATTTTTGATATTCAGAGGAGAGAAAAGGTCATCTTGCCTTGCATCATCGCCTTTATTCTCGCGATGACGCTTCTCGCTTTCTCGAAGTCTCTTGAGATGTTTATTCTTGCGGCTGTGATCGCAGCCGCAGGCCACGCCTTTCTCGTGCCCTCTTTATTCGCCTATGTCCTTGACCTCGTCGGTGCTTCTCATGGACCAGCGATAGGATGGTTGACCGCGATGGGCGATTTAGGACTAGGACTCGGACCGATGATCATGGGCGTCGTCCTTCGCTTGACGAGCTTTCCTACGATGTTCCTTTCCCTGGCCCTTACGGGCCTGATCGGTCTTGTCTATTTCTATCTTTTTGTAAGAGGAAGAATTTGAGGCGAAGGACTCAACGGCTCTTCCGCTAGAGTTCTCAGGCCGTAGGAAGGCGGGACTTCCGGGGCACGCGGGGGCGGGCAGAATGTGAACCATCGAAATTCTTTCCGAAGGGTCCTCTTCCTGCCTGCCGATCGGCAGGGACCCTGCCTTCTCAGCGGGACGTTTGGGGCACGCTCCGGTCAACTTCGAAAAAAGCGCAAAAAAGCCACAATCCCCCGGCTCACTGCTCTGACCACCGTTGCGAGCTCGAGCAGGGGCGTTTCAACCGTCGTTAAAATTGCTTCCTCGAAATCCCTCAAGCGCTCGGCTCCATCCTGAACCGTAGCAATCCCTTCTTCGACCCGATCCATTTGCCGATGTACGGATTGCAGGATACCACTGACCTCCCGGGAGATGACCGTCAGGTCATGACTGAGGGGAACCACCTGCATGCGGGCGGTCTCCAAAATTTTCTCGGCCTCGCGAGCCGTACGACGAATCTGCAGAATAACAGGAATGAGAACAATCGCAACAACAACGACCGATGCCGCAATGACAGTGACGCTGATAGTCAGTAGCATAACCCGTGATCTCCCTTCGATCGATTCGGCGGCGTCCCGCCCTCCGCTGAAGGCAGGCCGCGTTCCTTTCTTCGACTCGCCTTTCGACAAGCCTTTCGAACGGCTCAAGGCCGGGAGTGGATCGAACGGCTCAAGGCCGGGAGCGCTCCGAACGACTCAAAACACTGAGTCTCGAAGTGCCGAGGCGACCCTGAACTCTCCATCTTCAGACCGACGCGTCGAAGAGTCGGCTTAAGCTTTGGGTTCGTCTTTCCTTCCTTCCTTAGACAACTCTTTCTTCGCAGTTTCCAAACCGACCTCCACCGCGCCCTTCACTTTCTTCACCCCTGCTTTTGCTTCCCCGATCACTTCCTTTGCCTTCAGACGCGCTTCCGAAAGCTGAAGATTCGCTTCTTTCTTCAGCTCCTCAGCCCGACGATGAGCCTCTTCCAGGAGAATCTTCGCCCTGGCGTGTGCCTCTGAATACAGCTCGCTTGCCTCGTCGAAAACTTCATCTCCCTTTCGCTTAAGCTCAGACCTCAACTCCTTACCGGATTTCGGAGCAAACATAAGTCCTGCCAGTGCTCCCAGGATGCCCCCGATCAGAAATCCTCCCAGGAACCCTCCGCGAACATTGTCATTTTCTGCCATGGAATTTACCCTCCTTTCCGTTTTGTCAACTCACCCTCACCTTTTCAGGCAACCGGTCACCCTCCTCTCAGCTAAGGGAAGGCCTGGATATCCACATACACTTTTTTAAGATTATCAAAAACAGCCGGTGAAGTAAATAAGGTGAACTTAGTATTTTAAAATGGAAAGAACCGTATTCTGTCTGGGATTTTCAGCCCGGAGCTTCATGAATGAACACGCGGTTCTGTTCCTGAAGCCCCGGGGTTTTCTTTTTCACCTCTGAAATCCCTCCTACGCGTCCGCGATTATCTCTTCGGGAGACTCAATATGGCTCGCTGAAGCCCTTTCTTTCCCGCCGGCAAAAAAGGCCAGCGTGTCATTGAACTTTGTGCGACCCTCTGAACAAAACCGCTTGGTCTGGTCCAATGCCTTATTTGTTCTCTCTCTGATTCCTGACCTCAGTTCGCCCCCAGATTTCGGGGCCAAGAGAAAGCCTGCTGCCGCACCCAAGAAGCTCCCTACCATCAGACCTTTCCATAGACCGGAATAATTTCCTTTTGCTTCCATTGTCTTACCCTCCTTTCTTACTTACCCCCGTTACCTCGTCAATGAGGCCTTTTCGAAGTCAAAAACCTTTCAGTCTAAAATTAGTTACCCAGAGCGACGTTTGTCAAGGTAGAAACGAAGGAAAAGGCCAAACAGCCCCCTCACCCTTCCCGTCTCCCGGCAGACCGTGTCGAAATTACCGAAAAACTACTTCCGTTGGAAGACAGGGCAGGAAGTCGGGTAACGAAGCTTTAGAGGATTACGACACAGTCTGCGGCGTGGAAAGAGAGGATGTGAGGGATTTGGGGTCGAATTTTTGATGGATTTTCTCCGTCGGGAGAATCGGGACAAAGAGAGTGGGATAGGTTAGGGGAAGGGACTCATCCTCTCCAATAACAAGATACCCATTTTTTCTTAAACTGGAGGCGATCTTTTTGAGCACGTCCACCTGGCATTCTTTTGAAAAGTAGGTGAAGGCTAAATTCCGACAAAAGATGATGTCCATTCCGGGAAACGGGTCTTCATGGATGAGGTCATGCTTTTTAAACTCCACGCTTTCCCGAACGGATGGATCCAGAACATAAAATCCGTCATTCATCTTAAAGAATCTTTGAACGATGCCTTCCGGAATCTCTTTTAAAGTGCTTTCTTTGTATCTCCCTTCCCTCGCCCTTACGAGAAGGTTTTCATTAATATCTGTGGCGACGAGGGTAAGACGGATCCCGGGGAAATCTTTTTCGAATTTTTCCTTCCACAACATGGAGAGGCTGTAAGGTTCTTCCCCGTTGGCGCAGCCAATCGACCATATTTTTAAATCGCCCTCCCCCTTATTTTTGGCCACCGTCGGGATGAGGGAGGACTCAAGGATGTCGAAAACCTTCCTGTCTCTGAAGAATCTCGTGATCGTCACCGTGAGGATTTGAGAGAGGCGGCTGGTTTCTTCAGGGTCTTTTTTGACTTTGAGCAAGTAATCTTCAAGCGTGGGGAGGCGAAGGTCGGCAATCCGATGTTCAACTTTTCGCTTGATCCCCCCTCTTTTGAACCTCCGCCATTGGAGGTTCAGGAGAGGAGCAGCTTCCTTGATGAATTGCTCAAAATCCATGGCTCTTTTCGAAATCGAGCAGCTGTTTCTTTACCTTCACCCCGTGACCGAACCCGCCCAACCCGCCATTGCTCTCGATCACTCTGTGGCAGGGGAGGATTAATGGAATTGAATTCCGGCCATTGGCATTTCCAACGGCTCGAAAGGCTTTGGGATGGCCAATCGCCTGCGCAATGTCTCCGTAGGATCGGGTTCGACCGTAGGGAATTCTTGCAAGTGCGGACCAAACTTTTTTCTGGAATGGGGTTCCCCTCACATCCAGCTTGCATTCAAACCTCTGGAGTTCACCCTTCAAGTATTTCTTGAGTTGATTGACAACCTTCCTGTTCCTTCGGTCATCCCTCACGATCTTTCCGGCAAATCTCCCCTTTAGCCTTTTCATAAAGG
>Ga0335085_10011172_pt1 | contig 13341 bp, 15 predicted proteins | sample Lox_Sample_45_FD_206712 | JGI IMG/M metagenome (GOLD analysis project Ga0335085, IMG submission 206712) | Soil microbial communities from Loxahatchee National Wildlife Refuge, Florida, United States - Lox_Sample_4.5 | ecosystem: Environmental > Terrestrial > Soil > Wetlands | place: USA...
CCGCCGACGGCCACCGACGCGATCAGCAGCCAGCTGGCCCGGGTGCGGCCGGTGTAGGCGCGGTGCCGGGTCAGGCAGCGCAGGCCGATGAAGGTGCCCAGGCAGGACAGTAACCAGCCGAGCCCCCGGATTGAGCAGGCCGTGCGAGAACTGATTGACCTGAAGTTGCGTCACCGTGCCCCCCACCGAGACGTTCCCGCCCTGCGCCAGGGTCCGGCCTGGGCCAGGTAGATACCGAACGTATCAGCTCGATCACACAAGGGTCATAAAGTGCGTCGAGAGGAGTCCACTGTGACGACTGGGGCGCACCGGCCGGGGAGCGCGGCGGGGCGGGCCCGACCCGACCGCCCCGCTGCGTCCCGGTTCGCCCGGTGCCGCTTCCCCGGCGGCCCCAGGCGGGTCAGTGCGCCGCGTGCCGTCCGAGGACCGAACGTCCCGGCGCGGCGTGCCGCCCGGCCGGCCGGCGGTGCGGTTTGAGCCGGGTCGTCGCGCTCTTGATGGCCGACCCGATATTCACCGGGAAGCTGACGGGCTCCCAGGTGAGGCCGATGAGCGGCGAGTACCGCGCCTGAATCCGGGCAGCCTTGATTCCGTCGCTGACCATGATTATCCCTCCCCATTCCTGGCCACTGGCCAGGCTCCACCCCCCAAGCGGGCCGCTGCGCGAGCGGCATCCGCCCTTACGTCTAGCAGACGCGACACGGCTAAAGGCGGTTTACGTTCTATTCAGTTGATTACGGAAAGTATCCAGGATTGGCGGCACCAGGCAAACAACCGCCGAGGGTGGATAACCGCAGGTCAAGATCATAACGAACGATGCCGGGATCACCTCTGGCCTCCCTCGGAACAGCCCTGATGAAACCGTTTCACTACCTAATTAGCGCTATCGGCCCCGGGAGGTTCGGCACGCATTCACCCGGTTTTGCCAGGCAGGTATCTTTTCCATAACACCCGGCTGAATCACTCTGCGTAGCCGGTTCGATAGCCAGCCAATTCCGTGCGATTGGCTCTGGGCCACACGCCCGGGTAAGCCGAAGATGGCGGCAGGAAGATGTCCGGACGTTCACGAAAGGGACCGCCATGCGCCAGTTCCCCGCCAGCCCGATCACCGCGCTCATCGATGAGTCTCCCGACGTCAATCTCAGCGAGAGCATCGGTCCCGACCTTTCGGTGGCCGACATCCTCGGCCAGGACGGGCTGGCGGCCCTGGCCGGCGTGAGCCTCGGCTACGGGACGTCGGCCGGCCGCGCTGACCTGCGCGCCCTGGTCGCCGGACGGCTCGGCGTGCCCAGCGAGCAGGTGCTGCTCACCTCCGGCGCGGCCGGAGCGCTGTTCCTGGTCGCGCTGCTGCACAGTGACGAAGGGGACGGCGAGGTCGTCGCCTGCCTGCCCTGCTACCCGCCGATGCTCGACGTCCTGCGCGGCCTCGGCGCCCGGGTGGTCACCGTGTCCGGGCGGTTCGCGGACGGCTACCGCGTCGACCTGGACGCCTTCTCCGGTCGCCTGTCGGCGCGCACCAGGCTCGTCATGGTCGCCTCGCCGCAGAACCCCTCCGGCGTGCCGATCACGCCAGCCGAGGCCGACGAGATGCTGGCCGCCATGGCCCGCCGCTGCCCCGGGGCGCTGCTGCTAGTGGACGAGACCTTCCGGGAGGCCACCTACGGCGGCGCCGCGCCCGCGGCGAGCTTCGCGGGCCGGTCGGAGCGGGTGCTGACCTGTGCCTCGCTGTCCAAGGCCTACGGCGCTCCCGGGCTGCGCATCGGCTGGCTCACCGTGCCTGACGCCCGGCTGCGGGAACAGCTGCGGCTGGCCAAGTTCAACTCCTCGATCTGCTGCGGTTCGCTTGACGAGTTCTTCGCCGCCCGGCTGCTGGCCCGCGCCGACGAGGTGCTGGCCGCGCGGGGTGAGTTGCTGGCTCGCGCCCGCGCCACCGTGGAGCACTGGATCGGAGAGCAGGACGGCCGGCTTCAGTGGCTACGGCCCGAGGCGGGCGCGTTCTGCTGCGTGCGGCTCGACCCGGGCAGGTTCGGGGCCGGCGATGTCCGGCGCGTCCACGGCCTGCTCGCCGGGCAGCGGACGGCCGTCGCGCCCGGACCGTGGTTCGGCGACAGCGAGCACGTGATGCGGCTCGGCCTGGCCTACCCGCCGCCCGGCGAGCTGGAGAAGGGGCTCGGGATCATCGCGGACGCACTGCGCCCCTGATCACTGCTTCTTGGGGCCGATCGGGGTACGCACCGGCTTCGGCTTGGCCGATAGCGCCTTCTTCCGCGCTTCCGCGGCCTTCTGCGCCGCCGCGGCCCGGGCCGCGGCCAGGTCGGCCTTGGCGGCCTGCTGCGCCAGCTGCGGCGTCATCCACTTGAGCATCGGGTCGAGGGCCGCCCGCCACACACTGCCCTGATGGCCGCCACCGGGGACGACGTCGAGCGGCACGTTCGCCACCCGGGTCAGCAGCAGCTGCCTGAAGTTCATCGCGGCCACGACGTCCGGCCGGTCCTTGGCCCCCGCCGCCAGCCAGAAGGCCGGAATCTCCGCGTTGATCGGCGCCCGGGTGATGTACCACCGCGGCGAGTTGAGCTGCTCCAGCGCGGGCCGCCCGGTGAAGACGTTGGTCAACTGGGGCTTCCCGTCCGGCTTGTTGCCCGTCGGCACCCGGCTGGGAATCGGGGAGAAGTATCCCGACAGCACGCCCGCCGCCCCGTAACCCGCCGGGTCCTGCAGCGCGATGTTGGCGGCGCAGTACCCGCCCTCCGAGTAGCCGGCCACCCCCCAGGCCCGGCCGGGCGGCTGGACGCGGGCGATCCGCGCGATCGCCTCGGGCACGTCCCGGTCGACGAAGGTCATGTCCTGGATGCCGCCGGGGTCGTTGAGGCACTGGAGCTCGTACTGGTGCCCGCCGTCGGTGTCCGGCATGACCAGCACCGCGCTGTCGCCGGGATGGGTCGCCAGCAGGCTGAGGAAGGTGGGGATGACGCTCATCACGTCCACCCAGGCCTGCGGGTCGCCAGGCGAGCCGTGCAGCAGCTCGATGACCGGGAACTTGTAGTGCGCGTAGCGCTTCTGGAAGTACTGCGGCGGCAGATAGACGTACACGTCGCGGGTCAGGTGGCTGTGCACCCCGGTCACCGACGTCTGGAACAGGTAGCCGACCTGGGCGTCCTCCGCCTTGCTGGTGACCCGGCCGATGTTCTTGTCGAACTGCTTGTTGGTGCCGGCCCCGGGGGCCGCGTACTTGGGGATGCTGCTGGCGCCCTGGCCGGTGAGGTCGTTCACCATCCCGCCCCAGGTCTGGTAGTAGTCGTAGAACTTGTTGACGGCCGCGACCCCGAACACCATCGCGGGCAGGAACGCCAGGCACCCGGCGAACACGCGGAACACGAGCTGCCTGGCCAGCGCCACCCAGATCAGCAGTCCCCCGAAGACCACCAGCAGGAGCAGGAAGAAACCAGTCCCCTGTGGTTCGAACACTCAGCTCTCCTCGCCCGGCGTCTGGTGGCACGCAGGCGGACTTACCCGAGGGCAGGCCGCACCTGGGGAAACCACGTATTCACTACAGCGAACGACCGGGACACAGCGCTGAGTTCCCCCACTGGGGGCCGATGAGCGGTGGAGGTGGGATTTGAACCCACGGAGGGGTTGCCCCCTCACACGCTTTCGAGGCGTGCGCCCTCGGCCACTAGGCGACTCCACCGCAGGCGAGCTTACCCTAATCTCCGGTTCGCCGGGACTCGAAGAAGTCGCGGAGCAGGGCGCCGCACTCCTCGGCGAGCACCCCGCCGATGACCTCCGGGCGGTGGTTCAGCCGGGTGTCCCGCAGCACGTCCCACAGCGAGCCGACCGCCCCGGCCTTGGGATCGGTGGCGCCGTAGACCACCCGGTCAAGCCGGGCCGCCGTCACCGCGCCGGCGCACATCGTGCACGGCTCCAGGGTGACCACGAGCGTCAGCCCGGTCAGCCGCCACTGACCGAGGGCCAGGGCTGCCTGCCTGATCGCGACGATCTCGGCGTGCGCGACCGGATCGCGGTCCGCTTCCCGGCGGTTGCGGGCGCGCGCCAGGACCGTGCCCGCCTCGTCGAGGATGACGGCGCCGACGGGGATGTCCGCCGGGACGTCATCCGGGCCGGGCGCGGCCGCCTCGGCCAGCGCCAGCCGCATGGCGGGCTCGAAGGAAGCGGTGTACCCGGTCGGTGTCATCGGGGCTCAGGCGCCGCCGCTACGGGCTGAGCGCCCGGTCGAGGGCATCGTCCACCGCGTCGCCGAACCTGAGCCGCTCGGCCATGAGGGCGACGGCGTCCTCTGGGTACAGGTCGAGGTCGGCCGAGATGGCGCCGAGTTCCATCTCGTCGAGCCCTAGGTCGGTGAAGATGGACATGTCACCAGCCGGCAGCACCTGGTCGAGCTCGTCGTCCGCGGGCACCGGGATGTCCAGGGCCTCGAGCACCTGGCGGGCCAGCGGGTACTCCACCGCCGCGGTGAGGTCGGAGAGGAACAGCGACTCCTCCTCGCCGACGACCCGGATCGCGACCCAGAAGTCGTCGCCCACCCCGGCGAAGCCGATCGTGCCGCCCCGGCTCGGCTGCCTGCGCAGCGCCTGGAGGAAGCCGTCCAGGTCAGCCGTCACCGAGACCGGTAGGACATCCGCTTCCCACTGGTCCTCTTCCCGGTAGACGATGACCGCGAAGTCAGTCTCACCCACGTCTGTCACCGTCATTTCACCAGCATGCTCTGCACGGTGGAATGCTGTCAGATGACCGCCCCTCTCGTCGGCAAAATCCCCGATCAGGGCCATGCGCACGGAATCCGGGGCACGATGCCGGCGCGGCGGCCATGTCCGGTCACGCACTGTTTTCACCGATCGGGCATACTGGAGACCGGCACGGGGCATACTCATGCCGGCGCGGCAACTTCACTCCGTTAGCATTGGCCGGGAAATCGGCGAGAGCTAGCATAGGTTCTCGGCAGGTACGGCAAGTCTGGGCGCTCGTGGGAGGCGACGTGAACGCTAAGACCCTCATGGGGTGGGTCGCAATTGCCTTCGTCGTATGGTGGGTCATTGAGGAGCCTGCTAGTGCCGCTCATCTCGTACACAATATCGGGGCGTTCCTGTCGACGGCGGCCCACGGTCTCTCCAGCTTCGTGACGTCAGTCTAAGCAGGATAGGCGCGGGTAATGAGGCTGGTTCCTAACACTGATACGGTTCCTGCCTCGGTAAACAGGTTCCTACTGCCCCACGAGCGCCAGGTCATCACGGTCCATCAGCATCCGGCCGTACTAATCCGACCTATTTTCGAAGTTCTCGTCGGACTGGCTATTGCCGGCTGGCTAACGGTCGCCGTTGCCAAGGATAACGGCACGGCCTTGCTCATTATCTGGATCCTGTGGGGGCTCCTTTTCCTCCGCCTGGTCATCAAGGTCGTCGAATGGGTCGAAACTTATTTCGTAGTCACCTCTCAGCGGTTTTTGCTCGCGACCGGGCTGATCACCCGTCAGGTGAAAATGATGCCGCTGGCCAAGGTGACGGACATGACCTTCGAGCGGTCCGCGTGGGGCCGCATCCTCGGTTACGGGGAGTTCATCATAGAGTCCGCCGGGCAGAATCAGGCGCTCGAACGAGTCAAGAACCTGCCTTACCCGGAGCAGCTCTACCTCGAGGTGTGCGGCCTCCTGTTCAAGGACACCGGCGACGGCGGGGATTAAGTAGTAAGGAGTACCACCCCGGCGGCGGCCAGAAGCAGGCCCGCGCGCTGGAGCCAGCGCATCCGCTCGCCGAGGACCCAGCGGGCCAGCAGGACGGTCATGCCCGGGTACAGCGCCGTGATCACCACGGCCAGCCCGAACAGCCCGGCCCTGGTGGCCAGCACGTAGCAGACGTTGGCGGCCGCGTCGACCGCTCCCGAGGCCAGCGCGATGGCGCCTGCCCCGTGACCCCTGAGCCCTGGCCGGGCCCGCCGCCACGGGCGGACCCCGGCGGTCAGCGCGATGGCCACGGCCACGACGGTGCCCGCGGTGCGCGAGACCGCCACCGGCCACAGCACGCCGGACTGCCCGGCGTTCTTCAGGCAGAGGAAGAACAGGCCGAACCCGGCCCCCGCCGTGGCGCCGTACGCCAGGCCGTGCAACCGGCGGGCAGGGCCACGTGAACCGGCCCCGTTCGTTCCGATCTTGTCTTGCGGGCCCGTTACCGGCCCGGCCGCCGGCATGCTGACCAGGACGATGGCGGCCAGGCAGATCAGGCCGCCGACGGCCATCGGGGCGGTGACATGCTCCCCGCCGGCGACCGCGACGCCGACCGGCAGCGCCGCCGAGACGAGCGCGGCGACCGGGGCCACCGTGCTGATCGGCGCGGCCGCGAAGCCGGCGTAGAACGCGATCAGGCCGGCCGCGCCGCATACGCCGGACGCGGCCGCCCAGCCGAACGCCGCCCAGCCGCCGAACGCGGTGGGCGAACCCGGTTCCGCCCCGAACACGCCGCCGAGCCACGGCGCCTGGCCGAGCAGCGCCACCACGATCACGACCACCGCGCCCGCCGGGACGGTGGTCGCCAGCACGGCGAACACGCTCGCCCGGCGCGAGGCCACCCCGCCGAGAAAATCGGCGGTGCCGTAGAGCACGGCGGCGGCCAGGGCCAGGATGGTCACCACGGTCAGGATCCTCCGGAACGGACGGCACTGGTCGGAATATTGTAATATACAGTTCATTATACCGACCGAACGGGTGGCCATCCCGTCTCGGTCAGGGAGGACCGACATGGCGGATGTGCCCGACGTGACGGCGGCGGTGGCACGGACCCTTCAGTCGCTGCGCGCGGACCGCGGCTGGTCGCTGGACCAGCTGGCCGCGCGCTCCGGCGTGAGCAAGGGCGTCCTGGTCGCGCTTGAGCAGGGCCGGTCCAACCCCAACCTGGGCACCCTGACCCGCATCGGCGACGCCTTCGGCGTCCCGGTGACGCTGCTGGTCGACGTGGGCGGGGAGCCCGCCATCCGGATCAGCAGCCCGGACGCCTCCCGTGTGCTCTGGCGCGGCCCGTCCGGTGGCACCGGGACGATCATCGGCGCCACCGACCCGCCGTGGGCGACCGAGCTGTGGCGCTGGGAGGTGATGCCCGGCGAGGGGTTCGGCGGGGACGCGCACACGCCGGCCACCAGGGAGATGGTCTGGGTCGAGTCGGGCACGCTTACGCTGACCGTGGCGGGCGAGCGCCACACCGTGGGCGCGGGCCAGTGCGCCCGGTTCCCGGCCAGCCGCCCGCACCGGTACGACAACGAGGGCGATCAGCCCGCCCGGCTGACCATGGTCGTCGTCATCCCGCCCGCTCAGGGGTAGTTAGAGGACCGCTGGCCTGACCTGCTGCTGCTGGCTGACCAGCCAGTCCCTGGCGGCGTAGGCGGAGCCGCGGGCCCCGGCCATGTCCAGGTCGGGCACCAGGGAGATCTCCGCCGCCCTGGCCTGCTCCTCGCGCAGCACGGTGTGCGCGCGCACCTCGGCGAAGAACCAGTCACGGAAGTGCGGCGCCGCCTCGACCACGCCGCCGCCGAGGAAGTAGGCGTCGGGGTCGAGGAAGTTCGCCGCCATGGTGAACAGCCGACCGATCGCCATCGCCTGCTGCCGGAAGATGGCCAGCGCCATCTCGTCGCCGTCCTCCGCGTACTTGCGGACGAGCTTGGCCGCGGCGGCGATCGGCAGGCCGGCGAACTCGTGGCTGTCGTACCGGCTGAGCCAGTAGGGCAGCAGGTTGTTCTGGATGCCGGTGAGCGAGGCCACGCTCTCCGCGTCGCCCGTCTGGCCGCAGTTGCACGCGGGCATCGGCTGGCCGTCGGCGAGCAGGCCGTCGAGCGGGATCGGCACGTGCCCGAGTTCCCCGGCCATCCCGGCCGCGCCCTTGATGACCTGCCCGTTGTGGATGATCCCGCCGCCGAGGCCGGTGCCCACGATCGCGGCCACCGAACTGCGCCGCCCGGACTCCGCGCCGAACCGCACGTGGTGCGCGTACAGCGCAGCCGAGTTCCCGTCGTTGTTGTAGATCACCGGGAGCCCGATCCGGTCGGCCAGGGCTCCCCGGATGTCGAAGCCGCGCCAGCCGGCGTGACCGAAATTGGTCGCGCCCTTGGAGGAGATGACGCCGTCCGCGCTGGCCGGGCCCGGCGTGTCCAGGCCGATCGCCCGCACCGCCGACATCGGCACCCCGGCCAGCCCCAGCACCTGCTCCACCGACTGGACCAGTGCCCTGATCGCCTTGCCGGGGCCCTCCCGGACCTCGCTGGGGACCTCGGCCATCCGGTCGAGCAGGAACCGGCCGCTGGAGTCGAGGATGGTCCCGTTGTTCGTGGTGCCACCGTTGTCGATGCCTACGACCACCCAGTCGACAGCCATGATTCCTCCTAGTCCGCCGCCGAGGCACGCTCAGTCTAGGTAAATGCACTAGCAAAGAGCAATATCGACGAACGGGGCAAGCTGCCCGTGGCCGCTACCGTGCCGGAGTCAGTCCTGGCCTTGTGCGCGGCGCTGCCGCACCACCTCGTACAGGACCACGCCAGTGGCGACGGCGAGGTTGAGGGACTCGGCGGTGCCGGTCATCGGGATGCTGACCTGGAGACGGCCGCGCCGCAGGTCAGCGTCGGGCAGCCCGGGGCCCTCGCTGCCCATCAGCACCACCAGCGGATCGGGGTACCGGGCCTCCCACACACTCTGCTCGGCTCGCGCGGACGTGGTGACGACGGCCAGGTCACGTTCGTCCGCCCAGGCGAAGAACTCGTCGCTACCGGCCGCGCGGGCCACCGGCACGCTGAAGATCGCCCCCATGCTCGCCTTGATCGCGGCCGGGTCGTACGGGTCGGCCGTGGCGCCGACCAGGATGACCGCCCGCGCGCCGGCCGCGTCGGCCGTCCTGATGACGGTGCCGAGGTTGCCCGGGCTCGCGATCTCGTGCAGTGCGACCATCGTCGTGCCTGGCTCCGCAGGCAGTTCGGGCAGCGGGGTCAGCCGCTGGCCCACGATCGCGGCCAGCCCGGCCGCGCCGTCCCGGTCGGACAGCCGCTGGAACAGCTCACCGCTCAGCCGCACCACCCGGACCCCGCGGCGTTCCTGTTCCAGCACCATCTCGACCGCAGGCTGGTAGCGGAGCAGGTCGGGCGCGAAGATGAGCGCCTCGACCGGCGCGCCGGCCTCCACCGCCTGCCACACCGGCTGGATGCCCTCGGCCAGCGACATGCCCTCGCGCTGCCGGAACTTGCGGCTGGCGAGCATGCGCATCCGCTTCACCACCGGGTTCGCGGCGCTGGTCACCACCTCGCTCACCCCGCCAGGCTAGCGGCGCTCACGAGCGCGCGCGGTGGCGGTGCGTCAGCGTTCGGAGTTCTTGATCTGCTCCCGGGTACGCTCGGCCTCCTCGACCCGGCGCTTCTCCGGTTCGTCGAGCTTGCGGGTGTCCCGCAGTTCCTCGTAGGGCTCCAGGTCGTCCGGCAACCCGATGCGGATAGCGCGTTCGCGCTGGGCCTCGGCGTTGAACTCGGCGCCGAGCAGGATCGCGATGTTGGTGATCCACAGCCAGACCAGGAAGACGATCACGGTGGCGAGCGACCCGTAGGTCTTGTTGTAGGAGCCGGAGAAGCTGACGTAGACGGCGAACAGACCGGAGGCGATCAGCCAGATGAGCACGGCCACGATGCCGCCCGCCGAGATCCACCGGAAGCGGGGCTGCCGGATGTTCGGGGTGGCCTTGTAGAGCAGCGAGAGCATCAGGCTGACGATGACGATCAGCACCGGCCACTTGACGATGTCCCAGGCCAGCACGGCGGCGTGGCCGATGCCGAACGCCGAGCCGACCTGGTTCGCGACCGGCCCGGTCAGCACCACGATCGCGGCGGCGATCACGAGCATGACGACCAGGGCGAGCGTGGTGGCGATCCGGACCGGGACGGTCTTCCAGATCGGGCGGCCCTCGTCGATGTCGTAGATGGCGTTCATGGCGCGCATGAACGCCGCGACGTAGCTTGACGCGGACCACAGGGCGACCAGCAGGCCGATGATCCCCGCGATGCCCGCGATGCCCGCCTTGCCCTGAACCTGGGTGATCACGCCGTTCAGGAAGGTATGCACACCGCCGGGGGCGATCTGGGCGACGTTGTTGAGCACCTGCTGGGTGGCGGACTTGCCGAGCAGCCCGAGGACCGACACCAGCACCAGCATGGCCGGGAACAGGGCGAGCACGCCGAAGTAGGTCAGCGCGGCGGCCCGGTCGGTGATGTCATCGTGCTTGAACTCGCGGACCGCGCGCTTCAGCACGGCGAGCCATCCTGACCTGGGGATGTCGCTGAGCTCCTGCGGCGGGCGCCGTTTGGGCGTGCTCGCTGGATCGGGTGTCCGCGTGGTCGCTGGATCGGCAGCGCTGCGCTTGCCTGCTGGGCCGGTGCGACGAGCCATCATGTGCTTCCGTTCGTAGACGTGGTACGGCCCAGCCGCCTACCCCGCGTCATCAATCCAAACTGGTTGCCGCAATCCCACGATGCGGTCCTGGCGGCCCGCGGCAGTGGTCAGGACAGCGCTGTGGTCAGGACCGCGCTGTGCACGGAAGTGCTGATCATGGCGGGGGCCAGCCGCTGACGGGGTAGCCCACGGCCCGCAGGTAGCCGCGGGCCTGCGCCACGGCGGCGTCGATATCTTCCAGGCCGAGGCCGACGATGTAGTCGTCCGGGTTCCCCTGGCCGTCCGTGTCGTAGCTCAGCACCCAGCCGGAGCGCCAGCCGCGGCCAATGGGGTAGCGCTCGTGCCAGACGAGCATCGCCGTCAGCCTGCGGTCGAACACGACATCGCCCGGGTCGAGATCGTCGGCGAACAGGCGCCCCCTGGTGTCGGGCGGGACGATCACGCGGATGGCGGGAAGTTCCTCGTTGCGAAGCTGGCCGATCTCACCAGCCGGTGGCGTCATGCCTCAATTCTCCCCTTAGCACTCCCCTGCACCCGCAGAGGGTTATCCACAAAGCCCTGTGCATAACTTGTGCGTTGGCCTGTGGATGGACTGTGGAGAGCGTGGACAATCCGATGGACAACTGTTGGTCCAGCCCTGTGGACTATGTGGGCAGCTAATAAAAATGACCTGGTCACACCCCTGAAACTGAATCCACAACCTGTGGACAGAAAATCTCCGGGGCCACTGGAACCCTCCGCGCACGCCAAAGTTATCCACAAGTTCAGGAGGGGGGTGTACAGCGAGGCGACCGCTAAGACGACGATGGGAGCCCGCGCGCTAGCACGGACTCCCAAGTCAGGACAGCGGAGGATCGGGGATTTGAACCCCGGAGGGTGTTGCCACCCAACCGCATTAGCAGTGCTCCTCTCCGCGTGCCGGGCTCATCCGGGCATGTTCGCGATTGCGCCGGAACGCAGGTCACGACGGCTTTCACGGGCCGCGCTGTACCGGGATTGACCGGGACTGCGCGGCGCTTTTGTGCGTGCCTCGTGCGTGCTCGGTGCGTGCGTGCCGACCGCCCGGTTCGCGTTCGCCAGGCCGAGCGCTCGCCATTCGAGACGCCTGGACCCAACCCTCGCCGACCGGACGGAGATCTGCCATGGCCATAACCAGCCCTGAGAGCGATCACCACGCGGGACCGTTCGAGACCGAACGGCAGGCGCTCGGCACGCCTGCCGTCCGCGCCGTCTTCGCCGCGTTCGAGGCTGCTCCCGGGCCGGGCCGCATGCAGCCGCCGAACCTGGCGATGCGGCGCGCCGCCTGCGCGGGGGCCGACGTCGAACTCGGCGCGTACGACCTGAGGATCCTGGCGTGGCTGGCCGGATGGGAACCGCAGGTATGCGCAGTTGTCGCCGGACTGATCACGCGCGCCAGGAGTCACGGAGAGGCGGTACGCCCATGAAACGGATCCACGGTGCCGCTCATCCTCGTGACATCGAGACGTGGAGTGTCCGAGCAATCCCGCGCCAGGGCTGGCCGACTCTGTGCTGGAGGAGGGGTTTCGCGTGACCGATGGCTCCATCCGGTTCCTGGCTGGTCTGTCGCTCGCCGCGCTGGCCGCGATCACCGGGATTGTCAGCTACCTGCATGCGCTGACTGTCGTCCACATCACAGGCAGTGCGGGCCTGGTGGCCTACCTCATCCCGTTCGTGGCTGACCTGATGATCGTCACGGCATCGCTGGCGATACTCGATGCAATCCGTCACCACGCGCCCAAACCGCCGCTGGCCGTGGTTTCGCTCGTGGCTGGTATCGGCTCTACGCTGGCCATGAACATCGTCGCCGGACTGCACACCAGCGCAGGTGGCGCCCTAGTAGCCGCGCTGCCGCCAGTGGCATTCGTCCTCTCCCTGGAAACCCTAATGGGCATCGTCCGGCTGGCACGCGCAGGCGACGGCGCAAGCCACCTCACAGCCACCGGCGGCCGGTGCCCGCACCAGGTGGCCATGTCGGCTGAGGACGCGGTGGTTACCGCGTACCTCCACACGCGTGACTGCCTCGGCGAGCCCGTGTCGCAGCGCCAGCTATCAGCCACCTTCGGCGTGCCGCGGCCCAAGGTGGCCACGCTGGTCCGAACCCTCAACGGGACGCGGCCAAACAATGCGGAAGAAGACGTTACGGAACGAGTGTCGTTACCCCGCCAGCGGGCGGCGGCCGGGCATCCTCGCCATGTCGCGGCCGGACTCAACCGACGTCGAATGCTCGCCGGTGCGAGCGCCTGCCTCGTTGGCGGCCTGGTCGTCGGCCACGACGGGGGGTGGCGGGATCGGTTACGCTGACCGCTCCGCCCGGCTTGTCGGCCGCTGGCCTGGGCTCCACGGCGCGCCGACCGCACCAGCCTTCCTGCCCGGCGAGGACGGCACGGCAGCGTAGGCGAAGAACACGGTGCCCGCCGTCGCGGGGCGTGCCGACCGCCTTTTACTTATACCCAGCCGAGGCGTAGTTGGGCGCTGGAGGCACGGGCATGCACGGATACGGACAGGACAAGGCCGCGCTGCAGCGGCGTATGAAGCGCATTGAGGGACAGGTACGTGGTATCGCACGGATGATCGAGGAGGACCGGTACTGCATCGATATCAGGAATAACTACGCAAGGACGAAATTCGATAGCACATTTATGGCCTCTGAGCTGGCAAGAAATCTGTATACCCGTGCCCTGCACCGGAAGCCGCCGACGGCGGCCGGAGGCGTCGTCTCGGCCGCGGCCAGGGCGGCGGTGCGCTCGGAGGCCTGTTCCTCCGAGCCGATGGATACCGTGAGAATTCCGGACGGAAAGGGGCGCTGCTCAGCCCTGCTCGACCGGGATCATTTCGGCGCCGCACGCGCAATGGTAGGTCGACGGCCCGGCCGCGCCCGGGCAGTGGCACTCCGCCTGGAT
>Ga0335085_10011175_pt1 | contig 13340 bp, 8 predicted proteins | sample Lox_Sample_45_FD_206712 | JGI IMG/M metagenome (GOLD analysis project Ga0335085, IMG submission 206712) | Soil microbial communities from Loxahatchee National Wildlife Refuge, Florida, United States - Lox_Sample_4.5 | ecosystem: Environmental > Terrestrial > Soil > Wetlands | place: USA: Florida...
CACCAGGGGGATACGATGTGAGTAGGCTCTTCCATCGCCGACGCTGGAGTCGTGGCGGCATCGATTCAACCAGTTCCCTTTAGATTTAAGGCATCCTCTCGCATGAAAGAACGTCGCATCTTGCCCCTATAAGTAACAATTGAATCCGTCCAGCTTGGGAGGTCATATGCGAAGAATTGCGGCCCTAGTGTCCGTATGCCTTCTGCTGCCTGGCGGAGTCTTTTCAGCCGACCAGACGCGCGAGCAGAAGCGGCTGGAGGCTTCCGGCCAAGTCTTGAAGGAAATTCTCAATATCCCAGACGGAATTCCCAAGTCGCTGCTCGACAAGGCCGAGTGCGTAATCGTGATTCCGTCCGTGCTGAAGTTTGCGATAGGCATCGGCGGCGACTTCGGCAGAGGCGCGATCACCTGCCGCACGGGAGAACATTTCACCGGACCGTGGAGCGCGCCCGCTTTCATGGCTCTCGAGGGAGGGAATCTCGGATTTCAACTGGGCGGGCAGGCGACGGATTTTGTGCTGCTCGTGGTGAATCCGAAGGGCGCGGACTCTATTTTGTCCAGCAAAGTGAAGCTGGGCGCAGACGCGGCGGCAGCTGCCGGGCCCAAAGGGCGCGATGCGGCAGCGGATACGGACGTGGTGATGAAGGCGGAGGTTCTCACCTATTCACGATCGCGTGGGCTCTTTGCGGGCATTTCGCTCGAAGGATCGACGCTGCGCTCGGACGGCGGCGCGAATAAAAATCTCTATGGGCGGGACCTAAGCGCGAGGCAGATCGTGCGTGAAGGGAAAGTGGCTGTGCCCGCGTCCGGACGCGAGTTGATTTCGCTGCTGAATCAAAAATCGCCGAGAAACCGGTCCGATCCTAGATCGTTGAGCGAATAATCGCGCCCGTATGGCGTTCTTTTGTGGAAGCCGTTCGGCGGAAAGGAGCGTTCGATGAGAATCAAATCGTTGGTTTCCGTGGCGCTTTTCGCATTGATCGCCAGTATTTGCACTGCGGCTGCGGGACTCGGAACGGTGGGCGGGCAGGTGCTGGATGCGGGCGGCGCGCCTGTGGCGGACGCGTTCGTCACGTTGCAATCTTCAGAAGGCGGGCATCTGCAAACTGCCCAGACCAACGCGGAGGGGCGATTCTGGTTTGCGTCGCTGCCGGAGGGACAATATTCGGTGCGCGCCTCGAATCATGGGCGCGTTTCGGAATGGAAGCAGAATGTTTGGGTCTCGCCCGGGCGTCAAACCAATGTGACGCTGCATTTGCGCGCGAAAAAGGCGCCTACGCTGCCTCAGTAAAGTTTCGTCCACAATCCAAAAGCGCCCGTTGGCCGGTACAGCGTTCGTACATTAGGATGCGAGGTTTGCGAGCAGTTTCCCGGGTGGAATTGGCTGCGCGGTCTGTAGCGTGACGCCGAAGCGGCGGCGCGGATCGTTTTCGTAAGATGCGGTGTATTCGGCGCCGCCGAAAAGCTTGGCGCAGAATGCTTTTAATTCGGGATCGAAGGCAGCGCGCGTTTCCGGCACGTTTGGCGCGAGAAAACGGTCGTTGATAAGAAGCTGGATTTTTGTGCCGCCGAAATGAATTTTCCCGCTGAGCTTCGGCTCGGCTTCGAGTTTTTCGCAGGCGTTCAGCGCAGCGTGAGCGGCCTGCTTCAGGCGATCCTGATTCGTGCCGTCGAGCGGCGTCTTGCGATTGTAGAGCACGCCAAGATGGCCGTCAGTGTTGTCCAGGCTGTAGTTGGCTTCGTGGCCGATGAGGACCACGCCCGGTCCATCAATCACATGGCGATAATCGGCGACGTCTAGAAGCAATTCTTCAAGCGGCCTTTCCTGAATCCAGCGGTGAAAAACGGGTACGAGAGGCTCGAGGACTTCCTCGGTGCCCTCAACGAACAGTTTCACGTTTACGTGCTGCACTTCGAGCGGTTGAGAAGACATTAGACCGTCACCGCTTTTCCGAGCTGGTTGTAGCAACTGTGCGCGGCGTCGATGAAGAGCTGCGCCTCATCGATCAGGTAACGGCTCGCGTCGGCCGTGTACGATCCATTGGCTTTCTGATGCGCGTCAAAAAGATAGTGCGCGAACTTTCCGCCTGCAAACGGATCCCAGAATTTTTGCGTGTCGTAATAGTAGGTCTTGAAGTCGGCGACGATGCGATCGGGATCGCTGGGAATATTTGGATTGACGAGCTTCACGAGCGCTTTGGCGCCGTCGAGCATGGATTTGTAAGCCGTCTTGCCCGCCTGATCGAAATGGCCGTTGTCGAGCGCGATTTGCGCTTCGAAGAGTTCGCGTTCGGCGGACGCCAGTTCGAATTCCGTGGCCGTGATCACTTCGCCGGCGCATTCGCCCGTGCCCATGTCGCCGAGCGTGTATTCGCGCGGATCGCCCCAATCGCTGAAAAGCGAACGGTCGCCAGGAGCGGCGGGACGGGCTAAATCCTCGAGCCACGATTTCAATTGAACTTTGCCGGTGCGCTTGGCGAATTCCTTAAAGGTTTCGCCATTTTGGCGGCTGCCGACGTACTTTTCAGTGAGGCGCGTGACGACTTCGGGAATTCTCTTCGATGGAACCGCGAGGACCGGCATGCCGTAGGTGCCGCCGTTGTGTTCCCATTCGCCGCCGAGAACGACCTGGAAATGCGGCACGGCGAAGCCGCCCATTTTGCGGCTAACGCCGTAGAAACCTAAATCGCAGACGTGGTGCTGACCGCAGCTATTGAAGCAGCCGCTGATCTTGATATGGAGATTTTCGACCGGCTGATCGAATTCGAAGCGCTTTTCGGTGAGGCGCTTATGCAACTCCGCTGCGAGACCGCGCGACGAAGAAATGCCGAGCTTGCAGGTGTCCGTGCCGGGGCAGGTGACGATGTCCACAATCGCGCCCGCGCCGGGATCGCCTAGGCCGACGGCTTCGAGATCGCGGTAAAGATTCGAGAGGTCTTTCAGGCTGACCCATCGGATCACGAAATTCTGTTCGACGGTGGAGCGAACGGTGCCCTTTGTGTAGCGGCGGACCACATCGGCGAGCGCGCGAAGCTGATTGGCTGTGATATCGCCGAGAGGAAGCGTCACCGTCGCGACGACGTAGCCGTCCTGCTTTTGCGGGCGAAGATTCGTGCGGGACCAGCGCTTAAATTCGTGCGCATCTGAATCAGCCGCTTCGCCGCCGGGATGCAAAGGCGCTTCGTGGAATTTTTCCGCGTCTTTGATGAGCTCGGTCCAACGCGGGTCGTAGGGCAGCGTCTTGCGCTCTTCGGCAACAAGCTCGCGGAATTTTTCGATGCCCAAATCCTGAACGAGGAACTTGATGCGGGCGCGGCTGCGATTGCGCTTCTCGCCGAGGCGAGCAAAAACGCGCGAAACGGCCTGAGTGACTGGCAGGATTTCCTCGGCTGGAACGAATTCGTCGAGCAGCTTGGCATTGTATGGAACGGCACCCAAGCCGCCTCCGACAAATGTGACGAAGCCGCGCTTTTCTTCGCCGTCCTCCGTCCGCGTGGCGGCGATGAAGCCAATGTCGTGAATATTTGTAAGGCCGCAGGCGTGTTGGGAGCAGCCGCTGAAGGCGGGTTTGAATTTGCGGCCGAAATTCTGGACGTCCGGATGGCCGAGCAGAAAACGGAACATCCCCTGCGCGTAGGGGGTTACGTCGAAGACTTCATCGCGGCAGACGCCTGCATACGGGCAGGCGGTGATGTTGCGCACGGAATTGCCGCAGGCTTCGCGCGTGGTGATGCCAACGGCGGCGAGGCGGCGCATGATCGAGGGCGTGTCTTCGATGTGGATGTAATGAAGCTGAAAGTCCTGGCGCGTGGTGACGTGGGCGATGCCGTCGGAATATTCTTCAGCGAGATCGGCAATGGTTTCGAGTTGCTCAACCGTGAGACCGCCGCCGGGAATCTTGATGCGCTGCATGCCGGGCGCGTCCCACATGGTCATCGGACCCTTGGTGAGATCACCGGAGGGATACTTCATCTCCTGCACTTTGGCGCCGTCGCTACGCTGGCCGTTGTCATAGCGCTGGCCGTATGCGCCGCGGCGGAGGCGCGTCTCGGCGAAAACGCGCTCATCGATCTTCCCGGTCTTACGAAGCGCCACTTCGGTTTCAAAAATATCGATCTCGCGTCCAAGTGCTTCCGGAATCTTTCCGGCGAGCTTTTCGGCCGACAGATGATTCGAGGCCTTCATAATTACTGTTCTCCCTGCTGAGGCGTCGCCGGCCGGTTGGCGGCGGGCGTGGACACCTCGGTCAAAATCGTGTTTGGTGCGTAGACTCGGGCGCGGTGCGCCTGGTCTTCGAGGAGGCTAGTCATGCCCGAGCGCGCGAGACGCGTTCACTCGGGCAGCCGACAGGAGCAGCCGCAACATCGCGCGATGGTGGAAGGAAGGATGCGCATCAGGCTTGCTCCAGCGTTCATAAAGCAGGGATTTTAGCATTTTTCGAAGGCGGTTGCAGCGAATGTTTGATGCGCCCGGTCCGCCACGGGCGCTTTGCGTTGCGGATTGGCGGGGCGACTACCGTTTTGATTCTACGCAAGATAGCGGGGATTCGTGCCGGACAGGCAACTTGGCTGTGCTAACCTTCTGTCTCATGCTTGGGCGATGAGAGCGGGACAAATTCTGCGGAAATCGCGACAAATTGGCGCGAGTTGGCGCCGTAAACTGCGCTTATTGGCGCTTTTTGGTCCACTTTTGGGCGCGAATGTGCATGCGCAAGGCAAACAACTCGATGGCCAGCACATCGCCGAAGTCCGCGTGCTTGAGGAGAGTGGCCAGCCTGCTCCTCCGCAAACGCCGTCGCTCGCGCTCAAAGCCGGCGACGAATTTCACTTCACCACGGAGCGCGAAAGCTTACGGACGCTTTACGCGACCGGAAATTACGCCAATATTCGCGTGACGGCTGTGGAGAGAGCGGACGGTTTGCACATCGATTTCATTGCGGTGCGGAATTTTTACAACAATGTGGTGCGCATCGACGGCTTGAAAGAGCCACCGACTGAGCCCGCCGCACAGGCAGCTGTTCGCCTCACGCTGGGCCAGCCATTTCGGCAGGCGTCGCTCAACGAGGGCCTCGCGCGGCTTCAGAGTCTCTTTGACGATGAAGGCCTCTATCGGACAAGTGTGACTTACGACCTTCATCCGAATCCGGATACGCGGCAGATGGACGTGAATATTCATGTCGTGCCGGGTGTACGCGCCCGCATCGGTGCCATCACCGTGAAAAACAATACGCGCTATTCCGATCCGGAGATTCTGCGGCGCTCGAAGCTTACGGGCAAGAAGGGGAAAACGGAGCTAACGTCCGCAAGACTCACGCAGGCGCGCGATAGGCTGCGGACGTATCTTGTCGATCAAGGCTATCTCGGCGCCTCCGCACTCATCACCACGGGAAGCTTCGATCCCGCATCCAATACAGTGCCGCTTACTCTCGAGGTGACAGCCGGACCGCGGATCACAGTGGACGTAATTGGTGCGCACTTGAGCAAGTCCACAAGGAGAAGGCTGCTGCCGATTTACGCCGAGGGCGCGGTGGATGAAGATCTCCTCCAGGAAGGACGGAGGAACATTCGCGACTATTTCCAGCGGCAGGGCTATTTCGACGCGGACGTGGAAGTGAATTCGCGGCAGAACGACTCAAAAGGCGAACAGACGATCGTCTACAACATCAATCGCGGCGAACGCTACAAACTGCTGGGCATATCTTTTGACGGCAATCATTATTTCGGAAAGAGCCTGCTTGCGGGCCGGCTCCAATTGCAGCAGGCTTCGTTTGCCTCGTATGGCCGCTATAGCCAGCAGCTGATGCGCGACGATGCCGACTCGATTCGAAACCTGTATCTAAGCAACGGTTTCTTGCAGGCGCAAGTTACACCCGAAGTGCAAAATGCCAGCCACGGCAAGAAAAACGATCTGCTGGTGACATTTCATATCGTCGAAGGCAAGCAGACGACCATCGCCAGCTTGCGCATCGAAGGGAACACGAGCGTTCCCGCCGAAGACCTTCTTGCGATTGTGGGATCGACAGAGGGCCAGCCCTTTTCCGAAGCCGGCGTCGCAAGCGACCGCAACAACATCCTCGCGTACTATTACAACAACGGCTACCCCGATGCAGCGTTCGACGAGCAGCTTACGGATTCCGGTCCGGAGAAAGTCGGCCTGATCTACCACATCACCGAGGGCCGGCGAATCGAAGTTTCCCGGGTTCTGGTCACGGGATACCGGTACACGCGTCCGGGAATTATTTCGCGGCAGGTGGAAGTTCACGCAAATGGACCCCTGCGCGAGGGCGATGTGCTCGATAGCGAGCGCCAGCTCTATAACCTCGGCATCTTCAACCAGGTTCAAATCGCACCGCAAAATCCCGACGGCAGCGATCCCCAAAAAGCCGTCGTCGTGGACGTGCGCGAAGGAAATCGCTACACGATCGGCTATGGCGGGGGATTTGAAGTGCAGCGTATTGCGGGAGGCAGCCAGAACCCCAGCGGCACGATCTGGAAAGCCAGCCCGCGCGGAATTTTCCAAATCGCACGCAACAACATGTTCGGGAGGGCGCAAACCCTCTCATTCACGGGCCGCGCCAGCACCCTGGAATACCGCGCGACCGCAAATTACAGCGCGCCCAATTTCATGACCAGGCGCAGCCTTACACTGCAGTTGACCGGGTATGCCGATAAGAGCCAGGACGTGAATACGTTCACATCGACACGACTTCAGGGCGGGCTTGCGCTCGTTGAAAAATCGAGCCCTTCGAGTTCCTTTGTCTACCAGATCTATTACCGCCGCGTGGAAGCTTCGAACATCAACCAAACGATTAACCCGGAGCAAATTCCGTTGTACAGCCAGCCGACGCTCGTTTCGGGCATCGGCATCACCTACGCGCGCGATCGCCGCGATAATCCTGCCGATGCAACCAAGGGCAATTTCAATACGATCGACGTGACAAACACGTTCAAGGCGATTGGCTCGGGCGCGGATTTCTTCCGTTTGTCGTTCCAGAATTCCTCGTACTATCCGTTCGGAAGAGCATTCGTCTTTGCGCGCTCGATGCGATTCGGTTACGAGCAGCCATGGGGCAATACGGTCGAACCGGACGATCCAAGCTGCACGGCCTCCTCCGGGAACTCTTCGACTCCCCCCTGCGAGACGATCCCGCTCCCAGAACGCTTCTTCGCCGGCGGCGGTGCGTCATTGCGCGGCTTCAGCCTGAACCAAGCCGGGCCTCGAGATCCCGTTACGGGATTTCCGGTCGGTGGTCTGGCGATGCTCACGTTTAACCAGGAATTGCGCTTCCCGATGAAACTGCCGTTCATCGGCAACCGCCTCGGCGGCACGCTTTTCTATGACGGGGGGAACGTCTATAGCGATATTCACCACATCACACTGCGCTGGAAATCGCCATCGCTGACGGATTTGAACTATTTTTCTCACACCGTTGGGTTCGGCGTCCGCTACCCGACTCCTATCGGCCCCGTTCGTGTGGACTTCGGCTATCAAATCAATCCGGCGCAATATGGCGTGACGACGACAGTGAATGGGCAGTCCCAAACTACCATCCATCAATTGCCGCACTTTGGTTTCTTCTTCAATATCGGGTCGATCTTCTGATGAGAATGCGCACGCTCATCTTCGCGCTGGCAATTGTCGCGGCCGTTTCGGCGACCAGGACAGCGGCCCAATCTGCTCCCGCCGCCGCGCCCCCTCCGGAAACCGGCGCGCAAACAATCGACGCCATTGCCGCGCGCCTCGATACGGACGTGATCACCGAAAGCGAAGTGCGCGACCTGGCCGATTTCCAAACGCTCGTGGACGGCAGCTCAAAACCGCGCGCCGAAGTGATCCGCGAGCTTACCGACCAATGGATCGTGCAGGGTGAGGCCGATACGGCGCACTTCGCTCATCCTTCCGATCAGGACATCGACAGCGCTTACGCGGAACTCGTTAAGCGATTCCCGTCGCAGGCAGCGTTCGATCAGCGATGCGCGCAGGTTGGGCTTTCTCAAGAGGCGGTTCGCAGGCAGCTTGCGCAGCAGCTCTATCTTTCGCGTTTTCTCGATTTCCGCTTCCGCCCGGCTGCGGAGGTGAGTGACGCGGACGTACAGAAATATTACGACGAACAATTCGCGCCCCAGCTCAAGGCAAAAAACGAGGCGATCCCCCCACTCGACGAGGTGCAAGACAAGATTCGCGAAGTACTCGTTCAGCGCGATATCACCGACCGCGCGAACCAATGGCTGAGCGATACGCGCGCGCACCTCGAAATCGACATCCTTCCGGCAACGGGGGGAGCGCAATGAAGCTTCGCTGGCACCACTGGACCGCGGGAAGCCTGCTGCTTGTGGCGCTCTGTGTGCTTGCCGTGCTGTATGTGGTCCGCAAAGGCATGATCGATCCCTGGGTGCGGCATCAATTGGTGCAGCAGATCGAGCAGCTGACTGGCACACGCGTCGAGCTGGGCAAATTCAGGCTGGAGTTCTGGCGCCTGCACGCCGACCTCGATAATTTCACGCTTCATGGGCTGGAATCCGCGAGCGAGCCGCCTCTTTTTCATGCGGATCATGTTGCCGTTGGACTTCACATCGTTTCTTTCTGGAGCCGCAAGGTTTCGCTCAACGAATTGATCATTACAGCACCCAAGGTTTATGTGCACTATGACGCGAACGGCCAGAGCAATGTGCCGAAACCGAGAGTGCAGCAAACGAACTCGCGTCCGTGGCACGACACGCTCTTCGATCTGGCCATCGGCCGGCTCGAGCTGAATGGCGGCAGCGCGATATTCAACGACCGCCGCGTGCCGCTGGACGTTCGAGGACAAAATCTCGCGTTTCGTATCCAATACGAGCATCCCGCGAACGGCGACGATTCCTATGTGGGGAATCTGTCGTGGCAAAAGGTGCAGATAGCGGCTAAGAATGCCGCGCCTTTCCTCATGGACGTCGACACAAAATTCACGCTTCATCGAAACTCCTTCGACCTCGACGAGCTCGTCTGCAAGCTGCCGCATTCTGAGCTCAATTTGCGCGCGCAACTTGCGAGTTTCGCCGCGCCCGACTGGGATTTGCATTACCGCGGGCAGCTTTCGCTGGCGGATATTCGCACGATTTTCCGCAAGTCCGAGACGCCGGACGGAACGACGGAATTTTCCGGCGATGCACGTTATGCAGGCGGCCAGTGGACTGCCAGCGGATATTACCGTGGGCGCGACATCGCCATGCACGACGTCTGGTTCCATGCCCGAGATATGGCTTCTTCGGGGAATTATGTCGTTGCAAATAGGAAGCTCACTATCGCGAATCTGCGCGCGTCCGCGTTCGGCGGCACGGTCGACGGCCGCCTGGAGATGAACTTCGACGGTTTCGCATTTAAGTCGCAGACGCACATGCACGGCGCAAGCCTCGCGAAGGCCTTTGCGGCGCTCGAGAACCAGAATTTCCCGGTGGTTTCGCTCGACTGGGACTCCTCAATCGACGTCGACTCCGTAAATACATGGGACGCGGGCTTCAAACATTTCCGCACGCAGGGCACGTCGCAATGGAACCCCGTGAACACCGCGCCGGGCACAATCCCCGTCGCGGCGCAGATTACGTACGATTATTCCGCCGACCGAAGAGAGGTCCGCATCGGTGAAAGCGAAATCACCGACCCGCGTATGAAGATCGATTTCGAAGGCACGCTTGGTGAAAAGGATTCCGCTCTCAAGGTGCAATTTCACGCCGACGATCTGACGCAATGGGATTCGTTTATCAACGCCATCCGCGGACCCGACGCCGAGCGCCAGATCGTTGCGGGTACGGCGACCTGGAACGGGCAGCTCGCCGGTCCGATTGCGGCGCCGACATTTGTGGGCCACGTCCAATCGCAGAATCCCCGTTATGGCAAATACGCATGGGACGAGCTCGACGGCAGCATGGAATATTCGCCGGACAGCCTACGGCTGACCAACATGCACGCAAGATACGGCGCCGCTTTACTCGAAAACCTCAGCCTCGCTTTGCAGTTCGACGGCAAATGGGCCTTCCTGCCCGAAAGTACGTGGAGCCTGAACGCGCAAATCGCCGATGCGCCCAGCAAAGATGTGCAGGAGATGCTCGGGACGAACTACGCCGTGACAGGCGTCTTCAGCGGAGATTTAGTCGGAGGCGGCACGCACGAAGATCCCCGGCTCGATTCCGATTTCACGTTTTCGCAGATTTCCGCGAGAGGCTTTGCGTTCGACCGGCTCGCCGGGCACGTTCATTGGAGCGCGGGATCTCTACAATTGACGAACGCCGATCTCACGGCAGGACCCGGGCGAATCACCGGCAGCGCCTCGTATAACGAGACGGATCAGCAGACGCAGTTTGACATTGCAGGTTCCAGCATCGGGCTCGACCACATCGCGGCGCTGCAGACCAAGTCGGTGCCTATCGCCGGCCAATTCAGTTTCCATCTCAAAGGCAGCGGTCCTCTCAAGGCCCCCGTAGCACAAGGCGATTTGCAATTGTCAGGTTTGCAATTTGGAAGCGAAACGGAGGGACTGCTCACGGGCCGTCTTTCTTCCGACGGCCGCAACGCGACACTCACGATCAACTCCACGCTGACGCGCGGCAAACTCGAAGGGCAATTAATCGCCGCTCTTGCGGACGATATCCCCCTCTCAGGGCAATTCAATCTCGCGGCCTTCGATCTCGACCCCTTCATTATCGCCGGGCTCCATCTAGACAAGCTGACGGGGCACAGCAGCGTGGACGGGACTGTCGCCCTCAAAGGCTCGCTGCGCCAGCCGGATACAATCGAAGCCGATGCCGATCTTTCGAGTGTCTCGTTCGGCTACGAACGCGTGCAGCTCACGAACAGTGGCAACGTTCGCCTCAGCTATAAGCGCAATCTGGTGCGCGTCGAGCAGGCGCATCTGCATGGCACGGACACCGATATTCAAATCGGCGGCACGGTGCGGTTCGATCAGGATCGCCCGCTGGCGCTTACCGTGGCGGGGAACGTCGACCTTCGGCTGCTCGGCGGACTGTTCCCTCAGCTCGAGACCCAAGGCCAGGGCACGGTGAACGTGTCGGTGGCAGGTACCATGTCGAGCCCGCGCATCACCGGCCGCGCCAACGTAAAAGATGCGGCGGCAACCTACGCGGATTTCCCCCTTGGCCTCAGCAATGTGAACGGCAACTTTGTTTTCGATCAGAGCCGCCTTACGTTCGATGGACTGACGGCAAATGCAGGCGGTGGGCAGCTGAGGCTCGCAGGGAGCGTGACGTACGGGCAAGGTCCGATGCGTTTTGACGTGAACACCAACACTTCGACGGTCCGCATCCGCTACCCCACCGGAATGAGCTGGCTAGCGGACGGCAACCTTCGCCTGTCGGGCACTTCGAATGCGTCGCTGCTCACAGGGAGCGTTAACGTGCAGCGCGTGCTTTTTGCGCAAGGGGTGGACGTGGCATCGTTTTTCGCGACCGCATCGGAGACGTCCGTCGCGCCGGCTTCGAGTTCGCCATTTTTGCGAAACCTTTCGTTTGACGTCGCAACGCAGACGACTCCCGGCGCCCGCATCGAATGGAATGGCGCGCAGATCGATATGGACGGCGATGTGCGCCTGCGCGGCACGTGGGATCGGCCCGTGATCTTGGGCGACGTCCATCTGCTGGGCGGCCAAATGGTCTTCCGTGGCAACAATTATCAACTCACGCGAGGCGACATCAACTTTGCCAATCCGTTCCGGCTGGATCCGGTGCTCAACATCGAAGCCAGCACGACAATTAGCCAGTATCAGGTGACGATCGACTTCACCGGGCCCGCCAGCCGGCTGCAAATGGACTACCGCTCCGATCCGCCGCTGCCGGATTCCGAAATCGTCGCGCTGCTCGCGCTCGGCAATACGGGCGAAAGCGCTGGATTGATGTCCGGCACATCGTCCGGAAATTACGGCGCGACCGCTCTGCTTTCGGAAGCGATTTCCAGCGGATTGGGAGGGCGCATCGAACATCTCTTCGGCATCAGCCACTTCAGCGTCGATCCGTTCGTTGCGGAAACCTCGACCGAATCGAACGCTGCGGCGCGCGTGACGATCGAGCAGCAGGTGACGCGCGACCTTACAATTACGTATTCGACAAACGCGGCCACTTCAAACCAATACCAGATGATTCAGGTGGAATACGCGGTGAAGCGCGACCTTTCGATCGTGTTCCTGCGCGATATCAACGGCACCTACGGCTTCGATATCAAGTGGGTGAAGCACCTGAAGTAACTCGCACTGCCCCGCCTTCAAAACGACTGCATCCGGGAAAAAGAAAGGGCGCCGCAGCCAGTTTCGCTGCAGCGCCCGACCCGCTGAACGATTTTTATTTAGTTGTGCCGGCCGTGATCGCTGCCATTGCCATGATCGTTACCGCGGTTATTCCCGCGATCGTTGCCATGGTCGTTACCGCGACTGGCGCCGCGGTCGAATTGGGCATTGCTGTGTCCACGATCGTTATGACCTTCGTCTACGTTTGTGGGATGGCCGTTGTGCTCCGGAGCGTGAAACTCGGCCGGATGCGATTCGTGCGCTCCGTGAAATTCGCCGGGACGCGAGGTAGCAACTACAACGGGATGACCGTGATTCTCTGACGCAAGGAACGAGCGATCCATCCTGGCGTCGTGCTCGTGCTCCATTTGCACGGCAACCGGCGCCTCGTGATGCTCGTGCATGTATATGCGCTCGTCGTGGGTGGGAATGGCACGGACGCCGTGGTCTCCGCCGTTGAAGCTCACCCGGGTGACGTTGCGCTCATTCACGACGACCGTGCGATCGACGTAAGTGTTATGAACGATGCGGACGTCGACATGGCTCACGGCAGTGTTGTACCGGAACACGCCGCGGTCCCAGCGACCACCGACGTAGCCCACTCCGTCATATCCAAAGCCATAGTGAATGCCGCCGTAGAAGCCGACGTGCGGTCCCCAGTAGCCGGCGTGCCAAGCGTAAACGCCGTTAGCGAATCCCCAGTAGCCCGGGGTCCAGAGCATGCCAACGGGTGCCATTACCCATGTTCCCGGCACCCAATAGTAGCCGTCGGGGCCGTATGCCCAGTACCCGGGCGTCCAGATATAGCCGGGGCCGGGGCAAAGGGGTTGAACGTCTACGATGGGCAGCGCTGGCGGCCCAATCCGAACCGAGATGCCGACCGCGACCTGGGCTGCTGATGACGGTGCCGGTGATGCAAAGACCAAAAGCGCGGCGATCAAAAAGGCGAATAAATAGGTTTTGCGCATTCAGGTATCCTTTCGCATTTAGGGGGCTGGGAGCCTAGGGAAACAGTACCCCAAAACATGAAACCCCGGGAGGGCAAGGAAGTTGCGCTGCTGCGAAAGCGTAA
>Ga0335085_10011176_pt1 | contig 13339 bp, 8 predicted proteins | sample Lox_Sample_45_FD_206712 | JGI IMG/M metagenome (GOLD analysis project Ga0335085, IMG submission 206712) | Soil microbial communities from Loxahatchee National Wildlife Refuge, Florida, United States - Lox_Sample_4.5 | ecosystem: Environmental > Terrestrial > Soil > Wetlands | place: USA: Florida...
TCTCCCTGAGCACGCCCCTGCAGCTCGCCTTGCCTGCGCTCCTGGAACAGCGCCAGGGAGTGCAGGAGCAGTTGGCGGCGCGCATCGCGCAGAACCTCGCCGAGCTGGACCGCCAGCTCGCCAAGCAAAAAGCGAGTACCCGCCTGGAGGCGGAAGGCGGCTGGTACGCCGTGTTGCGCGTGCCCGTCACGCGCAGCGATGAAGAGCTGGCCATCGCCTTGCTCGAGCAGCGGGGCGTGCTGGTCCATCCCGGACACTTCTATGATTTTCCCGGCGACGGCTACCTGGTGGTGAGCCTCATCACGCCGGCAGGGCCCTTCGCGGAAGGCGTGGGACGGGTGCTGGAGTTCTGCCAATCTGCCTGAGCCGCCGCAGGTGGCGCCAGAACCCAGCCCGGCACGTAAATGCCAGGAAACCTCTGCGCAACGCCACCCGACTCCCGCCAGGGACGGCACAAAACCCTCACCACCAAGGGCGCAAAGGTCTCACGAAGGGCACAAAGAAACGGGGCGCGGCCACCGGCCGCGCCCCTGCTGACTCCTGATTCCTGACTCCTGACTGCTACTTCGGCATCGTGCTGGTGATGAAACCATCCACGTCGTTGTGGAACTGTGCCAGCGATTCGCTCCTCAGGTACACCATGTGCCCGGAGTCATAGTGCGCGAAGGAGAGGTTCTTGCGGTACTCCGGGCTCAGGTCCAGGTGGTTGAAGGTGTAGTCGGCGGCCCAGAAGGGCGTGGCCAGGTCGTAGTAGCCCTCCATCACCAGCACCTTCAGGTAGCGGTCCTTGACCATGGCGGCGCGCAGCGCCGAGGCGGTGTCGGGGAAGCCCATCCCCGGCCCCCACTCCCAGCGCTGAAAGAAGCTCTGCTCCTGGCTGGAAGAGGCCAGTTGTCCCGCCGAAGTGTAGTAGGGCATGTCGGTCTCGTACTTCAGTTCGCGGCGCACGTAGTCGTTGAAGACGGCGGTGAAGGGCGGCCCGGTCTCCGCCCCGGTGGGATCGTAGAACTGCGTCTCCAGGAAGCCCTGGGGATCGGGTCCGGTGTAGCGCCCGTCCAGCCGTCCCACCCGCAGCTTCTGCTCGCCCAGCAGGTTGTGGGTGAAGGTGCGGACGTCGATGCGCAGGTTGGCCTGGTCGATCAGCTCCGGCTTCAACCCGGTGAAGCGCGCCAGTTGCGCGATCACCGCCTGCCGCTCCTCGGGTGTGAGCGCGTCGCCCTTGGCCAGCGCGGCCGTATAGTCGGTGGCGGCCCACTTCTCCACCTCCGCCCGGGTCGTGGCCAGCTCCTGCATCAGTTCCGGCGCCAGCTTCTTGTGGTAGGCGGCGATCATGGTGAACGAGGGCAGCGTCAGGATGTAGGCCTCGTCGTTGCGCTGCGTGGTGGCCAGGGTCTCGAAATCCAGCACGGTGGAGAGCAGGATGATGCCGTTGAAGGCGATGCCGCGGTCGATCAGGTAGCCGGCCACCGCCGCCGAGCGGGTGGTGCCGTAGCTCTCGCCCAGCAGGTAGAGCGGCGACGACCAACGCTCATTGCGCGTGATGTACAGGCGGATGAATTCGCCGAAGGCCTCGGCATCGCCGCGCAGCCCCCAGAACTTCTTGCCCGTCTCCAGGTCGGCGGGACGGCTGAAGCCGGTGCCGATCGCGTCCACCAACACCAGGTCGCTCTGGTCCAGCGGCGTGTCGGGGTTGTCCATCAGGCGATAGGGCGAAGCCGGCATCCAGCCCTCCGGCTCCAGCAGCACCTTGCGCGGGCCCAGCGCGCCCATGTGCAGCCAGATCGAAGCCGAACCCGGGCCGCCGTTGAAGGCGAAGGTGAGCGGGCGCCGGCTGGCTTCGGCCCCGTCCAGCGTGTAGGCCACGTAGAACATCTCCGCCTCGATCTTGCCGGTGGGGTCCTTGATGGGCAGGCGCCCCGCGGTGGCGGTGTAGTTCAGGGTCTTGCCGTGGACCTTGATGGTGTGGTGGGTCACCGCCGGCGCCTGCTCGGTCATGTCCCACTTCAGTTCCTTGGACTTGGGACCGCCGCCGCCGGCCTCCGGCTTCTCCGCCGGCGGTTCCTTGGGTGGCGCCGCCGGGCGCACGCTCTCTTCCTGGGCAGGAGTTTTCTCCGCCGCCTTGGCCGCAGGCGCGGGCTCGCTCTTCTTTTGCTGCTGCGCCGCCGCTCCGGGCAGCATAGCCAGCGACAGGGCCAGAACCGGGGAAAGGGAGAGGAAGATGGATCTCATGTGGGCTCCTTGCTTGCAGGGCGACTCGCCCCCGGGCAAACCGGTTATTCTAATCCAGCCCGCGCGGTCCGTCGCCTGCTCCAAAGAGGCATCTACGGCCGCGGTTACCAAGGTCATTGCGGCGGCTCCGGGATTGGCCTTGGTGCGCGCCACTTTTCCGTGGTACTTTACTGGGAGAATCGGCGCCTAACAGCTTTTCCCACCGGGAGTTACAACCAGTCCGCGTTGGGGATTCCGGGCGCGGGGGAACGCCTGCTCCAAGGGGTGTGGGTAGCCAACCATGCAGCCGCACGAGAGCGTGACCCAGATCATCCAGTCGTCGCGCGGGCAGCGCGAGCTGCTGGCGGAGCTGGAGAAATTTCGCAAGACCATCACCGTGATGTTCACCGACATCAAGGGCTCGACCGCCTATTTCGAAAAGTACGGCGACGTGGCCGGACTCATGATGGTGCACCAGTGCAACGACATGCTGCGCCAGATCGTGGAGAGACACGGCGGGCGCGTGGTCAAGACCATCGGCGACGCCATCATGGCCACCTTCGAGGATTGCAAGGGATCGGTCGAGGCGGCCATGGAGATGCAGAAGGCCCTCATCACCTTCAATGAGCCCAAGCCTGAGCAGGACCACGTCTTCATCCGCATCGGCATGAACTACGGTCCCGGCATCGTCAAGACCAACGACGTCTTCGGCGACGTGGTCAACGTGGCCTCGCGGGTGGAGAGCGTCGCCTCTCCCGAGCAGATCGTCATCTCCGACACCCTGCACCAGCAGATCGCGCCCCTCAAGCTCTTCAAGATCCAGCACCTGGGAAAGTTCCAGCTCAAGGGCAAGGAGGAGGTCCGCGACCTCTTCGAGGTGCAATGGAACGGCGGCGAGGCCGCGCGCCGCCCTCAGGCCGCCCACACCGTGGTGCTGGGCGGGCCCAAGGCTTCCCTCGTCCTGCCCAAGTTCAAGCTCCAGCACATCAAGCGCGACGGCTCCGTGGGCCAGGAGTACGCCCTCAAGGAGGGCAAGCTCTCGGTCGGGTCCTCCGACGCCGACCTCAAGTTCCCCTCCGACCCCGCCTTGGCTCCCCAGCACGCCTCCTTCTTCCTCGACCGTGGACAGCTCATGGTGGAGGACATCAGCCCGGGCAAGGGCGTGTACGTGCGCCTGGTCGGCACCTACACCCTGGTGGACGGCGACGTCATCATGATGGGGCGGCAGATCTTCCGCTTCCAGGAAAAGTCGGAGGCCCTGGCCACCGCCGCCGCCACCGGCACCACCATCATGGACCTGAACGCCGCCCTGCAGGAGCCGGTGGCCCAGTTTGCCTCGCTCACTCCCGAGGGTGTAGAAGATGGAGCCAGGTTTCCGCTGGGCGAGCAGGAGATCACCTGGGGGCGCAACAAGGGCACTTACATCTTTCCTGAGGACGGCTTCATGAGCCGCTCCCACGCCAAGGTCTACCAGCGGGGTGAGAACTTCTTTCTCGAGGACTTGGGCAGCCGCAACGGCACCTTCGTGCGGGTGCGCGGCAAGGCCCCGGTGCCGGTGGGCTCCATGGTGCTGGTGGGCGGGCAACTCCTGAAGGTGGCGCAATAAGCATGGGCCAGAACACCATCAGCAAGATCGGGAAGTACGACGTCGTCGAGATCCTGGGCAAGGGCGGCATGGGGGTGGTGTACAAGGCCACCGACAGCCGCATCGGCCGCCTGGTCGCCATCAAGATGATGACTGGGGGCTTCGCCGACAATCCCGACCTGCTCAAGCGCTTCTACCGCGAGGCCCAGGCCACCGGGATGCTGCAGCATCCCAACATCGTCATCATCTACGACCTCGGCGACCAGGACGGCAATCCCTACATCGTGATGGAGTACCTGGAAGGCGATCCCATGGACAAGCTGATCGCCAACAAGCGCGAGGTCTCCCTGGTCGAGAAGCTCAACTGGATCATCCAGTGCTGCAACGGGCTGAACTACGCCCACCAGCGCGGCATCGTCCATCGCGACATCAAGCCCGCCAACATCATCATCCTCAAGGACGGCAACATCAAGATCCTGGACTTCGGCATCGCCCGCATGGGCGACAAGTCCATGACCCGCACCGGGCAGGTGGTGGGCACCATCACCTACATGTCGCCGGAGCAGATCAACGCCCAGGTGGTGGACGGCCGCAGCGACATCTTCTCCACCGGGGTCATGCTCTACGAGTTGCTCACCGGGGCCCTTCCCTTCGAGGGCAAGGACACGGCCTCCACCCTGCTCAAGATCATCCACGAACCGCCCCCGCCGCTGAAGAACTTCCTCCCCGTCTTCCCGCCCGAGCTGGAAGAAGTGATGCACCACGCGCTCTGCAAAGACCGCGAGGAGCGCTATGCCACCGCCGAGGACTTCGCCTTCGACCTCTCGCGCGTGCAGGAGCAGCTCAAGAAGCAGATGGTCAGCGAGTACGTGGACCGCGCCAAGGGCTTCATCGACCGGTCCGAGCTGCCCAAGGCCAAGGAACTGCTGCAGCAGGTGCTGCGCGTCGACACCCAGCACACCGTCGCCAAGGACCTCATGCTCGAGGTCCAGCACCGCCTGCAGAAGCAGCAGCGCGGCGAGCAGGTGCGCCAGCTTCGCTCCCACGCCGAGGACGCCCTGGCCCACAAGCAGTACGAGGATGCCCTGGCCTACGTGGACCAGGCGCTTTCCCTGGACAAGACCAACACCGAGTTGCTGAACCTGCGCGACCTGGCCCAGGAAGCCAAGACCCGCATCGACAAGCTGCAGTCGGCCCTGCGCCGCGCCGAGCAGGCGCAGCAGGCCGGGGACCTCGAGGTTGCGCTCAAGGCCTCGGAGGACGCCCTGGCCGTGGATTCCGAGAACACCCAGGCCAAGGCCCTGCACACCTCCATCAACAAGGAGCTCAGCGAGCACAAGAAGCAGGCGCAGGTGCAAGGCTTCCTGGACGAAGCCCGCAAGGACATCTCCCAGCGCAAGTTCACCGCCGCCTTCGAGGTCCTGAAGAAGGCCGAGGAGATCGACGCCGCCAGCCCCGAGGTCCACGCCCTGCTCAACCTCGCCTCCTCGGGCCGCGAGCAGGAGCAGCGCCGCCGCGACCTGGAGCGCTTCACCAACGAGATCGAGGACGCCCTCGCCCGCGACTCCTATCAGGAGGCCTGCACCAAGGCCGACCAGGCCCTGGCCCGCTTCTCCAACGACCCCGGCCTGCTCAAGCTCAGGGCCATGGCCGACAAGCAGCGCGAGGCCGGCGAGAAGAAGAAGTTTGTGGAAGAGCAGATGGCCGCCGCCCGCAAGCTGCTCGATGGCGGCAAGGCCGCCGAGGCGCTCGCCGTCCTGGAGAAAGCCTCGCAGAAGGTCCCGGGCGACTCCCGCCTGCAGGGCCTGCTGGCCATCGTGCGCGACAGCGCCGAGCGCGAGCGCGTCGAGGCCCTCAAGGCCGGCTTCATCCAGAAGGCCAAGGAGGCGCTGCGCAAGAAGGACTACGCCACCGCCGTCAAGGTGCTGGAGCAGGGGCAGGCGGAGATCGAAGGTGCGGCCGAGATCAACGACCTGCTGCAGTTCGCCCGCGACGAGGCCAACGCCCACGCCCGCCGCAAGAAGATCGACCAGGCCGCCGAGGAAGCCCAGAAACTCATGGCCGAGGAGGAGTACGAGCGCGCCGTGGCCCTGCTCGAGGCCACCATGAAGGAGAGCCCCGACGAGGAGCTGCGCGTGGTGCTCACCGACGCCCGCCGCCACGTCGAGGAGTTCAACCGCAAGGTGGAAGGCGCCATCGCCAAGGCCCAGCGCCTGCTCGACGCCCGCAGGATCGACGAAGCCGTCACCCTGCTCGAGTCCCAGGCCAAGGCCTATGCCCGCTCCCAGGACTTCTGCGACATGCTGGAGAAGGCGCGCACCGAGCAGGACCAGGTGCGGGGAGTGCGCGGCGCCCTCGACAAGGCCCGCGAGGCCATGGGCAAGAGCGACTTCGCCGGCGCTTCTACCATCCTGGAGGCCTGCAAGAAGACCTACGGCGAGACTCCCGAGGTCAAGCAGGCCTTCACCGAGTTCGAGAGCAAGCGCGCCGCGGTGGCCAAGTCCGCGGTCGAGAAGGCGGTGCGCGACGCCCGCACCCTGCTGCTCGCCCGCCAGTACCAGGCCGCGCTGGATGGGCTCAAGCAGGTGGCAGCGCTGGCTCCGGCCGCCCCCGCCGACCTGCAGAAGCAGTACGAGACCCTGAACAAGGACGCCGCCGCCGGCGCCAGCCGCCAGCAGAAGGAAGCCGAGCTGGGCAAGACTATCGTGGCCGGCTCCGCCGAGGCGGCCCAGACCATGGTCGCGGGCTCGGTCGAGGCCGCCAAGACCATGATCAGCCCGTCCGCGGCGCCCGCTCCCGCGCCGGCGCCGGTGGCGCCGGCTCCCGCGGCGCCCGCGGCTGCTCCTGCGGTCGCCCCGCCCGCCGCTCCCAAGCCCGCACCCGCCAAGGTCCGCCCTGCGCCCGCGCCCGCCCTGGCGCCGGCGCCCGCCCGCAAGTCGCCCGTGCTTGCCATCGTCGCGGTGGTGGTGGTGCTGGTGCTGGGCATCGGCGGCTACGTGGCCTACAAGAAGATCGCTGGGCCGCCCGCCGCCACTACCTACATCGAGGTCAACGGCATTCCCTGGGGCACGGTGAAGTCGGTCACCTCCGCCGACGGCAAAGTCAGCCTCACCCCCGGGGAGCAGACTCCGGTGCGCATCGCGGTGCCGCCGGGAGACTACAAGGTCGTCGTGGACGGCCCCGACGGCCAGGAGCAGAGTCTGGACGTGAAGGCGACCAACGAGAGCCCGGGGAGCATCACCCCGGTCTTCCAACAGATCGACGTGGACCAGATCATCAATGCGACGAACTGATCTCCATCGCGCGCTCGCGCTTGCCCTGGCCCTGCTGGCGCCGCTTCCGGCCTTCGCCGGCAAGAAGGACGACGACTACGCCAAGGCCGACCAGGCCATGCGGGCGGGGCGCGTGGACGAGGCCGCACGCTTGTTCTGCCAGGTGGCCGAGGAGGACCCCGGCTACAAGGACGCCAAGGTCAACTGCAAGATCATGACCGACCAGTTGAACCGGGAGATCCGGCGCAACGAGGAGCGCTTCAACAACGGCGTCGCCGCCTACAACGCCAAGAAGTACGACGACGCCGAGCAGGAGTTCAAGAACATCCACTTCGGCCCGCACGTTTCCGAAGCCCAGCAGTACCTCGCCAAGATCCCCGCCGCCCGCCAGGCGCTGCAGGCCCAGGCCGGCGACGCCGCCATGGAGCAGAGGTTCCAGCAGGCGGTCGCGGCGTACAACCGCAACGACTTCAACACCGCCAAGGGTCTCTTCGCCCAGATCAGCGGCAGCCACGCCAGCGAGGCGCAGAGCTATCTCAACCGCATGAAGCAGTACGAGCAGGCCATGGCCGAGGGCGACACCCTGGCCAGCGCCAAGAACTATCGCCAGGCGGCCGCCAGCTACAACGAGGCCGCCGGCATCAAGTCCGACGGGCCCGGCGATCCCCGCTCCAAGGCCAGCGGCATGCAGCAGTTGCTGGCCTCGTCCACCACCACTCCCACCGTCGCTCCGCCCAGTCCGCCCCCGACGGTGGCCGTGACCCACACGCCCGCGCCTCCGGCGCGCCCCGCGGTCTCCGCCGTCAAGGAGACTCCCAAGCCGCAGGTGGACGTGGACAAGCTGCTGCGCGAGGCCGAGGCCGCCCGCAGCAAGGGCGACATCCGCACCGCGCAGAGCAAGTACATCGCGGTGCTGGCCGTGGACGAGCACAACGCTACCGCCACCCAGGCCCTGGCCGCGCTCCAGACCCAGGCCCAGCAGCAGGCCACGCCCTCCACCCAGAAGGCCAGTTCGGAAGCCGACGTCATGCTCGCCAAGGCCATCCGCGAGTTCTACCAGGGCGAGTACGAGCAGTCTGAGGTCCACATCCAGGATTACCTCGACGTCAACGGCTCCAAGACCGCGCTGGGATACTTCTACAAGGGGGCCAGCAAGCTCACCCGCTACTACCTGGGTGGCGCGTCGGACGGCAAGCTCATGCACGACGCCCAGGAACTCTTCCGCAACGCCAAGAAGACCCCCGGCTTCGCTCCTCCGGGACAGAACTACATCTCTCCCAAGATCCTCAAAGTCTTCGAGACCACGTCCTAGCTCTTCCGCTTCTTCCAATCACCCCAGGGCCCGATGGCCCGATCACCCGATGAGAAACGGGTTGCTCTCGCGCTCTTCGCCGATGGTGGTCAGCGGCCCGTGGCCGGGCACCACCAGAGTGTCGTCGGGCAGGGCCAGCACCCGCTGGTGCAGGGAGCGCAAGATCATCTCGCTGGAGCCGCCGGGCAGGTCGGTGCGCCCGATGCTGCCCGCGAACAGGGTGTCGCCGGCCAGCAGCTTCTTTTCGGCAGGGAAGTAGAGGCAGACGCTGCCCTGGGTGTGCCCCGGGGTGTGGAGCACGCTGGCGCGCAGGGCGCCCGCGCCCACGGTGTCGCCGTCGCGCAGCTCCTGGTCGATGATGACCGGCTCCGGCGGCGGCTGTCCCAGCCAGCCGGCCTGCACGTCCAGCATGGCCAGCAGCGCCCGGTCGTTCTGGTTGAGCAGGATGGGCGCGCCCGTGGCCCGCTTCAGCCGCATGGCCCCGCCCACGTGGTCGATGTGGGCGTGGGTGATCACGATCTGCTTCAGGGTCAGGCGGTGCCGCCGCAGCGTCTCCAGGATCTGCTCGACGTTGTCGCCGGGATCGATGACCAGGGCCTCGCGGCTCTGCTCGTCGCCCACCACCGAGCAGTTGCACTGCAGCATCCCCACCGGAAAGATCTCGTGGATCATGCGGCCGGCGACCGGCTACTTCTGCGGGGCCGGCGACTGCGAGGGTGCGGGGCTCGGCGGTTGCGCCGGCTGGGTGGCCGCCGGCTTCACCTTCTCCAGCACCGAGCCGCCCGGCGCCTTGTGCGCGTCGTAGATGGTCAGCGTCAGGGAGGTCAGGATGAAGATCACCGTGACCCAGGCGGTGGCCTTGGTGAGCAGGGTGGCGCCCGCCCGCGGGCCGAAGGCGGTCTGGCTGCCCTGGCCCCCGAAGGCGGCGGCGATGTCGCCGCTGGTGCCGCTCTGCAGCAGCACCACGATGATCAGGAACAGGCACACGATGACGTGCACGATGGTGACCAGGTGCATCACGATACTCAGGGTTGCGGGACTCATAATGACGGGGACGCGCTCGCGTCCTTTCCTGACCTCTCTTCCTGGGATCCGGCCCGGTGGCTATGGTGCGGAAGGGGGGACTTGAACCCCCATGCCTTTCGGCGCCACCCCCTCAAGATGGTGTGTCTGCCAATTCCACCACTTCCGCACGCTCCATCCCGGCTGCCGCGCGCGCTGCGGCGCCGCGGCGATTTTTGGAGGGGACCTTATTATAGCAAACGCCCGCTCTCCTTCCCGGTCCGCCGGCGCCCATTCCGGTCACCGCCCCGTGTGAGGCAGGTCACAGCCCGCACGGACACGGGCCGGCATACTGGAGGCATCGGGACTGCATCCCGGGCAGTCCTGACTCTTCTCATGGGCCGCCGCCGTGCAACCCGCGCCAAGATGGTCTTGCCCGTGCGCGTCTGGGGCATGAACGCGCTGGGCAAGCCCTTCACCCAGCTCGCCCACACCCTCGACATCACCCCGACCGGCGCCCGCCTGGCCGGCTTCCACTGCGATCTCAATCTCGACGAGGTCATCGGCATCCAGTACCGCCATCGCAAGGCCCGCTTCCGCGTGGCCTGGGTGGGCCGTCCCAAGGCCGCGGGCGACACCCTGATCGGCGTGCAGTGCCTGGAGCTGGACAAGAACATCTGGGGCCTGGAGTTGGAGGAGAGCGGGCAGCAGGACGAGTACGAGCCCGCCGCGCACCGTCCCGAGCGCGGCCAGGAGCGCCGCAACCAGCCCCGCTTTCCCGTCGCCGGCGGCGTGGAGGTGCGCCGCCCCTTCGCCGACGGCAGCCTGCGCGGCTACCTCGCCGACCTCAGCCTCACCGGCTGCTACATCCAGAGCCCGGAGCCGGTGCGGGTGCAGAGCCCCCTGCGCCTGCTCATGAAGATCGCCGACATCGAATTGGACTACCGCGGCGTGGTCCGCACCTGCCATCCCGGCGTAGGCATGGGGGTGGAACTCACCGAACCCGTCAACCAGGCCGACGGCGTGCGCCTGCGCTTCCTCCTCCAGCGCCTGCTCAAGGGAGAGATGCGCCCCGCCGCTCCTCCCTCCTCCAAGCCCGATAGCGCCCAGGTGGCCGGACGCCTGCAGACCACCTGCAACCAACTGCGCGAGCTGGAGGAGGTGCTGAAGTCGGTGGAGGTGGATGCGCGCGTGCTGCGCCAGTTCCGCGAGGCCCTGGGCCACGCCCGCAACACCGCCTGGGCCATGCAGCGCTGGATCGAACTGCACGCCCAGCAGGACGATCCCTTCACCGTGCACAGCTATCTCAATCGCGAGCGCATCCGGCTGGCCACCGAGATCTGCCGCACCCTCTGCCACGACATCCGCGTCACCGAGCCCAACCTCCCACCCTCCGAACTGGAAGGCCTGCTGGACGCGGTGGAGAGTCTCTTCACCCAGCTCGCCGGCTTCAACGTCGGCCCCGCCGAGGCCGAGCCTGCCCCGCCGCCGGCCCTGGTGCTGGTGGAGGCTCGGCCCCAGAACGCGGCTTCGCCGGAGGCGGCGGCCGCCGCGCCGGGGCCCCAGGCGGAGCCGCTGGCCGCGGAGGCCGAGGTGGGCGAGCTGCAGCGGGCATTCGAGCGCCAGCAGCGCGAAGCCGAGCGGACCGCCGAGGCCGCCTCCCGCTTGCTGCCGGCGGAGGAGCCCTCGGCCGAGATCCCCGAGCTCACCCAGGCTTCCTTCCCGGAAGACTTCGAACACGCCGCCTAGTCCTGCCCTTGCGCTACAATCCTTCCGCCATGAACTCCGATCCCGGCCTTCCCCTGCTGCGTCACGCCCTGTCCACCCTCGCTTATCGCTGCGGCAAGACCCTGCGCGGCGCTCCCGCATCGTTCGCCGCCTTCCAGGCCTCGCCCGCCACCCGCACTCCCGCCCAGGTCCTGGCGCACATCGGCGACCTGCTCGACTGGGCGCTGCTGCTGGCCGACGGCAAGCACGCCTGGCACGACTCTCCGCCCCTGGGCTGGGAGCAGGAGGTGGCTCGCTTCTTCCGCGCTCTCCAGGCCCTGGACGCCCGCCTGGCCGCGGGCGCTCCCCTGGGCTTCCCGGCGGAGAAACTCTTCCAGGGTCCCATCGCCGATGCGCTGACCCACACCGGGCAGTTGGCCATGCTGCGCCGCCTGGCCGGGGCGCCCGTGAAGGGCGAGAACTACTTCCGCGCGGAGATCGCGGTGGGCCGCGTCGGCCCCGAGCAGGCCGCCCCCGCCCGCGAGTTCGCCTGAGGGACGCGGGAGCGCGCTTCCGGCTTGACTCCCCGGCCATCAGAAGCTAACGTAGCGCGCACGCCTCCCCGATTTTTGCCGTTGTTGTACGCCCAGTCCGCGAGGAGCGGAGGGTGATGACGTATCCGAGCCTGGTTCGCCGGCACAAGCTCGCCCTGGTCGCCGTGGGCCTGCTGGGGGTGCGCGCCATCGCGTTGGCCGCGAAGTGGAGCGGCCCGCGTGCCATCGTCCTCTCCATCCTGCTCGCCGTCGGCTTCAATCTGCTGGTGGGGATCGCCTGCCTGCTGGCGGCGCGCCGCGCCCACCGCTTGGGCGCCCAGTTCTGGACCCTGGTCAGCCTCTCCTTCTTCATGGCTGCCACCGCCGAGGCCTGGCTCGACACCCATACCAAGATCTTCCACGCCTCCTTGCCCGCCATCTGGCCCAGCGTCATCTTCTTCTTCCTCTTCTCGGTGCCGGTGGCCATGACGCTGCTGCTCGGCGAGGAGCCCGCCCGCGAGCGCGTCAACTGGGCCCAGGCCCTGGACCTGGCCCAGCTCGGCATCGTGGGCATCCTCGCCTACCTGGTCTTCTTCTATATCCCCTCCCTGCAGGAACTCTCGCCCCAGGCGCTGGCCAGGAAGGCCCTGGAGCTGCACCTGGTGCGCGACGGCTTCCTGGCCGTGGCCTTCGCCGCCCGCGGCTTCCTGGCGAGGACCGGGGCCGCGCGCTCCCTCTTTCGCCGCCTGGCCGTCTTCTTCGTCGTCTACGGCGCGGCCGCGGTCCTCTATTTCTACGGGCGCAACCTCAATCTGGGAGAGGAAAGCCCGCTCGACCTGCTGGTCGCCTCCGCCCTGGTGCTGATGGTCTGGCTGGCTTCCACCTGGCGGGAAGAGGACGAGGCGGCGCCGCCGCCGCTCGCCCGCCGCAGCCGGTGGGAGGCCTGGGCGCAGTTGGCTCCTCTGATCTTCCCCTTCCTGGTGCTGCTCATGGCTTCGCGCCTGGGCGGCGCGCAGCTTCCTCTGGCCTGGACCGTGGTGGTGGCCTCCTTCGCCTGCTCTGCCGCCCGCATCGTCATCACCCAGCGCCGCCAGCAGCGCGCCGCCGAAGCCCTGCGCGTCTCCGAATCCAAGTACCGCGACCTGGTGGAGAACATCGCCGAGATCGTCTTCGCCACCGATACCGAGGGGAGAGTGACCTACGCCAGTTCCGCCGTCACCAACGTGGTTGGCTACCACCCCGAGGAACTCCTGGGAAGAAGCATCTTCGACCTGGCCCACCCGGAAGATGCCGAGGCCATGCTCCAGCGCTTCCGGGCCAACCTGGCGGGCGAGACCGGGCAGAGCGAGTGGCGCGTGTTTTCCAAGAGCGGACAGTTGCGCTGGCTGCGAGCCTCCGGCCGCCCCAAGTACCGCGATGGCCAGCTCATCGGCGTAACCGCCGTGGCCATGGACATCACCGAGCGCAAAGCCCTGGAAGAGCGCTTCCTCAAGGCCTTCCACGCCAGCCCTTCCGCCATGACCATCAGCCGCCTCGAGGACGGCCGCTACATCGACGTCAACGGGCGCTGGCTGCAGATGGTGGAGATGGAGCGCGAGCGGGTCATCGGACATACCTCCATCGAGCTGGGCTTCTGGAGCGCCGCCGAGCGCGCCACCATGCTGGCCAGCCTGCAGCAGCAGGGCTCCATGCGCGACCGCGAACTCAAGTTCCGCTCCGG
>Ga0335085_10011177_pt1 | contig 13339 bp, 12 predicted proteins | sample Lox_Sample_45_FD_206712 | JGI IMG/M metagenome (GOLD analysis project Ga0335085, IMG submission 206712) | Soil microbial communities from Loxahatchee National Wildlife Refuge, Florida, United States - Lox_Sample_4.5 | ecosystem: Environmental > Terrestrial > Soil > Wetlands | place: USA...
CGAGATCGGCTTTGTCGCACTCCTCGGCGGCGGTCTTTTTGCGACGGTTGTTGATGTCGCGCAGCTTCTTGATTTCATCGACGCGGGCTTGCAGCTTGAGCGCCTTCGCGTCGTCAGACGTGCGACCGATTTGTTCTTCGATGTCGGCTTGCTCTTTCGCCAAGGTGATGCCGACAGTATCCAGCTCGTCGCGCTTCTTCTGCGCCACTTGCCGACGAGCGATAGCATCGTCAGCAGCAGCTTCGGCTTCTTCGCCTTTCAGAAAATCTTTCAACGCCATGGCACTTACTCCTCTATGGTGATGTCTTTGACGGCCAACGGCGAAGGACCGTTGGAATTTTTCGCTTGATGAACGAGATCGGAAAACCGCCAGTCGTCCCATTGCCGGTCACGCTGAGCGAGCGCAGCGGCAAGGAGTTCTTCGACTTGGCGGCGGGTAAAAAACTGCTGGTAGTCGAGGACCGGCGTCACAAATTCCGACATCGGCGGCGCTTGCACGGGCCCGATGCCGAGCCGGTGAAGGTGAGCAAACCAGTTAAGATCGCGACGTTCGCCGAAGAAACTGGCGGTGCCAGGATCGATACGCGCGAGAATGTCCTCGTCGCTCAGGGTGCGCTTCGGGGCGGCAGCCGCTTCAATCTCGGCATCGGTGAATTGCTTGCCGAAGTGCGCGCTTAGGCCAGCGACGGTAATAAAGATGCCAGCCTTCGTCTTGCGGGTGGGGCCGAATAGGCCAGCAGCCGCGTCGCGGCTTACCTGCGCCAACGATTTGGCGACGAGACGCGCGGCGGCAGTGAGATTGACTTCGCGGGTAGCGGCCATGGCACAGTTCTCCACGCGCGAATTGCGCGCACACGATCAAGATGTGTTTGAGAACGTGCCGGTCTGGAATTATCCGGCTCCTACTCCCGCTACGGGGCAACCCCGTCTCGCGGGGCCTCCGGTCATTGGTCCGACCGGCAGGACTGCCCGCTTAGCGGGCCATGGCTGTGAGATACGCCTGCCACAGGCGAAACGCAAGAGCCTATTGCTCTCATCCGTGGCCTAGAGCCGTGGCCTAGCACTGGCATAGTTAATATGAAATTATATTATATATCAGACACTTAGAAACTTGGTAGCGGGGGAGGGACTCGAACCCCCGACCTCCGGATTATGATTCCGCTGCTCTAACCAGCTGAGCTACCCCGCCATTCCGAAACATCAAGCGCCGGAATGGCCGCGATATAGGAAGCGATGGGAAACCCTGTCAAGCAAGCCGGCCGCGGCCCTATTTCGGCTGCACATTGGGGTCGCCGCCCGGCGAGCCCGGCGGCGGGATGACCGGCATTCGGCCAGCCGGCGGGCTCGGCACCTTGATCCCCGGGTCGACCTGCGCCGGCGGACAGAGCACGCCGCCCGACTGCGCCAGCTTGTCGCTCAGGTTCCCGCCATCCGGCGCCTCGGCCTCGTGACTGCCCTGCCCCACCGTGCCGCGCGTCGGCGTGCAACCGCTCAGCTGCTCGCTCTTGGGCCTAAGCGGCATCTCGCTTTTGGGCGGCGCCTGCGCCGCGGCCATGGCCGGCGCAACAACGGCCGCCAGCAACCAGACGCGAAATCTGCGCATTGCCATGTCAAAGTCCCGTTCGCCGGCCCGCGACGCACGGGGAGAGAACGAATAGCGGGACCCCGTGTTCCGCCTCAGGCCGCGCAAGCCTCGCCGCCCGAAAGCCGCTCGAAGCGAATCAACGAAAAATGGCCGAGCGGCGGCATGGCACGCCGCTCGATCACCCGCACTCCGCCGTGACGCTCGGCCCAATCGGCGAGCGTCCGAAAGCGGAACTCGGGCCGCCAGCCGAGCCGCCGCGCAAGCGGCGCAAAGCAAAGCTCGAACAGCCGGCGCAGACCGGTCTCGGCTCCGATGTGGTTGATGAGGACGATCTCGCCGCCCGGCCGGATGACGCGGGCAAACTCGTCCAACGTCGCTTCCGGGTGCGGCACGGCCGTGATCACGTATTGCGCGACCACCACGTCGAATGAGCGGTCGGGCAAGGCGAGGCGCCCGGCATCCATCACCGCTAGAGCTTCCACATGGGTTAGTCCCTGTTCAGCGACGCGCGCCTGCGCCTTGCGCAGCATCGCCGCCGACAGGTCGACGCCGACCAGCCGGTTGCTGCGCGCGTAGTGCGGCAGCGAAATCCCGGTGCCGACGCCGACTTCGAGAATGCGGCCGCCGACCCGTTCGGCCGCGCTGATGGCGGCGCGGCGACCGCGCTCGAACACCGGGCCGAAGACGAGGTCGTAGATCGGCGCCCAGCGCGCATAGGCGCGCTCGATGCTGGCATTGTCGAAATCGGCCCCCATGCCGCGGGCCTATTCGCGAGCGGCCGCCGCAGCGAAAGCCCGATGACCGGCGGGAACGCCGTCACGCGTCACGATCGCGCTCTTGATGAATCCGCCGCCGAGCACGCGCGCCTGGCCGATCGGGGCGTCGTAGAACACGCAAGCCTGGCCGGGCGAGACGCCGTGCTCACCGTCCACCAGTTCGACCTCGTAGCCGCCATTTGTCGCCACGAGCCAACCGGCCTGCGGCGGGCGGGTCGAGCGTACCTTGACGAACACCTCGCGCCGGTCGTCGGCAAGCGCTTCTTCGATCGAGCCCTCCCCGATCCAGTTGACGTCGCGCAGCACGATGCGGCTGGTACGCAGCGCGGCGCGCGGACCGACGACGACTTGGCGGCGCTCGGCGTCCAGCCGCACCACATAGAGCGGCGCGCCCGTCGCCAGCCCCAATCCGCGGCGCTGGCCGATGGTGAAATGAATGATGCCGGAGTGGGCGCCGAGCACGCGGCCGTTGAGATCGACGATCTCGCCCGCCTCGGCGGCGCCCGGCTTCAGGCGCTCGATCACCTCGGCGTAATGACCGCTGGGAACGAAGCAGATGTCCTGGCTGTCCTGCTTGTCGGCAACGGCGAGCCCGAAGTGACGGGCGAGCTCCCGCGTGTCCGCCTTGCTGCGTTCTCCGAGCGGAAAGCGCAGCAACTCGAGCTGCTCGCGGGTGGTGCCGAAGAGGAAATAGCTCTGATCGCGCTCTTCCTCGCGCGCACGATAAAGCGCGCGGCGCCCGGAAGGCAGCGCCCGCGAGGCGACGTAATGGCCGGTCGCCAGCGCGTCGGCGCCGAGTTCGCGCGCGGTGTTCAGCAGATCGTGGAATTTGATCGCCATGTTGCACTCGACGCAAGGCACCGGCGTCTCGCCGTGGATGTAGCTTTCGGCAAAGCGATCGATGACCGCTGCCTTGAAGCGGCTTTCGTAGTCGAGCACGTAATGCGGAATGCCGATGCGCTCGGCGACGCTGCGCGCGTCGTAGATGTCCTGCCCGGCGCAGCAGGCGCCTTTGCGGTGCGTGGCGGCGCCGTGGTCGTAGAGTTGCAGCGTGACTCCGACCACGTCATAGCCCTCGCTCTTGAGCAGCGCGGCGATGACCGAGGAGTCGACGCCGCCGGACATGGCGACGACCACGCGGGTGTCGGCGGGCTCGCGATCGAGATCGAGGCTGTTCAACATGGTTCTTCTTACTATAGGTGGCGATGCCGTGCTCGCAATTCGAGTGAGGCCCCGCGGCAAATATTGCCGCCCCGCTTGGCAGGCGCTGCCGCCCAGCGCCCCGCCGGCCCGGTTCCCTGGCCACGTAACTATCTGATTTTAAATAATTTTAGCGCACGAACCAGCTGGCCTGACGATTGCAGATCGAGGCCCGGATATCCGGAGATTGCCTTGCTGCAAGTTGCGTCAGATGCCACACCCGCTGTCCACCACCCTGCGTCGCCGCGGGCGCCGCGCGTTGCCCCGCGTGCGGACGACGCCTCGCCATTTGCGCGTTTGCTCGACGACGGAGCCCAAGCCGCGCCCGCAGCGCCGGTACCCGCCGATAACGCGCCGCCTGCCGCCGACAAAGGCGCAGATGCCGCCCCGTCCAACACGAGCCAGGCGGCAACCGACACCAATAGCAGTGCCGCCCAGCCCAGGAGCACCAATCCCGCGGCCGATGATAGTCAGGCGCAGCGCAACGACGACGCGACTGCGGCAGCGAAAACCGGCGTCGCATTCTCAGCAAAAGGCAAGGCCACTGTGGATACTGCCGATAACAAGGCAAAGGCCGACGCCAATATCGACTCGGCCAGTGACAAATCCAAGCCGACCGCCGGCGCCAAGCAAACCGTTTCCGCGACAAATCTGAGCAACAGCCCGGCGCCGGCGGTAAATTCCGTTCCGACCATCGGTCTCGCGCCGACGCCGGTCGCGGTGATTGCGTCGACGCCGTCTGGCGATTCGCAGTCGGCGCCGGCAACCGCCCAGGTCCTCGCCCTCGCCGGCAATCCGGCGCAAACGAAACCGGGCGATCCGGCCGCTGTGCAGAGCGATGGCGGCAAGGCGACCGCCCAAGCGCAGGCGCAAGCGTCAGTCGCATTTCATGCGTCGTTGCCGGCAGCAAGAAACGCCGACGACACGCCCGCGGCAGGCCCGGCGGCAGCAGACGCTTCGGCCGCGCAGCCGGCGCTGCCTGCCTCGCCCGATGTTGCAGCCGCGGCGTTGAATGCGGCGACGGCAACGACCGCGCCCGCGGCGCCGTCGACGCCTGCCGCCCCGGCCGCGGCCGTCCCTGTCGCCGGTGTCGCTGTCGAAATCGCCGGCATGGCGCTGGCGGGCAAGAATCACTTCGAAATTCGACTCGATCCGCCGGAGCTTGGCCGCATCGAAGTGCGCCTTGATGTCGACAAAGACGGTCACGTCACCTCGCGCCTGATCGCGGATCGCGCCGACACCCTCAACCTGCTGCGCGGCGACGCTTCCGGCCTCGAACGCGCGCTGCAGGACGCCGGCTTGAAGACCGCCGACAACGGCCTGCAATTCTCGCTGCGCAACCAGAACGCCCAACAACAGCAGCAAGCGGCCGCGTCCAATCAAAGCGCGACGCAGCTCGTTGTCCAGGACAACACGCTGGCGACAAGCGCCGCGAGCCACAGCAATTACAGCCGCCTCGCCATCCTGCGCGGCGGCATCGATATCCGCGTCTGAGGATCGCCCATGACCACGATCTCGCCGACCACAACGAGCAGCACCGGCACGGTGTCGAGCGCATTGGACAACACCGAGATTGCCAGCAATTTCACGACATTCCTGCAGTTGCTGACGACGCAACTGAAAAACCAGGATCCGCTGAGCCCGATGGACACCAACCAGTTTACCCAGCAGCTGGTCGAGTTCGCCGGCGTCGAGCAGCAGATGAAGACCAACGATACGCTGAGCACGCTGGTGTCGCTGCAGCAAAGCGCGCAAACGACGCAAGCGCTGTCGCTTGTGGGCGCAACCGTGGTCGTCAATGGCAGTACCGCGCAGCTCGCCAACGGTCAGGCGACATGGGCGCTCAACGCGACGCAGCCGGCGAACGCCACCGTGACAATCACGGCAGCTTCGGGCCAAGTCGCCTATACCGGGACCTACGCGATCAATTCGGGCAGCCAGACCTTCACCTGGAACGGCGTCGGCAATAACGGGACAACCTGGCCCGCCGGCAATTATACGCTCACCGCCAGCGCCGTGACCGCCAGCGGCCAAACAACCACCGTGACTACCCAGCTTGAGGGCAAGGTCACGTCGGTCGATCTCAGCCAGACCCCGCCGTTGCTGGCGATGGGCGGCCAGAACTACAAGATCACCGACATCCAGCAGATTGTCGCGCCCGGCTCCTGAGCGGCGCTCGCCTCATGAGGCTTGCGCCGGGCGACGCGGCGTGCCGCCCTTCTTAAGGGCGACCTTCAGCGCGCGTTCCAGGGCGCCGAGCTCGAACGGCTTGCGCAGAATATCGAAGCGGCCATCGGCGGCCTGCGCGGCATCGCTGAAGCCGCTGGTCAGCAGCACCGGAATGTTGGGAAAGCGCTCGCGGCAGATTTGCGCCAGGCTCAGTCCGTCGATGCCGCCCGGCATGACGATGTCGGAAAACAACAGATCGACCTCGATGCCCTGCTGCAAATGGCGCAACGCTTCGGCACCGTTGTCCGCCCGCACGACGCGGTAGCCGAGCTGCTCGAGCAGCGCGGACGTCACTTCGGCGACGTCGTGGCTGTCCTCCACCATCAGCACCGCCCCTTGCGCAGCGCCGCCGCCCCAGGCCGCGCCCTCGCCCCGCTCGGCCGCAACGGCCCGGGTACTGCGCGGCAGGTAAATGGTGACCACCGTGCCGCGGCCGGGCTCGCTCGTGACCGTCACCGCGCCGCCCGACTGGCTGGCGAAACCGTGCACCTGCGACAGGCCGAGCCCGGTGCCCTTGCCGACCGGCTTGGTCGTGAAAAACGGCTCGAAGACGCGTTGCAGCACCTCCGGCGGCATGCCGGCGCCGGTATCGATCACCGCGACGGCGACGAACTCGCCGCTCAGATCGCCGGCGGCCGATCCCGGCTTGAGCACGACATTGCGCGCCGACAGCGTGATCGTGCCGCCGTCCGCCATGGCGTCGCGCGCGTTGACCGCGACATTGACCAGCGCGAGCTCGAGCTCGCCGAGATCGACCTCGACCGGCCAAATCCCGTCCTCGATGTCGCAGACCAGCGAAATGTCGCCGCGCAGCGAAGGCGCCAGCATGTCGCGCACCGCATCGATACGCGCGCGCAGGTCCACCGCTACCGGCATCAATTGTTGGCGGCGCGAAAAGGTGAGCAGTTGCCGGGTCAGCTTCTCGCCGCGATTGACGGCGGTGCGGATCGCCTCGACCGCCTGCTTGTCCTTGTCACCGCGAAGCCGGCGTTGCAGCAGCTGCGCGTAACCGGAGACGATCATCAGCAAATTGTTGAAGTCGTGCGCGACGCCGCCGGTGAGCTGGCCGAGCGCTTCCATCTTTTGCGCCTGCGCGAGCTGTTCACGCGTTTGTTCGAGCGCGATCTGCGCGTTGTGCTGAGCGGTGATATCGCGCACGAGCTTGGCGAAGCCGATGAGTTCGCCGGCGTCGCTGCGAATCGCGTCCAGGACGACGTTGGCGTAGAAGTGGCTGCCGTCCTTGCGCTGCACCCACAACTGCGTCTCGAATTTCCCCTCGCGCCCGGCGGCGGCGAGCGCCTGCTCGGCCAAATCGGTCGAGCGCGCCGGTTCCGGCAGGAAAATGCGGTAATGCTGGCCGATGATTTCGGACGCGCCGTAGCCCTTTAAGCGCCGGGCGCCGTCGTTCCAACTGCGCACATAGCCTTGTGCGTCGAGCATGTAGATCGCGTAGTCGCGTACGCCCTTGAGCAGCAGCCGATAATTCTGCTCGGTATCGAGCAAGGACCGTTCGGCCTCCTTGCGCTTGGTTACATCCTGGCAGATGCCGAGTATGCGCACCGCGGCGCCATTCTCGTTGCGAATCACCTCGCCGACGCTGTGCAGATGACGCACGCTGCCGTCGGGACGGATGATGCGTTCCTCATGGTTGAAATTCTTGCCCGATCGGAGAGCGGCGCCGATGCTGGCCTGAACCTTGTCGCGATCGTCGGGATGGATGAAGCCGATGAATTCGTTCAAGATTCCCTGAAACCGGTCCGCGTCGACCCCGTAGATCTCGAAGAGCTGATCCGACCAAGTGATCCGGTTTTGCACCACGTCCCATGACCAGCTGCCGAGATCGGCAAGCCGCTGCGCTTCCATGAGATGGATATTGGCATCGGCGAGCGCCGCAGTGCGTTCCCTGACGCGGCAATCAAGCTCGGCCTGGCTGCGCCGCAGCGCGTCTTCGGTCGAACGGCGCATGGCCACGTCGGCGCTCAGCGCCAGACTCGGCACCGAGACGCTGGTCAGGAATGTCAGCAGCAGCACGAAGGTTTCGTTGAGCCCGATATTGCCGAACGGCCCGCCATGTTCGAACGCGCTCCAAACGGCAAAGCCGGTCAGGATCAAGGCGACCGCGGCGGTGTCGCGCGGGCCCCGCCGCAGGGCCGCCCAGACCAGCGGCAGAATCGCGAGAAAGCCCAGCGGGCTCGCGTATTCGGACCGCGGCATGAGCGGATTGAAGGCGATCAAGCCGACGGCGATCGCCGACAGCAGCACGGCGGCGATCACCCATCGGTCGCGGCTATCGGACGCGCGCCAATCGGTCTGCGCCCACAGCACGATCACCGGTGTCACCACCAGCGCCCCGGCGGCGTCCCCCAGCCACCAGGTCACCCAAATCGGCGCGAAATTCGCCCAGGCGGCAAAGCCGGCGGCGCTGAGCGTAAGCACGCCGATGCTGGCGCTAATGACGGTCGCCGGCCCAACGGAAATGAGCGCAAATTTGACGACGCGCGGCGCGCTGGCGAAGGTTTCGCGCCCGCCCGACCAGCGGTTGATCATGGCGCCGCCGACGACCGCTTCCAGTGTATTGCCGAGCGCAATCAGTGCGGAGGTCACAAAGGTGCCGGCGGTGGTCGCATTGGCCGCGAAGGCGCCGATGAAGATGGCCGGCCACATGCGCAGGCCGCCGAGCAGGATCGTTGCCAACGCGAGGCCTGTGGGGGGCCAGATCGGGCTGGCACTCGGATTGATAGAGGCGAGCCGCAAGCCGAACTTGGCCAGCGCAAAATAGGCGAGCGCCACGGCGGCCAGCCTCGCCAGATAGCGGCCTTGGGCATGCCACCCCGAAGCCGAACCGCTGGTCGCAATCTCATTCAATCGCGCACCCTAAAATACCCTTTCGGTGCCGGATCAAGCGAAGCAGACGGCCATCGTACCGCATTCCGGCGTGGAGTCGTGGCTTCAATCCGTAACCAAAAGGTTAGCAGAAACAGGGCAAACATTTCCCGTTATACGCCCCTTGCTTAGGCAAATTTTAAGCCGGCGCCTGTAGCGTTCAGGCGTTAATTGGCAGTCGCGTGGTCAAGTAGAGTTCTGTGAGTACACCAATGACCGAGCCTCACCGCCCGAGGGTCAAATATGTCATCGGGCCCGATGGTAGTCCGCTCACGATCGCGGATTTGCCGCCGCCGTCCACAAAACGCTGGGTCATCCGCCGCAAGGCCGAAGTTGTTGCGGCGGTTCGCGGCGGCCTGTTGTCGCTCGAAGAGGCCTGCTCGCGCTATACCCTCACGGTCGAAGAGTTCCTCTCCTGGCAGTACTCCATCGACCAGCACGGCCTCGCCGGCCTGCGTACGACCCGCATTCAGCAGTACCGCCAGTAGTTCCACACGTTTTGCCCGCGGAAATGCCGCCGGTCGGCAGTGACCGGTGGCGGCTTTCGCGCGTCCGCGGGCCGAATCAGTCGTATCGGCCTGACGCGGCGGCCGCACGGCCTTGGCGCATTAACCGGGCGCTAACCATAAACTGGGCAAATCTTGCCGGGTGAGCGCGGGGTCGCGCGCCGCTATTCGGGTGGGACGCAGAGCCAGTGCAAGGCCTCTTCAATGTCGTGAAATCGCTCGGCGCAGCGCGAATGGCCGCAATGGCCGCGGTCACCCTGTCGCTGATCGGCTTTTTTTCGTTCCTGATGATCCGGATGACGGCGCCGCAAATGGTGCCGCTTTTCACCGATTTGTCGATCGAAGACTCGGCATCGATCGTCAAGGACCTCGACCGGCAGGGCGTCACCTACCAGCTCAAGAATGACGGCGCCATCGTGCTGGTGCCCAAGGATAAGGTGGCGAGGCTGCGTATGAAGCTTGCCGAAAGCGGCCTGCCCAAGGGCGGCGGCGTCGGTTACGAGATTTTCGACAAGTCGGACGCGCTCGGCTCGACCACATTCGTGCAGAACATCAACCATCTGCGGGCGCTGGAGGGCGAACTCGCCCGGACCATTTCGAGTCTCGACCGCGTCCAAGCGGCGCGCGTCCATCTGGTTCTGCCGGATCGACCCCTGTTCTCGCGCGACAAGACCGACGCCTCGGCGTCCATCGTGCTCAAGATGCGCGGCACGCTGGAACCGCAGCAGGTGCGCGCGATCCGTCATTTGGTGGCGACGGCCGTTGCCGGACTCAAACCCGAACGCATCTCCATCGTCGACGAATCCGGCAAGTTGCTCGCCGACGGCGCCGGGCAGAACGATCCGTTGGAGGGCGCCGGCGCCGACGAGCGCAAGGCGGCTTACGAGAAACGGCTGCGCGACCAAGTCGAGGCCATCGTCTCCTCGGTCGTCGGACCCGATCATGCGCGCGTCGAAATCACCGCCGATTTCGATTTCAACCGCATTACCCAGACGACCGACAAATACGACCCCGACGGCCGCGTGGTGCGCTCGAGCCAGACCCGCGAGGAAACCTCGTCAACCGGCGACAACAAGAGCGGCCCGGTCTCGGTCGGCAACGAACTTCCCGGCGCCGGCAAGAGCGGCAGCGAGGGCGCCAGCACCGATCAAAATCACAAGAGCGAGGAAATCGTCAATTACGAGATTTCGCGCACCACCAAGACCGAAGTGACGGAAGCCGGGCGCATCAACCGCATATCGGCGGCCGTCCTGGTCGACGGCGTCTATACAAAGAACGCCAAGGGCGAGGTCACCTATCAGCCGCGCTCGAAAGAAGAAATCGACCGCATCGCGACGCTCGTGCGCTCGGCAATCGGCTTCGACGCCAAACGCGGCGATCAAGTCGAGGTCGTCAATCTGCGCTTCGCGCAGCCCACGCCGACGCCGATCAGCGAGCCGACCGGCTGGATGAGCTATCTGCAGTTCACCAAAGACGACATCATGCGATTCGCCGAGCAGGGCGTCATGATCGTGCTTGGCCTGGTGGTGCTGCTGTTCGTCGTCCGCCCGCTGGTGCGGCGCGTCATCGCGCCGGAGGGCGTCGTCGTGGCTGCGGGACCAGCGGCCGCCGCCAGCGCGGCGGCCATGGCGAGCGTTGCCGCCGCGGTCGGGGCCGCCGCACCGCAAACGATCCATGTCGCGCCCAATACGACCGTGCCGCCGCCGAATATTTCGATCGTCGGCGCCGAGGAGTCGGTCGCTATCTCCAACCGCACCGCCGCGATGATCGACATCGCCCAGGTGCAGGGGCAAGTGCACGCCCAATCCATCCAGAAAGTCGGCGAACTTGCCGAGAAAAACCCGCAAGAGGCAGTCTCGATCATCCGCAGTTGGCTCCACGAGGACGCGGCCTAAGCCATGGCAAACGCCCACGCCGAGGAAAAACACGACGGCGCCAGCCGGCAGGACATCGGCGGGCTGATGGCCCATCTCAACAGCCGGCCGCAGGTCAACAAGGGCCGACGCAAGCTGACCGGACCGCAGCGCGCGGCGGTGCTGATGCTGGCGCTCGGCGATCGCTACGGCGCCAAGCTGTTCAGCCTGCTCGACGACGACGAACTGCGTGAAATCTCTACCGTGATGTCCTCGCTCGGGACCGTGGAAGCGGAATCAGTGGAAGAACTATTGCTGCAATTCGTCTCGCAGATGTCGGCGGCCGGCGGTTTGCTGGGCAGCTACGACGTCGCCGAACGGCTGCTGCAGCAGTATCTGCCGGCCGAGCGCGTCGGCAGCATCATGGACGACATCCGCGGACCGGCCGGCCGCAACATGTGGGAGAAGCTCGCCCATGTGCATGAAGAGGTGTTGGCGAACTATCTCAAAAACGAATACCCGCAGACCGTGGCGGTGGTGATGAGCAAACTGCGCGCCGAACACGCGGCGCGGGTGCTGGCGATCCTGCCGCAGGAGTTCTCGCTCGACGTGATCAACCGAATGCTGAAGATGGAGGCGGTGCAGAAAGAAGTGGTCGACCGCGTCGAGGAGACGCTGCGCACCGAATTCATGTCGAACCTGTCGCAGACCCGCCGCCGCGACGCGCACGAGGCGATGGCCGAGGTGTTCAACAATTTCGACCGGCAGACGGAAACGCGCTTCATGACCGCGCTCGAAGCGGACAATCCGGACGCCTGCGAGCGCATCAAGGCGCTGATGTTCACCTTCGACGACCTGGTCAAGCTCGACTCCGGCTCGGCGCAGACGCTGATGCGCAAATTCGACAAGGACAAATTGGCGATCGCGCTCAAAGGCGCGTCCGAGCAGGTGCGCGAGTTCTTCTTCAGCAACATGTCGACGCGCGGCGCCAAGATGCTGGTCGACGATATGCAGGCCATGGGGCCGGTCCGTCTGCGCGACGTCGACGAAGCGCAGACGCTTCTGGTCAACATCGCCAAGGATCTGGCGGCCAAGGGCGAAATCCTGATCGCCAAGAGCCGCGGCGACGACGAATTGATCTATTGAGAACGCGATGAAGGCAACGGCCAAATATCTGTTCGATGAGGACTTCTCGACCGGCCAGAAGCCGACCATTTCGTTGGTCGAAGCCGAGCGTCGCCGCGCGGATGCCGAATCGCAGGCCTACCGCAACGGTTTTGCCGCCGGCCTTGCGCAGGCGCAGTCCGACGCCGCCCAGCAAGCCAGTGTCGCGCTCGGCGTGATCGCCGAAGCGATGGAGCGGCTGCACAAGGGGCTCGGCGGCATCGAAGCGCGGCTCGAGGCCGAGGCGGTACAGGTCGCGGTGGCGGTGGCCGGCAAGCTCGCGCCGGAACTGATCGCGCGCGAGCCGTTTGCAGAGATTTCCGCCGTCGCCGGCGAGTCGTTCACGCATCTCGTCAAGGCGCCGCACGTGGCGGTGCATATCGACGCGGTAATCTACGACACGGCCAAAAGCAAGCTCGACGAGATCGCGCACGCGCGCGGCTTCGAAGGCCGCCTGGTGGTGATGTCCGACGCGACCATGGCGCCGGGCGATTGCCGTATCGAATGGGCCGATGGCGGGGTCTTGCGCGACCGCACCGCGACTTTGGCTGCGATCGACGATCTGGTCGCCCGCTATATGGCGGCGCGCAACGCTGCAAATGCATAGGAATTGCGGAGAGCTGACCCATGAGTTACGCCGACAGCAAAGTCCCGCTGCCCGAACTGGACGCCAGCACCCAATTGCAAGCCGCCGATGACGCCGGTGCGCTGGCGCCGAGCGACGGCGAGCCCGTCAATCGCGGCGCCGCCGACCTCGAAGCCCTGTTCGACGTGCCGGTGCAGGTATCGGCGGTGCTCGGGCGCGCCCGCATGCCGGTCGGCGACCTGCTCAAGCTCGGACCCGGCGCGGTTCTCGAGCTCGACCGCAAGGTCGGCGAAGCCATCGATATCTACGTCAACAACCGTCTGGTCGCGCGCGGCGAAGTGGTGCTGGTCGAAGACAAGCTGGGCGTAACCATGACGGAAATCATCAAGGCGGATCAAAACTAGCGCATGACGCGCCAAGCATCGCGAGACTGAACGCTGAAGGAATAAGGCCATGCGACTTCTGATCGTCGGCACCCTCGGAGGCCAGCTCACCACCGCGAGCAAGATCGCGATGGAGAAAGGCGCCTCCGTCACCCACGCCGCCAGCAACGAACA
>Ga0335085_10011178_pt1 | contig 13338 bp, 11 predicted proteins | sample Lox_Sample_45_FD_206712 | JGI IMG/M metagenome (GOLD analysis project Ga0335085, IMG submission 206712) | Soil microbial communities from Loxahatchee National Wildlife Refuge, Florida, United States - Lox_Sample_4.5 | ecosystem: Environmental > Terrestrial > Soil > Wetlands | place: USA...
AAGAGTCACTACCGCCAGCAGAAAGACGATGGTGAGGCCCGAGAGCAGGATGCTCAGGGCAATTTCATTCGGCGTCTTCTGTCGCGAGGCCCCTTCGACGAGAGCGATCATGCGGTCGAGGAAGGTCTCTCCGGGGTTCGAGGTGATCTTGACTTTGATCCAGTCCGAAAGAACCTTGGTGCCGCCTGTCACCGCGGAGCGATCGCCGCCGGCCTCGCGGATTACTGGGGCCGATTCGCCGGTGATGGCGGATTCGTCGACTGAAGCGACGCCCTCGATGACCTCGCCGTCACCTGCGATGTAGTGACCTGCCTCTACGCGAATGATGTCGCCGGCGCGAAGCAGGCCGCTGTTCACGTCTTCGAGGCTCCCATCGGCTTTGTAGCGGCGCGCGATGGTCTCACCCTTTGCCTTGCGGAGAGTATCCGCCTGCGCCTTGCCTCGGCCTTCCGCCATTGCCTCTGCAAAATTGGCAAAGAGCACAGTGAACCAGAGCCAGAGCGTGATCTGAAGATTGAAAGCAAATCCAGGCCGGTGGTGAACAGCGTTGTCAATCAAGAGTGCCGATGTCAGCAGACTGCCCACTTCCACTACGAACATCACCGGGTTCTTGACCATGCCGCGCGGATCGAGCTTGCGCACGGAGTCGATGAGCGCCTGAACCACAATCTGCGTGTTCCAAAGACTTGTTTTGTGTGCCATGACTGTCTCTTATTCCTTATGCGTTGCCGGTTAGAAGAGCTGGCCAGCCTTCAGCAGCAGGTGTTCCAGAATTGGACCAAGACTGAGTGCGGGGAAGAAAGTGAGCGCGCCCAGGATAAGCACCACACCGACGAGCAACACCGTGAAGAGCGGCGTGTTGACGGGGAATGTTCCTGGCGATGGTGGCACACTCTTCTTCTGTGCGAGATTGCCCGCAAGAGCCAGCACGGGCAGGATCATCAGGAAACGGCCGATGAGCATGTCCCAGCCCATCGCGACGTTGTACCACCAGTTCGGACTGAGACCGGCAAATGCGGAGCCGTTGTTTCCTGCGCCCGATGTAAAGGCGTAGAGAATCTCAGAGAGTCCGTGAGGGCCTGGATTATTCCTGGCCGACAGGCCTATGTCAGGCATGAGGACGAAAACGGCAGTCAGAGAAAGGATGATCAGCGGAAAGATCAGCACATAGAGCATGGCCATCTTTACGTCGTAGGCCTCGATCTTCTTTCCGAGATACTCCGGAGTGCGGCCGACCATCAGGCCTGCGATGAACACAGCCTGCACCACAAAGATGAGCATGCCGTAAAGTCCGGCGCCGACGCCGCCGAAGATGACCTCGCCGAGCATGATGTTGGTCAGCGGAACTAGTCCGCCGAGTGGCGTGAAGCTGTCGTGCATGCCGTTGACCGCTCCGCAGCTGGCGTCTGTGGTGATTGTGGCAAAGAGCGATGTCTCGGCTATGCCGTTTCGAACCTCTTTGCCTTCCATGTTGCCCGCAGGCGCGGTGGCGCTACCTGTCTGGGCTGCTCCATGAATCTGCCGATAGGGCTGGGACTCGGCCCAGTAGAGCGTGGCAAATCCCGCAGCGAACAGTACGTACATCGCTGCGAACACGGCCCATCCGTGTCCGGGGGAGCCGGTCATACGGCCAAGCGTGTAGGTGAGGCCGGCAGGGATGATGAAGATCGAAAGGATTTGCAGGAAGTTTGAAAATGGTGTGGGGTTTTCGTACGGGTGCGCACTGTTGGCATTGAAAAATCCGCCGCCGTTAGTGCCCAGCATCTTGATGGCTTCCTGCGAGGCGACAGGTCCCTGACCAATGGTCTGCGTCTGCCCTTCGAGCGTATGAGCAACCGTGTAGGCGTGCAGGTTCTGCGGTACGCCCTGGGCAACCAGAAGCACAGCATAGATAAGCGACGCGGGCAGCAGAATGTAGAGCATCGTGCGGGTGGTATCCACCCAGAAGTTGCCGATTGTTCCGGCCGCTGTTCGCTTGATGCCGCGGACCAGCGCGATTGCCACGACGATGCCGACGGCGGCGGAGAAGAAATTGTGTGTCGCCAGGGCAGCCATCTCTGTGAGATAGCTCATCGTCGCTTCAGGCGTATAAAACTGCCAGTTCGTATTGGTCGTGAAGCTGGCGGCCGTATTCCATGCGAGATCCGGCGAGACGTTGGCCAGATGCTGCGGATTCCACGGAAGTATCGCTTGCAGCCGTTCAATGGCGTAGGTGATCAGCAGGCTTACTAGCGAGAAACCAAGCATCGCGAAGGCGTATTCCCGCCAGTTCATCTCCGCTTCGGCATTCACGCCACCAAGCTTGTAGATGAAGCGCTCGAAGGGGCGGAGCACCGGGTCGAGCCAGGTTCTTTCTCCTTCAAGCACACGAGTGAGGTAGATCCCCACAGGACGAACCGTAAGCAGGAGAACAATGCTGTAGATGGCAAATTGCAGCCAGCCATTGGCGGTCATGTCAGAATTTCTCCGGGAAGAGCAGCGACACTGTGAGATGAATCATCAGAACGATCGCGAGAATGAGCGCGACAGCGGTAATCCAGTCCATGGTTACCTCAGCTTCTGGCATGCCTTGACGTACAGGAATGCCACCAGGAAAAAAAGCGCTGTATAGAACAACATCAGGATGTCTTGCATCGCAGAATCCTCAGTATCCGGAGCAACGCACGGGACTGTGCGGCATGCTCCAGAAACGATTCTGTGCAGGCAGGCATTATGAGGGCGGAAGGGAACTATAAAGAAAAGATAAAAGGACGCAGAAGACGACGAATCAGTGGTTTTCGGTCATCTCGGATTCGGTCCAGCCTTCAGGAATGAAGCGGTAACCGACCCACGGTTCGGTTTGGATATATTGGCGCCCGGTCTCGCTCTCGAGTTTCTTTCGCAGTTGACCGACGAAGACCCGAAGGTACTCCGGCTGGTGGGCGGACTGGGCGCCCCACACAGCGGTCAACAGGGCACGATGAGTCATCACTTTGCCGGCGTTGCGCGCGAGATGCACCAGAAGGTCGAATTCCTTGGGTGTGAGCCGCAGAGGCTTACCCTGCACCGTGATTGTGTGTGCCGTCGCGTCGATCGTGAAGTCGCCCGTCTCAATTGCCGACGCGTTCCGTTCAGGCGCCCGGCGTAGATGGGCGCGCACTCGTGCCATGAGTTCCTGGATTCCGAAGGGCTTAGTGACGTAGTCATCGGCCCCGGCATCAAGGGCCTCAACCTTTGCTCGCTCCTGATCACGGACCGATAAGACGAGTACAGGCGTGTTGGAAGTTGCGCGAATTGCCCGGCAGACGTCCACTCCGCTCATTACCGGCATCATTAAATCGGTAATCACCAGGTCCGGTGTCCACTCCCGAAAGAGCCGCAGACCTTCCTCTGGATCGTTCGACGTGCGGACATCCAGGTTTTGTGCGGAAAGGGAGGCCCGCAGCACCCGCGTGATCTGGGGCTCGTCGTCGATGATCAGAATTCTCGCTGGCATCGTGCTTTCGTGCTCACGGGCAGATTACATCATTTCGCGGGGCAGGTATCATTCCCGTTGAGACTACCATGCAATTGCCACCCCAGCTTAGGCACTTGGCTCGATGGTCGGCGGCCCTGCTGATCGCCGCTGCAACAACGGCGGTCCTGAGCCTGGCGGGTACCAGAGAAGCCACCGCCGGCATGGTGTATCTCGTGATTGTCGTGTGGACGGCGACGCAGGCGGGCATGGCCCTGTCTCTCTTTACAGCGTTATTATGCGCATTCTGCTTTGACTTCTTCTTTCTGCCGCCTTTTCACACCTTTGTGCTCGCGGGACCCCAGGAGTGGGTCTCGTTCTGCTCGTTTATTGTGACGTCTTATGTGGCCGGTCGAGTGGCCGAACGGGCACGGCGACAGGCTCAGCAGGCAGAACAGCGCCGCGAAGACGTAGAGCGCCTCTACACCCTGAGCAAAGAGATGATGCTGTATGAAGATGCATCTGGCCTGATGGCAGACCTGCCGCGCATCATTCAGCGAGTTTTTGCGCTGGAGACGGTCGCCCTTTTTGTGCACGATCGGCAGCAACTCTTCGCCAGCGGCGGCGAACTGCCGATGGGAATCGAGGCGAGTCTCAATGCGTTGTCGTCACCGAACCAGGTGACCCAATCGATCCCGGGCGAAATGATTGGCATGCCCCTCTTGCAGGGGATGCGCCCCGTAGGTGCACTGGCGTGGAAGCCGGCAACGCTTTCGCGGGAGGTGGCAGGTGCACTTGGTGCCCAGGTGGCGATTGCACTTGCCAGGGTCCTTGCCATTGAAGCTTCTACGCGCTTGGAAGCTCAGCGGGAAAGCGAGCGGTTACGCGGTGCGCTCATCGATTCACTCACGCACGAACTCCGCACGCCCCTTACTTCCATCCGTGCCGCTGCTACAACTCTCGTTCAGGGCGAGGGGCTGGATGAGGCTGCCCGGCGGGATCTTGCGGCGATTGTCGATGAAGAGAGTACCCGTCTCGACGCTCTGATCGGTGAAGCAGTCGAGATGGCTGAGTTGGACGCAAAAGTTGTGCAGGTGCGCGCCGTCCCGCAACATCCCCGTGAACTCCTGGAGCGCGCCGTGGAGCGATCCCATTCGGCATTGGTCAGGCACAGTGTAGCAGTGGTTCTTGATGATCCGGACCGGATCTGCTGGTTCGATCCTCAGTTGCTCGCCCGCGTGCTCCGGCATTTGTTGGAAAACGCTGCGCGATATTCTCCGCCGGGGAGTCGCATCGTCCTGCGCAGCAAGCGTGACGCAGCAAGGTTGCAGTTCTCCGTGGAAGATAATGGCCCCGGCGTCGATCCTATCGACTTGCCGCTGATCTTCGAAAAGTTCTACAGAGGCAAAAAGAGCGCCGGTAAGGGAACTGGAATGGGGCTCGCGATTGCACGTGCTATTGTTGAGGCGCATGGGGGCGAAATCGAAGTGACAAGCACGCCAGGGCACGGAGCAACATTTCGTTTTTGGATACCTCTGGTGGAGAAGGAACCCACAGGTACACAGAAATCAGAATAGCCATCCTCCGGCTTTCCTACTCTGGTGCTGCACTCCAGTCGCACTCCACGTCGCGGTGTGCCTTTGAACTCTCAATCGCATACTCAAGAACGCGCGACGTGCGCCACGCGTCGATTGCCGGTACAGGTGAGGGGCCCTTGCCGAGCAATGTGTCACGAACGGCTGCGTAGTATCTCCGATAGTCGCCTGGAATCGATTGCAGTGGTTCAGCCGACACCTCGCCATTGGTTTCCACACTGAGCGTGCCCCAATGTTCTGGGCCCTCCTGGCCCCAGTCAGGCGAATCAATGCGGGTGATCTTGCCCAGTGCATCTTCCTGCGGGTCGAGCCCCCACTTCCAGTAGTTGCCCCGTGTGCCGCGCAAGTGAAAGCGCGGACGGGCGAGTGTGGAAAGGCAGTTTGCGCTCAACGTGACCGACAGACCGGTGTAGTAGTGCAGCCGCAGGGTAAATGAATCCTGCGCGCCCTCACCGTCCCGCTCGCGGCGCACTTCCGCGCCTACAGTGTCTGGGAAACCGAACAGCACCAGCGCCTGGTCTACGATGTGTGTGCCAAGGTCATGGAGCAGGCCACCCTGGTCCGGTTCTTCCTTCCACGCACGGGCAGATAGTCCCGGCCGCCAGCGGTCGAAAGTTGACTCGAAATTTACCAGGGAGCCCAGCGTCCGTTCATCTAATAGTTTCTGTATCGTCTGGAAATCGTTGTCCCAGCGCCGGTTATGGAAAGGGATGAGCTGTAGGCCAATGCCGCCGGCAAGCTCCATCAGTTCCGCGATTTCCGATGAGGTCATCGCAGCAGGTTTGTCGACAACTACGTTACGTGCTGCCTCCAGCACGCGCAGCGCAATCTCATAATGCGTGGCGTTGGGAGTTGCTACAACGACGAGCTTAATGCTCGCGTCGGCCAGTAACTCATCGACTGAGCGGTAGGTCGTGATACCCGGATAACGAGCGGCGGCGTTGTTTGTGTTGCGTTCCACGACCGCGGCCAGCTCCAGGCCTTCAACCGACGAGATAAGCGGCGCGTGAAAGACGCGCCCTGCCATGCCGAATCCGACGAGCCCGACTCGGATCATTCTTTACCCCCTGATGCACCGCACTGTGATTGCCAGCTTGATCAGCCTTCGAGTTTATAACGAGTTTCGGCAAGGCGATAGAGCCTTCTCCAAACAAGTCGATTGACAGTAACTACAATCATCGCCATGAGCACCGTGGCCATCAGCAACTGCGGGAACTGCCCAGCGTCTGTGGCGGCGCTGATCTGCGCTCCGAGGCCGAGCGTCTGCAGGGTCCGGTTCTGGATGTGGTAGTACTCGGCAAAGATAGAAGCGTTCCAAGCGCCGCCGGATGCCGTTACCAGGCCCGTGATGAGATAGGGAAAGATGCCGGGCAGAATGAGCGTGGTCCAGCGCTGCCACGACGTGAACTTGTACAGCGATGCAGCTTCCTTTAGATCCGAAGGAATGGCCATTGCGCCTGCGATCACATTGAAGAGGATGTACCACTGCGTACCGAGCAGCATCAGAATGATCGAGCCAACTCCCAGCCCACCGCCAATACGGATCAGTGCGAGCAGCAGGACGGGGAAAAGAGCAGTGGCGGGGACAGATGCGATGACCTGCGTGATCGGCTGCAGAATCCTCGCCAGCTTGGGATTGAAGCCGATACCGACACCGATTGGAATAGTCCACGCTGCTGCGATGGCGAGTGTCAGTGTAACCCGCGCAAAGGTCGCTGCCGCCCCAAGAAGGAGAAATCCGACTTCGGAGAGGGAGACTCCGTGAAGAATCTTGTATGCCTCGATCGCTCCCCAGAACCCCAGCAGCAGGGCGAAGGTGGCAACTCCGATCTGCAGCATACGCCCGCTATGATTTCCGTCTTCGTCGACTGGCAGAACGAGCCGGCTTTGGCGGCTTCTGGCAAACCGGCGGTAGAGCTTCTCGTCCACCGTCTCCCAGATGCGTCCGGGCAACCGTGTGAGGAAGCTCGAACGCGTCAGAATGGCGAGGATCGGCGACGTAACCCGCGACGTCGATTCCACTTGCTCAAATTTGAATTTGTCGCTCCACGCAATCAACGGCCTCCAGAGCAGCTGGTCTGTGGCAACGATGATCAGGACCAGTGTGACGAGTCCCCAAACCAGTGCGCGGGTATTGACAGGATCTGATGATGCAGCAGTCTGCAGGTAGCTGCCGAGGCCCGGAAGCCGGAAGAATCGGTTGCCCAGAGGAAACATCTCGCAGGCGATCAGGGCAAACCACCCCCCGGCCACAGAGACTATGGAATTCCAGACCAGCCCGATGGCCGCAAAGGGCATTTCGAGTTGCCAGAAGCGTTGCCATGCGGAATAGCGGTAGATACGCGAGGCTTCAATCATCTCTCGCGGAATGCTCTTGAGAGACGAATAGAAGCTGAAGGCCATGTTCCAGACCTGCCCCGTAAAGATCAGCAGGATCGACCCCATTTCGATCCCAAGCTGGTGGCCGGGCACAAGAGCCATCATCGCCAGCATCACTCCCGGCAGAAAGCTCAGCACCGGGATCGATTGCAGGATGTCGAGAACCGCGATCATCCAGCCCTCGATTCGAGGATTGTAAGCGGCGATGTAACCATAGCTGACTGCAAAAATCAGGCTCAGAATGTATGCAATCCCGATACGAACGATCGAGTTCAGCGCGTAGAACGGAAGTGCCGAGATCGAAAGTGAGATTGGGACGGCGGGAGTCGGCCGCCCGAGCCAATAACTGCCCAGATGCATGATGCCGAAAAATGCTGCCAGGCAGCAGGCTCCGACCGTAAGGTCAGTAAAGAAAGGCCAGCTCCGCACCGCAACCAGCGAGCGGCCAAAAGTGTTCTGAATCTTCAACGATCTTCCTCGTCGGTGGCAGCGGCCTCTTCCAGCGCGTCCGGCATCACAAAACGCCGACGCCCTGCATCGAAGTCAAAGAGCTCGGCGTAGCGGCCCCAGTTCACTGCCGTCTCTATCTGTCGCTGACTCTCCTCTTCGCTGAATTGCTCATCGAGCATGTCAAGGAAGAATTCTTCGGGCACAGTATGGTCGCTCTTGGATTCGAGAGCGCGCCGGATCTGGCGCAGCAACAGCACATGCCCGATGGCCGCATCACGGAAGAGCTCCTTTTGACGCAGGATTTCGGAGTTCGCGTACTCAGCTCCTGGGTCAGTGATCGCCGCGTCACCTTCTTCGATTTTGAGAAAGCCAAGAAGTTGAGCCGCATCCACGATCGGGAGCAGATCATCGATCTCGAATGCCAGGTCATCCGCCAGCCTGTAAATGTCGTCCCTGCCGCCCTTGTCGAGCAGTAACTCGAGCAACCCAGCAATACCGCCGGGACGTGCGTGAGGCAGCATCTGATAGCGCATCTGGCGCTGGTCGCGGGGCCGTGGGCCGGCCTGTTGCTCCGGAAGTTCCGAAGGCGCGACATCGGGACGCGTGAGAACCTTGTAGATGAAGTCGACCAACTGTGTGAACGGCTCTGATTTGCGGTCGCGGGGCTGCGGAATCTGCACTTTGAAGTCAGTTCGGATATGCCCGGGGTTACGCCCAAGAACGATGATGCGGTCGGCCAACAGAACGGCTTCTTCAATGTTGTGCGTAACAATAAAGACGGACTGTGTGGGCATCGTCTTCTTTGCCCACAGTTCCAGAAGCTCGGAACGCAGGTTTTCGGCCGTCAGAACGTCCAGGGCAGAAAATGGTTCGTCCATAAAGAGAACTTCGGGTTCTACGACAAGTGCCCGGGCAAAGCCTACACGCTGGCGCATCCCGCCGGAGAGTTCCTTGGGATAGGCTGCCTCGAAGCCATCCAGCCCGACTGTGTCGAGCATCTTCATGCTCCGCTCATGCCGTTCGGCCGATGGCACCCCGCGAGCTTTCAGCGGAGCCTCGACATTCTCGAGGACTGTGAGCCAAGGAAAGAGCGCAAAGCTTTGAAAGACGATTGAGACATTGATTTCGGCATCGGTGATTGGTTTCTCATGCCAATAGACCTGCCCGGCCGAGGGGCGAGAAAGGCCCGTTAGCATGCGGAGCATCGTCGACTTGCCGGACCCGGATGGTCCCAACAGTGCAACAATCTCTCCAGGAACGATCGACAGGTCGGTCGCGGAGATCACCTGGATGCGGTTTTCGCTCGGTTGAGAGTAGTACTTTTCAATCTTCTCAGCGCGGATGATCGGTGCCGTCTGGGAACCCGCGATTTGGCTCTGGGGTGCTGCTTCCTGCATGCATGGATCTCCGGATCGGGGATTTCTTGAGTTCTGTCAAAGAATCTGCTCAGAATCCTATGAGAGTCGGTTTGCTGCAATATGAATCGGAAACCGCTCGCCCGGTCAAATGCAATAACTCAGTTCCTCGAGCGACTCAGGGTCTGCCAGGGGCGATTTATCTTTGAGTCGGCCGAAAGACGCGACTTGGGCCAACCCGGAGGTACCAGATAATCAGATGCAGCTTTCGTATGCAAGTGTCCGTATCTCCCATATTCTGTCTGTTGCTGTCGCGTGTCAGAGCGTATCATTAAGTGAGAAATTTTCGTTAGCTGTTTGTTGCTACTGAGCTTCCCTCTCGCAGCACCACGTGGTATCCAACTTGTGAACGGCAGTTGAGTCACCTACGCTGCGCGCCCAGGAGAGTATGTCGGAGAATCGTCACAAACCCAAGGTCCTTGTCGTTGATGATGAGCGCGTGATCGCCGACACGCTCGCCATGATTCTCAACCAGAGCGGTTTTGACGCAAAGGCGGTCTATTCGGGCGAGAAGGCGGTTGAGCTGGCGCCAACCATGGCGCCCGACATGCTCATCACCGACGTGATTATGGCCGACCTGAATGGCATCGATGCCGCGATCATGATCCGCTCACTGCTTCCCAACATTAAAGTTCTGCTCTTCTCAGGACAGGCTGCAACCGCTGACCTGCTGGAAAAGGCCCGTGCAAGGGGCTATCAGTTTGAAATTCTGGCCAAACCGGTTCACCCGCAGGACCTTTTGAGCCGTTTGCAGGCCTGAGCAACTGGTGTTCGTCCTGTCGCGCGATCAAAGCTCGCGACGGCCGTCGAGGGCGCGTGCCATCGTCACCTCGTCGGCGTACTCAATGTCGCTCCCTGCGGGAACACCCGTGGCAATTCGAGTGATACGAACCGGAAATCTCCGCAAAGCGGTCGCCAGCCAGTTGGCCGTCGCTTCACCTTCCAGGGTGGGGCTCGTCGCAAGAATCACCTCATCAGCCTCGCCGCTTTCCACGCGAGCCAGCAGGGACGCGGTTCGAAGCTGGTCGGGTCCTACTCCATGGAGCGGCGACAGCGTTCCATGCAAGACGTGATATACGCCGTTGTAGCCGCGTGTCCGCTCAACTGCCTCAATGTTTGTGGGTTCCTCCACCACGCAAATCAATCTCTGGTTGCGCGAAGGGCTGGCGCAGTAGGCACACGGGTCGACATCGGTGATGTTGTTGCAGATAGAGCAGAGCCGCAAGTTGACCTTGAGTCCGCGAATGGCGTCGGCCAGAGCTGAGGCATCGTCCTCCGACGAGCGCAAAATATAAAAAGCGTAGCGCTGTGCGGTCTTTGACCCCACACCAGGCAGCTTTTTCAGCTCTTCGATCAACCTCGCCATCGGCTCGGCATAGCGTGACACAGCGGGTCCTCCCGGGCGATCTAATACGTGATGTCGGCAGGCATGGCGGTTGACGCAGTACGCTCTGCCAAAGGATGTTCAATACTGCCGGAACAGGGCGGAAGAAGCTTTCAAATCAGAAGAATCGCACAGCAAACCGATGGTTAAATGCTCACAGGGCTGATGCTAGCTTAGTCCGGGGATCTTCAACCCACCAAGTATGCCCTGTACGCTCGATTGAATAGCTTCGTCGGCTCTGCGGCCTGCGTCATTAACCGCCCCAACGATCAGGTCCTCGAGCATCTCCACATCAGGCTGGCCTCCGCTCAGGCTCATCGCGGCTGCGGGATCGATGTGAATCTTAAGCATCTGCTTCTTTCCGTTCATTGAGACGGTTACCGCGCCTCCGCCTGAAGAACCCTCAACCACCGTCTCAGCCAGCTTGCGTTGGACCTCTTCCTGCATTTGGTTTGCCTGCGAGAGCATCTCAGCCATCTTCAACGGATTCATCATTGACTTCCTCCTCGCAACCACGCGCTTATTTGGCGCGAAGATCGACCACACTGCGAATTTCTGCGTTGAAAAGCTCTTTTGCCCGCTGAACCAGGGGATGCTCCATTGCCTGTTGCTGCGCGCTGCCTGTGGGAATCGCTGCGGCGGCCTGGGGTGGTCCTCCGCCCGCTCCTGGAACCACCATGAAGCGGGATGGCGCTCCCAGCTTCTGCAGTTCCTGGCGGATAATCTTCTCCGCGGCGGCATTGACTGTCAGGCTCAGCATCTTCTTACCCATCGATCCGACTTCGATGCGCAGGCTGGTTCCATCCAGTGTCCACATGCCGTTGCTCAGGAGACTGGAAGCGCTGGTGTGGCCCCCCGATGACAGGGCCGCGCAGACGGCCTGGCGCAGCGGTTCGGCGCCGCTTGCCGGCTCCGAAGGAGCGACATCTGACGATCCTGGACCTGCAAGCGCGGTGCCCGCTGGATCTGAATCTTCACTTTGAGTTGCGGGTTCGACGAAACCAATCGCCAGACCATTCGTGCCGGGCGCGGGAGGTGGTTGAACCGAAACGGGCAGTACTTCAACCATCGTCGCAGCGGCCGGTTCCGGCGGAGCCGCCACTGGCCGAATTGGCGTGGTGGATGACGCCCAACCACTACTGAAACCGAATGGCGAAGCCGAGGAGGCAGGCGTCTTGCCGGGAGCTGCCGGCTGCGCCGCGCGTGTGGCCGGCAATGGGCGTGAAACTGCTGCGGATGCCGTATTCCGGGCCGAAGCACCGCTGGCGGCGCCGCTAAGTAGCTCCTCCAACGGCAGCAGACGTTGCGCATGGATGAGTTTCAGCAGGCCAAGTTCGAGATGAAAGCGTTGCTCTTGCCGATAATTCAAGTCGTCGAAAGTGCGCAGCACGATATGCAAGTTACGGGTGAGGTCTTCTTCCGAGAAGAGCAGGGAACTCCTGGCTGCCCTGGCTCGCTCGTCTGCTGAGATCTGCAACAACTCAGTCTGCTCACCGCCCAGCTTAGCCATAAGGGCGTTACGCAGGTAGCGAACCATCTGGCGCGCCAGCGACGAAGGGCTGTGTCCAGCGTTCAGAAGCACATTTAATTGCTCCATCAGCTCCGAGCTCTGACCCTGAGCAACGGCCTCGAGCAGTCGCTCAAATACCGCATTGGGCACAGAGCCCATCAGCTCTCGAATCTGGGTTGCGGCAAGCCACGGCCTGCCATTCTGCAAAGGAGCAGATGCGATGGCCTGATCCATGATCGAAAGCGCGTCGCGCATCGAGCCGTCGCCGGCCTCGGCGAGGAGTGCAAGTGCAGCATCCTCTGCCTCAACCGTTTCTTCGCTGGCGATCATCTTGAGCTGGGCGAGAATGTCGTTGAACTTAACTGCATGAAAGCTGAAGTGCTGGCAGCGTGAGCGGATCGTCTGTGGAATATTCTCCGGCTCGGTCGTGGCCATCATGAAAATCACATGCGCGGGTGGTTCCTCGAGCGTCTTCAACAGGGCGTTAAATGCTGCCTCGGTGATCTGGTGCGCTTCGTCGAGAATGTAGATTTTGTATCGGTCGCGGGCAGGCGAGTAGCGTGCCGCATCCCGCAGCTCGCGAATCTCGTCGATGCCACGATTCGTGGCCGCGTCGATTTCGATGACGTCAACCGCGCTGCCACTCCGGATCTCGGTGCACGAATCGCAGACGCCGCAAGGCTCCGGCGTCGGGCGCTCAGTGCTGCCCACTTGGCTGCGGCAGTTCAGAGCCTGTGCAAGAATGCGCGCGATCGTTGTTTTGCCAATTCCGCGATGGCCAGAGAAGATATAGCCGTGCGCAGTCCGGTTCTGCTCCAGCGCATTGAGCAGGGTGCGGGTGACATGATCCTGGCCGGCCACATCGGCAAACCGCTGTGGACGATATTTTCTTGCCAGAACCTGATAACCCATGTGAATGTCTGCTCCTCCGGCTCAGTTTTCGATCACGAGCCTAGGTGGGATTGTATCGTTCCAGGGTGGCGTGGCGAAGCCGTTCCCCGGCTGTTTCCGCCAACCGCAAGGTGCTGAGTTATCCACAACCTGCATCTGGTTTTCCAGCATGACGCGGGGCCGCTCTCGCGGCGAAAATACGGCGAGGACATGTCGGAGACCCCCGTGCCAGGCAAGCTGGAGATGATCGTCGGCCCCATGCGGAGCAACAAGACCGCTGA
>Ga0335085_10011180_pt1 | contig 13337 bp, 6 predicted proteins | sample Lox_Sample_45_FD_206712 | JGI IMG/M metagenome (GOLD analysis project Ga0335085, IMG submission 206712) | Soil microbial communities from Loxahatchee National Wildlife Refuge, Florida, United States - Lox_Sample_4.5 | ecosystem: Environmental > Terrestrial > Soil > Wetlands | place: USA: Florida...
GAGACCGTACTCGGTTTTCCAGGCTCCTGCAGTGGTGCCGTCGGTAGTCACGAATTGCGCCGTGGCAGTCGGGGGAGGCGGCGGGGCGGAAGAACCGGCGCCGCCGAATAACAATCCGCTCACCACTGCGTTGCCGTTCGACGCGTTATTGGTGATATGGACCACCACGTGTCCGCTCAGGTTCCAGACCAAGTACTGCCCTCCGCTGAAAGAAGCGGCCGTGCGCGTGTCGAGCGTCTTGCCGTTGGCATCCGAAATGGTTAGCGTCTCCTTGCGGCCGGAGTTGTCCCAATCCAAGAGGTATAGCGCAACCTGGTGCGTATTCGAGTCAGTAAACTTGAGGTCGATCGTGAACGGCGCGGCACTGTACCAGCAGGCGGCGATACGGTCGCCGGCGGCCGCCTTCTGCAGTGCGCGTGGATCGTTGGTGGACGCTGCCCAGGTAAAGTTGGCCGCGCCTGCAGCGGTCGCGGTGACGTACGAGGGGTAGCTCGCCGCGTTGTTGATGATGTTATATCCGTCGGCGCCGTAGACATTCTTCCACCAGCCCTGAGTCGTCACATCGGCGGTTACAAACGCGGCGGCGCCGGTGGGTTGGGTGGAAGCCGGGTTGACGGTGAACGAAACCGATGTCGCCGAACTGCTGTTGTAGGATGCGGTGACGGTGACGGTCGTGGCCGCCGTGACGGTATTGGTCGCAACGCTGAACGTCTGCGAAATGGAGTTCGCCGGGATAGTCAGATTGGTGGCCGGAACTACGGTGGAATTGGAGCTCGCCAGTGCGATGGTCGCGCCGCCGGGCGGAGCCGCGCCGGACAGTGTCACGGTGACACTGATATTGCTGCCGCCGGTCACAGATGAGGGCGACACTGATACCGAAGAAACCGTAACCGGCGCCGCCGGTTGGATGGTAATTGTACCTCCCGTGGCGGTGATCGGCGTCGAGGAGGCGCTCGGCAGCGCAGCTGCCACCCCCGCCGGCGTCAGGGTAGCCGAGGACGCATTGGCCGATGCCAGGATCGGAACGGTCGCCACCGCGACCACTCCGTTGGCGATGGTGTTGGCGTTCAGGCCCGATGCAACGCAGGTCACTGACCCGGTCACTGTGGCGCACGTCAACGTCTTGCCGGCGGAAGTCAACGCGGGTCCGGCGGCAAACGTGACTGCACCGAATACGCTGGTCGAATACGGCAAGGTCCATTGCAACGCGCTGGGCAAGCCAGATGCAGACGTCAGCGTCAGGTTGAGAGAGACGGCGCTCCCCGGGGTCCCCGTCCCGCCTGAAAGAGCCAGTGTGGATGCGGCTTCCAGGCAAGGCAGCAGGACGCTGATCACGATGCAAGCGAGGAACCTGTGGGAGCGGGAGCGGATGAGGCTGGGGGGGATTCCTGCGCTGTTTTTATACAGCTCAGTGACGTATCTCAGAACTGGCAGTATACGAATCGAACCTGCGACGAGCCATCCGACGATAGTTTAGGTGAGCCATCGGACAATAGTTAGGGACCGGAAATTCACTCGACCCCGAGGAGAAGGGCTGCAAGGCGCAGGGACGGTGAGGGACGAACCGGCGGACCACCGTGTCGCTGCGTCAGCCCTTCACACGACGTATAATCGGTGGCGTGAATCGACACACCCGCCGCCAATGGATCGCCGCTTCGGCGCTCGGCTGCCTTGCCGCGCGCTTGAAAGCCTTGCCGCTTTCGGAAATCAAGCTGGGCGTCACCACCGACGAAATCGATGATGACGTCTCCACCGCTGCGCGATTCCTCAAGGCGCACGGCCTCCAGTGGGCGGAGATCCGCAACATCTGGGGACCGTACAACACCGAGCAACCCATGGACAAAATCCGCGAGGCGCGCGGGATTCTGGACGCCAACGGCATTCATGTATCGATCGAAGGAACGGGATTTTTCAAGGTGCCGCTGCCGCCCGAAACACCCGAAGGCCGGAAGCGCCTGGATGAGCAGTGGGCCCTGCTGGACCGCTCGTTCGAGCGAGCCAAAGCGTTCGGCACGGACAAGTTGCGCATTTTTTCCTTTATGCTGGATCGCGGTGAACAGGCTTCTGAGAGGAGCTATGCGCGAATCGACGAACTGCTGCGCGAGGCCGCGCGCCGCGCCAAAGCCGCAGGCTTCCGGTTGGCCATCGAAAATATCGGCGGCGGCCACGTAGCGACGGGCGCGCAGGCGGGCGCCCTGCTGAAGCGCGTGAAGGAAGACAACGTGGGCATCAACTGGGATCCCAACAACGCCGGGCAATCGGGCGAGCAGGCCTTCCCCGACGGGTACCGCCAACTGGACCCGGCGCGCATTTTTCACGTGCACCTGCGCGACTATCGCCACCAGGACGGTAAAGTGGTTTGGGCCGCGGTCGGCGCCGGCGAGTTCGACAACCTCGGACAAATCCGCGCGCTGCGCCAGGACGGCTACCGCGGAACGTTCACGCTCGAGACGCACTGGCGCGACCCCAAAGGCAAGATGTACTCCACTGAAACCTCGCTCGCCGGACTGCTCAAAGTCATCCAGCAGGTATAGTGGCAGATGCGCCCGCCCACGGTTGTGGGACAGGCATTCAGGCGGCATTCAGCCTGTCAACCCCTTTCAGCAGCTTGCGAGTGGCCGGGGCGGCCCCCGCCGATTCACACTCCCGCCGCCGCATCCGATAAGCAATAACGAGGGTGTTTCGCATCTCTCAAGCTATGCCTCGGGATACCAGTGCGATCGAACGGGCCGGTCTGGCCGCGGCAGTGGAACAGGCCGCCGATGGCATTATCATCGTCGGCACCGACGGCATGATTCAGTATGTGAACCCCGCCTTCACCGAAATGACCGGCTATTCCAGCGACGAGGCGGTGGGGCAGAGTCCCAGAATTCTCAAATCGGGGCACCAGGCCGCCGAGTTCTACAGCGAGATGTGGGGCACCATCTTCGCCGGACGGGACTGGCATGGCGAGGTGGTCAACCGGCGCAAAGACGGCAGCCTGTATGTCGAAGAAATGCGCATCACGCCGGTCGAGAATGATTGGGGGCAGATCACTGCGTTCATTGCCGTCAAGCACGATATCACCGAACGGCGGGCCGTTGAGCGCGAGCGCGCTTTCCTGGCGGCCCTCGTGGAGAACTCCGAGGACGCCATCCTGTCCTTCTCCCCCCAAGGAACCATCCTCACCTGGAATCGAGGCGCGGAGAAAGTCCTGGGCTATCCGGCGGCGGAGGCCATCGGGAAGCATGTCTCCCTGGCGCTTCTGCCGGAACGGCTGAACCTGTTCGCTCCGTTTATGGAACGGGTGCTTCGGGGCCAGCGGATCTCACAATACGAAACGTATGCGATCCGTAAGGATGGGCACACGGTGCCCGTGTCCGTGACGGCCGATCCGGTCCGCGCGCCGGGCGAAGAAGCGTGCGCCATCGCCGTGATCCTGCGCGATATTTCGGCGTGGCGCGAGGCCGAAAAAGCCCGCGGACTACTGGCCTCGATTGTGGAGTCTTCGGGCGAAGTTATTTTTGCCCTGGCGCCGGATCGGACCGTGGCAAGCTGGAACCGCGGCGCCGAGGCGTTGCTGGGGTACCGCGGCGAGGAAATTGTCGGACGCGACTCGGCGCTGCTGGTGCCCGCCGGGTGCGAAGGGGATTACCAACAGTGCTGCGCGGCGCTGCTCGAGGGGCGTACCATCAGCGCCACCGACACCGCGCTGCTTGCCAAGGACGGCCGCAAGGTGGACGTGGCGCTCTCGCTCGCCCCGATCCACAATGCCGCCGGCGAACTGACCGGCGCGGCCGCCATCGCCCACGATATTCGCCGCCGCGTGGAGGCCGAGCGCAAGCTGCGGCAAAGCGAGGAGCGCTTCCGCGAGCTTTTCGAGCGGGACCCCTTCGGCATATACCTCTGCTCCTTCGATGGGCGTCCACTGCAGGTCAACGAAGCGCTCTGCAGGATGCTGGGTTACTCCGAGGAGGAACTGCTTGCCTGCAACTGGAATGAAGTGACGCATCCCGACGACCTCGAGAGCAGCCTGCGCCAGTTCGAGCAGGTGTGGAAGGAGCCGGACCGCTGCGCGGAGGCGGAACTGCGCTACCGGAAGCGCAACGGTGAAAGATTGTGGGCCCGCGTGCGGGTATCCGCGATTCGAGAGGCTGGAGAAGCGCTCGACAGCGCGCCCTATTGTGTCGTCCGCCTGGAAGATATCACCGAGCGACACCGGGCGGAGGACGCCGCCCAGGAAAGCGAGGAACGCTTCCGCATCATGGCCGACGGCTGCCCGGCGCTGATGTGGGTATCGGATGCTTCCGGCAACACCCAGTTCAACAATCGCGCCTGCCACGAATTCTTCGGCACCAGCCACAATCCGGCGACCCGCACCAACTGGTTTGCCTTCCTGCACCCGGACGATCTGGTTTGCGTCAGAGAAGCGTTTTGTAGAGCCTGGTGGGAACATACATCGCTCCACACTGAAAACCGGATCCGCCGCGCCGATGGCCAGTGGCGCTGGACGGAAACCTTCGCCGAGCCGCGCTTCTCTCCGTCCGGCGAATACCTGGGGCATGTGGGGATCACTCAGGATATTACGGTGCGAAAGCAGGCCGTCCAGGCGCTGGAGGCCAGCGAAACCAAGTTCCGCCAGTTGGCCGAAAACATTCGCGAGGTATTCTGGATGGCCCCTGCCTCGGCCGGCGAGATGGTCTACGTCAGCCCTGCGTATGAGCAGGTCTGGGGCAGAAGCTGCGAAAGCCTGTATGAGAATCCCGGCTCCTGGATGGAAGCGATTCATCCGGACGACCGCGAAAAGGCTCGCGCTCTGCTGGCGCCGCGGGTGCAGAACCAGCCGGTCGAAGCCGAGTACCGCATCCATACGCCCGAGGGGCAACAGAAATGGATCCGCGACCGCGCCTTTCCGGTGTACGATGCCGGCGGCCGGCAAATCCGCGTAGCCGGCATCGCCGAAGACATCACCGAGCGGAAGCGCTACGAAGAAGAACTGATCCGCGCGCGCGAGGGGGCCGACGCCGCCAATCGCGCCAAGAGCCGTTTTTTGGCCAATATGAGCCACGAAATCCGCACGCCGATGAACGGCGTCATCGGCATGCTGCAGCTTCTGGGGGGGACCAGCCTCGGCGCCGAGCAGCGGCAGTATGTCAGCGTGGCGCAGGAAAGCGGACGCACGCTGCTGTCGCTCATCGACGACATCCTGGACCTTTCCAAGATCGAAGGCGGCAAGGAGGTCCTGGAGAATCTGGACTTCAACCTGCGCGAAGCGATCGAATCCGTAGTGCGGACTCTGCGCGTGCAGGCCGCTGCCAAGGGACTCGATCTGTCGTGGAGCGCCGCCGTGGATGTGCCGGCATGCGTTTCCGGCGACACCCGCCGCCTGCGCCAGGTACTGGCCAATCTCACGGCCAACGCCATCAAGTTCACCGCGAACGGATCGGTGAAGCTGGCGGCTGCATTGGAAAGCCAGGCCGACCGCTCCGTGACGATGCGGTTTCGCGTCACCGATACGGGCATCGGCATCCGGCCGGACCAGATCGCCAGGCTGTTCTCCCCGTTCGTACAGGCCGACGAATCGACCACGCGGAAGTACGGCGGCACCGGACTGGGCCTGGCAATTTCCAAGCAACTGGTGGAGATGATGGGCGGCTCGATCGGCGTGGATAGCCGCGAAGGCGAGGGGTCCACGTTCTGGTTCACAGCGACATTCGGGTGCGCTTCGGCCGGCGTCCTGGCCGATCCGACGGCGCGCGAAGTGCCTTCTGCCGTGCATGGCGCCCGGCTGCGCGGGTTACGGCGGCGGATCCTGGTGGCGGAGGATCACCCCATCAACCGGCGCGTGGTGGTGTCGCAGTTAGAACGGCTGGGCTGCCGCGCCGACGCGGTACCCGATGGCGCCGAGGCCGTGGCCGCCGTGACGCGCGGCGGCTACGACCTGGTGCTCATGGACTGCCAGATGCCCGTGATGGACGGCTTCGAAGCCACCCGCCGAATTCGAAACGCCGTCGGCCCGGCACTCCCGATTGTGGCGGTGACCGCGGATGCCATGCCCGCCGATCGCGAACACTGCTTGAACGAGGGCATGAACGACTATCTCTCCAAGCCCGTAGAATTGGCTCCGCTGGCCGAAGTGCTGGCCCGCTGGCTCCCCGCGCGCGAAGAACGGGTCTGACGCGGAGGCGCGGAGCCGCTGAGAAGAACCATCTGAATATGGTGCTCCGCGTCCACGTTCCAGCCTTTCCTCACTTCTCGAACACGATGCCCGCCGAGGGCAGGATCGGGAACATCGAATCGAGCGTCACAAAAGCCTGGTGCGTAGTGGAGTTGAAACCGTTGAAGCTGTCGAACACGTAGTTCGTCCGGTTCGTCAGGTTGACGACCTCGCCGTAAAGCGTCAGCTTCCACTTCACCTTCGTCCAAGACTTATTCACTCGCAGATCGGTGCGCGTGTAATAAGGCATCCGTAACTCGTTGCGCACCAGCGCCAGGTAATAGGACGATCCGATCTTGGTCAGATACCCCGGGATCGGGAAGCCGCTGCCGTAACTCGACCGCACGCTCAGATTCACCGTCGGACGAATGCGGTAGCCGCCATAAATATTCACCGTGTGGCGCTGGTCGTAATCGGACGGGAAATGATCGTGCGTCACACCTTCGCTGACCTCTGTGTGGCCATAGGCGTACGAGACCCAGCCGGTGAACCGGTTGGCGCTGCTGCGTTGCAGGAAGATTTCCACGCCGCGCGAGTAGCCCCGCTCGGAATTGACGTACGGCGGGTTCAGAGGCGGAGCGAAGACCTTCAGGCTCGGCCATAACAGCCTTGGAAAATCGAGCGCCTGAAACGCCAGGTCGCGATCGGCGCGATTGTACAGCTCCAGGCGCACCCGGGTGCGGGCGCCGAGCCGCTGCTCGACCGCCGCCAGCGTGTGGATCGAACGCGACGGCAACAATCCGCGGCTGCCCAACGGCGAGGTCAAGAGCGCCAGTTCCTGATACTGCGCATACTCGCCCCAACCCAGTTGCACGCGCGTGGTGGGCGTCAGCACGAACCCCACCGAGGCCTGCGGCGAAACCGGCGTGACGCCGCCGATCGACAGGCTGTCCCAGCGCACGCCCGCCGACAGATGCACGTGCCCCGCGAACGTGTTCCACGATTGCTGCACGAAGCCGCCCGCATAAGTGGCGTTGCCGTTCGAATGATCCAGCAATTCCAGATTGCTCACCGTGCCGTTGTATTGAATCATCTGGCCCGACTCGCGAATCTGCCGCACCGAGCCGCCCAGATCGAGCGGCGCGCGCGCATTCCAATACCACGTAGCGTTGCTGGAACCTACCCATTCACCGTAGAGACCGGCGGCCAGCGGATGCTCCGTGGTGTTGGTATTAGTGAACTTCTCACGCATCCAGGCGGCGTGCGAGGTAACCAAAAACTTCGAGCCGGGCGAATACCGCCAGCCGAAATTGGCCAGGGAAAAGTGGTATCCCGCCCCGGCGAGCGAATTTACCCCGAGGTTCGGCCGGTTGAAGCGATCCAACGTGGAGTAACTCTCCAGAACGTACAAAGTAAGTGCGTGGTGCGGAGTCAGATCGTAAGATAGCCTGCCCTGCGCGTCCTCGACGCCGAAGATAAAGTCCGTGTCCGGGAAAGCGCGCTCGAAGAGATATTGCAGATAGCTCTTGCGCATGCCGATAATCCACGAGCCGCGTTTATCCTTTCCCAGCGGACCCTCCGCCATCACCCCGGCATTGGTTGCGCTGGCCGAGGCGCGCATCAAATAACTGTCGCGATTGCCGTCGCGTGTGTGGACATCCAAGATGGCGGCGGTCCGGTCCGCATAGCGCTCCGGCCAGGCTCCCTCGTGGAGTTCCATCTCCGACACCATGTCTCCATTGAACGCCGTGGCCGAAGCCTGCACGGCCTGCCCTTGCAGCATGTGGAAGGGCGCGTGGAGGAGCACATCGTCCAGGTACAGGCCGATGCGGCTGTAATCGGCGCCACGGACTGAAAAGCGCGCGTCGAAATCGTTATTCGAGCTGACTCCCGGAAGATTCTGCACCGCGCGCAAGGGATCGTCGGCCAGCACACTGCCGAGGTTCTTCGCGTCATTGCCCGCCAGCGTCAACGCGTCCGGACTGTCCTGGCGGGCGTTTTCGAAAGGCCCCGCCTGCACATCCACGGTGGTCGACTGGCGCAGCGTGTCGGAGTTGAGCACCACATCGAATTCCTTGGTTTCACCCGGCGCCAGATGGAAGGGCCGCTTGACCAGGTGATAGCCGACCGTCGAAACGTTCAGGACATAATCGCCCGCCGGCACGCCGCCAATGCGGAAATGTCCCGCGCTGTCGGACTTGGCGCGCCACGCCGTGCCCGCCAACTGCACCGCGACGTTGGCCAGTGCCTCGCCGCCCCGGCCGTCCACGACCGTGCCGCGAACCTCTCCAGCTTCCTGCGCCAGAGCCGGCGAGAGCACGAAAACCAGGAGAGCTATATTTCGCACCGTCCCATTCTAGCTGCAGTGACGGGTCTCACAGTGTTGCAAGGAGGATACAGAGCGCAAACGTACGGAACACTTTCCGAGCGCAGGCTCGCACGCCCGGTTCCGATCGCTGCCGTGTCTAGCGGTACGGCAGCCGGCATACGCCTGCTTGAGTGATGTCGAAGCCCCTTGCGCGCGAGCAGCATCGGTCAAGCCGCCGCGACGGTTACCGAGCGATCGCAACCGGTTGCCTGCATGCGCGGCGCATCCTCAGCCGCCTTGCGACCCTCCTCTCATGGAAGTCGGATACCCTATGAAAAGTGCTCGACTGGAAGCAGGACCCCCATCGCCGCTTCAATCCGCTGACCCGCGAGTGGGTGCTGGTGTCCCCGCATCGCACCCAGCGTCCGTGGCAAGGCCAGGTGGAGGAGGTGACCGCCGAAGCCATGCCGGACTATGATCCGCAATGCTATCTTTGCCCGGGCAATGCGCGCGCCGGCGGCGTGCGGAATCCCAACTACACCTCCACGTTCGTCTTCGATAACGATTTCGCGGCGCTCAAACCCGACACCGGCCCCGACCGCTTCGAGCGCGGGGGCTTGCTGCTTGCCGAAACCGAACCCGGCATCTGCCGGGTGGTGTGCTTCTCGCCCAAGCACAACCTCACCATGGCGAACATGGAGGTGGCAGACCTGCATCAGGTGGTGGACACCTGGGTGGAGCAGTTCGGCGAGTTGGGTGCGCGCCCCATCATCCACTACGTGCAGATCTTCGAGAATCGCGGCGCCATGATGGGCGCCAGCAACCCGCATCCGCACTGCCAGATCTGGGCGGGCCGCAGCCTGCCCAACGAGTGGATCAAGGAACAGTCCAATCAACGCGCCTGGCGCGAGGATCGCCGCTCCTGCCTGCTGTGCGACTACCTGCGCCTGGAGCGGACCTCCCACGAACGCATCGTGGAGGAAAACGAAAGCTTCACCGCGCTGGTGCCTTTCTGGGCCATCTGGCCGTTCGAGATCATGCTCATTTCGAAGCGCCACATGAACGGCATCGACCGGCTCAACCGCGCCGAGCGCCGCGGCTTCGCCGAGATTCTCAAGGCCGTAACAGCGCGCTACGACCGCCTCTTCCGCACGTCATTCCCCTATTCCTTCGGAATCCACCAGCGCCCCACCGATCAACAACCGCACGATGAGTGGCACCTCCACGCGCACTTCTATCCGCCGCTGCTGCGCTCGGCCACCGTGCGCAAATTTCTGGTCGGCTATGAGATGCTGGCCGGGCCGCAACGCGACATCACTGCGGAAACCGCCGCCGAACGCCTGCGCGAAGCATGATGCGCCGCCGGTAACCTGCCATAATGTTTCTTTGATTGGAGGCAAAGAAACATTGGCCACGTTGACCCAACCTGTTTCCATCTCACACGAAAACGAGACTAATCCCTGGCTGGCCGCGGCCGCGCGCTTCGACGAAGCAGCCGGGCGGCTCCACCTCGATGACGGCATGCGCAAGGTGCTCGGCACATCGGCCAAGGAGATTACCGTACACATCCCCGTGCAACTCGACGACGGGCGCCTGGAAGTCTTCACCGGCTATCGCGTGCAGCATTCGCTGGCGCGCGGACCGGCCAAGGGCGGCATCCGTTTCGCGCACGATGTCACGCTGGACGAAGTGCGCGCCCTGGCCTCCTGGATGACCTGGAAATGCGCTGTCGTCAATATTCCCTTCGGCGGCGGCAAAGGCGGCGTCATCTGCGATCCCAATGTGCTCTCCGACTCGGAGCTCGAAAAACTCACCCGGCGCTACACCGCCGAGATCATCGACTTCCTCGGGCCGGAGCGCGACGTGCCCGCGCCGGACGTCAACACGAACGAGAAGGTGATGGCGTGGATCATGGACACTTACTCGATGCACGTCCGGCATACGACCACTGCGGTCGTGACCGGCAAACCGATGTCGCTCGGCGGCTCGCGCGGACGTCCGGAAGCGACTGGCCGCGGCTGTATGATCGTCACCTTGAAGGCGCTCGAACTGCTGGGACGCAGACCCGAAGAATCCAGCGTGGTGATCCAGGGATTCGGCAACGTGGGCGGCATGGCCGCGCGGCTGATGGCCCAACTCGGTTTCAAAATCGTCTGCATTATCGAGTACGATGGCGCGGTCTATAATCCCGCCGGCCTGGACATCCCGGCCCTGCAGCGCCACCGGCGCGACAGCGGTTCGATTACCGGCTTCGCAGGCGGCGATGACCTCGACCGTACTGAAGCGCTGTTCCTTCCCTGCGACGTGCTACTGCCCGCCGCCACCGAAAACGTCATCCACTCGGGCAATGCCGCGCAGGTCCGTTGCCGGATCCTCTGCGAAGGCGCCAACGGGCCCACCACACCCCTCGCCGACGAGATTCTGGCCGAGAAAAACGTCTTCGTCATCCCCGACATTTTGGCCAATGCCGGCGGCGTGACGGTGTCTTATTTCGAGTGGGTGCAGGATCGGCAGGGCTTCTTCTGGAACGAGCAATTAGTGAATACGCGTCTGGAAGAGATCATGGTCGAAAGCTTCGCCTCTGTAGTGGAGTATGCCAAGACCCACAAGGTCAATAACCGCACCGCCGCATATATGCTGGCGCTCGACCGCGTCTGCCACGCCATCAAGCTGCGAGGGATTTACGCGTAAAGGAGCGTACCACTCCGTGGAAACGGAGCCGCGCCCATCAGGGAGCGGCCGCATCCGCTCGGCTGACGGGTGTATACGGCCCGTAACATCTCCTTCCGTCCACCAACCGCTCCCTCTCGATCGCGGCTCCGTTTCTTCGACCCAGAGCATGGCTTTCTTCCTCGTTTCTCCGCGCTCTCGGATGCTCTCCCAGATCCTCCGCGGGCGGGTCGAAAAGCCGACGCGGAGGCGCGGAGGCGCCGGGATACGCGCGGAGCGAACCAACCTCGCTCGCCTCCCTCTTATCTCCGCGTCTTCGCGCCTCTCCAACAGGTCCCTCTCGTTTTTCTCCTCAGTTCCTCCGCGATCTGGGTGGCTCCGTGGTGAGAACAGGACCCCAACTGTCCGGGATCTTTCCGGTTGCCTGAATGGCGCCTGGCCGCTGGGGCTCCGCGGGGAATCGGGCGCCCCCCTCTAGCAATGTCGTCCGACGCCTCGACGCCGCTGATGCGGCAATACCACGCCATCAAGCAGCAGGTTCCGCACGCCCTGTTGATGTTCCGGCTGGGCGACTTCTATGAGTTGTTCTTTGAAGACGCCGTGATCGCCGCGCGCGATCTTGAGATCACGCTTACCGCGCGGAATAAGGAGAAGGGCACGGCCATTCCGATGTGCGGCGTACCCTATCACGCGGCGGAAGGCTACATCGCCCGCCTCATCCAGAAGGGCCGCCGCGTGGCGATTTGCGACCAGATGGAAGATCCGCGCTTCGCCAAGAAACTGGTGAAGCGCGAACTGACCCGCATTGTCACGCCAGGCACTGCCATGGATGCCGGCCTGGTTCGCTCGCGCGAGAACAATTACCTGGCAGCGGTCGCTCGCGGTACACGCTTCGGCCTGGCCCACGTCGATATCTCCACCGGCGAGTTCCGCGTCACGGAGTTGGCGCCCGAAGAAACGCCCGGCGCCATCGAAGCTCTAAGCGCACGCGAAGTGTTGTTGCCCGCCGATCTGGCCCTGCCTGTCGCCGACGGCAGCCCCGCCCCGCGCTTCGTGCGCAGTGACCTGGAAGACTGGATCTTCACGCCCGATTACGCCGCCCGCGCCTTGTGCGAGCATTTCAAGCTGCTCTCGCTCGACGGATGCGGCCTGGCCAATCATCCCGCTGCCGTGGGCGCCGCCGGAGCCATCCTGCACTACCTGCGCGAAACCCAGCGCGGCGCACTCGATCACCTCGACCGTCCATCGTTCTACGATCGCGCCGACTACATGGCGCTCGACGCCGTCACGGTGCGCAACCTCGAGCTGATCGAGCCGCTCTTCTCCGCCGACGCATCCGCCGGCGCCGGCCAGGCCACAGTGCTCGCGGTACTCGACCAAACCTTAACCGGAATGGGCGGCCGCTTGCTCCGCCAGCGCCTGCTGCGCCCGTCGATGGATACGGCCGAAATCTCCGCACGTCTCGACGCGGTGGGCGAGTTGCTGCAGCAGACCATCCTGCGCTCGGAACTGCGCAAGGAGCTTGGCGGCATCCTGGATATCGAACGCCTGCTGGCCAAGGTCACGCTGGGTACCGCCGGACCGCGCGATCTGCTGGCGCTGGGGCGCTCGCTGGAGCGCATTCCCGCCCTCAAACGCTGCTTCGAAACGCAACAGGCCGCGCGCCTTCGCGCCTTGTACGACCGCCTGGACGACCTGCCCGATGTGGCCCGCCTGATCCTGGACGCCATCGCGGACGAACCGCCGCTCAACCTCGCTGAGGGCGGCACCATTCGCGCCGGCTTTCACGCCCCGCTCGACGAGTTGCGCGACCTGCGCCAGAACGGCCAGCAGTACATCGCGCAGATCGAAACCCGCGAACGCCAGCGCACCGGGATCCAGTCGCTCAAGGTGCGCTTCAATAACGTGTTCGGCTACTATATCGAAATCACGCGCGCCAATCTGCACCTGGCTCCAGCCGACTACGAACGCAAGCAGACGCTCGCCAACGCTGAGCGCTTCACCACGCCCGAGCTGAAGGATTACGAGCGCAAGGTGCTGGATGCCGAAGAGCGCATTCTGGCGCTCGAAAAGGAACTCTTCGCCGACGTGCGCCAGCGCGCCGCGGCACAGGCCCAGCGCATTCGCGCCACCGCATCGGCGGTCGCCGAAGTGGACCTCACAGCGTCGCTGGCGCAGGTGGCTGCTGAGAATCGTTACCACCGTCCCACATTCTCCGCGAAC
>Ga0335085_10011182_pt1 | contig 13335 bp, 13 predicted proteins | sample Lox_Sample_45_FD_206712 | JGI IMG/M metagenome (GOLD analysis project Ga0335085, IMG submission 206712) | Soil microbial communities from Loxahatchee National Wildlife Refuge, Florida, United States - Lox_Sample_4.5 | ecosystem: Environmental > Terrestrial > Soil > Wetlands | place: USA...
AGACCGGTGATCGTAGCGGTTTTAACGAGCTTCAATTTCGAGCCGAAGAGCGGGTGCCAGGGATATTGCACCGTTACCTCTTGGCTCCGACAGGTACCACGTGATTGGCTTGCACATGAAGGGCTTTTTCGACTACGGTGTCGCGGACGAGGTTCACGAATTGAAGGGTGACACGGCCCAAGGAGCAGCTCTAGGGACGCTTGCTTCATGCGCGAAGCGCACCATCATACTCACCGGCACCCTAAACGGTGGATATGCCGACGAATTGTTCAATATTCTCTTTCGGCTCCACCCGAAGAAGATGCTCGAAGAAGGATTCGCGCACGGCGACGCCGGTGTGCGCGCATTCTCGGAAACCTATGGGGTTCTCGAAAAGGTCACAACCATCACGCCCGCCGACAACGCCTGCTCGGACAAAGCGAAGGTAACCACAAGAGTACGGCGGCGTCCGGGCGCTTCACCCTTGCTCTTCGGCCGGTTCCTCATGGAACTCGGCGCTTTTGTTTCGCTCGAAGATATTTCGGATGCGCTTCCTCCATACGAAGAGGAGGTGATCAACGTCGAGATGGATCCGGTTTTGGCTGCTGCTTACCAGAGCCTCGAGGAGGATATCAAGGCAGCGCTCGAAGAACATCGTGGCAACTCGTCTGTCGTCAGTACTGGTCTGAATGCGCTAATGCTCTACGGCGATCGCCCCTTCGGGCTTGGAACCCTGTATGGTTACGCTACGGACCCGGAAACCGGTGAACGCGAGCGGTTTGTAATTTCGGAGCCGGCGGACCTGGATCAGGAGTTCGTCTATGCGAAAGAACGCCGGCTGGTGGAAGAGGTCAAGACGGAACTTCGCCAGGGAAGACGAGTGCAGATCTTCGCCGTGTATACGCAGAAGCGCGACGTCACCCAGCGGCTAAAGGACATCTTGAGCCGCGAAGGCATCCGGGTCGAAGTCCTCACTACCGCAGTACCGCCCGAGGCTCGGGAAGCCTGGTATGAGCGTGAACTGAAGGCAGGAATGCAGGTGTGCATCGCCCATCCCAGGCTTGTTGCCACCGGATTAGATTATGTGGAATATGGAGGCTGTCGAGGATTGTTCTTTTTGAAACGAGTTGTCCGGTTTCCAACGCGGGTCAGGTTACGACCGTCGCTCGCCTTCGGACTCTGTGGATCACCGTCGCCTCACGGATTACCCGCCAGCCATTCCGAGCGCGAGCAGCTTCGAAAACCAGCGCGGCCACTTCTTCGATCTGGTCTCGTGGAAAAGAGAATGCCTCACGCTGCATCTTATCGGCGAAGGCGACCCGTGACTTGCGCTCGCCGTGGAGAACCACGCGGGAATATGCCTCACAGGAATACGCAAACAACTCACGATGGCGAAATTCCGTGTCTACAAATCTCTCCTGGCCGCGCCGCACGTGCAATCCGTAATGGCTGGGCTTCAGATAGTGCAGCATGTGCGCGCCTTCGTGTACGACTACGTCACTGTAGGGATCATTGGTCTCGTAAGCGGACCATCGAACGTGCGCAAAGTCTCCCGCGAGGCCGTCGCATCCTACCTCAACATCTTCTGGCTTGAGCCCATGATCCCCGAACAGGGCCCATAGAATCCGCCACGCCGAGCCCATGAAACACGTCGACAATTCTGCGTCTATGGCCGCCTTGGCCCCTTGGAAGTTCAAAATGAAGGTTCGCGCGATGATCTCGCGCAAGGCAACTTCCTGCCAATCTTCCTGCACAAGACCCTTTACCATCGGTTCGATGCGTCGCCGAATCATGTCCGGGGCCACCTGGGGTGCTGATTGAGCTTCGGTCGGAAGAAGACTCGCTAGGAGGTGCAACAAGGTCCGCAGGCCGGCTTTGGCCGCCCGCGTGTAGGCTTCGTCCTCCTTGAACTGGGCGAGAGTGAAACGGCCGGATCCGGCTCCGTCCCACGTCTCATCTCCCGTTCGCAGAAATCGTTCGACAACCGGCACCGACAAGCCGTCTACCGCAGCAGCTTGCTGGGCCGCTTCTCGAATGCGCTCATTGACCTCACTGAGTTTGCACTGTTCCATTCTGTTCCGCGTGCCGCCCACCAGACCCTGGTACCGCACGGAGAGAAGCGCGTTCAGGATGGCTCCTCAGCCGCCGATCCCAGTTCACTCTCCAACTCCTCAAGGTCGGTAAGCTACCCTGCAGCTTCTCGGGACGGCTTTCAGCCAATCGGTATTCGGAAATACCAATCGGTTTGCTGTAATCTTCGAGCGCATATTCGGCAACCACCTGGTTCTTGGTCTTGCAGAGGATAAGGCCGATACTGGGCTGGTCGTCCGGGTGCCGTAACAGGTTGTTCACCGCAGACAGGTAGAAATTCATTTTGCCGGCGAACTCGGGCTGGAAGGGAACCGCCTTTAGCTCGATCACTACGTAGCAACGAAGCTTGAGGTGACAAAAGAGCAGGTCGATGCGGAAGTCCTCACCGCCCACCGTCAAGGGATATTGGCTGCCGACGAATGCGAATCCGACTCCCAGCTCCAGCAGGAACTTCCGCAGATGTTCCAGCAGGTCGCGCTCGTGCGCTTCTGCCCCGAGCATCAGAAAATCGAAGTTGTAGGGATCCTTCGTGACTTCCTGCGCGAGATCGGACTGCGGCGGCGGGAGCGCTCGATTGAAGTCGGTGATGGCTTTCCCCTGGCGTCGGCGGAGATCACTCTCGATCTGGTGGACCAAAATCGCCCGGCTCCAGCCGTGATGGATGGCGACCCGAGCGTACCACATACGCTCGTCACGGTCGGCAACCTTGTCGAGCAGGACGCAGTTGTGGAACCACGGCAATTGTGCAGCAACCTGCTGCACAAACTCCTCCTCGGCCCAGACCTCGGCGAAACGCCTCATATACTTGAGGTTGCGGGGCGAGAAGCCTTTCATGTCGGGAAACTCGCGCTTCAGATCTGCTGCCAGGCGATCGATGACTTTAGCTCCCCAGCTTTCCTTTTGCTGCCGATCAAGGATGTCACGGCCGATCTGCCAATAAAGGAGGACCAGTTCGCGGTTAACCGCAACCGAAGCACGCAACTGCGCCGTCTGAATACGGCTCTTCAGGTCAGCGAAGAATTGTGCGTACGTGTCGCGTGTGAGAGGCTCCATGGTCCGTGTGGAACCTTCCATTATCGTACGTCCGGCTGTCACCGCTCAGAAATAGCCCGGAATACAAAAACATCGAATCTGGTCGGCACTGAGCATGTCTGGCTGGCTGCCGCCGGGAAGTTCCACCACCCGAGTTGAGACCTGGGACACCAGCCGTTGTGCGATTGCCGCTCCAGCGCGCCGGCCGGCGTTGTCACCGTCAAGGAGCAGAACGACTTCGCGGAAATGCTGTTGTAGCAGTTCTTCTTGTCGGCGCGAAAGTGAGCAGCCCATCAGGGCCACCACGCATGGAAGCCCCGCTTGATGCACATTCACAGCGTCAAAGAAGCCCTCCACAACGATCACGGAGTCACCGCAGCCGGCTGCGCGATGGAGATTGAAAAGGACAACCGATTTTCGGAATCGCGCCGGGAATCGGTACTTGGGTTCCGTCCCGTCAATGGATCGTCCGGCATACGCAACGAGGATGCCATGCTCGTCGTGGATTGGAATCACAGCCCGCCCCTCCATGACGCCCTTGCCACGATGATGGCCGATTCCGAAGTACCGGGCAGTATCTGGCGTGACGCCGCGGCCCTGCAGATAGGGATGCGCCTGATCCAGACGGCTGAGTTCAAAGGGCAGCGGTTTGTTGGTTTCACCCGCGACCGGTGACAATTGCTCCGCGGCGGTGTGTCTGTCGGATGCCTGTGCGGATACCGATGGCTCGGCGCTCAACGCGAACCACTCGCGCAACCTAACGGCCGCGTCGCGAATAGAGCAACGTTCCATCCAGGCAATGAAATCGAGCACATTGCCGCCAATCCGCCCGCCGCGCTGGGCGACACACGACTCGGAGTGGCATGCCCAGGCGTTCTTCTCGGTGTTCACGATGAAACTCTGGAGGCTCGTCCTGGATTGGTGGGTCGGTAGCGGACACCGCCCTCGGAGATAAGCGCGATCGAGTCTATGCAGATGGATGCCGTAGGTGGCCAACGCCATCTCCATCGACACGTTGGCTTTGACAGCCCGGTAATCTGCCCATCCGTGGCTCATCCTGGCGCTCCACGGTCAGCGCCCGCGCCAGTGATTTGAACGAGTCCGGAGGTGCCGAGTTCGCGGGGCGTGGGACCAGCGGGTGTAGCAACGTCTGCCAACTGGTCGAGAAGCTTTCCGAGTGCCGCCAGTCCATCTTCCACGGCTGAGATTTCCACATCACTGAGAGGGATCTCCTGCCGCATCCGCTGGAGGTTGGCTTTGCCTTCCAGCAATTGAGCGCGCGTGGAACCCTCGGCGCGTGTCAAGCAGTTTGAGGCACCCAGCATGGGAGTTTACTGACTACCTTCCTCTGTACTCTCGACGGATTGCACGGGTTTGTTGATCCATACCTCCGAGGGCAACAGCATCGGCTTGGGTGGCCGGCGCACGAAGCGGTCGGGGTGCGCTTGGTAAGCGCTATCGAGCACCACCTGGCGGCGGGCGAGAACGGTTTGGGTCTCGCCGAAATGAACCATGGTAGGTGTGAGTAAGGCGATGCCGGAGTGGCGGTGCTCTTCGTTGTACCACTGGAAAAACTGCTGACAGAAGGCACGGCTGTCTTGGATACAGCCGAAGCGATCCGGAAAATCCGGTCGGTACTTCATGGTTCGGAACTGGCTTTCCGAGTAGGGATTGTCGTTGGAGACATAAGGACGGCTGTGACTTTTTGTGACACCCAGGTCGGCCATCAGGAAGGCGACCGGCTTGGATTTCATGACCCGGCCGCGGTCGGCATGAATCTTGAGTTGGCCGGCAGGAATCTGGTGCTTGCCAATGGCTTCTTCGATGAACTGCTTGGCCAGTTCGGCGGCTTCGCGATGCGCGATCATCCAGCCGGTTACGTAACGGCTGAAGACGTCGAGGATGACGTAGAGATAAAAGTACGTCCACTTGACCGGGCCCCGCAGCTTGGTGATGTCCCAGCTCCAAAGTTGGTTGGGCGCCGTGGCCAGCAGTTCGGGCTTCTGGTAGGCAGGATGAACAAGCTGATCGCGGCGCTCACCGGATTCTCCCTCCTGTTGGAGGATGCGGTACATGGTGCGAGTCGAGCAGAGGTACTGACCTTCGTCCAGCAGGATGGCTTGGACGGCAGCTGGAGAACGGTCCTGGAATCGCTCTTCATGGAGGACGCTCAACACCGCGGTGCGTTCGGCCTCACTAAGGGAGCGAGCGGGAATTACCCGCTCCGATGGTAAAGCCGGCTCGGGTGTCGGTGAGGCGGAGGGACCCAAGACCGGACGCTGCCGATAGAAGGAAGCGCGGGCCACGGCGAGGAAGTCGCAAGCGGCCAGGACGCCGACAGTGGGGGCCAGTTGTGTGACGGCGTCCATCAGGGTTTCTCCTCGGGGTCCGTCCTCGGCAGAGACCACCCCAACAGAGCGCCCACTTTTTTTTGAACATCGATGACAATGGCGGCTTTGCGCAATTCCTCGGTGAGGCGCTGGTTCTCCCGGCGGAGCTTTTGCATTTCCTCTTCCTGAGGATTCCGTTTGGACTTGGGACCGCGTTTCTGCGGGGTCAACCCTTTGAGGATGCCGGCTTGTCGCTCGCGCCGCCAAGTGACCAGATGGGAGGAGTAAAGGCCTTCGCGGCGTAGCAAGGCGCCGATCGCGCCAGGTTGAGAGGCAGCGGCATCCGCTTCAGCCAGAATCCGCAATTTGTACTCGGCGGTGAAGGTGCGGCGCTTGGCGTCGGCGACCACTTCTGGGTTTGGCCGCGGCGGGTTGGGCAACTCGGGCGCGATGGTTTTGCCTGCCGCTGTACTCCGGTCGGTCTCGCTTCGCTCGTCCTCCCTCCGTTCAGCGGCAGGCAAAACCGTGGGAGAAGCCGAGGAAATACCGTTGTTCTTCACATTGATTCCTGTTCTCGCCCTGCTCAGTAATTACGACCGGGAGAACTGTCTCATCAATGTTGGCACGGAGGGCCTTGGCGATATAGAAGCCGCACTTCGCACAGGCCATGCGATGTGGACACTGGTCAAAGAAGTCATAGCTGCAGAACCCATGTCCCAGGTCGTAGTACTTCCATGGCGCACTCGCGGCAGTTCCGTTGAGAACGCTGTCGCGGTCGATCAGGACTTCGATAGCGCGGGTGTTTCTGGCAAAGTAGGCAGCATCCTTGTACGATGCCGCGAGTTTGGTGGGGCTGATGTCCAGGTAGTGCTGGGTCGAGTTTACCCACTTGTGGCCGAGCCAACGCTGCAGTTCCATCAGCGTCATGGGCTCCTTTGCGTTATAGAGTTGCGAGGCGATCGTCGAGCGGGCACGATGGCTGGTAATCCGGCCACGAGCGTCCTCAGTCGGAACACCGGCTTTGGAACAGAGTAGCGGGATGAGGGCGTCGTTTGTGTAGCCGCTTGAGATCTGGGATCCCCGGTAAGCAAACAGGAAGTGAGCCGATTCTCCGGTCTTTCGATCGACCGCTGGCGGTTGAATCGGGCGAACAAGTTCCCAGTTCGCGACTGCCTCTCCAACGAGAGCATCTACGGGCTTCCGAAACGCTGTGCTGGTCTTGTTGACTGGCACGTCCAGTAGGCAGATACGCCCATCCGTCGAATTAGCGGAAGGACGCTGCGGACAAATGCAGCCGACACGGAGCCGACGGATCTCGTCGATACGCAGACCAGCGAAGAGCCAGACTAGCGCCAAGGCCTTAATCATGGCGAGCGGATAGTAGTATTCGCTCACGTGGGGAGCCGAGCCGAAATCGGCCTCCGTCAGGTTGATTCCAGCCCACAGCAATTTTGCCCAAACATCATCGGCGATGACCCGTGGTTTCGGCCCGATCAACGCGCGCAGGCTGCTCGGCGCCGCGAATGATCTCCGAGGATCGAACCGCCGGGGAATCCACTCCCATTCCTGACAGTCCCGAAAGAATGCGCTCACCGATGAGAGGTGATGGGCTCGCGCCTTGGCGGACAACGGCTGCCCTGCACGTTTAACCGCGCCGTCCGTCCGCTGTGTCCATTCGCCGATTTGCATGCGGCAAGCGGTCGCCACCCATTCGGCCGCGATCTCGCGGGTCCAGTTCTTGGGATTTACGCAGGCGGGATGACGAGACGTCGCCCATCTGCCGGCTTTCAACAAGATCACGTAGTAGCGGAGCCGACTGTGCTCCTGCAAGGTTGTCGTCGCCTTCCAGCGGTCCACCCACGCGATCCATTCGGATGCCACCCCCTTCTTTGCGGAACCGGCGTTCCAGCCGTTACCATCGCGCCAGGACGCCGAGAGATCGGCCGGAATGTAGCCCAGTGCTGCCAGCGCCTTTGACAGAACAAGGATGCCGGGACGGCGGTTTCGAGAGGTTGTGATGCTCTTTTCGCTGTTCAGGAGATCAACTGAGAGGTCGCTGAGGTTCGGGCTGCCGTTTGCCAGGAGGAGAGTACATAGCGTCCACTGCGCTTCTTTCGCCGCGGTGGCCGCGTAGCCCCATGAACGGATCTGCGCCACGACTTCAAGCACGGCGTTTTCAACCCGCTCACGTCCGAATATTCGTGAGGCCAGCGCCGGCCTGTCGATCGCTCCCAAGTTGCGGAAATCATCGAAAAGCCTCAGGAGGTACCCTCCCGCGAAGAGCAGTTGCCGACTCAGGCTGTTTTGGTGAGGATGTCGAACCTTGAAGTCATTGGTCGATGGGCAAAGGATTTCCAGCCAATCGGAACGCTCCCATGCCCAGAAAGTCCGCTGCCGCTTGTGCATCTCGAGGAGAACCACGGTGAGGGCGCCAACCCGTGGTTGTTCCGGTGGAGCGATGACATCCATAACGTCTAGCCAAGGAGCCAGCAAGCGGCGTAGGGCGTCCTCAGTGGGCTTTGGGAAGTGTCCATACGGGCGCTGCCGACCTGCGACGTATGCCAGTTGGGTCGTCTCCAGTCTCCTCAACTTCTTGAAACGATCATAGGTTGTCGCCTCGATAGGCCACTCCCAGCGATTCTGAGGTTGAGCATCAACCGGCACTGTGGCCGAACGAACCAGCCGTTTCACCGCGCATCTTTCCCGAGTAGATCCAACCGCCAAGCGTGAATCTGGTCCATTCCGGCCGCTAACTGCGCAGCCAGTTCGCGCCCACTCAGGTGGATATACAGCAGCGTTGTCTGCACGTTCCTGTGCCCGGCGAAGGTTGCGATCCCGTGTAGATCCCAGTTTGCGCGCGCCAAGTCGGTCAGGCGAAGATGCCGCGTCGTGTGGGTGGTGAACTCCAGCACGCCGGAGCGGTCGGAAATACCTTCTACGACTTTCGACCAGGTCCAGATCGAGAGGGGCCGCCCGGCATTTCGGCGGGAGCGAGAAAGAAACAGGGCGCCCCGCTCGCGGCTGAGCCCCGAACGCTCCTTCAGGTACGCCGCGAAAAGCTGAGCGCTCCCCTCTGAAAAAGGCACCACCCGCTCACGCCGGTTCTTCGTGTTTTCGGCAGGAATCCGAATTAGCCGTGATGACGGGTCGATGTCGTTGGTGTCAATGGCGCACAACTCTTCTCTCCGTAGCGCGCAGTCGTACGAAAGCGCCAGCATCAGGCGATTGCGCAACGGCTCCCGAAGCGTGGCGGCGACTATCGCCGTCCATTGCGCATCGTTTGGAATCCACGGCAGCTTGTGAAACCGAGGCAGCAGACCTCGCTCACCCTTGGGTGCGAAGCCTTTCCGCGCCGTGTAGCGGCCTCGGCCCACCGGATTCGTCGAGCGCATTCCTTCCTCGATGAGAAAGTCGTAGAACAGGCGCACGGCAGTGATTCGCTGCTGCAGCGTGGCATTGGACAGTCCAACTCCCGAATCGAGCAGGATCACCTTGCTTGATCTGTTGTTGGGCCTTGATAGAAGATCCCGCACCCAGGCCGAGATGTGCTCGCGGTTCGCGGCGACAATGCTGGCGCCGGACTTGGTGGTGAAAGCAAGGAAGTCGTTGAGCGCCCGGGCATATGCTTGCAGCGTATTGTGCGCCAGTCCCAGATTCGTTTGAATCCGAAACCATGTGCACGCGTCTTTGCACGACTGCACAGATGGGTAGCGGTTGACCTCAAAGGCAACGAAGTTCGCTTTCGCCATGTTGCTTTCGACGTCGAATAATGCGTGCGGTTGGTGACTGCGCCACGGGCCCTTGGTTATGTCGAGCACAGAAAAGATCACGGTGATGACACCACGAACCGTGGTGTCCGAACCGAGGCTTCCAACCTGCCCCTTTGAACTCCACTTCGAGAAAGGCCATTTCATGCCAGTTCCAAACTCAATGCAAGACTATCTCCGCATGTTCGCTGGCGAGTTGGGCGAGAGAATCCTGCAGAGCTTTCCCGCACTACACAGTGCACACGATCCAGTCTCGCCACGGCTTGCCACCTTGCTGCGAAAGCCTTTCCCAGCCCAAACGGTCGCCGCAATGGGTGTCGCCAAGAAGTGGGAGACTGACCGCAGTGCCGCTGTGATCGCAGAATGCGGGACGGGGAAGACTCTGATCTCGCTCGCCGCCCTACACGTTCATAGCGATGGACGGCCGTTTACGGCGATCGTGATGGCGCCGGGTCACATCACACTGAAATGGTGCAAAGAGGCGTTGGGGACGATCCCCCGGCTGAGGGTATTTCTGATAGACGGTCTGCGGGATCGAGTTCGGGATGGCAGCACGCCTTCCGGTGTGAACGAGGTCAAACTGCGCCGCGGACAGATCGTCCGAGAGGGTCTGCACACCACGCTCACCGACCTTCGGCTACGTAAGAACCACAAGAGCGCCCGTGCGCGCTGGCAGCAGGAAATCTGTTCTGGACCGGCGATATTCGTGGTCGGGCGAGACAAGGGCAAGCTATCCCACTTTTGGCGTCATGCGTATCAGGTTGCGCGTTCCGGCCGCTACCTGGGGAGCGTAGTCAACCCGGACACGGGCGTGCGGGTGGAACTGGGTGAGCGCTGGCTGATCTCCTCCGACTTCCGAAAGGCGCGCCTCAGCGAAGTCATCGGCGGCGCCGGCGACAGGGAAGAGGGCGCCGATCCGAAACCCCGGCGGCCGATCTATAGTCCACTATGGCAGGCCGATGGCAAGAGAATCCGCCGTGTGGCGCCGCTCGATTTCATTGGACGCTTCATGCCGGGCTGGTTCGACTATGCCATATGCGACGAGGCTCATCAGTTGGCCAATGATACGGCACAGGGCAACGGTTTGGGAACGTTGGCGGCCTGCGCGGATCGCACAGTGATCCTCACCGGCACGCTGCTGGGTGGCTACGCCAGCGACGTTTACAACCTCCTCTATCGCTTGGAGCCTGGCAAGATGGCCGACCACGGTTACGAGTGGGGTGAACCCGGGCTGCGTACTTTCGCCGAAACGTACGGTGTGCTGGAAAGGGTCACGACGATCGAACCGGCTGACAACAGTTGCTCGAAGGCACGGGTGACCAAACAGATCAAACGCAGGCCAGGCGCCTCGCCATTGCTGTTCAGCGAGTTTCTGATGAGCCTTGGGGCGTTTGTTTCATTAGAGGACATTTCGGCGGAACTGCCGCCGTTCAGCGAACAGGTTATTGGTGTCCCCATGGATGCACCTCTTCAGGCCGCATACCAGGCACTGGAGGAGCAGATCAAGAGCGCCATCAAAGAGCATCACATGAATCATTCGGTGATCAGCGTCGGGTTGAACGCGTTGCTTCTATATCCTGATCACGCTTGGAACATCGGAGACCTTTATGGTTACGAGTACGACCCAGAAACTCAGCGCCGGGAACGATTCCTGATCGCCCAACCGGAAGACTTGGATCAGGGGTTCGTGTACGCCAAGGAGAGGCGCCTCGTTGAGATCGTGAAGGCGGAACTCCAGATGGGCCGCCGGTGTTGTCACGTGTACGCCGTTTATACCAGGAAGCGCGATGTCACACGGCGGCTTGAGAGCATCCTGGCGCGGGAAGGGTTTCGCGTAGCGGTGCTGACGTCCGACGTGCCCCCCGAAAAGCGAGAGGCCTGGATCGCGCAGAAGGTGCGAGAGGGAGTACAGGTTACAATCAGCCATCCCAAGATTATCGAGACCGGGATCGACCTTCTAAACCATGCAAGTCTGATCTTTTTTGAATCTGGCTATTCGCTGCACACCCTTCGGCAGGCCAGCAGGCGCTCATGGCGGATCGGGCAACGGCAATCCGTCCGCGTCTTCTACCTGCACTATGAGGAGACGATGCAGTCGAGTTGTCTGCGCCTCATGGGCAGAAAGCTCTTGGTCTCGCTGGCGATGGAGGGCAAGTTCAGTCGGGAAGGCCTCCAATCCCTCGATGAAGACGACGACATGCTCACCGCGATGGCGCGCGAACTCGTGACCGAAAATGGTGTCGGTGAGTCGGCGGCTGCGGTGTGGCGTCAGATCCAGGCGGAGAATAGCAGTATTCTGAATTCCGCCGATACGCCGCCCGAGCCGACGCCCGCTGCAGAGGATGAACCAATTGTGGCGTCCCTGGTTAGACCGGCTCTGTCGGTCGAAACAGTGGTCGACGCTCCAAGATTCGGGACTCGGACACCGGCGCGCCCGCTTACGCGGCGACGAGAGCCTCCATCAGTGGATCTGCAATTCCCGCTGTTCTGACGTCTGCGAAAGCGGACAGGCGGTAGCGACTTCGGGGTGCCCCAGCCTCCAGGTAGCTTAAACGGACCGGGAGAGCGGTGCTGTGTCGAGGTCGTTCGGTATACGAAGGTTGATCTGGTTCAGTGTGGCGAATGTGGCGAATCCTGGAGTGCTTCCGAACCACAGAATCTCCGCCAATAGCGATTTGCAGCGGACTGACGCTCTCCTCGAGCAGCCCGGTACAGTAAATGACGACGATCTAAACAACGAGGCCCCGCCTAGGTTTTTGCCAGGCTACTTCCGCTGATCAACACCTCCGCGGATTTCGGGCTGTGAAAAGGCTCGGGCGCCTACCACACGTGTGGCACCAGACGATACCGGACCTTGTCGGCGTATTCTGTGTAGCCGGCCAAGTTCTTCCGCAAGAAGCTCTCTTCATCCACAAGTCTCCAGATTAGTGCAGGGACAAACACGATGAGCGCGGAGAGGCCCCACCACGAGCCGAGCGCAAGCGGCGTGCCGATGAGGATGGGGAAAGATCCCGCATACATCGGGTGGCGGACGAACGCATAGGGGCCAGTTGAAATGACCTTTTGATCTTGGGCTACCTGGATCGTAGATGCGGCGTACGTATTTACTTTGACAACGAAGAAGACGAAGAGAAAACCGATTGCGACGAGCGCATCTCCAATCAAACATACCCATGCCGGCGGGCGAGACCAACCGAACCGCTGATCGAATGCGGGGACAACCAGGAGGCCGATGAATCCCAGCATGGCTAAGAAGATGATGTATTTTTGTGATCTTTCTTTTTCCGCAGCCGGTCCCGCATGCATCCGCCTTTCAAGAAGTTTGGGATCGTGAATCGTGTAACCCGCCGAGCTGTTCCCCCTGTTAGCCAGTCGGCTTTCTCAAGTTGAGTTCGCGTGGAAGGGAGGCGATTGTGCGTTGATGCCGCACTGCAGTCTGAGTTTCGAAGACGACTTGCACTCGGTGATGAAGACGCGCGGGATTATCCCCACAGGTCAGCAGTATCGACGGACTTTCCTTGAAGCTTCAAGTAGTAGAAGAGTTGGCTCTTGTGTCGATCGAGGTGCTGGATCATCCGGAGGAGATGTTGGCCGAGCGTCATTGATACGCTGGGGTCCCACGGAGCAGCCATTTCTCTGCTCGCGAGATCATTCTCGCCGGCTTTGTCGATCATCTGCAGGGCAACGGCTTTGTCCTGGGCAAGTAATCTCTTAGCCTCCTCAACACTCTCGACTGAAGGCAGCTTTTCGGCAGGCGGCAGGTTTTCCTCCGGCGACAAGTCTTCCAGTTTTTTACCTGCCGGGAGACCCCAGTCGCGCAACACGAATCCCTTGCACCCGGCACCACAGGCGTTGCTGATGTGCTTGATGAGTTGGCCGACCGTCATCCAGTTGGAGCCGGTCGCCGGTTTCCAGTCCAGACGGTTCGGATCCACCTTATCGAGCAGCCGCGCGGTCGTTCCGTATGCCGTTTCAACCTCGTTCCTCAACAACTCGGTCCAGTTCACGACCATTCTCCTTTTCAAACCGGGGGAGGTTGCTGGCTTATGAGTGTAGGATTGCGGGCGACTCGATGCAAGCGCCCTGATACTGGTGGCTGTAGTCGCGAGTATCAGAAGATTGGGAAACTGACCAGC
>Ga0335085_10011183_pt1 | contig 13335 bp, 10 predicted proteins | sample Lox_Sample_45_FD_206712 | JGI IMG/M metagenome (GOLD analysis project Ga0335085, IMG submission 206712) | Soil microbial communities from Loxahatchee National Wildlife Refuge, Florida, United States - Lox_Sample_4.5 | ecosystem: Environmental > Terrestrial > Soil > Wetlands | place: USA...
GATGTTCTCCTCGCCGGGCAGGCCGAAGATGAATTCCACGGCCTCGTTCTCGAGACACTTGACCAGCAGTTCGGCGGCTTTCATCGGCCGGTCCTCTCAGGGCAGCGCGGTGGATGGCGGCATGTCGCGGCCGGACGCGGCTTCGCGTGAGCCGGGAGAGTATAGCTGCAGCGGCAGGTGGGTTGCGGGCCGGCTTGGCGTGCCCGGCCCTGCGATCCAATCGCGCCGGCGCCGGAAACTCGCACGCGAAAAGCGGATCGAACGCGTTGAAGGCTTCCCGCCGCTTGCGTTCGCGTCCTCACCAGATGTCTCGAGTTGCTTACTCGCTCCGATGCTGCAGCCTCGCGGCGGCGGCGCTCGTCTGCGCGGGGAGCGCCTGGTCCGACCCCGTAACTTGGCACTTCACCGGAGTCGTGGAGCTTTCCACCAGCCCGACGGTAACAGCGGGTCAGCAGGTCGACATCCTGGTCACCTTCGACACCGGCGCTTCGGACGCCACCGCCGATTCCGCTACGGAAGGTACATTCAGAGTACGTGGATCCGGGGTGGGCATGTGGCTGCGGGTCGGGGCGTTGACGGGGCGCACGCAAGAAGTCGTGGAAACCGTTGTGCATGACGGCGGCGATGCGCGGCGCGACGAGCTTCTCTTCTCCAACACTGCGGCAGGGCCGTTCCGCGCGGGCTTCGCCAACGTCAACACGCTTACGATCCGCTTGGACGCCGCGGAAGGCGGTGTGCTGGACTCGAAGGCGCTTGTCGTGACGCCTCCCGAGCTGGCGCGGTTCCACAGTCGGACCTTCACCCTGAGCCTCGAGCCGGAGCAGACGCCCGGCGGAGACCTCATCGAGGGTACGCTGAGCGATGTCGAGGAGGTGGCGACGCTTCCCTTCGACCTGGAAGCGAAGCCGGCACCAGGCGGCTGGCTGGCGGCCCAGACACTCGCGATACCTTGATGCAGGCAAGCAGCCGGTAGCTGTCCGACTTAGATGGGCCGTTGCGCGATCGGCAGCTCTACCGTCGCGTCCAAGCCGCCGCCCGCCCGCGCGGTCAGCCACAGGTGGCCCCCGTGCTGTCGCGCAATCCGGTCCACGATGGCCAAACCTAATCCCGAGCCAGCGGCGTTCGACCGCGAGGTGTCGAGCCGCGTGAAGGGTTTCTTGAGGCGGGCAAGCTCGGACTCGGGGATGCCCGGGCCGCGGTCCAAGACGCTGACTCGGACCCGGCCGCGCTCGTGCGCCGTCTGCAGCGTGACCTCTGCCGCCGATTGTTCGGGTCGCCGCCCGTACTTGAAGGCGTTGTCGAGCAGATTGGTGATGAGGCGGGTCATGGCCGTGGCTCGCAAGGGGAGCGGTGGCACCTGTCCTAGGTCCAGCACGACTTTCTTGTCGATGCGCTCGTACCGTTCGGTGGCCGCATGAGCGAGCGCGTTGAGCTCGACGGTCTTCTCGGGCTCAGTCGCGCCCGCCTGTGCGTAAGCGAGGAACTGGCCGAGAATCGCGTCGATGTCCTCGATGTCCTGGATCATGGCTGTCCTTCCCGAGGCGTCGGGCGAGAGCATCTCGAGCTCCACCCGCAGCCGCGAGAGCGGTGTGCGCAGATCGTGCGACACCCCGGCAAGCAGGAGTGTGCGGTCGGAGTCGAGGTGAGCGAGATCGGTGGCCATCTGGTTGAAGGCACGGGTCAGGGCGCGGATCTCCGCGGGTCCATCCTCGTGCAATCGCGCGACTGCCTCTCCCCGCCCCAGCCGCACGGCGGCTGCGGCCAGCGCGCGCAGCGGACCATTGATCCGGGAGACCAGAGCATAGGCGCCCAACATGGCGAACGCGAACACTGCGGTACCCCACCCGAGCCACCGCCACGGGAACGGATGCTCGAGTTGCCTGCGCGGGAGGACGATCCAGAAGTGGTCGCGGTTGACCGAGAAGCTTACCCACAGATTGCCGCCCTGCGACGGCACGAACCTGTAGCGCGTAGCGGGACCGAGCGAGCGGTGCAGCTCGTCCTGCAGCAGCGGCAGCCAGGATGATTGCGAGGCGATCTCGGGTGGGTCGCCTTCTCCCTCCGCGTAGATGCGGATACCTTCGCGTGCGGTGAGCTGGGCGAGCAGCTCGCGGCGTTTGTCCGGAGCCGTGCTGGTGAGCGCGGCGCGCGCAAGCTGAACGATGCTGGCGATGTGCTGTGCAGCCTCCTCTGCGCGCGGCAAACGATCCGACAGTCGGAACAACAGCAGCGCCGTGAGCTGGGCCGCCATGAGCAGTGCGGCGATCAGCAGCACCGTGCGCCACAGCAGTGAGCGCGGCCACGCAGTCATCGTTCCGGCGCCATCACCGGAGCGGGGTCAGTGTGCACCGTCGGGTACAAAGACGTAACCGACGCCCCATACGGTCTGGATGAAGCGCGGAGCGGACGGACGCTCTTCGATGAGCTTGCGCAGCCGTGAGACCTGCACGTCGATCACCCGGTCGAATGGCTCACGGTCCCGGCCGCGTGAGAGCTCCATGAGCTTCTCGCGCGAGAGCGGTTGGTGCGGATGGTCCACGAGGACTTTGAGCAGCGCGAATTCGCCGGTGGTGAGCTGGATCGGCAGCCCGTCGCGGGTCAGCGTCCGGGCTGTGAGATCGAGCGCGCAGGAGCCGAAGAGGATCGGGCCACCCGAGGGCAGCGGCGCGCCCGGAACAGGGGCCTTTCGGCGCCGTAGCACCGCATTGATGCGAGCGACCAGCTCGCGCGGATTGAACGGCTTCGCGAGGTAGTCGTCGGCTCCGATCTCCAGACCGATGATCCGGTCCACGTCGTCGCCCTTCGCCGTCAGGATGACGATGCCGATGTCGTTGTTCCCGGCGCGCAGCCGGCGGCAGATCGACAACCCGTCCTCACCCGGGAGCATGAGGTCGAGCACGAGCACGTCCACGCGCTCCCGTTCCAACACGCGGTCCACGCCGCGCCCGTCCTGTACGGCCTGCACCCCGAAGCCCTGGTCGGTGAGATAGCGGAGCAGCACGTCGCGCAGCCGCAGGTCGTCGTCCACTACGAGCAGATTGCTCTTCGGGTCAGCCATGACCGCTACGGTAGTTGAGGCCGGGGCCCGATCGACGGCAGTGAAACGGGCTTCCGCACCGCTCGGTTTTGAAACGACTGGTTACACTTGTTTCCGTACGTCACAACCATCTTCGGCTGCCTGCGTAAACGACGGCGCCAGCGCCGCGTTATTCGATCAGGTTGGAGCGAGGGGCAGCGATGAGGTCCGACGGCCCCTGCCCGCGAGCGGGCTCGGCGATCCCGGGCGCCGCCTCCTGAAACAGTTATCGGCGCAAAAGCGGTGTACAGGAGTCCCCGCAGCTGGCCCTCTCGGCCGCACCTGGCTACGGGCATGGCGGCCTCGCTGCAGCCGGGGAGGCGCGGGGACCCGCGCGGCGATGTCCTCCGGGGCGGACGGCTGCGCGCGGGCCCGCGGCCGCTCAGGCAGAGACAAAGACGGGTCGAGTCCCGCGCGGTCTGCCGACCCGGTCCTGAACCGGTTCGGGACGGCCAGTTGAGGCGTGCCAGCGGAGCGGCTGGACGCGCGAACGACGTCGGGTGCGTGGAAAGCAGATGTCCGCGCCGCAGGTGTGTAGCTCAAACGAAGAGGACAGCAACGATGGTCACGAGAGGCAGGATGGGAATTGGGACGGTGGCGCTGCTGGCGCTGGGGCTCGGGTTGGGAGTGGCGGCAGCTCAGGACCAGCCCGGCGCTCCCTCACAGGAACAGCGCCAGCAGATGCGCGAGTGGTGCAAGCAGAACCCGGAGGAATGCCGCGCGAAGATGAAGCAGCGGGCGGACGAGTGGTTCAAGAAGGTCGACACGGACGGCGATGGCACCATCAGTCGTCAGGAGGCGGAGGCCAACGCGCCTCGGCTCGCGAAGCACTTCGACCAGATCGACACCGACCACGACGGCACCATCTCGCGCGCGGAGCTCAAGGCGGCACGCAAAGCCATGCATGAGCGGCACCATCAGCAGGGTGCAGGGAAGCCGCCGCAGGAGAGCGCTCCGCAGCCGGAGCAGGCGCCACAGCCGCAACAATGAGGACGGCGGGATCTCCGGCCATGCCGGCACCGCTCGTGCCAGGGGCCACCGGGCAGCCGGAGCCCGCCGCCGAGTCCGATGACGCACTCTCGGGATAGGCCGATCGCAAGGCTCACGTAAGCTCCCATGCCCGCTCTCGCTTGGGCCGGTACGGGTTTTGCGTTGCGAGGCGCGAGCTCATCGCCTGGGTTCGAGTCGCTTGACCGCGCAGAGTCTTCAGGCCTGAACCCGAACCGGGCTCGGTGTTCAACCAACTCAGTGGAGAAGCGTCATGCTCAAGCGCAAGCATATCGTGATGGTGATGATGATGGCATTAGCCGGCGGGAGCGCTGCAAGCGCCATGGCCGAATCGAAGTGGGCCAAGGAGCACCCGCGGCGCCATGAGGTGAACAAGCGTCTGGCGAATCAGGACCGCCGGATCAACAAGGAGCTGCGCAACGGACAGATCACCAAGCAGCAAGCGCATCAGCTGCACCGCGAAGACCGCCAGATCCGCCAGGAAGAGCGTGACATGGCGAGCCAGAACGGCGGTCACATCACCAAGCAGGAGCAGGCCGTGCTGAACCAGCAGGAGAACGCCGTCAGCCGGCAGATCGGAAGATAGCATCACCAAAGAACCTGGCCGGGGTCTCGGCTGGCACGGCGCGAGACTTCGGAGCGGAGGATCGCAAGGTCTCGCGCTCGGGCGGCAGCGATCGGCCGACTGATCCTGGCCGACCGCTCGCGGTTTCGATTCTCGCTCTAGCGGCACTCTCCAGCTCGCGCTCGACCCGAAGATCTTCGGGCCGGAGGCGGGATCCGCGCATCTCCAACGAAACTGGTCGAGGCCTCGATTCGGGGCCTTGGCCAGGCTCGGGTCCGATGCAGGGCGCTCCCGAACCGTTGGAGTCGAAGCGGCCTGACGGCTCGTCCCCGCAACTGAACGACGACCGCGATAGGGGCAAGCGTCCCGTGTTGCACGCAGGCTCGTGCCGTACCGGCGCCTAGGCTTCGCGCGCTGATGCGGAGCGCGGGATGCTCGTCTCGCGCACATGGAAGCGCGGATCCAGGGCGCCGGGGGCTGCCAATACCCATGTCACAATGCCCAGATGGCGGACGACTCGGAAGTAGACCTGCTGGTCATCGGCGGCGGCATCAACGGCGCGGGGATCGCGCGCGATGCGGCGGGCCGCGGACTGCGCGTGATGCTGGTGGAGCAGGGTGATCTAGCCGGCGCCACTTCCAGCGCGAGCAGCAAGATGGCCCACGGAGGTCTGCGCTACCTCGAGCAGGGTGAGCTGCGTCTTGTGCGCGAGTCGCTGCGCGAGCGCGAAGTTCTGCTGCGCATTGCCCCGCACCTGGTGCGGCCGCTCACGTTCGTGCTTCCGTGGGCTCCGCAGATGCGCCCGGCGTGGCAGATCCGGCTCGGTCTGTGGCTCTACGACAGGCTGGGCGGCGCACGCGTGCTGTCGCGCAGCCGCGGCGTCACGCTCGCCCCTGGACAGAGCAATCCGCTGCGCCCGGAGTTCACGCGCGGGTTCACCTATTCGGACTGCTGGGTGGAGGACGCTCGCCTGGTGGTGGCGAACGCGCGCGACGCAGCGGACCGCGGTGCAGCGGTGCTCACGCGCACCCGTTGCACAGCGGTGGAAACGTCGGGGAGAACCTGGCGCATTCGACTGGACAATGCGGCGGGCGAGCGCATGCATGTCAGCGCGCGCGCCGTGGTGAATGCCGCCGGCCCTTGGGTGAGTTCGCTGCTGCGCGAGGGCGCGGCGATGGATGCCGAGCCCACGGTGCGCTTGGTCAAGGGCAGCCACTTCGTAGTGCCGCGGCGCTGGACCGGTGAGCATGCGTTCATCCTGCAGAACGACGATCGCCGAGTCGTCTTCGTGCTGCCGTTCGAGGACGACTTCGCGCTGATCGGGACCACGGACGTTGCGCTCGAACGCATGCCGGAGTCGCTCGAGATTTCCGCTGAAGAGACGGAGTACCTGTGCCGCGCGGTCAACCGTTATCTGTCCTTGAGCGTACATCCCGGCGACATCGTATGGAGCTTTTCCGGCGTGCGTGCGCTGTATGACGACGGAGTGACGAACCCGTCGCAGGTCACGCGGGACTATCATCTCACGCTGCATCGGTCGACCGGGGGCGCGCCGTTGCTGTCGGTGTTGGGAGGCAAGGTGACTACGTACCGGCGGCTTGCCGAGCGGGTCATGGCGAAGTTAGCGCCTTTCTTTCCCTCGCTGGGTCCGGAGTGGACCGCGCAGACCGCGCTGCCGGGAGGTGCGTTGCCCGCAGGCGGTGTCGAGGGACTGATCTCGGCGCTGCAAACGCGGTATCCCGGCGTTCCGCCGGAATGGCTACGCGGACTGGTGCAACGGCACGGCGAGCGCGCATCGGCGGTGCTCGGCAAGGCGCGCATTGCCGATGATCTCGGCACGCATTTCGGCGCCGGCCTTACGGCTCGAGAAGTGGACTATCTGGTTCGGCGAGAGTGGGCGGCGAGCGCGGAAGACATCCTCTGGCGGCGCACCAAAGCCGGACTGCGCGTTGGCGTCGAGGGCCGCCAGGCACTCGAGCGCTACCTCGGCGCAATGCGGCCGCAGCCCGCTGCCGCCGGGGCGAATCCCGCCTAACCGGCCCGGACGAGCGCCTCCCTGCGCGAGCTCCAACGTGTCGGAGCGGCCGGGGCTCAGCCCGGACACACCCCCCCGCACGTAAGTTGTAGGAAAGCCGTCCATAGGTCGGGTTGGCCCGGAGGGAATTTGCTACTATGGTTGTTGACAAATAGATTACGCGGGGCGTGGGCGAGCCGCTGAAGTGCAAAAAGCGGGCGTGATCACGCGTGCAGCCTACGGGAACGGCCGCTGCGTGCTGGCACCGTCTTCGGCGGCCCCGACATCACCGAGCAGGAGGAGACGCCATGGAGCAGAAGGGCACAACACGCCGCAAGCTGCTCAAGGGGGCAGCAGCGGCCACGGTTGCCGCGATCACAGCGCCCTATGTGCGGGGCGTGCACGCGGCAGGGAAGCTTTCGCTGGGCCTGTGGGACCACTGGGTGCCCGGCGCAACGGCCACTCTCAAGAAGATGTGCGAAGAGTGGGCCGCCAAGAACCACGTCGACGTCAGCATCGACTTCATCACCTCGCAAGGCGACAAGGACCTCCTGACAGGCAGCGCCGAAGCGCAGGCGCGCGCAGGGCACGACATCCTCCCGCACCGTGCATGGCAGGTCGCAGTCCATCGCGATGTGCTCGAGCCGCTCGACGATATCGTCAATGCACTGATCAAGAGCTACGGCCCGGTCAACGCGATCGCCGAGTACCTGGGCAAGCCGGACGGGCACTGGCGAGGCGTCCCGGCCACGCCCGGCAGCCAGGTCAAAACCTGCTGCTCCCGCATCGACCTTTACAAGCAGTACGCGGGCGTCGACCTGGTCAAGATCTTCCCGCTCGGCGAGAAGCGCGACCCGGCGTTGATCGCGACCTGGACCTGGGATCTGTATCTGACCAGTGCGCAGAAGCTGTACAAAGCCGGCTACCCGGTGGGGCTCCCCATGGGCCAGACCAGCGATGCGATCGACTGGGTCGGTGCCTGCTTCCGCGCGTTCGGCACGGTCATGATCGACCAGAAGGACAACATCAAGGTCGACTCGAACGAGACCCGCACCGCGCTCGAGTATCTGACGAAGCTGATGGCGGTGAATCCCAAGGAGGTCTATGCCTGGGACGATGCCGGCAACAACCGCTGGCTCATCTCCGGCAAGGGTTCGGGCATCATGAACCCGCCCAGCGCCTGGGCGGTGGCCAAGCGCGACAATCTCAAGGTCGCCGAGCAGTGCTGGACGCACGACTCGCCGCGCGGACCTGCCGGACGCTTCGCTCCGGCCCTGACCTGGTTCTACGGCCTGTGGAGCTTTTCGAAGAACAAGGCCGCCGGCAAGGACTTCCTGCTGTGGATCTCGGAGAAGGAGCAGGCGCGCCGGCTGGTGGCCGCCTCGGATGGATACGACCTGCCTTCGTTCAAGAGTTTCTACGACTTCGATACCTGGCGCACTGTGAGCCCTCCGCTCGGCACCGTGTACAACTACCCGCCGCGCGACGACGAGCAGGTCAACATCACCGGGTATCCGGCCCGCCCCGACGTCGCTGCGCAGATCTACAACCAGTCGCTGCAGACCGTGATGGTGGGCAAGGTCACGCAGGGCGGCGAGAAGATCGACGCGGTGGTCAAGTGGGCAGCGAACGAGCTGGAAGGCTACCTGCGCACCTGAGCTTGGTACAGAGCCGGACGGGGAACCCGGTCAGGACGAGATTGGCGGCGCTGATTTGCTCCCGAATCGGCGCCGGCCCACCGCGCGGCGGCGTCTGAGCAGGGGACAGCGGAGGAGATCGCTACATGGCAGACATCGCGCAACGGTTGTTCGATACCGCGGCCGCTACGCGGAGCCGGCCGCAGACTGCGCGCAGGCGCCTGCAGCGAGTGATGCGGCGCCGCTCTACGATCGCCTTCCTGCTGTGCTTGCCTCTTATCCTGGCGGTGATGAGCCTGGTCGTGTACCCGGCCTGCTACTCGATCTACCTCGCGCTGCTAAACAAAACGCAGACCAAGTTCGTGGGCTTGAGCAACTTCGCGTTCCTGCTCTCGCGCGACACGTTCTGGATGGTGGTGGAGCAGTCCGCGATCTTCGCCATCAGCGCAGTGTTGTTCAAGGCGCTGATCGGGCTCGTCACCGCGCACCTGGTCAACAACCTGCCGAGCAAGGGACAGCGCAAGTGGCGCGGGATGCTGCTCGTTCCGTGGGTGATGCCGCTTGCATTGTCCTCGCTGGGCTGGTGGTGGTTGTTCGACCCGACCCATAGCGCGCTCAACTGGCTGATCGAGCGGTTCGGCGGCACCGATGTGCCGTGGCTGAGTACGCCTGTCTGGGCGCGTGCCTCGGTGATCCTGGTGAACGTGTGGTACGGCGCGCCTTTCTTCCTCATCATGTATCTCGCCGCGCTCAAGTCGGTGCCCGAACAGCTGTACGAGGCGGCCGCGATCGACGGCGCCAATGCGTGGCAGCGCTTCTGGCACATCACGCTGCCGATGATGCGCAACATCATCGCGATCACGGTGCTGTTCTCGCTGATCGTGACGTTCGCGAACTTCGACATCGTGCAGATCCTGACGCAGGGCGGGCCACGCAATACCACGCACGTGTTCGCGACTTACGCGTTCATGCTCGGCATCCGCTCGGGTGACATTCCGCTGGGTGCGGCAGTTTCGCTGTTCATGTTCCCGGTCCTGGGTGTGGCGGCGTTCTTCATTCTCCGCGGGGTGCGCAAGCGCGGGAGGGAAATCGGATGACCACGGCCACCATGGATATGGCGCAACCGGGGCGCCGGAGCTTCCGCAGCAGCCTGAAGCGCAACCGCCGCTGGGCGCTGATCCTGTCGTATTTCTTCCTGATCGTGTTCGCGGTCTTCTTCCTCGCGCCGCCGTATTACATGATCGTGACCTCGCTCAAGAGCAACATCGAGGTCGCACACCTTGCCAGCAACCCCTGGTTCATCGCGGACGGAGTGACGCTCAAGCACTACTTCGATCTGCTGGGCAAGACGCTGTTCCCGACTTTCTTCAAGAACACGATCATCGTGACGCTGTGCTCGGTCGCGATTACGATGGTGGTGAGCATCCTGGCGGCGTTCTCGCTCGCGCGCATGCGGTTCTGGGGCTCGGGCGTGTTCGCAACCGGGATCTTCCTTACGTACCTGATCCCCGAGTCGCTGCTGTTCATCCCGATGTTCCAGATCGTGCGCTCGATCGGCCTGCTCGACTCTTACTGGGGCATGGTGGTGGTCTTCCCCATGCTGACGATCCCGTTCTGCACCTGGATCATGATCGGGTACTTCTCCAGCATCCCGAAAGAGCTGGACGAGGCGGCGCTGATCGACGGCGCGGGCTATCTGCAGTTGCTGCTGAAGATTTTCATCCCGGTCGCGCTGCCGGGCATCATCGCCGCGACCATCTTCGCCTTCACCGTCTCCTGGTCCGACTTCATCTATCCCATGGCCTTTCTCTACAGCGGGGACCAGCAGGTGCTCACCGTGGGCACGGTGACGAGCCTCATCCGCGGCGACGTCTACGAGTGGGGTATGCTGATGGCCGGAGCGCTGTTGGCTGCCGCGCCGCCGCTCGTCGTTTACGCGTTCCTGATGGACTACTACATCGCGGGACTCACCTCCGGGGCGACGAAGGGATAGGGCGGTCACAGCCATGAGAGTGGACCACAAGAACCGGGGGCTGCGAGCACGGTGCGGCACGGAACGGGAGGCAGAGAATGGCTGACGTCGCACTGCGCAAAGTGGTGAAGCGATTCGACGAAGTCGAGGCGGTGCGGGGCATCGATCTCGACATTCCGGACAAGGAGTTCGTGGTGCTGGTCGGCCCCTCGGGCTGCGGCAAGAGCACCACGCTGCGCATGATCGCCGGCCTGGAGGAGGCCTCCGACGGGGAGATCTATATCGACGGCGCGTTGGTCAACGACGTGCCGCCCAAGGACCGGGACATCGCCATGGTGTTCCAGAACTACGCGCTGTACCCGCACATGACGGTGTTCGAGAACATGTCCTTCGGCCTGCGTCTGCGTCATGCCCCGCGCGCCGAGATCCGCCAGCGCGTGGAGGAGGCGGCCCGCATCCTCGGGCTGATGGACATGCTCGACCGGCGGCCGAAGCAGCTTTCCGGCGGGCAGCGCCAGCGGGTCGCGATGGGCCGTGCAATCGTGCGCCATCCGAAAGTGTTCCTGTTCGACGAGCCGCTGTCCAACCTGGACGCCAAGCTGCGCGTGCAGATGCGCACCGAGATCAAGCGCGTTCACCAGCATGTCAGGACCACCACCGTGTACGTCACGCACGATCAGGTCGAGGCGATGACGCTGGCCGACCGGGTGGTGGTGATGAACGCGGGACACATCGAGCAGATCGGCCCGCCCCAGGAGCTCTACCACAGCCCGCGCACGCGTTTCGTGGCCGGGTTCATCGGTTCGCCGGCGATGAACTTCCTGCCGTGCAGGCTGGAGCAGAACGGGGCAGGGCTGCGCGTGCGCCTCACCGATGCGTTGTCCTTTCCGGTGCCGGAGAGCGCGGCGGCTCGTTACCGGCCGCACGTGGGCAAGCCGTTCACATTCGGTCTGCGGCCCGAACACATCACCGACCCGCGCGGCCAGGAGCGCGCTGACCGCTACGAGTTCACGGTCACGGCGGACGTGGTCGAACCGATGGGCATGGAGACCATGGTGTATTTCCGCGTCGACGGCGACGAGGTGTGCGCGCGCGTGGACCCGAGCTCGGCGACCGGGCCCGGTCAGCCGATGAAGCTCTCCGCCGACCTGAGCCACATGCACCTGATCGACCCCGCTACCGATCTCGTTCTGTAGCTGCGCTTGGTCGGCTGCAAACGGCACGACGCCCTTTGGGCGGCGCACGTGGCCCATGCGGTGCGCGAGGTGCGCCGCCTCGTGCGCTGCTGCCGCGTGCTCAACCTCGAAGGTCCGGGCACCAATCCATAGCCAGGCGCCACCTTCATGTCCGAGAGACGCCCCACGCTGGTCTACGACGGCGATTGCGGGATCTGCCGCTACTGGGTGAGCTACTGGCAAGGGCTCACGAACAATCGCGTCGTATATCGCCCGTACCAGGAATCCGCGGCGGATTTCCCCGAGATCGCGCCCGAAGCATTTCCGCGCGCCATTCAACTCATCGAACCCGATGGACAGGTGTACTCGGGCGCGGCAGCGACCTACCGCGTGCTTCGCTATGCGCCCGGACGGCGTGCATGGTGGTGGCTGTACGCATACCTGCCCGGTTTTTCGGCGGCGAGCGAATGCGCTTACGCGTTCTTCGCGCAACGCCGCCCTCTGCTTTCCCGCGTGACCCGTCTGCTGTGGGGACCGGCGCTCGAACCGGAGCGCTACGAGCTCGTGAGCTGGGTGTTCCTGCGCTCGCTGGGCGCGATCTACGTCGCGGCGTTCGCCTCGCTCGGCGTGCAGATCCTGGGCCTGGTGGGGCATGACGGCGTCCTGCCGCTTGGCGACTACCTCCACGCTGCGCGCGGAGCGTTAGGCAGCGAAGCCTACTGGGCCTTGCCGACGCTGTTCTGGCTGGATGCAAGCGACAGCGTCCTGCTCGCCGGAACGATCGTGGGCGTGCTGCTCGGCGTGCTCGTCGTAGTCGGCATCTGGACGCGGCCTGCGTTGATCGGGCTGCTCGCGCTGTACCTTTCCTATGTCTACGCCGGGCAGGAGTTCCTGAGCTTCCAGTGGGATTTACTGCTGCTCGAGACGGGTTTTCTGGCGATCTTTCTCACTGCGGGGTCGCGCATCGTGGTGTGGCTGTATCGCTGGCTGCTGTTCCGGTACCTCTTCCTGGCCGGAGCGGTGAAGCTGCTCTCCGGCGATCCGACGTGGCGCGACTTGACTGCGCTCGAGTATCACTTCTGGACCCAACCGCTGCCTTCGCCGCTCGCCTGGTATGCGGCCCGACTGCCCGACTGGTTGCTGATCGGGGGGGCGGCGGCAGCGCTAGTCATCGAGCTTGCGCTGGTATTTCTCATCTTCGCTCCGCGGCGCCTGCGTGCGGTGGTCGCCTGGTGCGTGCTGCTGTTCCAACTGCTGATCTCGCTGACCGGGAACTACAACTTCTTCAACCTGCTCAGCATGCTGTTGTGCATCTTCCTGTTCGACGATGCGGCGCTGCGCCGGGTGATCCCGGCGCGGCTCGTCGAGTGGGTGCGCTCGCGTGCACCTCGCGCGGGGCGCGCTGCGACGGCCGTCGCAACCGTGCTCGCGCTGGTCACTGTACCGGTAGGGTTGAATCGGATCTGGCACCGCTTCACGCGCACCGACCTGCCTGTGGCCGGTGCGGTGTCGCAGGCGCTCGCGCCGCTGCTCATCGTCAATTCCTACGGGCTGTTCGCTGTGATGACCACCGCCCGGCCCGAGATCGTGATCGAAGGCTCCGATGACGGGCAGCTCTGGCACGAATACGCGTTCCGCTACAAGCCTGGACCGACATCGCGCCCACCCGCGTGGAATATCCCGCATCAACCTCGGCTCGATTGGCAGATGTGGTTCGCCGCGTCTGGCAGTGCCTCGGAGAACCACTGGTTCGAGAGCCTGCTGCAGCGGCTGCTGGGAGGCAGTCCGCGCGTGCTCGCATTGCTGGGCGCCAATCCGTTTCCGGATCATCCGCCGAAGTACGTCAGGGCGCTGCTCTACGACTATCGGTTCCCCGAGCCGAACGCGC
>Ga0335085_10011184_pt1 | contig 13335 bp, 13 predicted proteins | sample Lox_Sample_45_FD_206712 | JGI IMG/M metagenome (GOLD analysis project Ga0335085, IMG submission 206712) | Soil microbial communities from Loxahatchee National Wildlife Refuge, Florida, United States - Lox_Sample_4.5 | ecosystem: Environmental > Terrestrial > Soil > Wetlands | place: USA...
GAAGTTCGTCCGGCTCCTGAAATGGCTGGCCAAGAAGGATGCGGAAGCCCCGAAGGGCATCAAGCGTTACGGCGGCTTGTGGAAAGCCTTGGTGGAACGGCAGGAATTCTTATCCCATCCCCGGGTGGGGACCATCCTGCAGGACTATTTCCTCGAGCGTCTGCTGGAAGACGGCAATCCTTTCCACCGCAAGGCCGAACTGGCGCCCCTATCCGAAATCAGCCCCTCCCTCCACCAAAGCTATGGGAGGGAATTGGACTCGTTGCAGAAAATCCTGAAGACCGATTGGGAATCGGAATTCCTCAAGAAGTCGGGCTTGCTGGGCAAAGGGGAAGCCCCCTCCTTGGAAGGCGTCCTTCCCCCCAAGAGGGCAAAGGGTGGTTCCCCGGCCGTCGAGGCCCGGCGAAGGATCAAGGCCGGAATCCTTTCCACCAAAAAGGGAAATCCCCTTGTGGCCGACTTGGCCGGGTATTTCCGCAAGAACGGCTGGGGATTGTTCGGCCGCTACCGGGCCTTCCGCTGGCAGGCGGGGGAGGGCGGAAAGGGCGAGTTGAAGGGTGTGGAAGCCGTGGACCCCATCCGCCTGGACAACCTGGTGGGCTACGACGAACAACGCAAGCCTTTGATCGAAAACATCGAAGCCTTCGTGGCGGGCAAGGGCGCCAATAATGCTTTGCTGTATGGGGAAAGGGGCACGGGCAAGTCCTCGACCGTGAAGGCCCTCCTGAACGCCTACCAGGACCGGGGCTTAAGGCTGGTGGAAGTGCATCCCTCCCACCTGAACGACTATCAGGCCATCCTGCCTTTCCTCAGGGGCCGCCCCGAAAAGTTCATCCTCTTCGTGGACGACCTCTCCTTCGAGGAGAACGAGACCTCCTACAAGGGCCTGAAGGCGCTTTTGGAAGGTACGGTCGAAGCCACGCCCCCCAATGTCATCCTTATCGCCACCTCCAACCGCCGCCACCTGATCCGGGAATTCTTCGGCGACCGGGCGGGGGGCCTCCAGCAGGAAGGGGAAATCCATGGGGCGGACACGGTGGAAGAAAAACTCTCCCTCTCCGACCGTTTCGGCCTGGTCGTTTCCTTCTATTCGCCCGACCAGGAGACCTATTTCAAGATGGTGGATAACTGGGCCAAGGTCGAGGGGATCAAGATGCCGGTGGAGGAACTGCACCGCCGGGCCGCCCTTTGGGAGAGGACCAACAACGTCCGTTCGGGCCGCACGGCCCGGCAATTCATCAACGACCTCAAAGGGAAAATCTAAATTGTCCGAACCGATTATCCGAGTCGAAAACCTCACCAAGAGCTTCAAGGAAGTAAAGGCGGTCCAAGGCATTAGTTTTGAAGTCGCCCATGGGGAGTGCTTCGCGCTGCTGGGGCCCAACGGTGCGGGAAAGTCCACCACCATCAAGATGCTCATCACCCTCATGGCGCCCGACGGCGGGGAGGCCTGGGTGAATGGTTTTTCCCTGAAACAGCCGGGCCGTATCCGGGAATCCATCGGTTACGTGCCCCAATCCCTTTCGGTGGACGGAGCCCTGACCGGTTACGAGAATTTGCTGATCTTCGGCAAGCTTTACGGGTTGGGCTCCAAGGAACTGAAGGAGCGAATCCCCCAAATCCTTTCACTCATGGACTTGACCGAAGCGGCCCACCGCCCCGTAGCCCACTACTCGGGAGGAATGGTGCGGAGGCTGGAGGTAGGCCAGGCCATCCTTCACCGGCCCGCCGTCATCTTCCTGGACGAGCCCACGGTAGGGCTGGATCCGGTGGCCCGAAAAGCCCTCTGGGGCCACATCCGCGGCCTGCAGAAGGAATACGGCATGACTCTCTTCCTGACCACCCATTACATGGACGAGGCCCAGGAGCTATGCGACCGCATCGCCATCATGAACAAGGGGGCCATCGAGGTCATCGGCACCCTGGCCCAGTTGCGGAAAAAGGCTAAACTGCCCCGGGCCGGGATGGACGAGCTCTTCGTGAAATTCGTGGGCAAAGTTGAAACTGAAGAACAAGGAGACCTTTCCGATGTCAAGCGCATCCGCCGCACCGCCCGCCGCCTCGGCTAGGCGTCATCCGGTCCTTCTTTACCTCTACCACGTCTGGGTCATCATCGAACTGGAAGTCATCAAGATGGCCAAGGACCCGGTGGAGGTCCTCTCCCGCAGCGTCCAGCCGGTCCTCTGGCTGCTTCTTTTTGGCGGGGCTTTCAGCCGCCTGAAAGCGGTTCCCGAGGCGGGGGGCGACTACCAGGCCTTCCTGACCCCCGGCATCCTGGCCCAGGCCATCACCTTCGTTTCCATCTTCAACGGCCTAGCCATCATCTGGGAGAAGGATATGGGCCTCCTGCAGAAGATCCTTACCACGCCCATCGAGCGATCGGCCCTGGTGCTGGGCAAGATGCTGGCGGCCACCGCCAAGTCCCTCAGCCAGCTGGTGGTGGTGCTTTTGGTGGCTTTTCTCCTGGGCATCCACCTCCAGTGGGGTTGGGACCGGGCCCTGGGGCTGTTTCTCTTCGTGGTGCTGGGTTCGGCCTTTTTCTCCGGTTTTTCCATGGTTATCGCCGCCCTGGTCAAGACGCGCGACCGCATGATGGGCATCGGCCAGCTGGTCACCATGCCCCTCTTTTTCCTTTCCAGCGCCCTTTACCCCCTGTCCATCCTTCCCACCTGGATGCAGGTGGCGGCCCGGGCCAACCCCATGAGCTACCTGGTGGACGGCCTGAGGGGCCTGTTGTTGGAGCCGGTTTACACCCAATGGGCCATGGATGGAGCCGTGCTGCTGGCCTTCTCACTGGCCATCTGGGCGCTGGCCACGAGGGAATACCCCAACCTTTTAACCTGAATCCTTTCATAATAAAATCAAAGTCCAACAAGCGGAGGCCTGCATGCCGGTCGATCTTTCCATTTTCAAGGACGCCGCCCCTTACCGGGGTTTGGGCGCCAAGGATTGGGCCGCCCTGGAGGCCCGGTTGCGGGAGATACGCCCCGACGCCGGCCATATGGTGTTCCGCGAGAAGGAACCGGGCGACGGTTTTTACTTCATCCGGGCCGGCAAGGTGAAAATCAGCAAGCAAGTGGTGCCGGAAGGGAAGAAAAAACCCCAGGAGATGCTGATCGCGATCCTGACGGCGGGCGGCCTTTTCGGGGAAATGGCCCTGGTGGACGGTACCCCCCGTTCGGCCGATGCCGTGGTGGCCGAAAACGCCATTCTTTTCTACATGTCCCAGGAACAGTACGAAAACTTGAAGGAGGAAGAACCCTCCACCGCCCTCAAGATCCAGGACCTTTTGGTGGTCACCCTTTCCTCCCGCATCCGGGAGGCCAACCGGGCTTTCGAGACTATAAGGTTCTGGTGCACATGAAGGGCAAGCTTAGATTGTTTTCGAAAAGAAAAAAACCATTTGCCACGGATGAACACGGATTCACACGAATTTTTAAAAAAATAAACAAAACATCTTGTCGTTATCCGTGTTCATCCGTGTTTATCCGTGGCTTATTTTTCTTTTGTTTGGCCGTGGGGGTTTGTGCAGAGGAACCAAAGCCGGCTTTTCCCACGGTGGTCCTCTGCGGGATGAAGCACAACACCCTCACCTGCGTCCGGCACGACAAAGCTTATTGGGATTACGACTTTGACGCCCCCTTGAAAGACCTCGAGTCCCTCCCCGGCTATTACTTGGTCACGGGAGGGTCCCAACAGGTTTCCCTCCTCAAAAAAGAATGGAAGGGCTGTACCCCCCTGTGGGATTGGAGCGACTTTTCCGGCATCTCGGTAGAGAGCGCCGTCGTGGCGGATTGGGACGAGAGGGACAAGCCCTCCCTCATCCTGGCCGCCGATTCCGCGGCCCCCAAACTCTTCCTGGCCGACGCCAAGGGCAAGGACCCCAAGGTGCGGTGGGAATACAAACTGACCGCCGCCCCGCTCAAGGTGCATCTTTGCACCGACACGGGGAATTTCCTGGTCATCCTCAAGGATTCGACGGTGGAGGAGGTCTTCTTCCAGCAGGACAAAGTGATTTGGCAGTTGGGCAAGGCGGACGGGCTGGCCAATATCCGCGACGCGGTGCGCGACCCCTGGGCCAATACTTACGTGGCCGATGCCGCCACCGGGGACATCTTTTGTTTCGGACCCCAGAAACAGCTCAGCTGGAAGACCCACCTGCCCTTTGCCCCCGGAGCCTTCGAAGAAATGTCCCTGGCCCTTTTCCGGGACAACCACAAGCGAATGGTCATGGCCGCCGTGCATTTTGCCGGCAACGGCAAGGAGGCCCGGAACGTCATCTATCTCCTCAACGCGGAAACGGGCAAGGTGGCGGCCTGGAACGACCACGACGACAAGGGCGGCTATCCCAGCTTCCTGAAAGCCGTGCCCGACAAGGCGGAGTATTTTAAAAAGCAATAGAACGACAGTTGTCAGTCCGCAGTCGACCGTCGGCAGCAAAGAATTTTAAGGCGGGGTATGTTCCCAAAGAAAATCATCCAACAACTTTTGGAGTGTAAGAAAGTGGCGGTCCTGACCGGCGCGGGCATTTCGGCCGAGTCGGGCATCGCCACCTTCCGGGGTTCGGACGGCCTGTGGGACAAGGTGGATCCCATGAAGGTCGCTACGCCCCAAGCTTTCCAGAAGGACCCAAAATTCGTCTGGGAGTGGTACGAAGCCCGCCGGCGGCAGATCGCCGGGGCCGAACCCAACCGGGGGCATGAGGTGATCGCCTGGATGGAGGAATTCTTCCCGGAAGCGGACGTCATCACCCAAAACATCGACCGGCTCCACCAGAAGGCGGGGAGCCGGCGCCCCATCGAACTCCACGGAAGCCTCTGGATGGTGGCCTGCATGGGCCGGCCTTCCTGTGGCGAGTGGGAGGACCGCCATGAATTGGTCAACCTGCCCCCCAAATGCCCCCAATGCAGGGCCTTGCTTCGGCCCGGGGTCGTCTGGTTCGGCGAACCCCTTCCTTTCCAGCCTTGGGACGCGGCCGAGAAGGCCGCCAAGGAATGCGACGCTTTTTTCGTCATCGGCACCTCCGCCCTGGTTTATCCCGCCGCCACCCTCCCGGAGGATGCCCTGGAGCGGGACAAGCTGGTGATCGAGATCAACCCCGAGGAGACGCCCCTTTCGAGCCGGGCCACCCTTTCAGTGCGTTCCAAGGCCGGGGAAGCGCTAGAATTGCTCCAGGAAAAGCTTCTTGAAGAGGGAACTTAAGGGGCCCAAATGAAAAACCACCTTTTCTGGATGATCCTGTCCTTGATGGTGGTGGGCGTCGGGTACCTGGGCTACCTGACGTTCCACCACGACTATGTCACGGTGAGGTGCCCGGACTGCAATGGGACGGGAGCCGCCTCCTGCGGGGCGCCCGGCTGCGTGCACGGCCGGATTATGTGCCCCAACCCCGACTGCCTGAACCTGAACCGGGGCGAGTGGACGCATATGCATGTGGACGGCCATCCGGATACGGACCAATGGAAGGTTTTCGACCTGCCCGGCGGGGGATGGGAAGCTTACAGCCAGGCCCACCAGGGCCATGTGATCCAACTGATTAACGGCCATTGGACGGACACGGGCACCTGCCCGGTCTGCCACGGCACCCTCTGGGTGGAATGCCCCGTCTGCCACGGGAAAAAACAATGCCCCACCTGTCATGGGAAGGGGACGATCGAAAAGGAAGTCACCGGTTCTTGAAGGGGGAAGGGCCCTGGGATATCCAAACCGTTGCCAAAACCATCCGGACCGCAAGGCGCTCAGCCAATGCCATGGCTGCGGGGATTGGTTTTGCCATGATTGTCTTTTGGAGGGCCCTGAATACTATTACTGTGAAAAATCCAGCTGCCGCAGTGCTCTTCTAAAAGAGAAGAAACCCGACATTAAGCTTAAAACGGTTGTTTGCCCCTCTTGCCGAGAAACCGTCGAAGGAGACACCCGGTTTTGCCCCGAATGTGGCTATCGGCTGAAGCCTGTCGCCGAAGACGAGGAGGATGACCTGGTCACCATCGCCTGTTTTGGTACGGCCCTGGAGGCCCACCTCGCCCGGACCAAATTGGAATCCCAAGGCATTGAATCTTACGTGGCGGACGAAAACATGATCTCGCTTTGTCCCACTTACGATGTCGGCTTAGGCGGGGTGAAGTTGAAAACCAAAAAATCAGAAACGGGGCTCGCGTTGAAAATCCTAAATGATGCGGAGAAAGGTTCCGTTTGGGCGATGCATCCCATTGCCGCTGCTGTTTACGCGGCTCCGGGAATCGCCGGCATCCCCCTTTTGGTTGCCTTAACACCTTTCGCCGTCCTGCTCCATTTTATTTGGAAAGCCACCCTCTGGAGGTTGATCCATAGGATTTTCTACACCTGAAGCCGTTTAGTTGGAAGGCGTCCCTGATTTTGATAATTTTATTCCGTGGAATGGAAAGGAATTCTTCATGCGGCTTAACTGTCTGATTTTCTTGGTATCCGTGTTATTGACAACGGGAACTCTTTGGGCCGCGGAAGGGACGGGCCTGTCCGGAAGCTTAAACCTGGAAGGGGGCGGGCTTCAGCCGCCCGGCAACGCGGTCCAAAGCTATTCCTATTACCGCCTCTTCCTGCGCCAGCAGGGCGATATCGACCAGGGGTTCTCCTACGACCTGGCTGGGGAAGCCGATTGGCAAACCTTCACGCCCGCCGCGCCCATCGCCTGGCCCCTTTACCCCAAAGCCAACTACTTGCGGCTTGAAACCGACAACCTCGCCACCAACGGCAACAACGACTATTACGGCCTTGGGATGGACCGGGCCAGCTTGCGCTGGACCTCCGGTCCCCTGGACGTGACGGCGGGCCTCTTCAAGCCTCAATGGGGTTCCGCGCTATTTTACCGGCCCACGGATTACTTTTTTCCCCTCGCCCCCCTGCAATGGGAGGGGTCCGAGCCTTTGGCGAGCGAGGGGTTGGATGCCTCCCTTTTCCTCTTCGACGACCTGAGCTTGGAGGGGGCGGCCCGGGTCCTGGAGGGAAGCGCCACGGAAGGGGTCGTGAGGCTTATCAACAAGATGATCGGGTTGACCGTCACCCCCAGCGCCGCCTGGATGACGGGTCGCAACGCCTTTGGCTTGGAAATAATGGGAAGCCTTCCTGATATGCAGGTCCGCTTGGAAGGAACCGACTGGCTTTACGCCGACCAGCACACCGCCGCCGATTGGAATATTGGCTTCTCCACTACCCATGAGGGAGTCCAATACAGCGCTGAGATATTAAGGGACGAAACCGGGGACATCCTGGGGGCCTATTCGGACACGGGAAGCCAAGGAACCTATGTTTTCTTGTCGGCCAAAGGGGACTTTTTCACCCAGTGGAAAGCCACGCCCGCCCTGGTGGTGCCGGTCGAAGGAGGTCCTTTTCTTTTCTGGCCCAAGATCAGCTGGGACTTCGCGCCCCAATGGGAACTGGGTTTCCAGGGCCAGATGCTCCTGGGCAACTGGAAGGGGCCCCTGGATCTTTACCCCGGCCGCATTGCGGGATCATTATCTTATTCCCTATAAAACAAAAACCCGCCCTCCAAAAGGAGAACGGGTTTTTTGCATCAATAAAACCTATTGGTAATACATGACCGTAGTGTTGTAGGTCGTTGAGGTGTTCCCGTCGGTGAACTCAAAGTAGGGGATGCCGCCCATGACCTGAATGGAGGTGTAAGAGGCGGACCCGGGGGTGAAATGGGGTGGGCCGATCATTTGCCAGTTTCCGCTGGTGTATTCCTCCACCGAACCCCTAAAGCTGGAGTCGTTTTGGTCCCAAAAACCGATATAGGTATTCGTTCCATTCGTCCAAATGGACAAGTAATTAGCTTGGGCGTTAGAGGCGGCTCCGGCCAAAGTGATGGGGTAGGCACCCGCGGCTCCCAGGTAACTCCAATTTCCCCCGGTTCCGGTCACTCCATTTGAGGTCATGACGGAAGGCCCCCCGGTGGGTGTGGTTGTATTGTCCTCAAAGGCCAAATAAAGAGTGGTACCCGATGTGGTCAAGGCGGGAAATTGGCTTCCCGGAATGGAAGTTGATCCCACCGTAGCCCAGCCGGTGGCCGTGGTCCCTACGTATTTTTGTACCTCAATTGTATAGTTGAGAGAATTCGAAGTGTCCCGGTAGGCCAAATACAAGTTGCCGCTGGAGTCGGCCACGACATTCTCCGAATCCGCGGCGCCCGGTGAAAAATCCGCCATGCCCATCGTCACCCAGCCCGTTCCTCCGGTGTTGTTATAGGCCATGACCGTGGTCTTGTATCCTCCTCCTCCGTCATCGTTGAAAGCGACGTAGGGGATGACCGTCGTGCCGTTGTCGTAAACGTAAAGCGAGACGTCGTTGACCTTCCAGGGCGAGAAGCCCGCCTGACCCACATAACTCCAAGTCCCCCCGCTGTATTTCCGAACCGTGACGTAACCACCCACGCCATCATCCGAGAAGGCAAAGTAGATATCCCCATTTTGCTTGTCCACGTAAAAAGAAGGGAGATAGGGATAGAGGGTATCCGTGTTGGGGCTGGACCAAGCACTGCCGCTCCAACTGGTGAAACTTGGGGAACCGGTGGAAGGGTCTTCGGCTCCCCAAAAAAGAGTGGAATTGTAAACGTTGATTTTCCCAAAGCTTCCCATATATCCTTCGGCACCCGCGTATCGCCAGTGGGGCCCCGTTGGGGTAAGGGTGGGCGTCAGGGTGATGGTCGAAGTGGGAGTAACCGTGGGGGTGGAGGTCGGCGTGGAAGTGATGGTGTTTGTCGGCGTTATGGTGGCGGAATCGGTGGGGGTGGAGGTCGGCGTGGACGAAGGCGTGCTGGTTTCCGAATTGGTGGGTGTCGAGGTATTGGTGGAGGTGGGAATGGGGGTCAGGGTTCCCGTGGGAGAAATGGTGAGGGTATAAGTGAGGGTTGGGGTACTGCTGGGAGTGGAGGAAGAAGTTTTGGTAGGCGTCAAACTGGGCGTGAAGGAATCGGTCACGGTGGGGGTGTTCGATGGCGTGGCCGTAGGTGCGTTAAAGGTGACGGATTGATAATCGAACTCACCGATATCGAACGATCCGGACACGATTCCCGGGACCGGATTGGCCAGATTGTCCTGAAGCACTTCGACCGTATAGGCGCCATAGGACGCATAAGCGGTGGCCGGAATGGAATAGGGCGAAGAGAGCGTGCCTGAGTTGTTGTAGGTGGTGGTGGCGGCCAAGGTGACCCTTACTTCGTCATTGTTGCCCGCGACCGTCCAGGTGGCGGCCGAACCGTTGGCCGCGATGGTGATATTGCCCGGGGCGACCAAGGTGGCGGAAGCGGTTGTACTGTTGTAACTGGTATTTATGACGTAGGTTTGTCCGGCCACATAGGTCCAACCGGTTCCGTTCTGCGTGTAAGTGGCGTAGGGAATCCCCGAATTGGTCACAGTACTGTTGTAGGCCAGGGTGACGGGGGTTGAAATATTGCTCCCAGTAAGGGTGATCAAGGCCGTGGTGGGGGCTAACCCGCCGAAGTTAACACCCGCCTGGACGAATTGAGTGATAGTCCCGAAATTATTGGTCTTGCTGATCGAAGTTCCAGCCCAACGGACCGCGATGGGGGTGGGGGTAATAGTCGGTGTGAATGTGGAAGTGGCGGTGTCAGCGGGGCCGGAGGGGGCGGTGGGGTTGGACTTACCGGGACAGCCGGACAAGGAAAGAGCCAGGGATAAAGTCGACAATAAAATTAATATGGCCCGGTAATTCATGAAAAGCCTCCTGCTTTTTATTGGGGTGCAATTTAACCGAGAGTTTTCCTTTTTTCCATCAAAACCACCTTCGATTCATGCTCTTGCGAAGTTTAAGATCCATAACCTGTTTCCAAGGGGGGCCTTTCCCGGGCCAACGTTAGGACAAAGTCTTTTTTCGGGGTACTTCCTAGAACGGAGGGGTATGGCATAATAGCTCCCGTTTTGAAACCTTCCAAAAGGCCCGAAATGACTGAAAAAAGCACCCAACTTCGCCCCGCGGATTTTCCAGAAAACCTCGTCCTGATCGGTATGTTCGGCAGCGGGAAAAGCACGGTGGGCCGCCTGCTGGCCGAGAAACTCCGGTACCATTTCGTGGACGTGGACCACTTGATCGAGGCCAAATACCACATGCCCCTCCAGAAGGTCCTGGACAAGCTGGGCATGAAGGGTTTCATGAGGATGGAGGACGAGACCTTACAAGCCCTGCGCTACTGGCATTGTGTGATCGCCCCGGGTGGAAGCGCGGTCTATTATCCCAAGGGGATGCGGCAGCTCAAGAAGCTGGGCCCCTGCATCTTCCTGAAGGCGGAGCTGGGGGAATTGCAAAAGCGCCTGCCCCATTGGTCCAACCGGGGCGTGGTTTGCCGCGGGGGGGAAACCCTGCCCGCCCTGTACAAAGAAAGGGCGCCCCTCTTCAAGAAATACGCGGACCTGATGGTGGAAACCAAAAGCCGGGCCGCCTCCAAGATCGCCGCGGAAGTCCTCAAACGCCTCCAAGCCGAATGACCTTTCCGAAACCCTTTTCGCGAATTCTCCACGTCTCTTTCGAGGTGGGAATCCTTATCAAGGGGCTCGACGGCGTCCTGGAGGTGGTGGGGGGGCTCCTGCTTCTTTTCCTTTCCCCCGGACAAATCAACCAGGTGGTCGCACTGCTGACCGAGCACGAACTGAGCCGGGACCCGAATGATTTCCTGGCCAACCACCTGGTGACGGCGGCCCAGGGCCTTTCCGGGGAGGCGAAAACCTTCGCCGTCCTGTTCCTTCTATCCCACGGGGTCCTGAAAGTGGGGCTGGTGGGGGCCCTCTTGAAATCCCAGCTTTGGGCCTATCCCACTGCCATGACGGTTTTCGCCGCCTTCGGGATTTACCAGGTTTACCGGTATGTTTTATCGCCTTCAGCCTTACTGGTGGTTTTGACGGTATTGGATCTCTTCGTGATCTGGCTGACCTGGGAGGAATTCCGCCGCCTCCGAGTCAAAAAAACTTAACAACGAAAAAGCCCCACCCTTCCGCCGCCGGAAGGGGTACACTTATCCCAAGTTGTTTCCTTCCGACGATTGCCCTCGTCCTTCTTTCCTCACAACCTAAAAGAACCTAGGCCGTTTCCCCGTTTCCGCGTGGAATTTTCAAATCCGTATCATTCCTTTTGGAGGTCATTCCATGTCTCAATTAAACCTGGCGTCGAGGTCGGCGGTGGGCAACAGCGCCGTGACTTACTTGGAAGCTTCGGGCACGCTGGACATCAACACGGTGGGCGAGTTCGAGACCGCCTTCGACACCCTTTTTCGAAACGGGCAGTACCGCATCGTCCTGGATCTGGGGAAGCTGGATTACATCTCCAGCGCGGGCATCGGCGTCTTGGTGGGGCATATCAAGAATATCCGCAAGAACAAGGGCGACATCAAATTCAGCAGCATCCATCCCGATGTCCAACGGGTTTTCGAGCTCATGGACCTCTTTTCCATCTTCCATTCCCACGCCAATGAAAGGGAGGCGGCGATGGCCTTTTGACAGGATGGTGAAAAGTTTAAAAGGAAAACTTTTCCTATCTGTGTCGCGAATCACCCCATCGAAAATAAAGAATTAAAGTGATTCTCTCCTATACTGTTTTCCCAATTTAGATTGGGCCTGAGGCCCAAAAAAAGAGAACTGTATCACCCTCATTGCCTTACATCGGGCCGTGCCCGATAAGAAAAATGAAAATGAGGGTAGCCCCTGGCTGTCGACAGGGTGTAAAAGCGTTTTTTAGCACCCCGTAAGGGGCCCAGCCGCCCGTTTCGCGACTCTTTTCAACCCATCCCTCCCCCCGATGGCCCAGCAAGACGAAAGAAGGGTATTCGGAGGGAAAAAGGGAAGCCCCCGGCTATAATGGTGGTTCATCAACACCAATAGCGGGAGAGGGTATGAAAACGGCGGTCATCGGTACGGGCAACATGGGGACGGCCTTGGCCTGCCTCCTGGCCGACAACGGGCATACCGTCGCCTGCTGGGACCACATGCCCGAGGTGGTGGAGGACATCAAGAAAACCCACACCAACTCCCGGTTCCTTCCCGAGGTCCAGCTTCCCTCCAGCGTGACGGCGGACCACCTCTTGAACCATGTGGTCAAGGAAGCCCGCATGATTTTCATCGCCACTCCCTCCCTGTATTTCCGCCAGGCCGTCAAGGAATTCTCCCCCTTTTCCTTGCCCGAGGCGGTGGTGGTGGGCACTTCCAAAGGCCTGGAAGCCGGCACCCACAAACGCATGAGCCAGGTTTACGCCGAGGCCACACCCCATAATCCCGACCACTATGTGGCCCTTTCGGGCCCCTCCATCGCCGGCGACTTCGCCCGGAAAAAACCCACGGCGGTCGTGATCGCCGGAACCAACCATTCCTGCGTGCAAAAAGCCGCGGGGGCCTTGGCCAACCCTTATTTCCGCGTGGAGGTTTCCAACGACCCCCTGGGGGTGGAATGGGGCGGGGTCCTCAAGAACATCTATGGCCTGGGTTACGGCCTTTTGGACGGCTTGAACGGCGGCGGAGCCAATTTGAAGGCGGCCTTCACCACCATGGCCCTGAAAGAAATGAAGGACATCGCGGTCTCCGTGGGAGCGAAGGATAAGACCATGGAAGGCCTGGCGGGCCTGGGGGACCTGGTGTCCACCGGCTTTTCCCCCAATTCCCACAACCGCAAACTCGGGGAGTATCTGGCCCAGGGCATGGAGTACGATAAGGCTCTCGAGAAGCTGGGGGGCGTGGCGCCCGAGGGAGTGCATACCCTCAAAGTGATCCTGGAGACGGGGGTCGTTTCCGCCGAGACACCCCTGGCGCGGCTTATCCAGATGGCCTTCAGCCAGCCGGCGGCCCGCACGAAGTTCGTGGACGAGGTCTGGAAGATCGTATCCTGAAAGGCAATTTTGAGTTTTGAATGTTAAATTTTGAATTATTGGGGATTTTTAATTGAAGATTGAAAATCCCAAAAATTCATAATTAAGAATTCATCATTCATCATTCCCAAAGAGGTTTCACTTTGGGCTTAGAATTCGTATCCCATTATCCCGAATGGCACCATGTCCTGTTCAAGGTGAAGGACGCGGACCTTTCCATCCACTTCTACAGCGACTATCTGGGCATGGGCGCGGTTTCGGACCAGAGGGACGGGGACGGAAAACGATGGGTCTGGATGCGGTTCTCCGAGAACCCTTACGCCCCGCTTCTCGTTTTCGCCGAGGAACCCCACCTGAAGGTCCCACCGGGTGCCCAGGCCATCCTCCCGAAAATGTGCTTCCGCCTGACCGACGTCAAACCGGTGGAGGAGGTCAGCGCCAAGGCCAAGAAGGACAACTGCCTGGTGGAGGCGGCGGGTTACGGGGGCCATATC
>Ga0335085_10011185_pt1 | contig 13333 bp, 19 predicted proteins | sample Lox_Sample_45_FD_206712 | JGI IMG/M metagenome (GOLD analysis project Ga0335085, IMG submission 206712) | Soil microbial communities from Loxahatchee National Wildlife Refuge, Florida, United States - Lox_Sample_4.5 | ecosystem: Environmental > Terrestrial > Soil > Wetlands | place: USA...
ATCGCCCGCCGGCACGCCTGTCCTCGATGAAGGCAATCCCTACTCCGCTATTCACTCTGAGAACGAGAGTCTGCTTAACACTATGCCGTTAGAGTACCATCTATCACTTTACGGAACATGCGGAAAGGCTTAAATGGCTACTGATATGTGCCTAGTATTTTGGTGATATTCGTTCAATCTCGGAACAGGCCTTCTGCCGTGAGACATCGCCGATATATGTGGAAAATTCTGTGAGGTGATGAATGTCTGAGAAAAAAAATGTCTTAGTAATCTGCCACACTGCAGCGGGTCAGATGTTCCTGGGGATTTTGCTCAACCGTATTTGGTATAATCCGTTCGTTGTCAGGACAGTGGAAAAGGGCATTCACCTGGCAAAAAATCATTCCTTCTCTTTTATACTCTTTGATGGCGACTTGCCAGAAAAGGAGATGTTTACTTCGATTTCTCTCTTGAGGACCGACGAGTCGGTCCGACACCTGCCAGTGGTCGCTTTCATTATGAACGAGCGTTCGTCTTATACTAAGTCGATCATTTCGATGGGATGCTCAGCAGTTGTTACAAAACCTATCGATCTTGCAATGGCATACGGAGTACTCGCACAGTTAAGCGGCCAGCAGAGAATTACTCCGCGCATTTCCACCCGCTTCCGTGTGGAGATTGCGGAAGGAATCCCCGAAAAAGTCATGACCTGCATCAATCTCTCTGAAGGAGGAATGTACCTACGCACTCACGAACCTCTCCCTGAGAAGACTGTACTGCACCTTCAGTTCTCTCTCCCGCACAGCACGGAGAAACTAGAGGTGACCGGTGAGGTTGTCCGCACATCTCCGATCGAGACCCAGTTAGAAACTGAACCAGGAATGGGCCTGCGTTTTATAGGTGTACCCCAACATATTCAGCTACAGATCAGAAATTATGTGCAGTGGGAAATGACAGGCGATCTGGAGTGGGAAGCGACCATTTGATCATTCGAGTGCCGGCAACTGTAGGAAGCAAACTAGGTCATGACCTCTGGCGCAACCGATGGTTTGATATTAGGACCATAGGAGCATTGTAAGACTTAGAACTTGACTATCTTACTGATTTAATATGATGCCTTTCCCGTGAAACTTGCACATCTCTTTTCTCGAGATTTGCAGATACCTGTAGTAAAGCTTTAATATATGTAAGTATGCGTGCAGAGATACCGCACCTTTGTTTGAAGAGATATTTGATCAGCATCAATAAAAAGTTATGGTCATTGACAAAGCAATGGTCACCATACCGCAGCCATAAGGGGCCTATTTCGTCAGGTTCTAACGAGCGGCAAGAAAACTCATGGTAAAAGGATATCAAGAATTGATGTTATCGTTTTTTATTTCCATAGAGCTTAAGCTCGCCGAGCTGTACAGCGCTCTCGCGGACAGGTTCCCCTTCGAGGGCGCTTTTTTTAATGATCATCACGCGGAGGAATTAAAACACGCTCAGTGGATTGAGTACTTTAAGGATAAGGTTGAACGGGGAGAAGTCCTGTTCCATGAAAACAATACACGTACTGAAGCGATCAAAACCTTCCTGACCTACGCCCAAAAAATCTTGGATGATGCTAAAGCGGACAAGCTGACGCTCCTAATGGCGCTATCTTTGAGCCTTAGCATGGAGGAATCACTCCTAGAGCGGAACCTCCTTGATCACTTCAGTGCAGATTCCCCGGAGTTTCAAGACATTCTAAAACGTTTGAAGGATGAGACCAGAGCGCACGCTGCGGAAATAAAAAAGCTCAGGTTAAAATATTCAAATCTCGCAGCCCGATGAGAAGAGGCAACCGCGAAAGCGCCGGCATCTGGAGCAACGCCATCCCCTTCTGACTTTTCTTACATTGCCTAAAAACAGAGGCTATAACGCGTCTCTCAAGTAACGGCCCACAAAGCACTCCACGCCGACCGCTTCGCGATGTGCGAGCTAGTCGTTATATGTACGCAAAGTCAGTCGCTTCTAACAAAGCATTAACAAATCAAAGATGGAAGCCGTAGTCCCAATATGAGCGCAACAGAAGACTCCTACAACAGCCGGCGACGTTCGTAGGAACAGGGGTCGAAGTTTAGTGGGGTTACGTTGAAGTGGGCGGTGCCTCGCTCTTCGAGATCTGGACCAACGATCCGGCCGAATGTGTTCTCACCGTCAAGTCAAGCGATTTTCTCTTCCGAGAAGCGGTCGTCACTGTCATGGGCGGAGAAGTTATTATAAATCCGACGGGCGGCATGATCGTTATCCCAGTCAGGGTAAGACAGCAGATCGCTCTGGACTCCCGGTTATCCTTACCACTGAAGCGCAGCCCCGCACCTGCGCACGGGCCTTCTCCGTTTCCGTTATTCCGCTGTGAAGGGAGCGGCGATGGTGGAGCAGATTGTCGCGAAGCCGACGTCCTAAAATGTTCCGCTCCTGTTGTATCTGCAGGAGCCTGTTAACAAGACTGGCTTGGCTAACGTTACGTCGTATCTGGGAAAGCTGGAGCCAAAACGGATAGGTGTTGCGAACATTGAGAATGTTTTAGGAAGTAAATAAGGTTGGAAGGTGCTATAATCAAAACAATGCCTGCAAAGATCAGGAACCCCGCTCCATTAAGCAGAAAGTGAACAGCCCCGCCAATTCATCCGGCTCCAGACCCGACTGAACGTCATGGTGGGAGACGAAAAGACTGCTGCAAATTCCGTGATTGAAGACTTTATACCGCGTTTTCCGAGCAAGGCATGTTCGTGAACACATTAAAACCCAAACCAATCGGTGTTCTCAGGCGATGCCTTTTTGCCGGGGATCGTATGATCGCCTCTGCTGAAGGGACAGTTGCAAACGATCGAATGACAAATATGAAAGATGCAAATGAATGGATTAAGATCCGCCGTTTACTCCTTCCAGCAACCCGCACCGATGATGTATTGAGTAGCACCGTGGATATCGTTTAGAAACCGGTAAGAAGGGAGAGCAATGAAGCTATCCGACATAATCAGGCAGGCAGTCGAAAAAGAGGGTTTCCGGAACCTGAAGGACGCATCGAAGGCTCTCGGGATCAGTCCGGAGATCCTGCGAGTCACTATGAATGGGGAACATATCCCGAAAGACAGGACCCTCAGCATCATAGCGAAAAGATTAGGCCTTGACGCGCCGACATTGATCCTGGCTGCGCACCAGGAGAAAGTTCCTGTAGAGGTTAAAGGTTACTTCCTTTCGCCCGCACAATCGAAACTTAAACACGGCAAGCGGATATTTCCGCTTTCCCAGGAGCAGTGCGATTATCTTGCGAAGATCATGAGTCCAGTGGAGATACAGATGGTAAGAAAGTTTCGACAGGTTTCCGAAGAGGCGAAGAATCAGATCGTTGGCTATATCGATTACATGTTCACGCAAAAAAGAGGTGGATGATTGCACGTTTCCATCGTGATAACAGCCAGGCGTATTCGCGATTTGAGCTGTCAGACGGCCATACCGCGCCGTTTATGCCGCCGTGTCATCTTACAATCAGAAACCATGAATTGTTTCGACTACACATATAATTTGGCATCGGTCATCTTGAATATTTTCCATCACTGAAGGCTGTAAGGCTACCTTGACCAGTCTACGGGTCGTCGGCTCTCGTCTTATACTAATAAGAGAGCGTAAGCGTCACCGTGTCCGAATAGTCGGCATGTGCAAGTGCGGCCTGGGCATTGGCAGCCAGGATCTTTATGCTGATTCCGAGAGCCTTCGCGGTAGTGTGTCCTGCTCCCGTAAAATGGCCAGTGCCGTCGGTGTTGTCTGCGCACATAAAGGTGTATGCAATCGTGTCTCCCGGCGTTCCCGCGGATCTAAGGGCCATGGTGCTTACACCGCTCGACGTGCAGGCCTGGCCAACGGCGGTGCCGTTGGCGCTGGATACTTTAACCGAGAAGACCGTGCCGTTAGAGCATCTCACGGTCTCATCGACAGTCGGTGAAAATGTCTGATCGGAGCCCGCCAGCGCATCGATGGTAATCGGATTGGGGAAAGAGCCATGCGAGGCTTCCTGGCACACAGCTGCTATCTGAGCGTTCACCACGATGGCTGTGGAAGCGAATCCCGACGGAGGTGTTGCCGAAGCACTGCTAGCAACGACGGTGATCATCATGATTATAACGGCGGTCAAGAGAATATTTTTCATGCATTGCCTCCTCTCACCGTCTGATCTGAATCCGAAAGGTGCCGCCGGCAAAAGCCGAGGGCACCTTCCTGACTCCAATGACTTTTTACCCCTGAGTGCTGCCGCTGCCTTTCCTTACGGCATGCTAATACGTAACCGTAACGGTAATGATATCGGAATGAGCGCCTACCTTCGCATTCTGATAATTTGCCGGGGGAATCGAGAGGCCAAGGACGATCGATGTTGCCGTCGTGAATCCAGCGCCGGTTAGGGGCGTCGCGCAGCCTGTGATCGTATAGGATATCGGATCGGTTAAACCGTCGTTGCCGACCGTCAGCTTGCTCGCGTGTGCCGATGAGCAGGCAACGGCATGGGTCTGGCCATTGGTGCACTTTACAGAGGGCGACGTATTGCCAGAATCAGTCGTCTGCGGAGTGAGCGTAGCTACACCCGATGGATCGATGTTGAAGTTGATCGTGCCGTTCGTAGCCGAATTGCATGTATCGATCACCGTACCCGTCGCGGTCACCGTCGGGGTTAAAGTTGCCGCCAGTGCACCGCCTGCCATTACAAGAACGATCGCCACTGTCGCTACTATCAACATTATCTTTTTCATAATTACCTCCCTTAAGTATTTGCGTGACTCATTCACGCTTATTTTGGTTCATATTAACTAATATTATTAGTTATTACTAATATTTTTAGTTAATACTATTATATTAAATGCATATTGAATACCAGAATATAACATATTGAAATATTAAATATTTAATTTCATGTTTCATACAATTGTGTACGCTTTTTGTCAACTTTTACCTGCCTTAGTGTCATTTTTTGTCACTTATGGAATCACTGGAGTCCCTTTCGATCGCCGCGAATTTTACACATTCGTTTGGTTTAAAAAATTCAACAGTGGCCATCAATTTAACTTTCCACACCCAAAAAGAGGTAGGCGCCTTATGCATTGGCACCTGCCCTCGCCGGTTTCCAAAGCATCTTCTTCTCAGATTTTCAAGACCTTCCAATAGTCAGCCCAGAGAACTCCGCCCGCTCCTTGATGAACACGAACCGGGTCTGGGGGTCTATTGCCTTTTAGATCTATGGATGCGGGCACATCGGCCCCGATGATATCAATAATTCGGAATACTCAAAAAGGAAATGAAAACGATAGTGGACAGTAGTAAGACTGAAGGAATTGAGATAACCGGATGGAAGGCCGGGGATGTACTGGTGTTCCAGAGTCTGAATCAGACCCTATATTTAAAAGGCAAGCCTGACTTAAGGTATATTTACATCAGCGAGAAAATAAATTCCCCAAAAGGAGGCTTGCCTATGGTTAATATTTGCAAACTCGAATTCAGCGGTCAACATATTTTTATGTCGTTTGGATGTTCATAAGAAAAGCTGGAGTGTAAGCATCTTGACCCAACAATTTGAACATAAGACTTTTACCCAACCACCGGATCCCTCGGTCCTTGCCAACCACTTGAGTCGCTCGCACATCGGTGTGTTAAACGCGCGCATAGTCTTCAAATGACCTTTGGGCTATCGACAGGATTTGTTAGATGACCTTGGGAAATATACCTGAAGCATAAGAGTCCCCTCCCCCTCCGTCTCCAATTTGAACCCTGACCTTCGGGCTATGGACCCGAAGCCTTTTTTGTCCGGACCACCTTGGGCTTCCCCCCCATGGGCTCTTTTAATGCTTTGACTCCAGGATGGACAAAATATCAACAATCGCGACTTTCATCTCGAAACAGTGTATTCGCCCGATTTAAATATGCTGCGCTTTTCACCTACAAACATGCAGGTTGCGATAGATAGAAACTTTAACGAATACCGATTGAAACATGCTAACGGAATTAGCGCGTCAGCTTGCGCTACATGGCGAAATTATAGACGTGACTCAATCTTCAAATGGTGTCAAAATACTTTTAACTTCGGAATCACGTAGAAACCTCGAAAACAATTCTGTACCATTTTTAAGGTTTTCATCTTCAATCTGGCAAACTCTCTCATTCTGCATAAAAGTCCATCTGACTGTATCACCTATCACAGCGTATTCATGGTCTGCTTGCTTCCCGATTCGCAGACCCTCTCTTTTTGCATCTTCTTCATTGTTTGCTTTAACCAAAACAATTCTTTCTTCCCATAACGGATCAGTATCGGGCTTCTTGGCATGTTCAGATTTAAATAATAAGCTGACCGAGTACAAAGGCATAGGTATCTCCTATCATAAATTTCTCTCTGAAAGATGCACCACTGCTGCTCTACTTCATTTACTCAGTTCAGGAAGGATTTGACACAATATGTTTTAAGCGAATTCCTTACACTTCATCTAGAATATAACAGATCTCACTCTTTGTTCTGGATACGATACGATCAGCTCAATACTCCAACTAGGACCAAGGTAATCACGATCTGAAGAAATACGACGGTAGTTATAATTCGAGGTTTGCCTGCCAGCGTGCGCTCAATTCCCGGTATTGTTTTAAAAAACATACTCAGATTCGCCAGATTGAAAAGGAGGATTGTGGCAAGCAACAACCAACTGCCACCGTAGATCAACCAGCATAACAGCCCGTACCCTATCTCTACAAAGAACGCAGGAACCGGAAGCCTAGCATACAATCCAAGCCCAAATTTCGGCCCATCAATAAATGGCGCTATCGGGATATCACGGTCATGCGTTATGAGGTCGAGTACGAGATGTGAAGCGATGCCTAACCCGAAGGCAGCGCCGATATTCTGCCAACCGAACCCTTGACTCAGGACAAGCCATGAAATAACCGCTGCACCCGACATAGTGACAATGGAATGTGAATAAGGCATTTCCGACAGATGAATATTACCGACGTATTGGACCTCTCTGTCTGTCGTTGTTCGCTCTAAGCCCATAAAATTCAGCACAACCCAAAGAAGTTCCATGACCTGGACCGAAATGAGTATCCAGATCATCGGCACTGTCCCATATACTTTTTTGATTACAAGTGCGGTGGCAGCATGATTAATAGCAAACATGGCATCTCCCTTTTGAGAGTATATCAGAAACTCAAGTTGTCATGCTGTTTAGAGATCGTCGTACGCAGGGGCAGGTACTTGAAGAAACAAAGTCACTAATTCGAGATGAAATGTTGATATTGTGGAAGGTCGTAAAAATCAATGTTTCAGGATGAACATCTCGGCGAAAGCTACAACCCGAAAATAATAATTTCCAGCATCCCAAACCTTATCGACAACACCTACAAGTTTTGATTTTGGTTGGTGGCGATTATTATTAATTTCCGGTTGAAGCATGCATTAAAAATCAACGCGACGCTGAGGGGCGCGATTTTTCGCGACCCTCTCGAGCGTTATTGTTAGAATTTATTCTCTTGTTATTCCTCGGGCGAGGTCACTTCATATATTTCATTGAATTCGATTTGATATAAGTCATCACCGCGTCGCTTTACGCGATAAAAGGCCAAATCTCCTTGCCCAAAAATTAATTTGGCATTATCAGGCAACCCGGCAATGTGTCTCCTAAATTCCTTAATCGTAATGGTTTTTTCTTTACTAGGCATATTTCCTCCGAATGAAAGATTTTCCCGCGAATCTGTCTAATCGTTCGGCATAAATGGTTCGGACAGCCACTCTAAACTTGAATCTGTCGCTGCGATATAAAAAAATGAATTCCAATCTTGGACGAAAAATAGATATGCGAAGGCATTTTTAGATTGAAGGGAGGGTAATTTTATTTTCGAATTCAATTTCGCTGATTCCAACGGGCCGGCATCGATCCACAATGTACCCGGCTTCGCGTATTGATACCTTGAATCAGGTGCATCAATGACTAAGTATTCAAGTCCGGACAACTTGAGAAGGGCTTTTCTGTATGTCTCACGTTCAAAGTCTGTCTTTCCTTCAGGGACGCCAACCAGGACATCAAGAGTTATAGTCGCTTCTCTCTTAACGTAGTCAACAGAAAAGCCATGGACATGGGCATCATGAAAGCCGCTCGGTAATGACTGCTCTAATTCAAATAATGTCACCTTGCGCCCTTTCTCAAAAACTAACGCCTGAGCTACGCGGCCGCTGCCACAATGCGCTTGAGTTTTACCGAAACCCACCTGCAGCGATCCACTTGAGTGAGTAGTCCCGATGGCTACCTTTTCGGCTCATACCGCAGCACCACCGACCCCGAGCCGAACTCCAGCCGGCTCACGAGCTTCAAGTCGACACGCTTCGATAGCCCCGCAAACAACGTTGGTCCATGGCCCACCAGCCTGGGGTGCACGACGAACTCGTACTCATCGATCAATCCCAGCTCCGTCAACGCCAGCGCGAGCTTCACGCCTCCCACGAACAGTCCCTTACCCGGCTCCTGCTTGAGCTGCTGGACGGCCTTCCCCAGATCGCCGCGCACGAGCTCCGCGTTCCAATCGACCCGATCCAGGGTGCTCGACACAACGTACTTCTTTGCCACGTCGATCGTCCGGGCGAAAGGTTCCATCCAGGGTTGCATCCAATCAGGCCTCGCTCCCGACCGCGCCGACGGCCGCCACGCTGCCTCCATCATTTCGTAAGTCACCCGGCCAAAGAGGAGGGCATCGGCTCGGGCGATGTTCTCAGCTGCGTGACGATGCAACTCTTCGTCCACGATTCCTACACGATGATCGCAGCAGCCGTCCAATGTGATGTTGATGGAATACCGAAGGGGTCGCATGTCATCCTCTTGACGCGGGCTAATGCGGTCACCGGCCCGCTTTTGGGTCTGTGTGGAGCGCCTGGTTCCTGCCGCCTGCGGCGGGTGTGGCGCTCGCCGGGGAACGTTTTGTTAGACGCCAATTCTTTAGTTCTCAGCGCTTACGTCCTATGGGATTCTCTCGGGAAGTCTGCTGCCCGAGCTGTTGGGCGAGCCCGATGAGAATTCCTTCGGGACCCCGGATGTAGCAGAGCCGATACATGTTTTCATACTGGACCACTTCGCCGACGAGCTTCGCGCCGCGTTTGCCGAGCCGGACGAGCGTATCGTCGATGTCCTCCACGGTGAACATGACGCGTAGGTAACCTAGAGCGTTCACTGGGGCACTGCGGTGATCGGCGACCACGGGCGGTGCGAGAAAGCGGGACAGCTCGAGCCGGCTGTGACCGTCCGGCGTACGCATCATGGCTATCTCCACGCGCATGTCGCGCAATCCAGTGACGCCATCTGCCCAGCCTCCTTCAACTGGGGCACGTCCCTCGAGCTCGAGACCAAGTTCGGTGAAGAACTCAATGGCGGCATCGATGTCTTCCACCACGATGCCGACGTTGTCCATACGCTTGACCGTCATGATGTCTCCTTTGCGTCTAACCCAGATATTAGATAAACGGCACTATAACACAGAAATACTGAATTATCAATATGTTGGAGAAAATGACGTCATTGAGTATCCATATAATCATTTAAATTATCTAATCCGAAAATACGGAATAGTTAAATTGAAAGGTTGCATCAAATACGAAATGAAGTGCTGATTTTCTGGACGGTCGCAAAAATCACTATTTCAGGAAGAAAAGTGCGTTCCAAAGCTTTACTAAAATTTATCTTGCAACATCCGGTCAAGCGCCGCCTTGATTGCAGATGGGTTGTATCCGCGTATCATTGTGCCATCGATATCAATGAGGGGTATCGATGTCGAGCCACCGCTTTTCTCCTTCATTTCTGCTTTCATGTTCGAGTCCTTATCGATGTCATGTTCGACTAGGTTCGCTCCAAGTGAATGGATATACTCTCGTGCCTGCCTGCAGTATCCGCACCACTCGGCCATGTACATCACAACGGTCACACGGTGATAATCCCTGTCCCGTTTTTTTTCTGGTAGGAGTAATGACTGTGTTCCACTACTATCCTTATACGAGGGGTAATCCGCTTCGCTTTGGTTTGACCAATAGACTCCATCGTCGTTAAGCTTTTTTTTCTTCGCTGTCCCTCCAGCAGGAGGTTTATCAGTAAATATTATGGTGCCGTTCTTGTCGGTGTACTGATAGAGTTGTCCCCTCGCCTCAGGCAGTACGAAGGCTGTCATAATCATTGTTACTGTGACAATTATTATAAAGTCATTCCTCTGGAGCATTACGACTCCTTTAACTATGGTCAGTGATTAGTTTGTTCTGCATGCTTTATGGTAAAGCAGCACTCTGATTACCAATATCATTGCTGCATTCTATCAGCCAAATAACTGCTGGAAACTTCTTATTATTCTCATCGGAGTCTTATGGTATAACTTTAAGGAAATAAGTGAAAATTGAAGGAGTTTCATGTGGGTAAAAACTTTAATAATTATGGAATGGTAACATATAATTTCCAGTAGCGATAACTGTTGCGTAGTTCAGGAAGTTGATTGCTAATAAAAACCCGGTAGCTATGCCAGATTAAATCGCTATGCAGCCCTTTTAAGGCTAATGCGCATTCCTGCTTTCGTTGCGAGAGCAATGAGCATCTCTAAACTGAATTTCTCCCATTTCCCTCTAATTAGATCGGACACGCGAGACTGACTGACGCCAAACAGTTCAGCTGCCTTTGCCTGCGTTAGCTTTTTTGTTTTGATAAACTTTCGAAGATCCACCATGATCTCAGAACGCATTTGAAGAATTGCGGCTTCTTCGGGAGGGAAGCCCAGTTCTAGAAATATGTTGCCAGAAGATTTAACGATAGATTCCTTCATGATATTACCCTCCAATTTGTTTTAATCGCTTCCGAGCTAATTCAATATCGTGCTGCGACGTTTTCTGTGTCTTCTTTTGAAAAGAGTGAAGAACATATACCGCGTCCTAGAATTTCGCCACATATATGATGCGCCATTCCCCTAGAACGTGGATGCGGATTTCCTTTACGCCCCGTCCTATGTTGGCCATAGGTTTCCAATCGCTCGGCTCAACTCCTCCCTGCACGAAACGCAACTCAAAACCCGCCGCCTTACGGGCTTCGTCAGGGAAATTACGGAGATCATCAAGGCTTGATCCTAGAAAGATTAGTGGTTTCATAATCTATTGTGTATTATATAAGTTTTTATATATTATGCAAGTATAATATTGAATGCGGTGCCTAATTTTGTCAAAGATAGAGGGTTAAAAGGGCATTACAGATTGAAGAATACGGAATGTATATTGATAATCATATAAAGGGCACCTCCGAGCATACCAGGATCGAGCGATTCTGATATGCTCTTGGGAAGAGACGCCAATCCCATCCCAGGAGGTGCTTTATGAAATTGTACACAGGTATTGATCTACATTCAACCAATAGTTACGTGGGTATTCTTGATGAAACCGGCAAGCGCGTATTTAAGAAAAAGTTGCCGAATGATCCAGGGGTAATTCTCAATGCCTTGGCACAGTTCAAAAATGATATTGTCGGTATCGTGGTTGAGTCAACCTATAATTGGTATTGGTTGGTTGATCTGCTCATGGCGGAGAAATATACGCTTCATCTTGCCAATCCTACTGCCATGAAAAAATACTCGGGGTTGAAATACGCTGATGACGAGCACGATGCATTCTGGCTGGCAGAAACACTTCGGCTTGGTATTTTGCCTGAAGGTTACATTTACCCGAAGGAAGACCGGCCAATTCGGGACCTGTTGCGGAAACGAGGCCATCTGGTAAGACTCCGGTCCTCACTAGTCGTCAGTCTTCAGAACATTATTAACCGAAACAACGGGTTCAAACTCAAGAAGAACAAGATCATGGCATCGACCACAAATCATGTTACTCCGTATCTCGAGACCAATGAGGATCTTGCCTTGGCCGGCAGGGTCAGCAAGGATTCCATAGACTTTTTGACCCGGCAGATCAAAGCCGTGGAAGCCAACGTTGAGGGAAAAGTCGAGCTTCGGAAACCATACGCCAATCTACTAACCATCCAGGGCGTGGGTAAGATTCTTGGGCTTACCATCATGCTCGAGACAGGTCCCATCAGCCGCTTTGACAAAGCAGGCAATTACGTTTCCTATTGCCGGAAGGTTTCAAGCAAATGGATCAGCAACGACAAGGGGAAGGGCAAAGGAAACAGAAAGAACGGCAACAAATATCTTGCTTGGGCTTTTTCAGAGGCTGCGGAACTGGCGCGTCGCTATTATCCGGAGGCCCGCGCATATTACAACCGTAAGCTGAAGAAAACAAATGTCGCGATCGCTCATGCCGCACTTGCCCACAAACTGGCGCGGGCAGCTTATTACGTCATGAGAGATCAGGTGCCCTTCATGCCGGAGAAGCTTTATGGATCATAAATAGATACAGGCTGGCTGGGACGGTGAACCTTTAACAATGTTGGCGAACCCCAAAAAATTGATTGGTAATCCGTCCCACCCGATTATAGCGTTATCAGCATCTTTACTGCCCAGGCCGTGAGCCAGCATGTGTTGGTTAACAACCACAAGACTTGAACATTCCTTTTGGACGCGGCATGGAACCGAAGATTTTCTGGCCCGCTACAAGGCGGAATGGGTCAATGGATAACGTTTCACCAATGATCTTAATCCCGATGGGTGCATGGTGCAGTGAAGACTGACATCAAAACCGCATGAAATTACGGCAATGGTATAGATGATGGTAACGGGAAAAAACATCGACGAGAAAATTTCATTTTCTCGTCACCGGGATACTTTTTTCACTTGACGGTGCCCTTTAAATGGGTACATTGTTGCAAGGAGTGGAAACCCGTTTGCTTCAGGAAGGAGGTTTGATTTTATTATGGTGTAAAAAATCAGGATTACATTCTATAACCAACACCAATAAGGCGAATTATTGTATGAAACATATACCTATCGATCTCGGCATACAGCTAAATAACCAATCAACAGACCATAACCGAAGACGAAAAAGTAAAAAGGGCCAATTTCCTTTGAAATTGGCCCTTTTTTGGCTCTGGCTCCCCGGTCGAGACTCTCAGCAAAACTCGTTTGGGTATCATTTTGGCTTTTTAATGACTCCTATAAAGAAAAACCTACCTACAATAAGTTATTTCATCTCCAGAATATAAAAAAAAGCTTAAAATTGGTATAAACTGCCGAATTCTGACATCAATTCTTCATAAGTCATATTTTATATGCAAACATTACTTCTCTGACTATTTAATCTTCATATTTCTCATAACTATCACGCGACTCCTGTCGCTGCAAGAATTTATCACAGGGTTTTTATTATCATTGTCTAATTGTAACGTGCGTAATTCATTTC
>Ga0335085_10011186_pt1 | contig 13333 bp, 8 predicted proteins | sample Lox_Sample_45_FD_206712 | JGI IMG/M metagenome (GOLD analysis project Ga0335085, IMG submission 206712) | Soil microbial communities from Loxahatchee National Wildlife Refuge, Florida, United States - Lox_Sample_4.5 | ecosystem: Environmental > Terrestrial > Soil > Wetlands | place: USA: Florida...
GGGCAAGACGATCGGTGCCACGGTCGGCGCGACATGGGCTCCCAGCGATGCGATCACCACCAGCGTGGTCTGGTTCTTCACCCACAATTGGGACCGGACCACCAACTTCTCGAACAAGCTCGGCTTCAACGGCTCAGGTTCGAGCTCGGGCACTCCGGGCGCTGGCCCGCCGGGCATTGATGCTGATCTTCCGTACACGATCGACTCGGACGGTACCGTGACATCGGGGACGTTCTATCTGCAGGGTTCGGAGACGTCGACCCTGGTCACGGTCTACAACTCGGACGCCAACAATCTGCAATGGCACACGTCGTTTGACAGCGGGGGCCCGCTCACCGGCACCTTCGATGTCGCTTACTCGCGCGCGACGTCAAACTTGAGCGCCGCGCAGCAGGACATCGAGCACGGCTACTATCTGCCGGACGCCGGCTATCCCGCGGGCACGGTTCAGCTGACGGCTCCGGGCTGCAACAACTTCTCGCCTTCTTGCACCACCGGCTCCGGCAATCCGGCGATCCAGCTGCTTTGGAGCAACGGCGGCAGCTCGGGTCTGCCCAGCGCGAAGTACATCGGCGCCTATGCGGACGTGCTGTCGAATCCGAACTACACGCTGTTCAAGTCCGCCTGGGCCTGGGCCAACAACTCGAAGGAAGAAGAGGGCGCCGTCAGAGGTGCCGTCACCTACAAGCCCGGTTTCCTGGCGGCCATCGATGGCAGCATCACCGGCGGTTTCCGTCTCGCCACGCGCGATGTCTGGCAGGATTTCGGCCGTTACCTGATCGACGGCACGACGGTCAGCGGCGCCTATATCCACAACTGCTGCTACGCGCAGGGCAACGGGCCTGGGCTTTACTATCAGGATCCGGGCTACGCCGCCATTCCGTACTCGACGGCGACCTCCGCTCCGAGCCTGGCGCTCACCGTCAAGAGCTTCATGTTCGGCAACATGATCGTCAAGAACCCGGTCACCGGCGGCATGGACAATCCGGCGACCTTCCTCCAGACGATCTGGAACAATGCGTCCTACGTGCCGGGCGTTGGCGGTGTTCCGGCCAATCCGCCGGCCGCATCTCCGAGCGGCGTTCCCTGCGCCTCGACGGCTCAGGCAGGCTGCGCGGCGAGCGCGACGGCAGTGCCCAACAACACCGAGAAGCTCTACATCGACACGCTGAGCTCGTTCAACGTGCATGAGGCCACCCAGGCCTTCTATCTGATGAACGACCTGGGCAACAAGGACAAGGGCTTCCACGTCAACTTCGGCGTTCGCGTTGTTCTCACGCACTTGAGCGTGACCGGCGCGACGTCGGCTCCGACCGTGTATTCCTACGGCACGGCGACTTGGAACGGCGTGAACAGCAACAACGTGCCGTTCGTTCAGAACAAGTACTCGGTGGACATCCTGCCGTCGATGAACCTCACGCTCTATCCGACCGACGATCAGATCATCCGTCTGAGCGCGGCTCGCGTGGAATCGCCGGCCGACTTGTTCAACCTCGGCCTCGGCCAGTCCTACAACTTCACGCGTGAGACCGGCGGGCGGGTCAATACGAATCCCTCCAGTCCGTCATTCGGCAAGCAGGACGGCTTCAAGTTCGTGAACGGCAGCTCGGGCAACCCGCAGCTTGATCCGTATCGTGCGACCCAGTTCAACCTGTCTTGGGAGGATTACTTCGCTCCGGAAGCCCTGCTCAGCGCCGGCATCTTCTACAAGCAGATTGAGAGCTTCGAAGTGCAGCAGCCGGTACAGACCACTGTTCCGGACGATTTCGGCGGCACGGAAGGCCCGATCACCATGGCGGTCAATGGCGGGCACGGCTACATCTACGGCTTGGAACTGGCGGGCCAGTACGTGACCGATCTGGGGTTGGGTGTCGCTGCCAACTACACCTACACCCAGTCCGAGTCGGTGATCACCACCGCGTTCAGCAACCATCTGCCGATCCCGGACGTGGCGGCTCACGCGGCGACGGCAACGGTGTTCTACTCCAATTACGGGCTCGACGCGCGTTTGTCGTACTCGTGGCGTAGCAAGGCCGTGAATGGCGGCATTGGCGGGTCCACCTTCGGATCGGTAACCGACACAAGCACGGGCGCCACAAAGACCTTCGGCGTCTTCACGGCTCCGTACGGCGAGCTCGATGCTCAGGTCGCTTACAACTTCCTCGATCACTTTGGCGTCTATGTCGGCGCGCAGAACCTGACCGCGGAAGCCGTCCACACCTACTTGCAGTTCCCGAATCAGCCGTTCACCTATGACAACAGTGGAACGCGTTACTTCTTCGGCGTGAAGGCCACCTACTGAGGTTCCCCCTGGTCGTTCAAGAGTAGTTCTCCCGTAGTCTTCCTCGCGGCCGCCGAAAGGCGGCCGCTCTTTTTTGCGGGGGACAGGTCAGCGCGGCCGGCTCGAAGCTATCACGAAGCTTGTGACGCTGCGTGGCGCCAGAACCGCGGAGAAGCTGCCGTCCCGGGCGGCAAGCGTTCCGGCCGGGGCGAGGTCTTCGCCTGCCGAGGTGCGCCAGCTCGCCGCGTTGGGGCCGGGCGCGGGGAAGCTGAGCGGCATCGCCCGCGCGTTCGCGTTGACCGCCACCGCCACGCAGGTGCGTCCCTTTCGGAACGCCGACAGCCACACGCCGGGCACCGGCATCGATTGCGACGACACGCGGTGAAATCCCGGTCTGACGAAGCGGCTCCAGTTGCCGATGGCGAACAGCCGCTTGGCCACGACATAGCGCTTGGCGTCGAGGTCGAGATTGATCAGCGAGCCGCGCTTGGCGCTGTAGGCCACCACCCACCAGTAGAACCAGGCGCTGACCTGGTTCTCCACCACATGGGTGTGGAGCAGCTGCGCCCAGTAGAGCGCCTCGTCGATGCTGGTGTCGTCGGCGTCGAAACAGGCGACTTCGGTCTGCCAGATCGGCTTTCCAGCGGCGCGCGCCAGCGGGAAGTCGCCGGTTCGCAAGGCAAGCGTTTCGAAGCCCTTGTTCAGGTCGGTATAGGCGTGCGCGGCGCAGATGTCGACGCGCGGGCAAGCCAGCGGATCGCCCAGCGAAGGCGCGAACGGGTCCTGCCGCCAGTGGCTCAACTCCCCGAGCAGGAGCTTGGCCTTGACGGCATCGCGTGCGAAGACCGGCGCGATGTGTTCGCGCACCAGCGTGCGCAGTTCCTCGCCCGACCACAGGCACGAGGAATAGTGCGTTGCAATGTCCGGCTCGTTGGTGGGCGAGACGGCATAGATGTCGATGCCGTGGTGTCGCTTGTAGCCGTGCACATAGGCCGAAAGGTACTCGGCATAGGCGCGGTACATCTCCGGCTTCACGCGTCCGCCATGGATCACGCTGGCGTTGTCCTTCATCCAGGCTGGCGGGCTCCACACGGTCGAAAGATGCCGGCGGCAGCCGCGTTTCTGCGCTTGCCGCATGAACCAGATCTGGTCCTCGTCGCCCGTCCAGCTCCACGCGCCGCGGCGGGGCTCGATGGTGGGGGTTGGCCCGTTGATCGGAATGCCCCAGATGCCGCCGTCCTCGGTCACCCCGCCGTCGCCCACGATGTTGCGCGTGATCGACAGGCCTGCGCCCCGCGTCGTGGAGAACAGAAGGTCGAGGATGATCTCCTGGTCCTTCTTGGGAAACGTCTGGAGGTTGCGGGCCTGGTGGAACGAGGCCGAAGCGCCGAAGCCGTCCATGGTCTGTTGCAGGTCGTTCCAGTCGATCAGCGCGGTGCCGGCGCGCGCGCCGCGCAGGATCATCGGCGCAACGGCCAGGCCTTGCAGCAGGCGTCTCTTGGTCAGAATGGTCATGGCGGCTGTTCTCGGCCCGGCAGGCTCAGATTCTTGCGGATCAGCGCGATGCGCTGTTCGACGCATCTGGCGCTGGAGAGAGGATCGGCAGGCGTGTTCGTCACGTAATCGGTAAGCCGTTCGACGGTGGACGTCGCCACATGCAGGCGCGTGTCCGACGCGGCGTAGTAGATGTAGACCTCGCTCTTCTCGTTCGCGATCCAGCCGTTCGAGAACACGACGTTGGAAACGTCGCCGACGCGCTCGTCGTCCTCGGGGGCGAGGAAGTATCCGCCCGGCGCATGGGTGACGCGCCAAGGTTCGGCGAGAGCCGTCATGAACATGTAGAGTACGTAGCGCAGACCCGCCGCCGTGCCTCTCACGCCATGGGCAAGGTGCAGCCAGCCTTGCGGCGTCTTCAGCGGCGCCGGGCCCTGGCCGTTCTTCACCTCCTTGACGGTGTGGTACTGCTTGCTGTCGATGACGATTTCCTCGTCCACGCGCGCAGCCGTCATGGTTTCGGTCAGGCCCCAGCCGATGCCGCCGCCCGAGCCCACGCTGATGAAGCCGTCCTGCGGGCGGGTATAGAGCCCATACTTTCCCTTGACGAACTCGGGATGCAGCACGACGTTGCGCTGCTGGCCGGATCCCGTGACGAGGTCGGGCAGCCGTTCCCAGCGCTGGAGGTCGTGCGTGCGCGCGATGCCGCATTGGGCGACCGCCGCGGATTCGACGTGCGGCTGGGCCTTGTCCTTCCGTTCGGTGCAAAATAGGCCGTAGATCCAGCCGTCCTCGTGCGCGGTCAGCCGCATGTCGTAGACGTTGGTGTCCGGCTCGCCCGTTTCGGGCATCACGACGGGAAAGTCCCAGAAGCGGAATCGGTCCACGCCGGAGGGGCTTTCGGCCACCGCGAAGAACGATTTGCGGTCGGCACCTTCCACGCGCGCCACCACCAGGTACTTGCCGCCCAGGCGGATCGCGCCAGCATTGAACGTCGCGTTGACGGCAAGCCGCTCCATCAGGAACGGGTTGGCGGCATAGTCGAGATCGTAGCGCCAGGAAAGCGGCACATGGCGCGCCGTCAGCACGGGATGATCCCAGCGGCGGAAAATCCCGTTGTGATGCCCCGCGGGGTGGTTCGGCCGGGCGATCAGGGCGGCGTGGCTCGATTTGAGCCTCTTGAGCCGCGCGCGGAATTCGCTTTCGCTGGGCATGGTCGGTCCTGTCAACGCAGCTTCATGGGGCAGATGGGGTTGGGTTTGTGCAGCGGATGCGGATTGACCACCCCCGCCGCGACGATGTGCTTGAAGCCCGCAGGCATGCCTTCGAGCGTCACGATCCGCTCGAGCTTGAAGAACGCCTTCACCTGCTCGGGCTTGTTGCAGGTGGGGCAGTCGCCGTTCCAGGTCCAGTTGACGTTCAGCATGTCGCCCCACAACAGCGTCCAGGCGGGGTTGACCGCGTCCATCACCGCCGCGCTGGGCACCAGGCCCGTTTCGGTGATGGCGAACGGGGCGAAGCCGGCCAGCGGCGCGAGGTTGGCGTACGCGGCGGCGTATTTTGGCGTGTCCTGGTCGGGTTCGTACATGTCGGTGCCCACCACGTCGGGCCTGTGGCGCAGCGGGAAATAGGTCTTGGCGTCGGGGGCCTCGCGGTCGACCGACCACACCCAGATGAGATTGTCGAGTTTCTTGCGGATCGCGAGCTCGTCATAGAGTGCATCCCACAGCCGGGGCAGGCCCGCCTTCCGGCCCCACCAGAACCAGTCGCCGTTCATCTCATGATAGGGCCGGAACAGCACCACGACTCCCTTGCGCTGCAACCGGCGCAGCACCTTCGCCATGGCGTCGACGTCGATGCGCCACAGCCTGTGCTCGGGCGTGCCGGGACTGAGGACGGCCTGCAGCGTGGCCTCGTCCATCGGCTTTTTGGCGCATTCGTAATATTCGCCGCGCGGGCAGACCTCGACCGGATTGCGCGCGTGCCACGACATGGTGACGAGCCCGCCCCTGGCGGTCTGGGTCAGGGCGCGGTCGACGAGATAGGCGGGGTAGGGCGGATAGGCGATGGAGTTCATCAGCTCCAGGCCCAGGATGGCCGGCCTGCGCCCCGTCATCGCGAACAGCCGGTCGGCCGACGTGCACGTGATGTAGACTTCGTATTCGTTGACCTGCACGCCGGCCAGCGTTTTCCTTTCGCCCGGCAGCTGCCTCAGATAGTCGAGAATCGCGGCGCGCTTGGCCGCAACGGTGTCCACCGCGCCCGCCGATGCCGCCGCCACCGAAACCGCGAAAAGAGCGGCGAGACAAATTGGCAGGCGCATGCTCGTCCCCGCGTGATTATGCTGGCGGCGGACTGTAACCATAGGGTTGACGGCTCACAACGCTGTCATCAACCGAACGGGGCACGAGGTGTTGGGATTGGCGCAGGCCGGCAAGCGTCGGCTGGCATACGGCTTCTGGCGCTATCGCGAAGGTGACCTCGACGCGGCGCTGGCGATGCTGTCGGCGGCGCGCGAAAGCGGCATCGATCACCTCGACACCGCCGACGTTTACGGCGGCAAGGGCGCGTCGGAGCGCATCCTGGGCGAGTTGCGCAAGCGCGCGCCGTCGCTTTTTGCCGGCGCCTTTCTCGCCAGCAAGGGCGGGGTCGAGAAGGGCGTCCCCTACAATTCTTCGGCGGCCTCGATCGGGGCCGCGTGTGACGGCTCGCTGTCGCGCCTGGGCGTGGAGCGCCTCGACCTTTATTACGTCCACCGCCCCGATCTGCTGACGCACCCCGCCGAGCTGGCGGCAACGCTGGACGGCCTGGTTGCGGCTGGCAAGGTGGGCGCCATCGGCGTGTCGAATTTCTCCGTCGCCCAGATTTCGGCACTTTCGCGCTACATGAAGGCGCCGATCGTGGCGCACCAGCTCCAGTTTTCCGCCTCGCATTTCGCCCCGCTGTTCGACGGCACGCTCGATCTCGCGATGGAAAGAGACATGGCGGTTGCGGCGTGGTCGCCGTTGGCGGGCGGCCGGCTGGGCGAAGGCGGTCCGCCCGAATACGCCCGCGTGCGCGAAGCGCTGGTGACGTTTGCCGCCAAGTACGGCGTGGCGCCTGCGGCAATCGCGTTCGCGTACCTGCACCGTCATCCCGCGGCTGTGACGCCTATTGTCGGCAGCAGGACGCCCGAGCGGTTGCGCGAAGCCGTGCAGGGCGCAAGCATCGAGCTGACCCGCGCCGATTGGTACCGCATACTGGAGTCCGGCCTTGGCAGCGCGATGCCTTAGTGTCCCGATTCCGAAATTCGCCACATCTCGATATCGGCTTGCTGCGGATTTGGGAATCGAACGGATGCTAGAATTCGATCCTCGCCGCCCAGTCGCGTTTGGGATCGGGCAGCGCCGGCGCCTTCAGCACGCCTTGCGCATTCGCCGCGACCACGAGCGGCTTCAACCAGCGCCCCGTTTGCGGATCGAACCAGCTCCAGCGGTAGCGCGCGCCCGCCGTCATGCCCGCAATGCGAGGGGCCGCCGCCTTCAGCTCGAAATAGGCGAGCGCGAAACGCCTGTCGGGCGTGCGCATCAGGTATGACCAGCCGTCGAGCCCGTTCGCCACGGCGCTCGCGCTCGCGCGCGGATCGAGGTCATCGCTCGCCAGCGCCAGCTCCTGGTAGCGCGCTCCTTCCGACAGCACGAAGTCGCGCAAGTGCCGCATGAACGGCGCCGAGCGGTATTTCAGCGCTTCCCAGATGTACGGTCGCCAGCCGCTGGCTTCGCCGGTGGAGGTCATGTCATACCCCGCCGTGCCGTGCACATGGCCCGCCAGCCCGCCGGACAGCACCGATCCGTACATCATCGCGCGCGAGAAATAGATGTCGCGGTCGGAATCGACCGGCGGCCTCTCCCCGGCCGGGTTGTTGATCGCGTGATCCCAGCCCGTGTAATAAGGCTCCATGTTCGCCTCGGGCGCGGGCGGGGCGAGCCGGAAAATCTCCTCCATCAACGGATAGATGCCGTGGTCGCGCGGCTTGTTGCCGACCGTGTGCATGGTGAGCCAGGGCGCCGCTTCGCCGTGGCCGAACACGCGATAGGTCGAGCCGTCGATCAGCGCGGTGACCGGCTGGCCGAACGGCAAGCCGCCATAGGTTTGGCGCCACAGCGTCAGCGCGGCGTTGTATTCGGGGCCCGTCAGCCCGAAATCCCTGGTCACCCAGTCGAGATGGATGCCGCTGAAGATGAGGTTGAAGGCGCCGTAGCGTGCCGCCAGATATTCGACGTAGCGCGCATAGGATGTGTTGAAATCGAAATAGGCCTTCCAGCTCGGCCCGGTGTCGCGCCGCACCGGCTCGAACATCGGCACGAAGCCCGCCTGAGAAAGGTACTTCATCTTGCGGTCCAGGCTTCGGAAATAAGCCGGATTGATGCGGTCGAAATCGGCCATGCCGTCGTCGCGGCCCGCGGCGGGCGCGAAAGCGACGCTGCCGGCCTCGTCCTCCATGTTCTTCGCCGTGGTGGCGGCGCCGTCGGCGGTCCTGACACTGGCGTTGGGCGCCCACACGCCGAACTTCTCCCACGCGTTGCGGATGCTCACGCCCTTGGCGTCGCTGAACGTGGCTCCGTTCGCGTCCGCCGCCCAGTTTGGGAACGCCGCGATGAAGCTGATGGAGTTGAAGCCCTGGCGCTTGCGGTACTCGACCGCGTCCTCGAAGCTGATGCCGGGCGCGGGCACGTAGCCGGCCGGCGGCTCGATCTCCGTCATCGGCAGGCGCCAGGTGGAAGCCGCAAGCCAGGTGTCGCCCACCAGGAAGAAGGGCGTTCCGTCGGCGTATTGCAGCGCATGGCCGTTCGCCGTGGTGCGCACGAAGCCGCGGCGGTTGGGATTGGCGGCGAGTTCGGCCGGCGTCCACGCCACGGCTTTCAGCGCACCGCCACCTCCGGCGAGCCCCGCATCCGCTGGCTGGTTCGATCCCGTCGTCCAGTGCCAGTCGCCCGGCGCCGTCGCCACGAAGCGCACGCGGAATGTTCGCCCGCCGTCCCAGAACCCGTAGACGCGCCTTGCAAATCCGGGTCCGGCAAGGTCGATCCAGCACACCACGTCGGCATAGGGATTGGCGTAGTCGTGCTGCGATTGCAGGACGATCTCCTGCATCTCCCAGACATGGGCTTCGCCGCGCTTGAGCGCCGCGGCTGCCGGCGAGGCGGCAAGGAACATCGCGAACAGCGCGCAGAGGAATCGGATCATGGCGCCAGCGTAAGGCTGCCGCTTGCGCGCTTCAATCAGCGCCGGAAGAACCACAACAACAGCGACAGCACCACGCTGACGATCAAGCAACTCACGATCGGCGCATAGAAGGTCGTGCCGCCGCGGTGGATCACGATGTCGCCGGGCAGCCGTCCCATTCCCAGCCGAGCAAGCCACGGCCACAACAGCCCCGCCGCCAAAAGCACCGCTCCGGCCACGATCAGGAAACGTGACATGGCAATTCACCTTAAGAAACGACACATTATGCGATGCCTTGACGCCCGCAAAGCGGCGCGCGACGCTGCCGGCGCCGGGTCGCTGAACCTCCATGCCGTATGAGATCGAATTCAAGCTGCGCGTGCCGCCGCAGGCGTTGCCCACGGTCCGCAAGCTGCCGTGGCTGCGCGGGGCGGGTCCGGTCCGGCGGGCCAAGCTGGTTTCAGTCTATTTCGACACGCCCAAGCAGAGGCTGAGGCAGAAAGGGGTCGTGCTGCGCGTCCGCCACCTGGGGCGCAAGCGCATTCAGACGGTGAAGACCGGCGGCGACGGAGGGCTCGCCCGCGGCGAATGGGAGCGCGAGATCACGTCCGACCTGCCGGATCTGACGGCGGCCGCCGACAGCCCGCTTGCCGGGCTTGCAGGTGCCAAGCTCGGGCGCAAGCTGAAGCCGATGTTCGAGACCGAGGTGGTGCGCACCGCCATTGCCGTCCGCCTGGGCAAGAGCCTGCTCGAGGTCGCGCTCGATCAGGGCGAGATCAGGGCCGGGCGGCGGCGCGAGCGCATCTCGGAGATCGAGATCGAGCTGAAGAAGGGCGAAGCGGCCGACGTCATCGCGCTGGCGCAGCGCATCGCCGACGCGGTCCCCGCGCGCTTCGAGCCGCGCGCCAAGCCCGAACGCGGCTACGCGCTTTGTGCAGGCGAGGCGGCCAAGGCGGTGCATGCCGGCGACGTCGTGCTGGAGCCGTCGGCGACGACCGGCGAGGCGTTTCGTGCCGTCGGGTTTTCCTGCCTGCACCAGCTTTGCGCCAACGAGCGCGGCGTGCGCGCCGCCGATTCCGAGAGCGTGCATCAGATGCGCGTGGGCCTGCGCCGGCTGCGCGCGGCCATGAGCGTGTTTAGGGACCTGCTCAGGGATTCCGAAAGCGAAACCGTCAAGGCCGAGCTGAAATGGCTGACCGAGCAGCTCGGGCCGGCGCGCGATTTCGACGTCTTCGTGCGCGAAAGCGTGGCGCCGCTCTCCGGCACGTCCGCCGAGATGGAGATATTGCAGAAGGACATCGAGCGCCGCCGCGACGAGGGCTTCAAACGGGCGCGCGCGGCGGTCGACAGCGAGCGCTACCGCAGGCTCACGCTGACCATCGCGTTCTGGCTGGCGAACGGCGGCTGGTCGACCACCGTCGATCCGCTCAAGGTCGCCCCGCGCCAGCGCCCGGCGACCGATTTCGCCGCCGAGGTTCTCGGGCTCCGTCTTGCCAAGATCGTCAAGAATACGAAGAAGCTCGACGAGCTCGACGTGCGCCGCCGCCACAAGCTGCGCATCGCCATCAAGAAGCTGCGCTACGGATGCGAGTTCTTCGCCTCGCTGTTCAACGGCGGCAAAACGCGGCGCCGCAAGCTCGCCGCCGTGCTCGAGGAGCTGCAGGACGTGCTCGGCGTGCTCAACGATCTCAGCGTCCACCGCGAGCTTGCCGGCGAGTTCATCCGGCATGGGCCGGTGGAAGGCCGCCCCGAGAAGGCGTTTGCCATGGGCATCGTCACGGGGCGTGAGCAGACGCGGTTCGAGGCCTGCATGGCCGCCGCCATGGAAGCGGGCAAGCGCATCTCCAGGCGCGACACGTTCTGGGGATAGGGCAGGCCAGGTTCGAGCAGTATCGTCACCTTGAGGCGCCCTGCGCGCGTCATGCTGAGGTGGCCGGCCGTCCTTCGAGGCTCGCTGCGCTCGCACCTCAGGATGGCGGCCGGCCCTCGAAGCGCACGCGGCCTCGACGGGCGACCGCGCCTGCGTGCTCGCCGCTCTACGCCTTCAGCAGACCCGCATCGATCGGCAGCTTGCGCACGCGCCTGCCGGTGGCCGCGAAGATCGCATTGGTCAGCGCCGGGATCACCGGCGGCAGCGGCGGCTCGCCCAGGCCCGTCGGCTCGTGGTCGGTGGTGACGAAATGGACCTCCACCGGCGGAGCCTGCATCATGGTGAGCGGCGAAAAGCCGTCGAAGTTGCTTTCGAGCACGCGGCCGTTGTGAATCGTGATCTTCTGGCTCAGCGCATGCGCCAGCCCGTCGATGATGCCGCCCTGGGCCTGGTTCTCCGCCGCGCCCGGATTGATGATGTGGCTTCCCACATCGACGGCGGCCCACACCTTGTTAATTTTGATCTGTCCGTCGCGATCGACGGCGGCCTCCACCACCTCCGCGGCGTAGCCGAGATGGCAATAGGACCACGCCACGCCGAGCCCGGTGCGCGCTGGCACTTTGCGCGCTCCCCAGCCGGAAATCTCGCGCACTTTCTCGAGCACGCCGCGGGCGCGGCCCGTGTCGAAGCCGCGTTCGCCGTCGGGCAGCACTTCCGCCTTGCCGAGCAGGTCGATCTGGAACGCCAGCGCGTCCTTGCCCGCCGCATGCGCCAGCTCGTCGATGAACGACTGCTCGACCCAAACGAGTGCGTTCACGGCCGGCGCGCGCAACGGGCCGGTCGGCACGGAAAGCGGCATCAGCGACGCCGCAAACTCAAGATGCGGCACGCGGCCCGCCGGAAACATCTGCTTCGGCATGGCGGCGGAGTCGCTGAACTTGCCGTTCTCGCCGAAGCTGATGAAATGCTGCTGCCAGGCGATCAGCCTGCCCGCTTGGTCGAGGCCGCCCTTCAGCAAGTGCCAGCCGGCGGGACGGTAATAGTCGTGCTGGATGTCGTCCTCGCGGCTCCAGGTGAGCTTCACGGGCGCGCCCGCGACTTTCGAGATCCACGCCGCCTCGATCATGAAATCGCCGACCAGCCTGCGGCCGAAGCCGCCGCCGCAGCGGGTCATGTGGACCACCACGTCGCGCTCGTCGAGCCCCAGAGTCTTGGCCACCAGCGTGCGGCCTTCGCCGGGCGCTTGCGTCGGCGCCCAGATCTCGCAGCTCTTGCCGGTCACGCTGGCGGTGGCGTTCTGCGGCTCCAGCGTGGCGTGCGCCAGGAAGGGGTATTCGTAGCTTGCTTCCAGCACCTTTGCGGCGCCCTTCATCGCGTCGGCCGCATTACCGTCGCTGCGGAACGTGAATGCGGGCGCTTTCCCCGCGAGTTGTGCCGCGGCGGCGGCGAAGCCCGCCGTGCTCTGCGCGCCCGCGGGCCCTTCGTCCCAGGCCACTTTCAGCGTGGCGCGCGCCTTCTCGGCATGCCAGGTGGAGTCGGCGACGATGGCGATCCCGTTCATCAGCTGCGTGAACTGCGTTTGGCCTTCCGCGATGAAGGCGTGCTGGGCACCCGCGCCGACCACGAAGGCGTCTTTCACGCCGGGGAGCTTCTTCACCTCGTCCAGATTGGCGCTTTTCACCTTGCCGCCGAACACCGGGCATTTCTGGAACACGGCATGCAGCATGCCGGGCAGTTCCATGTCGATGCCGAACATCGGTTCGCCCTTGACCAGCGCCGGGAAGTCGACGCCCGGCTTGGTGTGGCCGATGATCGTGTAGGTCTTGGGGTCCTTGAGCTTGACGCCGTTCAGGCTCGGCGCGCGGACCTTCGCCGCGGCTGCGACCAGCGCGCCGTAGGCGAGCGTGCGCCCGGTCGGATCGTGGCGGACCTTGCTCATCGCCGTCGAGCATTGGCGCTCCGGCACGTTCCACGCGGCGGCGGCGGCGGTCACCAGCATCTGGCGCGCGACGGCGCCGACCCGGCGCAAGGGGTCCCAGTTCAGCGGCGTCGACATGCTGCCGCCCGCGAATTGCGGCCCGAAGATGTCCTGGTCGAGCGGGGCCTGCTCGGTCTTCACCGTCGCCCAGTCGGCGTCCAGCTCCTCGGCGACCAGCATCGGCAACATGGTCTTCACGCCTTGGCCGATTTCGGGGTTCTTGGCCATGATGGTGATGGTGTTGTCGGGCGCGATCGCGACATAGCCGTTCAGCTCGCCGGGCTTGCGCGGCCGTGCGCGGCCGACGCCGCCGTAATAGCCCACGATCAGCACGCCTCCGGCTGCCGCGGTCACGGTCAGGAACATGCGGCGCGAGGGCAGGCGGCGCTTCAGCTCGGCGGGGAAGAAGTCCGTCATGGTTCAGGCTCCCTTGGCGGCGGCCGCCGCGGCCGAGGTTTCGTTGGCGGCGATCCTGATCGCCTGCTTGATGCGCAGATAGGTCCCA
>Ga0335085_10011187_pt1 | contig 13333 bp, 11 predicted proteins | sample Lox_Sample_45_FD_206712 | JGI IMG/M metagenome (GOLD analysis project Ga0335085, IMG submission 206712) | Soil microbial communities from Loxahatchee National Wildlife Refuge, Florida, United States - Lox_Sample_4.5 | ecosystem: Environmental > Terrestrial > Soil > Wetlands | place: USA...
ATGACAATCGATCATGTCTTTGTCATAAACTGAGCCGCTCATGACCGTCTCAATGACCTTGCAAAGATTTTCCGCGACGAACGTGACCAGGTTATAACCCATGGCCGCGCAGACGCCCTGCAGCTGGGCGCAATTGTGATAGGCTGAATCGAGCGAAGTACTATCGTTGAAATCGCGTTCAACTTTTGCAAGCGCCTCGGTGAGATTACCGAGCTCGTGATCCAACCAGTTATTGAAACCAGATTTAAGTTCGTCGATCTGCGCCTCGGCTTTTGCCAAGGCAACGTGCCGCGATATGCCGCCGGGCCGCCGCGCCATCCGCTCGAAACGAGAATTGGCAAAGAAGATGCGAACGTTTGGCTCGATTGCCTCAGGCATCTTGCGTCTCTGTCTTGGCCTGTTTGAAAAGGTTGTCGATATCGTCCTGCGCAAGAGCGGGGCCGGCTTCCTCGGCAACCTGGATCACCTTGTCGCCTTTGCGACGCCCGACGCCGCCCGGATAGCCTTCGATCTTGAAGCGCCGGTCCGGCCCGAAATAGTTCGGCGAATCGACGAATGGCCGTGGGTTGAAGGCGATCCAGCAAAGCCGATCGTACAGGATGCTTGGCGACATCAATTTAGCGACCACCATATTGGCGCCAGCATCACGGGCATTCTTGACGATCCGCTCGCTGGTGTCGCCGGACATCAACAGAATCGGCACCGTGCGGTTTTCATTGGTTCCGTTGCGGCGGATCATCTGCGTCAGCTTGAGCCAGTTGTGCGGATGAATCAGCGTATCGACCAGAAGAAGATCGACCTTCTGGCTGGACAAGATCCGTATTAAATCCATCGAGTGCTCGACTTCGAGCACCTTGTTAGCGCCGAAGCTGCGTAATATCCCGTACAGGGCGCGCCGCCAGTACGAACTGGGGTCGGCCACGACGATCACCAGATTCCGCAGGTTGACAGTGGCGTTCTTCATGCTCCGGCCTGAAAATACGCCAACAGTTGCGCGTGGACGCGCACGAGGCCGGATTGTTCATGAGCATTCTCGATCGGCTCACACGAGCGAACGGGCCGACAACGCGCGCGCAGTCTTGCGCCTGCCGGTTCTTCCTTGGCATAAAGGGAGCTAACTCGGTCGACCATTTTGTGTAGTTTTTATTGACGCTACTCAGACGTCCATCTGCCGTTAGCATCGGCCATTCGGGATAAATCGCGATTAAAAATGCATGTGTTTCAAAATAACAATCTAGCATAACAATCGATCATGCCGCGCGGTACGGCTCCCATATACTGCCTTGTTGACGATTCTCTGTGTCGGGGTAGCGGGCGCGTGGGCAACGTATAGTTGAGGCGCCGGCGCTGCTGTATTTTGCGCGAGCAGAATCCGGACTGTACAAATCTGAACTCAACTTCGAATAACAATTTGGATTAACAGAAATGCACTTTACTGCTCTGTACATTACGAATAGATATATTCGCATGTGATTCGAAAATAAGATTTTCGAATATTGATCTAAGTCAAGGTGAATGGTGCTGCAAATATATACAAATCAAATCAAGCTTTCAGCGAGTAATGCAGCCGCGCGAAAACCTCAAATTATCCGTAGTAATCTTTTGTTAACCGTCGGTGTAGCTGTACCGTCACCACGAGTTCTACGAACAAAGGACGAGCGACTTGTCTATTTTGGCCCCGCAGAAGACTGGAAATGATGGACAAATCGAGAGTAAGGCGGACATCGTCGGTACCGAGTTCCTGCCCGAAAATCCATCCATCGATATCGTCGACCGCCTACGACCGATGAGCGTCGATAGCGCACCTGTCGAGTCTGCGCCGGTGACGATGGCTGGTTGCGGTGTTTGCGCCGCTCATCATCTGAGCCTGTGCAGCGAGATCCGCAAGAAATACGCCAACTCCACCGATTTTGCCGGTATGCCGCCGCTGACGTCGACCGTCCACCGCATTCCGGCGCGGCATACGATCTTCCACCACAAGGAATGGTCCGAATTCGTTCCGTTCGTCTGCAGTGGTTGGGCCGCAACCTCGATCACGTTGGCTGACGGCCGTCGGCAGACCTTGTCGTTTCTTCTGCCGGGCGACATCGTATCGGCGGCGTGCCTGCTAGAACCGATGTTTGGCCGCACCGTGGAAGCGATCACCGAGGTTGAATACCGCAAGTTCAAGCGCAGCGAACTCAAAGCCGTCTTGTTCAAAAGTCCCGAACTGATGGACAAGGTATCGAAAATCTGGTCGGAGGAGCGGATCCAGTTCGATCAAATGGCGCTCGATCTTGGCCGGCGGACGGCTGACGAACGCATCGCTCGGCTGATCATCAACGTCGCTGACAGGCTGGCCAAACGCGGCATGCGCAAGGGCAATACGATGGACTTTCCCCTGCGCCAACGGCACATCGCGGACGCGACCGGACTAACTCCGGTCCATGTCAGCAAGGTGGTGGGCGAATTCCAACGAGCGGGCATGTTCGAAATCCGCGGCCGTACACTCACAATTTTCGACGAAGCTGAATTGCGCCGCGCCGCCGAATGGCGATAGCGACGTCAATTCTTTCCAAATAGGCGGCCAAAGTTCATCCCCGCGTTAGCGGGGCTCCACTGGCTGCACGCCCGGACTTTTTATCCCGCAACTTTGCCGCCGGCTCGCGAGGCTCGGCTAAACTCATGCACAAATAGCCCGGTCGGCTTGCCGCGCGTTAGGGACGACATCCGAGCGGGGGCTGCGCTATTCCCGTGAATATGGCATAGGCTATCGCGGACTAGTCCCGAAAAGTGAGTTGATCGTGGGTGATAAAATCGAGCCGAGCGAGGCGACGATTCCGGAGGACAAAGGCTCGTCCCATTTGACCTCGCTTTCGAAGTCTTTCGCCCGGAGAAGTGGACTGCGACGGTACATCGGTCCTAAACGCCTGTATGCGGTCGCACTCCTTGTGGCGATCATCGCCACCGGGTGGTTCCTGCGCAAAGCAGAAGTTTTGGATCCCGCAGCCGTTTTTGGTCTGCTGGAAGAACATCCAGTTCTCGCACCTGCGATCTTCGTCTGCATTTACGGCGTCGGCGTGCTGACGGCATTGCCGACCATTCCCTTCAATCTTGCTGCCGGTTTCTTGTGGGGACCTATGACCGGCGGCGCATTATCCGCATTCGGCGCGACGCTAGGATCGGTCAGTGCGTTTCTGATGGCGCGATCGTTCTTCGGTCGTCCACTTGCAGACCGCTTTGACAACAAACTCATCGCGGAAATACAGGACGAATTTGAAGCAAGAGGCTGGAAGATAGTTGCCTTCATGCGCCTCAATCCAGTGTTCCCCACCGGGCCTCTCAACTACATCTTAGGCCTAACCTCGATCGACATCATTACATTTACCTGGGTTACGTGCACGTTCTTGTTGCCGCCCAGCATCCTCGTTGCCTTGATCGGTCATAGCGTCGGTTCATTTGCGGTGACTGGCGACGCGGCCTCCGCACTGAAGACGATGCTCAGCGTTTCCGCCGCTGGAACCCTGCTCGTGGGGCTGGCGTATGGCGTGCAAATCCTGAAACGCGTACGCTACAAGAAGTAAGGGCAGCCGCTGTAAAAATTGGCGCGAAGGCCCGTGCAGCGAGCGCAAGCCCTATGCCGTTTCCTTCTTCCAGGATTCTGGCGCCCAGCCGGTCGGCTTGTGTTCTGGCCATGCGGTTCGAGGCAAGCGGCGCTGCAGACGCGGATTGCGTCGGTGCATAATCGGCTCAAGGATGAACAGCGGGCATAGCGAGAAGATCAGGTTGCTGATCAGCATCAGAGTGAGCCTGACCATCTTGTAATACTCGCGGGGCTGCAAATACCAGCCGGCGCGAAGCTTGAACCAGCCAGGACCGTGCTTACGAAGCAGAATGCCTTTGATCGTGTGCCAATTAAACAGGATCGCCATCAAATTATAGCGGATCATGTCGCGTACCAATTCGACCTCGGACGAGGTCTCAGGCACGTAAGGTAAAGGTTTTCGCTGCGCCACTGGTAAACCAAGTTCAACCAGCGCCGAATTGAAATTCGTCCACCAGCCCACGACGTTAAACCGACCCGGATATTTGTACCGTAGATCGGTGTACAACGGCGTGCCCGGATAGGGCATGAGATTGTTGAACTTGAGGTGGGTGAGCCCCATGGACCTACAGAGTTTGTAAGCGGTCTTACGATCGGCATGAGTCTCGGTCGGGATACCAAAGATCATGAACATGGCAACGTCCATGCCATGCCGCTTCGCCATCGCAACTGCGTCAATGTGCTGCTGAATGGTCTCGCCCTTCTTGATCTGATTCATGAGCGCATCAGTGCCGACTTCCATGCCGAAACCCACTGAATTGAAGCCCGCCTCTCGCATGACCGGAACGAGCTCTTCATAGAAGTTGTCGGCCCTGGTTTGCAGGCTGAATTTGCACTTCTTGCCGAGCTTGGAATCGCGAATGCGGCTGCACAGTTCGATCGCGTGAGACTTCTTGAAGCAAAAATTGTCGTCCAAGAAGAAGATCGACTGTGCGCCGAATCTATTGATGAGGATGTCGAGCTCCTCCAGAACGACCTCGGTCGGCCGCCACCGATAGGTGTTTCCGGTCATCATGCGCTGGGCGCAATAGCTGCACTTGAACGGACAACCACGCGACGTGACGATAAAACCCCAGTCATAGTTGTGCTGGCGATCGCTGCCAGCATTGACCCTGTCGAGCATCGACACAAACATGTCGTATGGAAATTTTGGAAGCGTTGCGAGCTCGCGGATCAAAGGTCGTTCGCCGACGTCCACAACCTTGCCATCTTTTCGGTAGGTCAGGCCCCTGATTTGATCGGGGCTTCCCTTGTTCTGCATCACGTATTCGTAAAGTTCGATTAGCGTGCGTTCACCTTCACCGCGCACGACGTAGTCAACTTTGCTGGCTTCGAAAGGCTCATGCGGCAGCGCCGTAACATGAAATCCGCCCATGACGACGACAGAGGTCGGATATCGATCCTTAAGCCAATTGCATAAACGGTAGGCTTCATGTGCTTGAGCTGTGACGACGGATATCCCAAACACGTAAGGTTCAGGAAGTTGCGCCAGAAAAGGCTGCAGGAGCTTTGCGGCTGTCTTATCGTCTATAACGCCAAGCTCTTCGTCCCAAATCTCGGCCGGATAGCCTGCTTGGTGCATGGCCGCTGCAAGGCAGCCAATTGACATCGGCAACGGCAGTGGCACGAACTCTGATAGGCTGCCGCCATATTCGGCATTGGCCGGATTGATTAGAAGCATCCGCAATCCCCAACGGCCCGGTGTACTCTCTGAACACCTGTTGACGGGGTGGTATCCTACCCTAGCCAAAATGCTACCGTAGGCCGCGAGCCCAAACAATGTCAAAAAACACGCGGCGCTTGCATTTCATACCGCCAAAGCTGTGTCGGAGCAGAAAGTACGCCTCGCGGTCGTCTCTGTGAATGCCCTAGCCGGTGTGTAATCCACGCTGGCCGACAAACCACTGGTAAGTCTGCGTCAGACCCTGCTCGAGTGAAATCGTCGGTCGCCAGCCCAATTGCAGAATGCGCGACGAATCGAGCAACTTGCGTGGCATACCATCGGGTCTTGTCGTATCGAAAACGAGACGCCCTTCGTATCCGACGACCGTGCATATTCTTCTCGCGAGATCTCCGATCGCAATTTCCTGTCCGGTCCCGACGTTGATCAGCCGCGAGTCGGAATAGGTCTTCATCAAGAATACAAGGGCGTCGGCGCAGTCATCGGCGTGCAGGAACTCGCGCCGCGGCTCGCCGGTGCCCCAGACGGTCAAATCGGCGGTCTTTTGCCGTTTCGCTTCGTCGGCCCGCCGCAGCAGAGAAGGAATCACGTGGCCGGCCGCGAGATCGAAATTGTCGCCCGGGCCATAGAGGTTGGCGGGCACAACGGAGATGAAATCGCAGTCCTGCTGTTGGCGAAAAGCTTGGCAAAGCTTGATGCCGGCAATCTTGGCGACGGTATACCACTCGTTGGTCGGCTCCGGCGCACCTTGAAGGAGCGAGTCTTCCGACATCGGTTGAGGGGCGAGGCGCGGATAGACGCAGGCCGCGCCGAGAAACATCAGCTTGGCAACTCTTGCCGCCGCCGCCGTCGAGATGATATTCGTCGCAATTGCAAGATTGTCGTACAAAAATTCCGCGGGCCTCGCAGCATTCGCAAGGATGCCGCCGACTGTCGCCGCAGCAACGAAAATCGCGTCTGGCCGATTGGCTGCGACCCAGTCTTCGACAGCGTTTTGCCGACGCAGGTCTAAGCGTTCCCGGTCGACCGTGAGTAAATCGCACCGTTCCGCTTTCAGACGCCGCACCAAAGCCGACCCGACCAAACCGCGGTGGCCCGCCACCCATACTCTCTTGCCTTCCAACTGAAATGCCATCACTGATACCTGATCGCGCCGTTGGAAGCCTTCGTAGTGGTCAAGTTTCACAAGTGCAAGGCGCCCCAATTCGCGTGCCCACGCGGCGGCAGCCAAGATGCGCAGAGGACGAAAATGGTGACAGAATCGCGCCGGTGTGGTCGATTCCCCACGATTTTTGACCAATGGGCTGTTGCGGTGTATGCAATTGACGTGATTGAGCTTTCTAGCGATTGGGCCTGTGATCCAGCAAAATTGTCTAGCCGCAATTGACGTGTTCGTGCTCGCCGGCGGGCTCGGAACGCGCATTCGTCCCGCGCTCGGTGATACCCCGAAGTTGCTCGCACCCATCGCCGCCCGGCCTTATCTGAAGCATCTGCTCGATTGGCTACGGGGATTTGGCGCCCGGCGGGTTGTCCTTGGCCTCGGGTATCGCGCCGAAGCGGTTCTGGCCTATCTCAAAACAACCCCCGAACCCGGCCTCGACATATGCGCCGTAGTCGAGCCATCGCCCCTCGGCACTGCCGGGGCAATACGGTTCGCCCGGGCGCAATTGAACACCGATCCGGTCTTGGTGCTGAACGGCGATACTTTCGTCAACGCCGACCTTTGCGCACTCTTGGCGCATCAGCGGGAAACGCAGGCGCTCGGTACGCTGGTCTGTGTCGAGGTGGACGATGCTGCGCGTTACGGCCGCGTGATATTAGATGGCAAAGGACGTGTTGAAGGTTTTGCTGAAAAAGACTCGTCAGTCCATGGTTCGGCCACCGTCAACGGCGGAGTTTATGCACTCTCCGCCGAGCTGCTCGACCGGATCGCGATGAGCGAGGCCAAGTCGCTCGAATATGATGTGTTCCAAGGGCTGCCTGCTGGTGCGCTTGCGGCCTATTCAGGCCGCTTTGATTTTATCGATATTGGGACGCCGGAATCGCTCGCCCGCGCGGCGGATGTATTTGGCGCCGCCGTGACGGCGGCTAGTATAGTAGGTGGACAGTCATGATTATCAGCCGCACGCCGTTTCGAATATCGCTGTTTGGGGGAGGGACCGACTATCCAGCCTGGTTCCGGGAGCACGGCGGCGCGGTCATCGGTACCGCGATCGATAAATACTGCTATCTCACGGTCCGCCGCCTGCCACCATTCTTCGAGCACAAGTCGCGCGTAGTCTATTCACAGATTGAGCTGGTGCGCGACAATTCCGAGGTACGTCATCCGGCGGTGCGCGGAGTCCTGGCCGACAAGGGCATTACCGAAGGGCTGGAAATTCACCACGACGCCGACCTGCCGGCTCGCTCGGGGCTCGGCTCCAGCAGTTCGTTCACGGTCGGGCTGCTCAATGCGCTTTATGCACTGGATGGCCGAATGATCGGCAAACGCGAGCTCGGTATGGAGGCGATCCGCATCGAGCAGAACGTGCTAAAGGAAAGCGTTGGCTGTCAGGACCAGCTCTGGGCGGCGTTCGGCGGGTTGAATCATATCGAATTCTATCCCGATGGCGAGTTTGCCTTGTCGCCCATCATCCTGCCGCCAGGCCGGCGCGAGGAACTGCAACAGTCACTGATGCTGTTCTTTACTGGCTTCTCGCGTTTTGCGACCGACTTTGCCCAGGATCAGCTCAAGAATATCAACCAACGCAAGACGCAGTTGCGCTCCATCCGTGGCATGGTGAACAGTGCGATCGATATTTTGCGTGACGCCCGCGCCCCGATCAGCGAGCTCGGCGAGCTGATGCATCAGTCGTGGATGTTCAAACGCGAGTTGGCCGACAGCGTGTCGAACGTGCAGATCGATGAAATTTATGACGCCGGCCGGTCGGCCGGCGCGATCGGCGGCAAGCTGTTGGGTGCCGGCGGCGGGGGATTTATGGTTTTCGTAGTCGATCCCGAACGGCGCGAAGCGGTGCGCGAGAGACTCAAAAATTTCATCCACGTTGCGTTTGATTTCGACACGGAGGGCAGCAAGATCGTTCTTTATCAGCCCAATGGGCTGTAAAACCACAGGTTATGCATTGCCGTACACAGTGTTGCGGATCATGCGGAAGCCCTTGATCAGCTCACGGATGCCGTCGTCGAGCGAATAGACAGGACTGTATCCGGTCTGCTCGATGCGCGAATTGGAAACGATATAATCGCGTTTATCGGAATCCTCGCCGACCGGCGCTTCGAAGTATTGGAAATCGGAAACCTGCAGTTTGATGCGGGCGCACAATTCGGCTTTGGATAGGTTGGCATTCGATAGGCCGACATTATAGGGACGGCCTTTCATTTCATCGAATTTGTCCATCACATGTATGAAGGCGCGCGCGATGTCGCGAACATGAATATAGTTGCGTTTGAAATGCGCCTCGAATAGCACGACGAATCGGTCATTAACCGCACGATGCACAAAATCGTTGACCAATAGGTCGACACGCATCCGCGGTGCCATGCCGAACACTGTTGCGAGCCGGAGGCTGATCGCATTGTCGCGCTCCAGCACGATCTTTTCTGCCTCTACTTTATCACGCCCGTAAAGCGAAATCGGCCGCAGCGGCGAATCCTCGGTGCAAAACCTGCCTTTTTCCCCTACGCCGTAGCCGCTATTGGTGATCGGTACGATGACTCGCTGATCCGCGGATAGCATTTTTCCGAGCATTGCAATAGCATCGCGATTGGTGGTCGTCGCAGCGATCGGATCCTTCTTGCACAAAGGTGCGCCGACGATTGCGGCAAGCGGAATGATCGTATCGGTCGATTTGAGCAGTGCCCGAACGGTTTCCTCCGCGCGTACGTCGCCATTGACGACATTGAACTTCGGGTTGGCGCAGCATTGCGCCAAGCTGTTCTGTCGGTACATAAAATTGTCGAGAACAGTGACACGATGGCCCGCCGCCAAGAGCTCTGGCACCAGGATAGAGCCGAGATAACCGGCGCCGCCGGTCACCAGGATGGATTGTTCATTCGCCATTGCAGTGCGCCTTTACAAGAGGCCGTCAGTGGGCCGCGCCGTCGAGAACGTCGCGCAGCCTCTCGATCTGCGGCGTTAGATCAAACGGGTGATTGCCGACGAAAAAGCCCTGGTCGTGTGCCAAATTTGCATTCGGCAAATCATTTACGCATTCATACTCGTAATGTTTGATGACTTCATGCCGGGTGAAGCAGCCGCCGGTGATGATGCGGTAGCCGATATGGGCCTGCTTGAGTCGCTCCATGATGCGCGGACGCGACAGCCCGGCCCCCGGATTGAGCACGATCGTAAATGAAAACGCCGAGCTCTTGCCGTTCTCGCGTTGGATGATAAACCGGTTGTCGCTGGCGAACAACTTTTGGAATAGTGCCCAGTTCTTCCGACGCTGCGCGGTCATTGCTGGCAGCTTCTTGAGCTGCTCGAGGCCAATCGCGCCGCTCATTTCGATCGGTCGCACGTTATAGCCCGGCAGAATGAAACGATAAGCCTCGTAGAAGTCGTCGTCACGCTTGTCGAAAATGACGGAATCGTCAGGCAGGTCGCGTACCCAGCCGTGTGCGCGCATCGATTTGACCAGCTCGGAAAGCTCGCGGTCGTTGGTAACGACCATGCCGCCTTCCATGGTCGAGATGTGGTGCGAAAAAAACGAACTGAACGTCGATATATGGCCGAATGTCCCGGCCTTGCGGCCGTTAAGCTCGGCATCGAGTGACTCGCAGTTGTCCTCGATAAAATAGAGCCCGCGTTCGTCGGCAAAGCAGCGCATGACATCGAGCGCCGCCGGATTGCCGAGGATGCTGACGCCCATGATCGCGCGTGTGCGCGGTCCCATGGCTGCTTCGAGCTGGCTCGTATCCATGTTGATTGTATCGAGTGCGACGTCGAGGATCTTGAGCTTGAGCCCGTATTGCTGCAACGGATGATAGGTGGTAGCCCACGAGATCGCCGGCACGATCACCTCGTCGCCACGTTGCAGCGGCCGCTCTCTCTTGTAGAAAAGCGCAGCGACGGCAAGCAGATTGGCGGAGGAGCCCGAATTCACCATGACCGCGTACTTACTGCCGTGATAGGCGGCGAAGGCGGTCTCGAAAGCCGCGACGTTCGGGCCAATGGTGAAGCGGCCAGAAGCGATGACCCGTTGGATCGCCTCGATCTCCTCGGTGCCCCAGGTGTTGACGGCCAGTTCGTAGAACATGTCGGTTTCCAGCAGGACTACGGACGCCGCTCAAAAGGGCCCGCGGAATTTGGCCTGATATGCAAGCTTGGCGCGTTCTGGATCGGGTTGCCAGGCCGGCGCATCAGGCTTGACCATGGCGAAGGCAGCCTGCGCGATCTTAGCGGGGTTCGGGTAAAACTCCTGTTCCAATACCGGCGTGGTGGGACACGTGGTCGGCGCGTACCCCATGCGCCGGAATTGCACCGGTTTGTCGGTCATCTGCTCGGCGACGCGCGCGACGATTTCCGCGCTGGCGCCGCAATTCGTCCAGGCATTATCGACTACCAGCAGGCGGCCGGTACGCCGCACCGATTGCACGACGGTTTCGATATCGAGCGGCACCAGGGAGATCGGATCGATCACCTCGGCATTGATGCCGATGTCGCCCAGAAGCTCATGTGCGCGCATGCATTCGACTAGCATGTTGGAAATGCCGACGATCGTGATCGCGTCGCCGGCGACGATGATGCGCGCCTTGCCGAAGGCGACCTCGAAGCTCTGCTGCGGTACAAAGGCATCGGTTGAGTAGAGCAGGCGATGCTCGACGAATATGACCGGGTTGTTGTCGCGGATGGCCGCGATCAGGCAGCCCTTGGCATCGTAGGCATTGGACGGGGCGACAACCTTGAGGCCCGGCACGTGCATGAACATCGCGTGCAGGCCTTGCGAATGCTGCGCGCCCTGGCCCCACGACTTGCCGATCATGCAGCGTACGACCAATGGCACCTGTACCTGCCCGCCGTACATATAGTTGCTTTTCGCTGCGATATTGACCAACTGGTTCATGCACAGCATCAGAAAGTCCATGCGGATGTGCACGTGGATTGGCCGCATGCCGGCCATTGCCGCGCCGATCGCAATCCCGGTCATGGCGTCTTCCGACAGTGGGGTGCCGAAAACGCGGTCGGGGCCGAAGTCGTCAACCAAGCCTCGCGTCGAGCCCTGGATCGCCTTGTGATCATCGACATCGAGCCCGAATAGGAAAACACGCTCGTCGCGCTGCATCTCCTGCTGCACGGCTTCGCGCAGTGCATCGACGTAGGTCAGCAGGCGTTGACTGGTCTCACGCGAAGACATTGGTATAGGTCGTTTTGACGTCGGGGAACGGGCTCGACTCGGCGAATGCCACGGCGTCGGCGATCTCGCGTTCGATATCCGCGTCGATCCCGGCGCGACGGTCGGCCCTAAGCCGTGCACCGAGACTCTCCATCTGATCGCTCTCGATCCATGGCTCGAGATCCGCGCGTGCGCGATAACCTTGGGAATAATCCTCGCTGGGGCCGACGTGCTCGCGCCAGCGGTAGGTGCGGCATTCGATGAACACGGGGCCACCGCCGTTGCGCATCGTCTCGAGCGAATCCGCGGTCAGCGCGCGGAGCTTGAGCACGTCGCCGTCATCGACCTGGTGCGTCGCAATGCCATAAGTCGCGACCCGCTCGCACAGCCGTTGTGTAGCCCACCGCCGCGTGATCGGCGTATGGATGGCATAGTAGTTATTTTCGCATACGAACAGGACCGGAAGCTTATGCAGCGAGGCGAAGTTGAGGCTTTCGGTGAACACGCCCTCTTCGGTGGCGCCGTCGCCGAAGAACGTCACCGCGACGCGGTCGCTGCGCGTGCGCTTGAAGGCCAAGGCATAACCGACCGCGACCGGAATCGTCGTGCCGACAACGGCGGAGGCGCCAAGCACATTGTGACTCATGTCGATGAGATGCATCGAGCCACCTTTGCCGCCGGCTACGCCAGTCGCCTTGCCGTAGAGTTCAGCGAACAGGCCGCGTAGCGGCGCGCCTTTGGCGAGGAAAGCGGCGTGGCCTCGGTAGGTCGGCGCCACTACGTCGTCAGGCCGCAACACATCGCATACGCCGACCGAGACAGCTTCCTGTCCGATCGAGAGATGGACTGGGCTTTTGATTTTGTCGGAGGGGTAGATGCGCGCGACTTCTTCCTCGGCGCGGCGGATCAAGCGCAGTGAGCGGTAGAGCCGCTCGTAGTCGGTCGCTCCGAGTTCATGGCCTGTCATCGCGCGCTCGCCTGCCGGTCCCGTCAAGGTGATAGTCTATTGATCTCAAACGCAGCTCTGCGAGGAAATCGGTGACTTCCGCGGGCGTATAAAGACCATTTCGCTGCAACATGCAATTGAAAGCTCGCCCTGCCGTCCGTCGCAATGGCGCGTCAGCCTTGGCTTTTCGGCGTTTTTGAACCCGCTGGCAGTTCACCGGATGTAGCCGCCGCGACGGGCTTTGGCTGCCAAAAGAAAAGCTCGTACCAGAATTGGAAATAAAACGCGGCGCCCCAGCGGAAGATCTGCAACTTTCGTTTGCCGCCGATGCGCGGTGGCTCGCCAACCGCGACCTCGGAGATCCGCATGCGCGCTTTCGCGGCGCGAACAGACATCAGCGGCTCCCAACTAATGTTCGTTCCAAAGAGTCGCTCCGGTATTCGGTATGATTCTTCGCGGTCGAGATCGAGATCGTAAACCAACGATTTCTTGAACGCACGATAGATCACCATGGCGTCGGTGTATGAGGCGCGATGAAGAATATTGACGGTTCTAGTGAATAGCCAATTGCCGAACGCGGTGACGATATCGTCGTCTTCGCTTTTGGCCTCGCCCAGGTAGCGGCTGCCAATCACCAAGTCGTAACCTTCTCGCATCTTGTCGAGAATCTCGGGGATCGCGGCAGCCGGACAATTTCCGTCGGGGCTCAACGATAGGATAACGTCGCCTTTTACCATTGGCAGGATTTCGAGATAGGCATAACGAATGCCTTTCTTCTTCTGCACGTAGAC
>Ga0335085_10011188_pt1 | contig 13332 bp, 11 predicted proteins | sample Lox_Sample_45_FD_206712 | JGI IMG/M metagenome (GOLD analysis project Ga0335085, IMG submission 206712) | Soil microbial communities from Loxahatchee National Wildlife Refuge, Florida, United States - Lox_Sample_4.5 | ecosystem: Environmental > Terrestrial > Soil > Wetlands | place: USA...
GAGGCGGGAATCAATTGCGAGTAATACGGGAGCAGCACGTCAAAGAGCGCGTGGCGCCAGCGCTTCTGGCCGGGCTTGTCGGCGGCGCGGAGTTCTTCGGCGTTGAGTTCGGGCGAGGCCAGGCGCAACTTCATCACGCCGAGGCTGAACAGGAACTGCCGCGAGACGCCGAAATCGGGCGCCAGGAGCTGCCGCTCCATGCGCGCGACCGCGGCCGCGCGGTCGTGGAAACCGATCAAGCCAGCAAGCATTTGCTCATCCACGTCGCGGGTTTCTCCGGTGTACTGCGCGGCCATCGCGTCGAGCGCCGCGGGAGTCTGCAGGTAGCGGATGGTCTTTGCGGCGGACATGCGCAGCTTTTCGTTCTTGGCCGAGAGCACCAGCGCCTCCGCCGCGTGTTGGAGCTGCTCGTCTGCCCAGGCGGCATCCGCGGGAAGGATTTCCAGCTCCAGAACATTTGAGGTGAGCGGCGGGCCGCCGGCATAGGCATCGCGGCCGGGGGACCAGTCTGCCACCACGTGGCGGGTGGTGGCGTAGATGCGATATTTTCCCGGGCGGTCGAAGCGCAGGTATTCATTCAAGTCCCAGCGCTCGATGGTGGGCGAGGCGCCCAGCATTTTCCAGGAACCCATCCGGCGCGTGTAGTGCGCGTTGTAGAGAATCTCCCAGATGAGCCAGTGGCCCTCGAGCGGATCGGGGCACTCGGCGGGGCGGTCGCAGGTGAACGCCTCGAAGCGCGAACGGTTGCTGCCGTCGAACCAGAGATCGCCGGATTTGTATTTCTCCGGCGTGTCGCTCGCGAGCGCGTATTCCACCTGAATGGCTTCTCCGGGATGGAACTGGGTGCGGCCGCCGGCGAGGGCGAGCGTGAGGTGCAGATCGGAGGGATTGCGGGCTGCCGCTTCGGAATGCTGGGCGTCGAAATCCGCGGGGCGCGCAGGCGCGAGGCCCAGCCATGCCAGAAGAGAGAGCGCCAACGCGGCCGCCCCAGCGAGCGCGGCAGGCCGGAAGGGCCGGACAGGAAATGAGCGGCGCAGAGGCACAAGCATTGTTGTATAGACTGACACAGCCCGGGAAAAGTTCCCGCCGCCCGCCGTGGCCGCTGTTCGATACTCGGCAACAGACGGACGGACGCAAAACCTACGCGCGGAAACGGCGTCTAAGAATCCACACACCGGAAATCCCTCCGGGAACTAAATGCCGAGTTGCGACATTACAGGAACAGGGAGCGGTGACAGGAGCAGGACCAGGTGCGCAGGCCGGGTTCTGCCCGCGGCGCTCACGAACGGATCTAAGATTCCGGGACCGGTGACACAGGAGGCAACGCGATGTGGCGGAAACTCATACTGGGACTAGCGGTTGTGACGCTGGCGGGCCTGGCGGGCAACCTGGCGGCGCGGGCGGACGGCGATGAATCCGTCTCCACGTCCGCACCGGCTTCGCTCACCATCTACAACCAGATGTTTGCGGTGGTGCGGCAGGTGTTTCCACTGGAGCTGCACGCCGGGGTGAACCAGGTGCGCTTCAACGAAATCACCGCGCATCTGGAGCCGGATTCGGTAATCCTGCGCGATCCCACCGGCGCGCGCCGCCTGGAAATCCTGGAGCAGAATTATCGCAACGACCCGGTCTCGCAGGAACTGCTGCTCTCGCTGAACGAAGGAAAAACCATCGAGTTCCTGACCAAAGACCGCGACGGGCGGGACGTGATCGTGCAGGGAAAAATCATTCGCAGCGGTTACGTGCCGCATTATGCGGCCATGTCGCAGTACGGGCAGAACTACGCCATGCAGCAGTACGGGTACGCGCAGGGCGGCTCCGGCCAGCCGATCATCGACGTGAACGGAAAACTTCAATTTGCGCTGCCCGGCATGCCCATTTTTCCGGCCCTGGCGGACGAGACCATCCTGAAGCCCACACTCGACTGGCAGATTCAATCCGACAAGCCCGGCGCCACCACGGCGGAGTTGAGCTACGTGACCGGGGGAATGCGCTGGCAGGCGGATTACAACATCGTGGCTCCGGAGCAAGGCGACATCCTGGACGTGGTGGGCTGGGTGACGCTGGACAACCAGAGCGGAAAAACGTTTCCGAACGCGCGCATCAAACTGATGGCCGGAGACGTGAGCAAGCTGCAGCCGGGGGCCATGCCGTACGCGGCGGCCAAGGCCATGCTGGACGCGAACGAGGCAGCGCCGGGCCCGGGAGTGACCGAGCGGAAATTCGACGAATATCACCTGTACACGCTGGAGCGGCCCAGCACGCTGCGCGACCGGGAAATGAAGCAGGTGGAGTTCATCCGCGCCACCGGCGTAAAGGCGCAGCGGCTGTACGTCTATGACGGGTTGAAGATGGACCGCAACACCATGGGCTGGGGCATGGAGAACATCCGCAATACGCCGTCCTACGGAACGCAATCCAATCCCAAGGTGTGGGTGATGCAGGAGATCAAGAACAGCGAGGAGAACCACCTGGGCATGCCGCTGCCGAAGGGCCGCGTGCGCTTCTACCGGCGGGACAAGGATGGGCAGGTGGAATTCACCGGAGAAAACGTGATCGACCACACGCCCAAGGACGAATTGCTGCGCTTCTACACCGGCAATGCCTTCGATCTGGTGGGCGAGCGCCGCCGCACCTATTACAAGGTGGATAACGCGGACAGTTGGATGGACGAGGCCTTCGAAATCAAGCTGCGCAACCACACCAAGGCGGCCACGGAGATTCGCGTGGTCGAGCACCTGTACCGCTGGACCAACTGGGAGGTTTCACAGAAGTCCGCGCCGTACAGCAAAATCGACAGCCAGACCATCGAGTTCCGCGTGAATGTGCCGGCGGAGGGCGAAACCAAAGTGACGTATATGGTGCACTACACGTGGTGATTGGTGGGCGCTGCAAACAGTGCAGGGGTAGCCACGGTCAGTGCGGTTCTGACCGTGGGCACGCGGCCAACTGGCCGGAGCGGTGGAGACAGTGAACAACAGAAGAGAGATTGGAACGAACCCACGGACAATGAAGCGTTGACCGCGGCTACCGAGCCGGAGCCGGTGGGAACAGGCAGGAATGCCTGTGCACCTTAGGAATTCCAGGCCACGCGTTCCAGGCGCTTGCGGCGCTCGGCCCAGTCTTCGCTGGTATGCACCTGCGGGCCGACGTCGATTACCCGAGTGAGCATCTGGAAGACAGACACCTGGGTCCAGGCGTGACCCTCGCGGGTGCGCAGGTCGCGGCGGTTCAATTCGTCGGCGATGCGCGAGAGCGGGAAATCCTGGACGATTCCTTCCATCATCAGTTTCAGCACCTGCATTTCGAGGGGGTTGTCCTCGAGATGCAGACAGTCGTCGGAAACGCGCAGACCGTAGGGCACCGGGGTGAGGTGCTCGTGCGGCGCGGCCTCCGGGGGCGCATCGCCGACCACCTCGCGCTCCCATTCCAGCGCCACCAGGCGCCAGCCGGCGGCGGCGCGCTCAGTAAAATAATTCAATTCCAGAGGCGACTTCGCCGCTTCGCGCACGCGTTCGGTCCGGCCCATGAGGACCCTCCCCTGCCCGTGGACGCGGCGGCGCCGATCTCCCGCAAGCCGCCGGGACGCACGGATAGACTGCTTCGGCGGGACTTTGAGCACGCGGGATTCCCCGGAAGCGGGGGATAGGGGCACTGAAATTGGGCAATTTAGAAAGGCTGCGGGCGACCCCAACCCGGCAGAGTGCCCGTTTCCAGGACATGGCTGTCGCCGAACCGGACAGTAGGCAGCCGCGGCCAGGGGAGCCGGGGCAGTCCGGAGAAGTACCCACGGCGTGTCCGCGCCTACTGATTGTGGCGCAGGGTGATTGCCGGGTCCAGCCGGGCGGCGCGGCGCGCGGGCAGGTAGCAGGCCACGAGCGCCACAGCGGCCAGGAGCAAGGTCACGCACCCGAAGGTGGCCGGGTCGGTGGGGGTAACCTGGAACAGCAGGCTGGCCATCCAGCGCGTGAGCCAGAAGGCCCCAGCGATACCGAGGACCAGGCCAACGAAGGCGAGCCGCGCACCTTCGCCCACGGTAAGCCACAGGACGTCGCGCCGAAGCGCGCCCAGGGCGATGCGGATGCCAATCTCGTGGGTGCGCTGGCTCACGCGGTAAGCCATCATTCCGTAGATTCCCACCGCGGCCAAAGCCAGCGCCAGCGCCGCGAATGCCCCCAGGAGCAGCATATTGAACCGGCGCTGGGCGAGAGAAATGCGCATGACGTCTTCCATGGATTGTATTTTGTTGATCGGAAGCTCGTGGTCCGCGCGCCACACCTGCTTCTTGACGGTCTCCACCAAGCTCCCGGGCGGGCCCGGCGTGCGGATGACCAGGGCCATCCAGCGGCGCCAGGGCTCGTCGGACTGGGCGAAAGGGGCGTAGACGGCGGGATCGGGATCCTCGGAGAGGCCGGATTGCTTCACATCCTGGGCCACGCCGATAATGGTCATCCAAACGTGAGAGGTTTGGCTTCGCGTCCAATCCAATCGACCGCCGATCGGATCCTGGTGAGAGAAGAATCTCCGAACAAATGCTTCATTGACCAGGGCCACCAGCGGCTGCCCCTCGCGATCCATGTCCGTGAAGCCCCGCCCGGAGCGGATGGGAATCTGCATCACGCGAAAGTAGTCGCCCATCACCGAGAGGGTTTGCACGTGGGGCTCGGCCCCGGAGGGAACCGGAGAACGGCCGTCAATGACGATTCTGTGGCTCAAATAGTTTCCGCCCAGCGGGAGATCGGTGACCATCGCCGCCCGCACGCCCGGAAGCGCGTTCAAATGTTCGAGCAGTTGGCGGCGAAACTGAATCTGCGATGGGATTTCGGCGTAGCGGGTGGCCGGGAGTTGGAGCTGCATGGTTAACACGCCCGCCGGATTGAAGCCGGGATTCACGGCGCTGAGCAGCGAGAAGCCCTTGATCAGCAGGCCAGCGCCCGCGAGCAGAATCAGCGCCAGGGCGAATTCGCCGGCGATCAGCGCGCTGTGCAGGGTATGGCTGGCGGGTCCCGCGGTGGTGGAGCGCGAACCTTCCTTGAGCGATTCCGCGGCGTTGGCACCCGCGGCGGGCAGCGCGGGCGCAATCCCGACGAGCACGCCGATCAACACAGACGCGCAAAACACAAACAAGAAGAGGTGCGCATCCATTTGAATCCCGCGGAAGCGCTCCAGCTCCGGAGGTTCGAGCGAGACGAGCAGGCTCGTGCCCCACCATGCCAGGGCGAGCCCGGCGGCCCCTCCGAAGATGGCCAGCAGCAAACATTCCGTGAGGGATTGCCGAACGAGCCGTGAGCGTCCGGCGCCCAATGACGCGCGGATCACGAATTCGCGCTGGCGGGCGATGGCGCGAGCCATCAGCAAGCCGGCAAAATTCGCGCAGGCAATCAAAAGCACCAACCCTACGGCTGCGAACAGGATCAGCAAGGCAGGGCGGACGTTTCCCGTCAGCAGTTTCTGCAGCGGAACGAGAACCGTCTGCCGGTCTCGCTCCGTATCGGGGTAGTCGGCGGCGAGGTGGCGGTCGATGGCGTCCATATCCGCTTGTGCCTGAGCCAGGGTCACGCCGGGCCTGAGGCGCCAGACCGTGCGCATGAAATGGACGCCGCGGTAGGGCGCTGCCTCCGCGTAACCAACCCAGAGCGAAACGAACAGGTCCGCATGCCCCTCCGGCAAATCGAAGCCCGGGGGCATGACGCCGATCACCGTGTAGGTATTGCCGCTCAGCGGGATGGATGTGCCGAGCGCGCCGGGATCGCTACCCAGGAATTGCTGCCAGAAATGGTGGCTCAGCACCACGATTTGCGGGCCGCCCTTCACGTCCTCCTCGGGTGCGATCAACCGGCCCAGCATGGGCGGAACTCCCAGTGTTTTCAGCATGCCCGCATTCACCAGCGCCGCATGCACCTGCACCGGCTCCGATCCGCCGGTGTAGTCCATCGGCATCAGGTTGGCCCCGCCCCCTGTCGAGAATGCGCGGTTCTGCCGCTCGATATCGATCACGTTCATGAGCGAATCGTTTTGACGGGCGGCCACGAGCTCCCCGGGATCGGGGTACGGAAGCGGGCGGAGGAGCACGCGATCGACCACGCTATAGATCGCGGTATTGGCGCCGATGCCGAGCGCGAGCGTTACAACCGCGACGGCCGTGAAAGCCGGATTCTTACGCAGGGTGCGCAGGCCAAAGCGCACGTCCTGCCAGAGCGTTTCCACCCACGCAAAGGTCCACATGGTTCGGCACTCCTCCCGCAAATACGTGGCGTTGCCAAATTGCCGGCGCGCGGCGCTGCGCGCTTCCCCGGGCGCCAGCTGCGCCGCGGAGTCTCGGAGTTGCTGCTCGCGCATGGCCAGATGGAAGGCCAGCTCGTCCTCCAGGTCGCGCTCGAGTTGGCGGCGGAGGAACAGCGCCTTCAGCCGAAGCTTGATCCGGTTCAGCCAGGCGGAGGACATCACGGCTCCTAGGCGGACTGCATGACGCGAGCGATGGCGCCGGTCATGCGGCGCCAGCGTTCCGCCTCTGCGGTGAGCTGTCTGCGTCCGGCCGCGGTGAGCGAGTAGAACTTCGCGCGGCGGTTATTTTCCGAGGCGCCCCACTTGGAAGAAAGCCAGCCCTGCAATTCCAGGCGATGCAGGGCGGGATAGAGCGCGCCCTCTTCCACGCGGAGCACGTCGTCGGAAGCCTGATGAATCCACTCGGCCACGGCGTAACCATGGCGGGGACCGCCGGCCAGGGCTTTCAGCACCAGCATGTCCAGGGTTCCCGGCAACAGGTCGCCCGGCTTTTCCATGGCACCTCCCATAAACCACTGATGGGTACCGCTCATGCGTTGATACGTGCCGGGCGGCAAAAGGTTCCCACCACCGGTCTCTCCCGGCTGGGAAGGCGGGCAGCCCGGGGAGCGAGGCGTGCCGGGCGGACTTCGCCGCCGCCGGTTTCCGGGTATACTTCTGTGAAGGCGCGGCGATGGAGCGACGATGGCCTGCGCCGACGCGGAACATGGGCGGCCACCGCATTTCTCACTATGAAATGGCCAACTCCCTGACGCACGGCGCCGGGCTGGCGCTTTCTGTGGCGGGATGCGCCATCCTGGTGGTGATCGCGGCGCTTCGCGCCAGCGCCTGGCACATCGTGGCGTGCAGCATTTACGGGGGCACGCTGGTATGCCTGTATGCGGCTTCGACGCTGTACCACGCGGCGCGCCGGCCCCGGTGGAAGCGCGTGTTCCGCATCATTGATCATTCCTCCATCTATCTGCTGATCGCGGGGACGTACACGCCCTTCACGCTGGTGAACCTGCGCGGGGCCTGGGGCTGGTCTCTCTTCGGGGTGGTGTGGGGACTGACGCTGGCGGGAATTCTCTTCAAGGTGTGGTTTGTGGACCATTTTCCGGTGATCTCCACGGTGATCTACCTGCTGATGGGCTGGCTGGCGGTGATTGCGATTAAACCGCTGGTGGCCATGGTCCCGGTGACCGGGTTGATTTGGATTTTGGCGGGAGGGCTGCTGTATACGGCGGGGGTGGGATTTTTCGCCTGGGAGAAGCTTCCCTACCATCACGCCATCTGGCACGTGTTCGTGCTGGGGGGCAGCGTGTGCCACTATTTTGCTGTGCTCTTCTACGTCATTCCGGTGGGCGCGGGGCGCACCTGAAATCCATCCGCGCGGCGCAGGCGCGGTGGGCCTTGCCGCTCCGCTGCGGCGTTGCTAGACTGAGGGTGATTCAGCTCCCTCGTGCGGAAGTGGCGGAACTGGCAGACGCACCATCTTGAGGGGGTGGCGCCGCAAGGCGTGTGGGTTCGAATCCCACCTTCCGCACCAATCGATCAAGCCACAGTGTTCAGGCCCCTTCGCTCACTTCGTGTCGCCCGGCTTCAGAGCTTATATCCCGCCCAAAGCGTCCAATCATTCAGATTCCACCCCGGCATGGACTGCTCGAGGAACTCGCCGGCCAAGTACTGTTTCGGATGCGGGTTCAAACCGGAGGCGTCTCCAGAATCCGGCGGCGCGGATTGCGCAAATGCTCCCCGGATCCAAGAGAAAAGCACCAGCAGCAACAGAACGATTCGCTTCCCGTGGCGAGGGCGCATCCGGGCTCGCTCGACAAAGTGAAGCGAATCGCGCGGCTGGGGGTCTCGGTGGCGACGCGGGGAGGGGTGCAGGAGCTGCCGGAGGCGGCCGACGGCGCCTCGGAGCAGTTGCAAGACGTGTATGGAAAGGATAAGAATCCGTACCGCCTGGTCTTTGGCGTGGTGAGCCTGCCGCCGGGCACGCCGGTAGAGCTGGAGCTGATCTTCGAAGTCGAGGGATAGAGAAAGGCGAGAGAATTTCGCCCGCAGGGCAAACAAGAGTCACCGTTTTTCCGCAGCAGCAGAAAATCCAAGGGAGGACTTATGGCAACGGCAAAAGTGGCGGCAGCCACGATGAAAGCGGCACAGGTGCCGAAGGGGGGCGCGGAGTTCGAGATCGTGGGGCGCGAGATTCCCAATCCGACCGCGGGACAGGTGCGCATCAAGGTCCACGCATGCGGAGTTTGCCATAGCGACGCGCTGACGAAGGAAGGAGCCTTGCCCGGGATCCAGTATCCGCGCATCCCCGGTCATGAAGTTGCCGGGGTGATTGACGAGGTGGGCCCGGGAGTGACCACATGGAAAAAGGGCCAGCGCGTGGGGGTGGGCTGGCATGGCGGGCAGGACAACACATGCCCTTCGTGCCGGCGGGGAGACTTTCGAAACTGCCGGAATGTGCAAATTCCAGGCATCAGCTACGACGGGGGATATCAGGAATTCATGGTGGCGCCCATCGAGGCGCTGGCGGCGATCCCGGATAGCCTGAGCGACGTGGAAGCGGCGCCGCTGCTGTGCGCGGGAATCACCACATACAACTCCCTGCGGCACAGCGGAGCGATGCCCGGGGACCTGGTGGCGGTGCAGGGCATCGGCGGGCTGGGCCACCTGGGGGTGCAGTTTGCCAGCAAGTTCGGTTACCGCGTGGCGGCGATTGGGCGCGGTCCGGAGAATGCCGCGCTCGCCAAAAAACTGGGAGCACACATCTACATCGACAGCAAAGCGACGAAGGCGGCGGATGAACTGCAAAAACTGGGCGGGGCGCAGGTAATCCTGGCGACGGCGCCGAACTCGAAATCGATGTCCGAGCTGATTGATGGCCTGGGGCCGAACGGCAAGCTGCTGGTGGTGGGTGCGAGCTTCGATCCGATCGAGGTCACACCGGCGCAGTTGATCTTCGGAGTTCACAACCTGCAAGGGTGGGCCGCTGGGACTCCCGCGGACAGCGAAGACACGATGCGCTTCGCGGAACTCTCCGGAGTGCGCCCGATGATCGAGACGTATCCGCTCGAAAAGGCGGGGGAAGCCTACGCGCGGATGATGAGCGGCAAGGCGCAGTTCCGCGTGGTTCTGACGATGTGACGAACCGGGAGGCGCGCCGGCGCAGGCCCCGGAGCAGGAGCGTCCGGTGGAATACCCTGCCGCTTGTCGGAAGCTGCAGAAGGAAACCGTAAGGCGCGTGAGCGCCGGGCGCAGCCAGGTGGGCCACTCCACCGACGTACTCAATCCCCACGGCAGTTCCACCGCCAGCCCAATCGCAGCGATACCCCGGCTACCCTTTTCAGGGATTTGAAGCAATCATAGGAGCGGTTGAATCAGGAGGTTCCAAACGTTCGATGACCCAATCCGAGCGAATCCCGGTTCTCTTGCCGCTGGCTGTGGGGGCGGTCATGTTTGGGTGCACCATCCTGATTCACTCCGTACCCTTGAGCGCGACGGTCAATCATGTGCGGCGTGAGAAAAAACTCGGCCGCGTGGGCACGAGCTTTTGGACGGACATCGGAATCGTCGCCCGGGCAATTTCCTACGCGCTGGTCGCGCACCTGATCGAGGTGGCCCTGTGGGCGGAGTTGTTCCTCTTCTGCGGCGAGTTCCACGATTTCGGAATGGCGTACTACCACTCCGCGGTGAATTACAGCACCCTGGGATACGGCGACGTGGTGATGTCGCCCACGTGGCGAATGCTGGGACCGCTGGAAGCAGCGAATGGCATGCTCATGTTTGGAGTGACGACGGCGATGGTCTTTGCGGTCATCCAGCGGCTGGTGGAGACACGGTTCGGGGACCTCCGGGAGTAATCTCGCATCGAGGCACGCTGCCCTCGAGCACCGTGCTGAGATCCAGCTTTTCGCCGACATTGCGCAGATCCTGGTTCGCTGGTCTAAATTGAAACGAGGAGGCCCGGGCCACCACGCGCAGTCCCGGAATCTTGGCCAGGTTGTTGAGCAGGTCTTCCGCCAGGCCGTCAGAGAAGTATTCCTGCTCTTTCTCCGAGCTGAGATTGGAGAAAGGAAGCACATCCAGCGATGGGGAGGCGAGGGTGGATGCCACCTGCGCTCCCCATCTGGCGAGCCAGAGTCCGGCCGCGCCCTGGAGGACGATTGCGAGCACCACGAACGCGGCAACGAAGGTCCGCCGTCGAATGCGAAGTGGTGGAGGTGGACGGCGCCGATCACGGGATGCCGGCCTGGGCGGGCAGGCCGGAATGGGAGAAATGGAAGCCGGTGATGATTGCCTGGCTCAATGAGACGCTGAACGTCGCTCAGGGAAACCAGAAGCAACCAGAAAAAGGAATCGAACTAGACCAATTCCCTGCTGTCCAACCATCCAGTTACATCGCAATTGCTGTGGATGCGCACGAAGATGCGGGCGGTCAGGGCTTTTTGGCCGGCGCGGGCGGTGCCTGCTGCGCCGGAGTTTGTTGCGCAGGCGCCGGTGATTGCGCCGGAGGCTGCTGCTGCGGGGTCTGCGTAAAGGGATTCTGCGCAGGGGCCTGCTGGCCCTGGGGAGCCGGAATCTGCACGGGGAGGTTCGGGGCCCCCGGCACGGCCGGCTTCGTGGCCGGGGCCGCGGGCTTGGTCCCCATGCGCTCGAAGATCGAGCCGATGGCCCCGGTGCCATTGACCTGGTGCAACACCAGGGCCATGGAAGTGGCCATGAACATGACGGCGCACCAAGTGGTGGCGCGGGAGAGGAAATTGGCGGCGCCGCGCGGGCCGAACGCGGTCTGGCTGCCCGAGCCGCCGAAGGCGCCGGCCAGGTCCGCGGCCTTGCCGCTTTGCAGCAACACCACAATGACCAGCAGGAAGCAGATCAGCACGTGCAGCGTGACCAGCAGCCAGTTGAATCGCCAGCCGAGCGCCACCAGCGCCCCGCCCACCAGCAGCGAAATCGCCCATTTCCCTGGATTTTCGACTTCCATCGTTCGCTCCAAACTCCTGAATTTCCGCGCGGCTACTGCGCGCTCATGGCGATGGCCGCAAACGCGGCCGGGTCCAGGCTGGCGCCGCCCACCAGCGCGCCGTCAATATCCTCGTCCGCCAGTAACGCGCGGCAGTTCTCGGGCTTCACGCTGCCGCCATAGAGAATGCGCAGGGCCTGGGCATGCCCGGCTGAAAAACCCTCCCCGGCGAGTTTGCGGAGGAAGCGATGCGCGGCGGCGGCCAGCTCCGGCGTAGCCGTGCGTCCCGTGCCAATGGCCCACACCGGCTCGTACGCCATCAGAATACGGGAGAAGTCTTCAGGGGTCAAACCGCGCGTGGCGGAGGTGAACTGGCGGCCGAGGACGGAGTCCATATCTCCGGCTTCGCGCTCCGCCAGCGTTTCGCCCACACACAGGATGGGAGTGAGCCCGGCGGCCAGGGCCGCGCACAGTTTGCGCTCCACGTGCTCGTCGCATTCGCAGAAAACGTGCCGGCGCTCGGAATGTCCCACCAGCACGTGCGTGCAGCCTGCCTCCACCACCATGCGTGCAGAGACTTCTCCGGTGAACGCGCCTTCCTTTTCCCAGAAGAGATCCTGAGCGCCGATGGCAATGTAGGTGCCGCGCACTGCTTCGACGGCGGCGGCCAGGGCCGTAAAGGGCGGAGCCACCACCAGGTCGCAGTGCGTCATCTTTTCGGCCAGCGGTTTGAAAGTGGCGAAAAAGGCGCGCGTCTCCGCCTGGGTCTTGAACATTTTCCAATTGGCGGCAATGACCGGGCGTCGCATGGGCTGCCTACGGTAGCACAGACAATCCGGTCTGCGCTCCCCGCGCCTCCAGGGAACGCCGAAAGCCCGCGGCTTCAAACGAAGGGAATCCGATCCCTTCTGCCCGGAACAATAGTCCGATTTGATCGCAACGCGGAAGCCGGTCCCGAAGCCTCGGACGGCTGTCCGGCCTAGTGGTTGGAGAGCGCTTCGACGCCGGGAAGGGCGTGGCCGGCGAGGAATTCCAGCGAGGCCCCGCCGCCGGTGGAGATGTGGGTGATATTGCCGGACACGCCGGCTTTGTGGAGGGCGGAGACGGAATCCCCGCCACCGACAATGGAGGTGGCGCCGCGCTTGGTGGCCTCCGCGATGGCATAGGCCACGGAGACGGTGCCGCGCTCGAAGGGAATAATCTCAAAGACTCCCATGGGCCCGTTCCAGAGGATGGTACGCGCGGCGGAGAGTTCCTTGCTGAACGCCTCGACGGTGCTGGGTCCGATGTCCAGGCCCATCCAATCCTCGGGGGTGGCGGCGACCGGGCAGATGCGGACTTCCGTCCCCTTCTTCATTTCGCGCGCGATGACGTGGTCGGTGGGCAGCAGCAATTTGCAGGAGCCGGTTTTGGCCTGCTCGATGACCCGCCGGGCCACGTCCAGCTTGTCGTCTTCCACCAGGGATTTTCCAACCGGGTGGCCCTGGGCCTTCAGGAAGGTGTAGGCCATGGCCCCGCCAACCAGCATGGCGCTGGCATTTTTCATCAGGTTTTCGATCACTTCGATCTTTTCGGAGACCTTTGCGCCGCCCAGGACGACGATATAGGGAGCCGGAGGGCGGGCCAGGGCCATGCCCAGATATTGCAGTTCCTTCTGCATCAGCGCGCCGGCGGCGGCCTGCTTGACGAACTTGGTGATGCCGGCGACAGAGGCGTGCGCGCGGTGCGCGGCGCCAAATGCATCGTTCACGTAGATGCCGTCGCACAGCAGCGAGAGCTTGCGGGCGAAAACCGGGTCGTTGGCTTCCTCTTCGGGGTGATAGCGCAGGTTTTCGAGCAGCAGCACGCCGCCATCCTGCAACGCGCGGCTTTTCTGCTCGGCCTCCGTTCCGATGCAGTCCACGGCGTAATCCACGGGACGGTCCAGCAGCTCGCGCAGGCGGCGCGCCACAGGACGCAAGGAACAGGCCGGGTCCGCTTTCCCTTTGGGGCGGCCCAGGTGGGAGGCAACGATCAGCCGGGCCCCACGAGTGACGGCGACCCGGAGGGTGGGCAGCGTGGCGGCAATGCGCGAGTCGTCCACGATGCGTCCG
>Ga0335085_10011189_pt1 | contig 13332 bp, 14 predicted proteins | sample Lox_Sample_45_FD_206712 | JGI IMG/M metagenome (GOLD analysis project Ga0335085, IMG submission 206712) | Soil microbial communities from Loxahatchee National Wildlife Refuge, Florida, United States - Lox_Sample_4.5 | ecosystem: Environmental > Terrestrial > Soil > Wetlands | place: USA...
TGTGGGACCCCGAGCTGGCCGCCCAGGAAGTCCGCCGGTGTGCGGCCAAAGGGTCACACGCCATCGCGTTCTCCGAGAACCCGGCCGCGCTCGGCCTGCCCAGTGTGCACAGCGACGCGTGGGATCCGCTGTGGGCCGCGTGCGAGGAGACCGACACCGTGGTCAACATGCACATCGGGTCGTCCTCGACATTCAGCAAGACCAGCGACGACGCGCCGCCGCTGGTCATCATCGCGCTGACCTTCGAGGGCGCCTCGCACGCCCTGGTGGACTGGCTGACCAGTGGCGTGCTGGCCCGGTTCCGGGCGTTGCGCATCGCCTTGTCCGAGGGGCAGGTGGGCTGGATGCCGTTCCTGCTGGAGCGGCTCGACGAGGCCTGGGACCACGCCCGCGGCTACGCCAGGACCCAGGACAAGGTGCCGGAGCCGCCGAGCAGCTACGTGCCGGGACGGGTGTTCGGCTGCGTGTTCGACGACCAGGTCGGCCTGGCCCTGCGGGACCGGATCGGCATGGGGCAGATCATGTTCGAGACCGACTACCCGCACGGCGACTCGACGTTCCCGCACTCCCGGGACACCGCCGCCACCATCGCGGCCAAGGCCGGCCTGTCCGGCGAGGAGACCTGGCGGCTGCTGCGCGGCAACGCGATCTCCTGCTACCGCCTCGGCCGCTACGGCATCACGGCCTGACCGGCCGGGCACTGGCGTTCATCAGAAAAGGTCGCCGCCCGCGGCGGAGGCGGTGCTGCCGTGCTTGCGCTGCGCGGCCAGGACGTTCCGGCCAATGCGCCAGCGGTGCACCTCGTCCGGGCCGTCCACCAGATGCTGCATCCGGACCTCGGCGTACCAGGCGGCCAGCGGGGTGTCCATGGTGTAGCCGAGCGCCCCGTGGATCTGCAGGGCCGTGTCCACCACCGAGGACAGCATGTCCGCGACGAAGTTCTTGGCCATCGAGTTCTCCTGGCTGATGTCCAGGCCGTGCTCCATCTTGTACGCGATGTGCAGCACCATCAGCCGGGCGAGGTACAGGTCGCGGGCGCAGTCGGCCAGCATCCACTGGATGCCCTGCCGGTCGGCCAGCGGCGCGCCGAACGTCTCCCGCTCCAGCGCGTGCCGCGCGGCCAGGTCGAGCGCCCGCTGCGCCCGGGCGATGCTCCACATGCCGTGCCGGATCCGGCCGTAGCCCAGCCGGTGCTGGCCCATCGCGAACCCGCCGCCCACCTCGCCGATCACGTTGCGGTGCGGCACCCGCAGATCGCGGATCCGGACCTCGGCGTGGCCGCCGGTGTTGTCGCCCGGGTAGCGGCGCTCGACCGCCTCGTGCAGCGTCGGCACATCCCGGATGATCTGGTAGCCGGGGTCGGGCAGTTCGACCAGGAACGTGGTGAACTGCCGGTGCCGCGGCGCGTCCGGGTCGGTGCGCGCCATGACCAGCGCGTAGTCCGAGATGCTGGCGCTGCTGCTGAACCACTTCTCGCCGTTCAGGATCCAGTCACCCCCGCCCGCCTCCCCTTTCCCCTCCACCTGGACGGCGGTGGTGCGCATGCCGGTCGCGTCGGCCCCAGCCGCCCGCTCCGTCATCGAGAAGCAGATCCGCCGTTCGGCGTTGACCAGTGGCACCAGGAACCGTTCCTTCTGCTCCTGGGTGCCGTGGTCGAGCAGGGTGAGCATGGTGGCGTCCTGCGGGCCCATGCAGTTCATCGCCCACGCGGCCAGGTGGGAGCGGCCGACCTCGACCTGGACGACCGCGTTGGCCAGGTGGCCCAGGCCCATGCCGCCCCACTCGGTGGGGATGAACGGGCACCACAGCCCGCGCTTTCGCGCCTGGGCCTGGAGGTCCGCGACGATATCGAAGAACGGGCGGGCGCCGATCTCCGCCTCGGCGGGCAGCACGTGCTCGTCGATGAACGCCGCCACCCTGGCCCGGGTCTGCTGGATCCCGGCGGGGATCGTAAAGTCGATCACTTCTTTCCTCCTTAACGCCCCTGCCCGGCCGGTGCCGTCGCCTATGCGGCGCGGGCTCAGCCGGTCTGCCGGTAGTTGCCGCCGTCCACCCGGACCAGCACGCCGGTGACGAACCCGGACGCCGGGCTGGCCAGCCACAATGCCGTGCCGACCAGGTCGTCCGGCTGGCCCGCCCTTCGTAGTGGGACGCCCGCGCTGGCTTTGTGCAGGGTTTCTTCTGACCAGTCCCTGGCGATGTCGGTGAGCACCGCGCCGGGCAGGATCGCGTTCGCCCGGACGGTGGGCCCGAACGCGTCGGCCAGGCCCACGGTCAGCGCGTTCAGCCCGGCCTTGGCGCAGGCGTAGACGAGCTCATCGGGGCCGGGACGCAGTGAGCCGATCGAGCTGACGTTGATGATGCTGCCCCCGCTCACCTCCCCATCCCCCGTTAGAGCGCTCATCCGGGTGCCCGCCAGCACCCCGAGCCGGAACGGGCCCTTGAGGTTCACCCCGTGCACCTTGTCGTAGTAGTCCTCGGTGATCGAGGCCAGGTCGGGGTACCGGGGCGACATGCCGGCGTTGTTGACCAGCACGTCGCAGCGCCCGAACCGCTGGTAGGTGGTGTCGATGAGCCGGTCGCAGTCGGCCCATTTCGCGGCGTGGAATTCGACCGGGAGGGCGTTGCGTCCGGTGGCGGCCGCTATTTCCCTGGCGGCTGTGGTGCAGTTGTCCAGCTTGCGGCTGGCGATGACCACGTCGGCGCCGGCCGCGGCGAAGCCGTGGGCGATGGCCCGGCCGATGCCACGGCTGCCCCCGGTGATCACGGCTACCTGGCCGTCCAGCCGGAACATGTCGGTCACGGTCATGCCTGGGCCCCCCTGGCGTGCCCAGCTCGGGTGCGGTCGGCGCGCTCGCCCCGGGCGTACAACCCGGCGTAGTGGATCAGCCGGTCCACCATGGCGGCCCGGGCGGCGGCGTCCTGTGGGGCGGTGCCGCGCCACCGGGCCACCGCGCCCTCCAGGATGATGGCCAGCTTGAACAACGCCAGTGCCTGGTAATAGGACAGCGCGGACAGGTCGGCCCCGGTGCGCTCGGTGTACCGGGCGGCCAGCTCGGCCCGGGTCGGCAGGCCGTCCCTGGTGGTGATGTCCCACACGCCGATGGCCGGTTCCTCACCCGGGTCGGTCCACCGGGCCAGCAGGTGCCCGATGTCCAGCAGCGGATCGCCGATCGTCCCGGTGTCCCAGTCGACCACGGCGGCCAGCCGGGTGGTGTCGTGCGGCGCGGCCATCACGTTGTACGGGCTGTAGTCGCCATGCATGAGCGCCGGTTTGGATCTCGGTGGCCGGTTCGTTTCCAGCCAGCCGGCCAGCCAGCCGAGTTCCGGGATGTCCCGGGTCCGGTACCGGTCGAGCTGGCCGAGCCAGCGGGACACCTGCCGGTCCAGGAACCCGGCCGGGCGGCCCAGCCCGTCCAGGCCGCGGGCCTGCCAGGGCACGGCGGCCAGTTCGGCCAGCGCGTCGACCAGCGCGAAGCCGAGGTCCCGCCGTGCCTGGGCGGTGTCGTAGGGCGCGGGGAGCTGGCCGACCGGGGTGAACCCGTCCACCCGGGCCATGATCAGGAACGGCATGCCGAGGGGGCCGTCGTTGGTGCTGCCGAGCAGCAGCGGGGCCGGGTGCGGCACCGGGCTGCTGTCGAGCGCGGTGAGGATGCGCCACTCGCGTTTCATGTCCGAGGCGCCCGGGGCGTTGATCACCGCCGGGGGGCGGCGCAGCACCCAGACGTGGCGGCCGCGGCGCAGCCAGTACAGCGCGTTGGCTTCGCCGGTGAACTGGCCCATCCTGGTCGCCTGGAGCGGGCTGCCCTGGCCGGGTAGCCGGTCGCCGATCCACTCGTCCAGGGCCGCCACGTCGAAGCCAGGTTCGGAATGCACGGTGATCCTTCCGCCCGGAGAACTGCGCCGGCTGCCATCTAATTAGTAGAAACATATAACTATTAGTGTGAGCTGTCACTGAGCACGAGGGAGAGAGGGAGAGAGGGAGAGAGAGTGGCGGGCTCCAGGGCCTGGCGGAACCTCAAAAGAGTTATATAATATGACTGTCTCTGGACGGAGGGGGAGTCAGGTGCGGCGGACCATCTTCACCGCGGAACACGAGCAGTTCCGGCAGATGGTGCGGGCTTTCCTGGAGAAGGAGTGCGTGCCACACACCGAGGAGTGGCTGGCCGCCGGTATGGTCAGCCGCGAGGCCTGGCGCAAGGCCGGCGAGCTCGGGCTGCTCGGCTGGATGGTGCCCGAGGAGTACGGCGGCCTCGGCATCAGGGACTTCCGGTACAGCGTGGTCGTGGCCGAAGAGATCGCGGCCACCGGCACCCAGGGCATCGCGCTGGGCCTGCACAACGACGTGGTCGCCCCGTACCTGACCGACCTGACCACGGACGACCAGCGCCGGCGCTGGCTGCCTGGCTTCGTCGCCGGCGAGCGGCTGGTGGCCATCGCCATGTCCGAGCCGGGCGCTGGGTCGGACCTCAAGCAGGTCAAGGCCACCGCGCGGCGGGACGGCGACCATTACGTGCTCAACGGCACCAAGACGTTCATCAGCAACGGCATCCTGGCCAACCTGGTCATCGTGGTGGCGCGCACCGACCCGGAAGCTGGCCACCGGGGGATGAGCCTGCTCGTTGTGGAGGACGGCTTCGCCGGCTTCGAACGCGGCCGGAAGCTCGACAAGATCGGCAACCGGGCCCAGGACACGGCCGAGCTGTTCTTCCACGATGTCCGGGTGCCGGCCGGGAATCTGCTCGGCGACGAGGGACAGGGCTTCTACCACCTGATGCGGAACCTGCCCCAGGAGCGGCTCGGCATCGCCGTGTACGCGATCGCCCACGCGGACCGGGCCTTCCGGATCACCCGGGAGTACGCCCAGGACCGGCAGGCCTTCGGCCGGCCAATCGGCGGGTTCCAGGTCAACCGGTTCGCGCTGGCCGAGATGAAGACCAAGCTGGACGTGGCGCACGCCTACCTGGACCGGTGTGTGCAGGCGGCGGGGGACGGCGAGCTTACCGCCGACGAGGCGGCGGAAGCCAAGTGGTGGGCCACCGAACTGCAATGGGAGATCGTGGACCGCTGCCTGCAACTGCACGGTGGCTACGGCTACATCAACGAGTACGAAATCGCCCGGCTGTGGCGGGACGCCCGGGTGCAGCGGCTCTACGGCGGCACCACGGAAATCATGAAGGAGATCGTCGGCCGGGGCCTGGGCTTCTGAGCGACCGGGCGGCCGCGCCGCCCCGGCCCAGCGCCCTGCGGCCACGAGAACCGGGAGGAGCAGCGATGCCGTCCGTGACCAGCACCAACCTCTGCCCGCGCTGGTGCACCCGGGACCATTCCTTGGAGCCGCGCGGGATCGCGTTCTACCACGCCAGCGAGGCGTCCCTGGTCACGTTCTCCGGGGCCGCCGACCCGGACGGGCCGGATCGCGCCGGCGTGCAGACGGCCCAGTACCTTCCCGATGACCCCGGCGAACCGGCCTGGTCACCCACTGTCGAGCTGGCGGTGCATGCCGGCGGCCGGTACCGGCTGATCGGGCTGACCCCCGGTGAAGCCCGTGAGCTGGCCGGGATGCTGACCCGGGCGGCGGACATGCTCAGCCAGGCTGGTGCTCCGCCGGCTGAGCCGGGCCGCCGCCGGTGAGCAACTGCCGGGCCGCGGGTAGCGGTAGTTCCGCGATCGACTCCCAGATAGTGGCCAGATGCTCGTCCACGCTCGATGCCCTGTCTTCGCCTGGCACCAGCCGGGTCAGCGCATCGCGCGCAGGCGGCCGCGGGTCCGGTCCAGCCAGGCGTCGTAGTCGGTGGCTTTACGCCGGAACGAGTCGCCGACCCGCGGGTGCGGCAGGATCAGGAACCGTTCCGCGTCCATCGCCTCGATCACGCAGCCCGCGACGTCCTCGGGCATCAGCACCTCGCCGAGCGCGCCGCCGTCCGGGGGAGCGGCCGACTCGTCGTCCAGCGGCCGGCCGAACATGCCGGTGTACACCGCGTTCGGGCACAGGCAGGACACCCGGATGCCCTGGTCACCGTAGTTCAGCGCGAGCCATTCGGCGAAGCCCAGCGCGCCGTGCTTGGTCAGCGTGTACCCGGGCCCGGACGGCCCGGTGATCAGGGCCGCCGAGGAGATCGTCTGCACCAGGTAGCCCTCACCCTGGGCCACCATGGCGGGCAGCACCGCGCGGGCCGCCCACACATGCGCCATGAGGTTGACATCGACGATCCGGTGCCAGGCCTCCACCGGCTGGCTCAGATCACCGGGTGCCGGATCAGTGAAGCCGGCGTTCGAGCAAAAAACATCAATAGTGCCGAACGCCCCCTGGGCGATGGTCACGAGCGCAGCGATCGAGTCTGGGTTGGCGACATCACAGCCGACGCCGACGCCGCCGATGCGGTCGGCTACTTTCCTGGCCCATTCGGCGTTGATGTCCGCGACGAGCACACCCCGGGCGCCGTCCGCGGCGAACCGCTCGGCCAGCGCCCGGCCGATGCCACTGGCGCCACCGGTGACGACGATGGACTTGCCGGCCACCTTCAATGCCCACCGCCCAGGTTGTCGCCGCCGGGATACCCGCCGCCACCGAACTTCTCGTCCAGCGCCGCGTAGTCCTTGGCGCCCTGGACGCGCGGCAGCGCGTCCAGGAACTCCACCGTCTTCGGCTTCTTGTACGAGGCGATGTGCCGCCGGCAGTGCTCGATGAGGTCGCCGGCCGTCGCGGCGGCGCTCGCGTGCAGCACGACGATGGCCTTGACGTCCTGCAGGAAACGCTCGCTGGGGATGCCGATGACCGCGGCTTCCTTGACCGCTGGGTGGGCTTCCAGGCAGTTCTCCACCTCGGCCGGGAACACGTTCTCCGCCCCGGACTTGATCATCCGGGTCATCGTGCCGAGGAACGTGGTGGTGCCGTCCGGCTCGCGGCGGCCCAGGTCGCTGGTGTGCCACCAGCCGCCACGGAACCGCTGCTCGTTGATCTCCGGGCGGTTCCAGTAGCCCAGGTGCACCGTGTTGCCGCGGACGCAGATCTCGCCGGCCTCGCCAGCCGGGCATTCCTGGCCGGTGGCGTCCAGGATGCGGACGGCCGTGGCCGGCCCGGGCCGGCCGGCGTTGCCAGCGCCCCGCCCGCCGTAGCCGCCGAACAGGCAGAAGCCGGCCACCTCGGTCTGCCCGTAGCCGTAGCCCAGGCCGCCGCCTTCCCGGCCGTGCCGGCTGTCGTCCGCCGCCACCAGGCCCTGCCACAGTGGCGCGGCGATGGTCGCCTTGAAGTGCGGCAGTTCGGTGCCGCGCTCCCGCATCAGGTCGACCAGCTGAGTGATGGTGGCGGGCATCAGGTAGGCGCGGGTGCACTGCTCCCGGGCCAGGATGTCCAGGATCTCGGGGGCCACGACGCGGCGGGTGACCACGTTGGTGCCGCCCTGGATCAGCGTGGGGATGCCGTAGAACTGGAAGTTCCCGATGTGGAACATCGGCCCCGAGTTCAGGAACACCGTCCTGTCGTCGATATCGCCCAGCCAGGCGACCTGCAGGCCCATGGTGATCAGGTTGGTGTGCGACAGCATCGAGCCGCAGGGCCGGCCGCTGATGGCCGCGGTGTAGATGACCAGCAGCGCGGAGTCCGGGTCGATGTCCAGGCCCGGGTGGGCCGGGTCCCCAGCGGCCAGGAACTCCTCATAGGACTGGCCGCCGCTGGTGCCGGTGCCGGTGTCGTGGCGCAGCCAGAGCGCGTCCTGCGCCGCTGGGGTGGCGGCCCGTGCGGCCCGCACGGTGCCGCCGATCTCCTCCTCCTGCCAGATGATCACCTTGGGGCTGAAGTCCTCGATGGCGAAGACCATCTCCGGCGGTGCCCAGCGCCAGTAGCCCGGGCAGACCATGGCCCCGATCCGGGCCGCCGCGCCGAGCAGCTCGTACACCCGGAACGAGTTCTGGCCCAGCCACAGGATCCGGTCGCCCGGCCCGAGCCCGGCCGCGCGCAGCGCGCTGGCCAGCCGGTTGACCCGCTCGTCCAGCTCGGGCCAGGTCAGGTGCCGGTCACCGTCGGCCAGGGCGAGCCGGCCCGGGTAGCTGCGCCGGTGCTCGCTGATGATGTCCCCGACGGTGATCCCGCGAGGCGCCATGGATTCCACGCTCCCTGGTTTCGGCGGCTTACTCGGTGACGGTGACCCGCTGGCCGGTGCGGCCGCACTCGCACCGGCCCGCGGTGACCGTGCCGCGCAGGCCCAGCGCGGCGTCGCTGGCCTGGTGCGCCCGCGGGCCCACCGTGCTGAGGAACAGTTCGCCGCCGCGCTCGGCCAGCGCCCATTCCGCGCCGTCAAGATGCGCGCCGGACCGGTGCGGGCACTCGACAGCGAGGGCTGGCCCCAGCCGGGTGACCGTGAACGGCCGGGCGCCTGCCGCGGTCAGCAGGGGCACGGCATCCGGGCGGCCCCCGATGGCCGGCACCCGGGTCACCAGGCCGGCCAGGTCGTCACCCAGGCCCTCGGCCACGGTCCGGTCCATCCCGAAGATCATGGTGATGGGCAGCCGGCTGGCATACATCGCGGTGCGGAACGCCTCGAACGACCAGATCTCGCCGATCGAGAACGGCGTGCCGAGCTCACGGGCCGCGGTCTCGACTGGGTCGAACCACGCCGACTCGGGCATGCCGCTGACGATGATCAGCCCACTGGTCCCATCCAGTCCGTGGTCCGCCAGCATGGCCCGGGCCCAGGCGGTATCGCGCCGCCAGTCTTCCCAGCTGATCTCGAAGTAGACCGGCTGGCCGGCCACCTCGTACCGGCTGACGCCCCACAGCCGGTGCCGGGGGAGCGTCGCGGCGGCCGCCGCCGTCGATTCCAGCGTCATGACCGCACCACCCTGGGGAGCTTCCCGCCGCGGCCGCGGGCCAGCAGGTCCGGCTCGGGTACCAGCTCCACCACCGGCGCCACGCCGACCGCGGCCATGATCACGTCGGCTACCCGGTCCCGCACGTCGGGGAGGGAGGCGGTCAGCTCGGGGTCGTAGCCGACCCGGACTCTGAGCTCGTCCATCTCCCGGGCCGGGCGGACCAGCTGGAACAGCGCGGTCGCGGTCTCCGGGACCTGCTCCAGCGCCCGCCAGATGTCCATCGGCACGAACGAGTGGCCGGCCACAATCGTCTCGTCGCCCTTGCGGCCGACCGGCCAGAACCGGGCGTGCGTCCGGCCGCAGCCGCACGGCTGTCTGGTCATCCGGATGATGTCGTCGGAGCGGAACCGGATCATCGGCGTGATCGGGTTGTCCAGCGAGGTGGCGACCAGTTCGCCCAGCTCGCCATCGGGCACCGGGCTGCCGTCGGCCGGGTCCACCGCCTCCAGCAGCACGCAGTCCTCCCAAGCGTGGCAGCCATCGTGCTGGCGGCATTCGAACGCGGCCGTCACGTCCCCGGTGGAGGTCCACAGAAAGATCTCGACGCCCCAGCTCTCCAGCTGTGCCCGGGCCCGGGCGCCAAGCGGCTCGCCCGCGAACGTGGCGCCCTTGAAGGACGAGAACACGTCCCTCATGTCGTTGCTCCGGCTCAGGTGGTCAAGTTCGGCCATGGCCAGCCCGGTGAGCGTGGTGCATACCGGCCGGTAGCGCCGGATGGCGTCCAGCGCGCCAGCCCAGCCGCCGATGGCGGTGCTGACCATCAGCGGGATCGCGCCGCACATCTGCTCGGCGTGGTAGAGCGGCCCGCGCATCTTGAACCCGCTGCCCAGCACGTAGTCCCCGGGCCGGACGCCAACCTCCCACAGGTCCCGGGCGGTGGCTGCCCAGAACGGGTGCCACTCATCCCAGGCGTGCGCGTACATGGTGGCGTCCCCGGTGGTCCCCGAGGTGGAGAACACTGTGGTCGCGGTGTGGTAGCCGGTGCACAGCAGGCCGCCGAACGGGTCGCCCGCCCGGTCGCGGAACTGGCGGATGTCGTCCTTGGTGATGAACGGCACCCGCTCGGTGAAGTCGGCCAGCGAGTTGATGTCCCCCGGCTTGACCCTGGCCTCCTCCCACTTGCGGCGCACCAGGGCGGAGCGCTCGTACACGTAGGGCACCAGTTCGAGGATCCGCTCCTCCTGGAGGGCGGCCAGGGATGCACGGGGCAGGGTCTCTATCTCCGGCTCAAAGAACCTGTCATCAGGCATCGGCGACTCCCTCACCACACCGTTGCGGCCTCCGGCAGTCTAACCCGGGACCGCGTGATATAACTAACTTGTTAAGATTATTTAGCTGTGTCGAGCACAGGAGGGATGGCTGGTGACCGGTCTGGTCAACTCGGCCGACTCGCACGTGCTGGAGCCGGGGGACCTGTGGCGGCGGGAGCTTCCGCCGTCGATGCGTGATCGCGGTCAGGTCACCGAGACGGTGGACGAGCCCGAGGTCGTCTACGTGGACGCCGCCAGGTGCACGTGAGCTTCCAGCACGGCCGGGCCGCGCTGGCCGTGGCGGACATCACCGGGCTGGATGCGCTGCTGTGGGGCAGCGGCTATCCGCACCTTGAGGGTACATATCCGAACACCCAGGCGGTGCTGGCGGATATCTTCGGGGGTGTGCCCGACGCGATCAGGGACGCCATCACCCGGGACAACTTCGCCCGGCTGTTCGCGGTGCCCGGCCCGGCGGCCGCATGACCGCAGAGCCGTCAGACGCCGAAGTGCTGGACCGGTTCCCGGCGGTCCGGCTGGACCACGTGAACAAGCAGTTCTATAAGGGGCTGCTGCACCGTGAGCTGCTGGTGGGCCGGTGCGCGGAGTGCGGCCGGCGGCACACTCCGTTGCGGCCTCTCTGCCCGTCTTGCTGGTCGGCCAGGGTGGGCCCGGTTCCGGTCAGCGGCCGGGGCACGGTGTACCTGCTGACGTTCCTGCATCAGGGACCGCCCTGCGACGGTGTGGACTACGCGGGCGGCTTCCCGCTCGCCGGGGTCGAGCTGGCTGAGCAGCCGGGACTGCGGATGGAGGCGACGGTCGTGGACTGCCCGCGGGATCAGCTGCGGGTCGGCTTGGACGTGGAGCTGACCTGGATCGACCGGGACGGGGCGCCCTGGCCCGCGTTCCGCCCGGCCAGGACGCCGTCATGACGGCCCGTAACCCCGCCAAGGACAAGATCGCCATCGCCGGGGTCGGCCTGTCCCCGTACGCCCGGGACCGGGGCGCCACCACCGAACTGGCGATCCTGCTCGAAGCGGCGGTCGCGGCCATCCGGGACGCCGGGCTGACCGCGGCCGACGTGGACGGCGTGGTCGGTGGCGGCTTGCTGACCGGTGGCATCGACCCGGCCACCGTGGTGTCCGCGCTCGGACTGCCCGCCGTCACCTGGTGGGCCCGCGCCGTGCCGCCGATCATGAATCACCTGACCGCCGCCAGCAACGCGGTGTGGACCGGGGCCTGCGAGGTCGCCCTCGTCTACCACTCGGTCTACCGGGTCGGTGGCTTCTCACGCAGCGCGGCCGCGGACCCGTTCCGGCGGCGGGCCACATTCGGGCTGCCCGACGGCCGGGCCGCGACCGGTGACGGGCACACCGACGCGGAGCCGTGGAGCATGCACGGATCCGCCGGGTACGCGGCCTGGGCAGGCCGCTACCTGGCCGAGTTCGGCGCGACCCGGGAGGATCTCGGCCGGATCGCGGTCAGCGACCGGAGCTACGCGGCGGCCAACCCCAACGCGGTGCTGCGCGAGCCGCTGACCATGAATGCGTATCTGGCCGGCCGCATGATCCGCGAGCCGCTGTGCCTCTACGACATGGACATCCCCGTCGACGGGGCGGACGCGTTCATCGTGACCACCGCCGAGCGGGCCCGCGACCTGCGCCAGCCCCCGGTGCTCATCCACGCCGCCACCATGGGCATGACCGCGCCGCCGGAGGAGCACCTGGCCGCGTCGCTGGATGCCACCGGGCAGCCGCTGGCCGCGCGTGACCTGCGGGCCAAGAGTGACCTGTGGCTGGATGACATCGACCTGTTCTTCCCCTACGACGGCTTCACGATCGTGGCGCTGCGCTGCTTCGAGAGCTATGGGTTCTGCGGCGCCGGGGAGGCGGGCGCGTTTCTGGCCGACAACTGGGACGCCGCGGCGAACCGGATCACAATCAAGGGCCGGGTGCCGGTCAACCCGCACGGCGGCAGCCTGTCCGAGGGTGGTTCGCAGGGCGCCGGTCATGTGCGGGAAGCGGTCACCCAGCTGCGCGGCCAGGCCGGTGGCCGTCAGGTCCCCGGCGCGCAGGTCGCACTGCTGACCCCGGGGGGCTTCTTCTTCAACGCGCAAGGGCTCGTGCTGCGGGCTGGTTAATGGGCCCGCTCCGCGGGCCGACCGAGGAGAAAGGGAGTCGTGATGGGCCTGCTCGACGGCAAGGTCGCGATCGTGACCGGAGGTGGCCGTGGGCTCGGCCGTGCGCACTGCCTGACGCTGGCCGCGCACGGCGCGGCCGTGGTGGTGAACGATCCCGGCGCCGGGCTGCACGGGGAGAGCACCGGGGAGACCCCGGCCACGGCGGTGGCAGCTGAGATCACGGCCGCGGGTGGCCGGGCCATCGCCAGCCACTCCTCGGTGACTGACTGGGGTGCCGCGGAGAAGCTGATCGGGCGGGCGGCGGCTGAGTTCGGGCGGCTGGATGTGGTGGTGAACAACGCTGGCATCCTGCGGGACAGGATGCTGTTCTCGATGGCCGAGGATGATTTCGACGCCGTTATCGCGGTGCACCTGAAGGGCACATTCGCGATGACGAGGCACGCGTGTGCGTACTGGCGTTCTGAAGCTAAGGCGGGCGCGGGGCGCGGGGGGCGGATCATCAACACGACGTCGGGCACCGGCTTGTTCGGCACGGTCGGCCAGGCCAACTACGGCGCGGCTAAGGCGGGCATCGTGTCGCTGACCACCATCACGGCGCTGGAGATGGCCCGGTACGGGGTGACGGCGAACGCGATCTCGCCGATCGCGCACACCCGGATGACCGACGGTATCGCCGGGGTGGCGATGCGGAACCCGGTGCCGGACGAGCCCGGGCTGGAGGGCTTCGACCCGCAGGATCCGGCCAATGCGTCGGGGCTGGTCGCCTACCTGGCCTCGGACGCCTCTGCGTGGCTGACCGGCCAGGTGTTCCGGGTGCACGGCAACCGGGTGCAGCGGCTGCGCGGCTGGAAGGCGGCCGGCGAGTACCGGAGCAAGACGGGCCGGGCGGTCCAGCCGGAGGAACTCATCACCGGGCTCCCCGAGCTGTATGGCACTGCGCCCGCGGGGCGGCTGCCCGACCCCACCTTGCACGGCCTGTGACCTGGCCATGCCCATCGTAGGCAAGACAGCGAACTGCCGGTCCTGGGAAACTGCGCCGAGCCCAGCGGCTGTAAGCCCCAGTGCGCTGCG
>Ga0335085_10011190_pt1 | contig 13331 bp, 13 predicted proteins | sample Lox_Sample_45_FD_206712 | JGI IMG/M metagenome (GOLD analysis project Ga0335085, IMG submission 206712) | Soil microbial communities from Loxahatchee National Wildlife Refuge, Florida, United States - Lox_Sample_4.5 | ecosystem: Environmental > Terrestrial > Soil > Wetlands | place: USA...
AACGTTGCAAGACACACACTAGCTGCGTCCGCGACAACAGCTGGCCCACCCCACGGACCGCCCGGCCCCCGTCGCATTTCAACTCGTGCGATTCGTGAATTTCCCGCGCCATGCGCTCCTCTTCTTCCGTCTGCCACGCCGCCGCGGGTGGTCCAGAAATCAATCCTGCCCTGGTCTGGCCAGGCAATTCCCATCCGGAAAATAGCCAGCCGGATCCGTACGGGTCGCTGGTTAATCGCGCCGGGTCGCTTCTTAGATGGCTGTTCACTTTCTGAATCATCACCGGATTAGGAAACGTCATCGGCCATTCCACTCCGTGGACCGTCACTGCCACCACCGGTTGTTGCGTGCCATGCGTGGTCACGAACGTGATCCCATCGAATTTCCCCACGAACTCTGCCAGGAATGCATCAAATCCGATGTGGCAGAGGCCCGATTCTTCCGTGGCCAGCCAGAAATGATTCGGACTATACAGAAGATCCGCCGGAGGCTCCGTGGTTCCATGCGGCCGCGCCAGCGTCAGGTAGGAGTCGCAGTAACGATAGCCGTCGCCGGTGCAGCTCGACAGTTGCGACTCGCTGAACGGGATCAGTTTCGTCGGCGTGTTCACCCCGCAATACTGCACATGTATTTCTTCCAGATGCGGACAGCGATCTTGCCGAGGCTCGTCTTTTCCGATCAGCGCGCAGCGGTAATATTCCTCCGATGCGCACCGGCCTTCGCCCGAAAATCCCGGACCTTCCAGGATTAGCTTGCCCACCGGAGCCGCGTGGCAGTATTGCGCGCGACCTTCTTTAAGAAACGGGCACGGCATGGTGTCCCTCTTACTTCGACTTCTTTTCTTGCGCCGGTTTCTTTCCCGTCGGCTTCACGTGCTCGCCACCGTCTGCCATGGTCAGTCCCAATTCCGGCACCCTCAGGGTGTGTGCAAACTGGCCTTTCAGCATCGTGTTCATCTCTGCGTCCACGTCCTGCAAACCGTTCTGCTTCTTGTGGTGGATCATCAGTTCCCAAACCACTCCGTAGGCAACCAGCAGCAATGCCAGGACGACAATCACGCCTAGCGCGATGTTCGTTACATTCAGCCAAAATACCCAATCGTAGTTGGACATCTTCAAGTCCTCCCGTGCGCAATCGCACCAACCAAATAGGAGGAATGCACTTCAGTGACCGATTCGATTTTTCAATGAGTTACGAGGAATTTAAGAGAGGAACTGCCGGATTTCCCAACGTCGTCGTCGGGATTACCTACAACGGCCCAACACACTTCCACCACTCCCAACCAGTGCCACTGCTCATGTTCAGTTTGCGATTAGGCTGCCAGTTGGTTACCGGCGGATTCCGCTTCCAGCTTAGGCATCTTAATGTCCCACGCGAGTCCCAGCGTTCGCAGCGTCCAGATGCCGTACCAGTTCATGTCCACTTCGTACCACGTGAACCCATGGCGCGCTGCCTGCGGGTGCGCGTGATGATTGTTGTGCCAGCCCTCGCCGAACGTCAGGATCGCCACCCAAAAACTGTTCGTAGACGTGTCGCCGGTCTCGAATCGCTGTGAACCCCAGATGTGCGTGGCGGAATTCACCAGCCAGGTGAAATGCAGGCTCATCACTGAACGCACGAATACGCCCCAGAAAACCCAGGGCCAGCCGCCGATGGCATAGAAAATTACCGCCACAACCACCGAGGGCACTACGTGCCACTTGCTGATCCACAAATGGAACTTGTCTTTCCGCAGGTCCGGCACATACGGCAACAACTCCGATCGATCGCGATGCATGGCGCGTCCCGTAAGAATCCAGCCCATGTGCGACCAGATGCCGCCGTCGCGCGGTGAATGCGGATCACCTTCTTTGTCGGTGTTCTGATGATGAATTCGATGCGTCGCCACCCACGCGATCGGCCCGCCTTCAAACGCCAGCGTGCCGCACGTCGTCAGGAAATACTCCATCCATTTCGGAGTCTTGTACCCCCGGTGCGTCAGCAGTCGGTGATACCCCATCCCGATGCCCAGGCTGCCCGCCACCCACCACATCACGATGCACAGGATCAGTGCCTTCCAGGTGAAAAAAAAGATCGCGCCCAGGGCGCACAAATGCAGGGCGATCATCACGCTGGTGACGCCCCAATTGACAGGCTGGGAGAAGGTCTTATCGCGCTTCAAAGCAGAAAAGATTTTCATGGTTACTCTCTACTGTAACACCGATCGTCTCGGATTCGCGCGAAATCGTACGGCTCTTGTGTATAAAAGTTAGCGCCTGAACTTCTCCAAAAGTACTTGCGTATCTTCGGACGTGGGATTATGGGTACACTCGAAACACGTTGGGCTGGAGGGAATCGGTGATTAACAAAATCGGGATAGTCGTTCTGATGGGGGCCGCCACGACCATGCTGCCGGGATTCGCCGTCGGCCAAGCCAAACATACGCCGACGCTCGAAGAGTCGTTAAGTCTCAAATCCATCGGCGACCCCAAGATCTCCCCAGACGGCCGCTTCGTTGCCTACCAGCTGCAAGAGACGAACTGGAAGGACAACGAATTCGTCCGCCAGATCTGGTTGGTGAACGTCGAAACCGGAAAGAGTATTCCGCTCACGCGTGGCAAAAAATCGGCTGGCGGCGCCGACTGGTCCCCGGACGGCCGATGGCTCGCGTTCGTAACTGAGCGGGAACCGTCCGCTATCGAGCCTATTGCCCCAGCCGGCAAAACGAAGGAGGTTACCGAAGAGAAGAAGGAAGAGAAGAAAGATGCCACGGCGGAAGACAAGAAAGACGAAAGCGGCAAGCCCGCGGCGACACAAATCTGGCTGATTTCCCCAGAGGGCGGGGAAGCATGGCAATTGACAAAGTCAGAGACCGATATTAGCGAGTTCCACTGGTCTAAGGACTCCAAGTTTATCGCTTTCACCGCGGATGCCCCCGAGACCAAGGCCAGCAAGGATCGCAAGGAAAAATACAGCGACTACGAAGTATTCGAGAAGGATTACCGGCAAAATCAGTTATGGACCGTCGATGTCAGCGAAGCCCAAAAGAACTACCTGCCGGCGACCGCCAAGCGCCTGATTGCGGACCTGTCTCTCAACGTCACCGACTTTGCTTGGTCACCCGATTCCACGCAAATCGCCTTCGCCGCCACCGCCAATCCGCTTCTGGCGTTCCGCGGCGATCAGGACATTTACTTGCTCGATCTGTCGAACCACAACTCCAAGAAAATCGTGGCTCTCTCGGGTCCCGACGCCAACCCGATGTTTTCGCCCGACGGCAAGGAACTGGCGTTTCAAACCGCACTGGCACAACCGTACTTCTACTATGCGAACGGCCATATCGCCGTGGTGCAACTCGCCAAAGTTCTGGACAAACCTGCCGCCACACCGGGTGACGTGCTCGACTTGACCGCATCATTCGACGAGGATCCTTACCCGATCGATTGGGGACCTGACGGCATTTATTTCGGCGCTGCGCAACGGACTAACGCGCATCTCTTTTATGCCGATCCGCATTCCGGCGCAATCCACCGCATCACTTCACCAGACACCTTGCTCCTGGAAGAAGCCTCGTTCACCCCGGATTTTAAAACCTTGGCTTTCATCACGGAAGACGCGACTCATATGCGAGAACTGTTTGTTTCTCGCGTCGCGCCTTTTGCGCCCAAGAAACTCACCGACATGTCCGCCCAGGTGAAAGATTGGACGCTTGGTACCGCGCAAGTCATTTCCTGGAAAAGCCAAGACGGCACGGTCATCGAGGGTATCTTGCGCAAACCAGCTAATTACGATCCGTCCCGCAAATATCCATTGTTTGTTCATATTCACGGCGGTCCGACCGGAACCTCGGAACCAACTCTGGCACCCGTGGGCTACGCCTATCCCGTGCAACAGTTTCTCGCCAGGGGTGCGCTCGTTCTGGAGCCGAACTATCGCGGCAGTGCCGGCTACGGAGCCACATTCCGTGCGCTCAACGTAAGGAATCTCGGCGTCGGCGATATGTGGGACGTCATGAGCGGAGTGGATTATTTGGTCGCCAAGGGCATCGTGGACCCCACCAAACTCGCCGCGATGGGATGGTCGGAAGGCGGCTACATTTCCTCGTTCCTGACCACTCACACCGACCGCTTCAAAGCCATTTCCGAAGGCGCCGGCATCAGCGATTGGATGACCTACTACGTCAATACCGATATCACGCTCTTCACCCGCCAGTATCTTCACGCCACGCCTTGGGACGATCCCGAAATCTACGCCAAGACCTCGCCCATCTCCACCATCAAACAGGCAAAGACTCCGACCCTCATCCAGCAGGGAAGTAACGACAAGCGCGTTCCTATCCCAGACAGTTACGAACTCTACCGCGGCTTACACGACCAGGGCGTCGAGGCCCGCATGGTCTTGTACACCGGTTTCGGCCACGGCATTAACAAACCGAAATCTTTGCATGCGCTGCTGCAGTCGAATCTCGACTGGTTCGCTCACTACATCTGGAACGAGCCCATACCCAAGGATTCGCCGATCTACGGCTCCAGCGAGTTGGAACCTTCGAAGTAAGATTTAACTCGTGTCAGGCGATCTGGTGATATCGCCCCCGGCGGCTACACGCGGGAACCCTCGCATATGCCAACACCTCGGGTCGTTCACCGACGTCGGAAACCCGAAATACTTAAGCGCTCCATTACGCGGGATCTTGACCCAACGACCGGTCCAGCTCAAGCTTCTCTTCCTCGCGTAGCGGGCGATGGTCGCCCTTGGCCAATTCCCCTAATGCCAGCGGGCCAATCGCCACACGAATCAATCGTAAGACCTCAAAACCAAGCGATTCGAGCATACGCCGGATTTGCCGGTTCTTGCCTTCATCCAAAACAATTTCCAGCCACGAATGTTTTTGTCCTGCGCGTAAGAGCGACACCCGTTTCGCTCTGAGCATTTCGCCGTCCGCCATCTCAACGCCATGCCCCAGGGTCTCGATCAACACCTTCTCCGCGACCGCATTGATTTGGACATGATAGGTCTTATCAAGATGGGAGGCCGGATCGGTAACCCTTGCGGCCCATTCGGAATCATTGGTAAGCAGTAGGAGTCCTTCGCTAGCTTGATCCAGTCGGCCAACGGGAGCAATCCACGGGTGCTCATGCGGCAGTAACGAGTAAACCGTCGCTCGCCCTTTTTCATCTGCCGCCGTAGTAACGATCCCCCGAGGTTTGTTCAGCATCAAATAGACCTTTTCGGCAGCGGCCAACGCTTTCCCATCAATCTGAATGCGATCCTTATCCAGCCGGACCCGCGCCTCCGCATTTTTCGTCACGGATCCGTTTAGCCGCACTTTGCCTTCGCGAATGAGTTGGAAAGCCCGCGAGCGCGAGCAATAACCAAGCTTGGATATCGCGCGAGCCAGCCCGACATGCTTGGTGTCGGACGTTGATCCGGCATGCGTTCGAGCTCGCTTGGATTTCACGGGAGCTATAGCAACTAACTTGTCTTCGCCGCAGGCGCCGTCGCGGCATGTTTTACTTCGCCGTAGCGTTTTGCCAGCCACGCGCGTACTTCCTTCGGATCGTATTTGAACGGCCCATTACCGCCTTTATACGAAATGCGCCCACCTTCATCGATGATGTACAGCCGCTCGGGCCACGCCGCATACGCATCATTGGCAGCGTTGGACATTTCATCGATACCGAAAGGCACAGCGAATTTGTAGCGCTGCGTGAAATCGTTGGCAATCGCCACACGATCTCCTATGCTTCTCGGCTGCGCGTAACAGACGTTATCCTTATCCTTCTCATTCGATTTCATCTGCCACTCGTCGGTCGGATGCGCTTCCCGTATGTAAATCGTCAGAAAATCCACGTGCTCTTTGTAATCGTTATAGAGTTGCGCGATATCGCCAACCTGGCGACGAAACGGTGGTCAAGTGAAGCTGCCGAACACCAGCACCAGCGGCCGCCCCGCCGTTCGCTCTCGAATGTGGAATCGCGTCGAACCATCCAGCTCTACCAACCGCGCGTCCGGTGCCTGATCCCCCACTTTCAGGTTGCCACGATGCATGTGCGGCAACGCGTAACGCACCATGTACAGCGCGTCCTTCGGGCCGCCGGCCATGATGCTGAGTCCCACGTAAATGGCGACAACTAGTACCGCTAGAGCAATCAGTATCCATTTGAGTGCCATCGGCCTGCTGTCCTCTCAGTGCGTTCCTGTGCGAAGCTCATCGCGCAGCGCTTTGTAGCGCATAAGAGATTTCTCGATGATGTTCATTGCCGCATACGCCGGACGTATGTCCTCCACCTGAACCTGCTTGCCTTCCAGTTGCTTGTAATCCTGAAAGAACCGCTTCAGCACCAGCAAACGATGCGGTGGCAGATCGCGTGCCTCGATGTACTCGCTGAATTCGGGATCGTTCGTGGCAACCGCTATTATCTTGTCGTCGCTCGCCCCGGAGTCGATCATCGTCATTACCCCTATTGCCCGGGCCCTGATCAGCGCGAGGGGCTGCACGGCTTCCTGGCACAGAACCAGCACATCTAAAGGATCATTATCTTCGGCATAGGTCTGCGGAATGAAACCGTAGTTTGCAGGATAAAAAACCGCCGAGTGAATGATGCGGTCCACTTTCAACAGCCCTGTGGGCTTGTCCAATTCATACTTGACGTTCGAGCCCAGCGGAATCTCGATCAGCGCCTGAAAATCCCTGGGTAATTCATTGCCAGGTGAAACGTCGTGCCATGGATGCATCAAGTAGGAGCCTCGCCACCGAATTTGTGCGCACCCATTATCGCCTGATACGCCCGGAAAACGTAAGCGCGAGTGCTAGGCGGTTTTCTTGGTCCACGCACCGAGAATGGCACCCATCAGCACGAACCCAAAAAGCGGATAAAACTGGTTGATCGCGAAAAGCTGCCAAGGCCGCATCTCGTACATGTACGTCGTGAAGGTCACAGGCCCCACAAAGCCGATCCACAGCAATACCCCCACGGAAGCCCCGCGGCTCAGCGTGTTGGCATTCCTCCAGATGCAAATCTGCGCCAACGAATAGGCGATCAGCACATTCAGAATGAAGGTAATCACATACGGAAGCACCGGACTCATGCTCTGGGCTTGTTCCATGCTCATGTGCTCCAACAGCATCCACGGTTTGCTGAACAGCAAGCCGTACCACAAGGCGCCGAGAACCCAGTAAGCAAGTGCGGCAACCACCACCGCAGCATAATTTGTTCGCATAAAGATCCTCTCTTTTCAGATGCCAAAGATAAAAGTGAGTGAACGTCAAATCGTGCGCCGAGTCTGTAACCGGATGTCTGGGAAGTCAAGCCTCCGTCCGCCGCCACGCCCTCCACACGGTAGCTTCCAGAAATAATGTTCGGCGCACTTAGAGACGTGATACGAGAGTTCCAGAATTGGTCGACTTTGACCGCTACGCTATGCGGCAACCAGTCATCGAAGGCACTCCGTTCGGGGTCTTTCGTGCCGGCAAACCATCCTGAAATTAGGCCCGCGCCTTCTCGATCATTTCTTCCCAGATTCCTTTGGACTTCAAGATCAATTCCACGGCGTCGCGAATCGCCCCGTGCCCGGCTTTCGATGGCGTCGTGAAGTGGGCAGCCTCCTTCACTTCCGGCACCGCGTCTCCCACCGCAATCGCCAAGCCCACCCGTCGCATCACCGGAAGATCCGGGAGATCATCTCCAACATACGCCACCGCAGATTCGACCACTCCCGCTTTCCGAAGTATCTCCTCAAGCGCGGGAATCTTGGTGGGTTGCTTCATATAGACGAATTCTATTTTCATTTCGTTGGCCCGTCTGAGCAGCGCAGGACTTTCCCGCCCGGTGATGCAGCCAGTGCGCACGCCCGCGGTGTGCGCCAGCGTGAGCCCCTGCCCATCGTGCGCATCAAATGTTTTGATTTCCAGCGCCGAGCCATCCGGCTGCGATAGCAACGTCACGCCGCCATCTGTCATCGTGCCGTCCACGTCCATCAATAGCACCTTGATTTGCGCCGCTCGTTTTTTGAGCGCGAGGGGAATTTTAGGCCTGCGAGCCAAGGGAGCCTCCATTGCGAAGCGAGTCGTAAAGTTTAGCAGTGCTGTAGCGTCTGGCCGAAAGCCGCAATTTCATCCGGTCGCGCACTCAATAAGAAAAATCTGTCATTCCGAGCGAAGCGAGGAATCTCTCCCGGATCGAAAAGAGCAAGAGTCCACCGCTAAATCAGTTCGAGCGTCCACAAATCATGCAGGTGCACCACGCCGAGCACTTTCTGCGTCGCAGGATCCACCACCACCACCGAAGTTATCTTTTTCTTTTCCATCAAATTCAGCGCTTCGCTGGCCAGCAGACTCGGACTGATCGTTTGCGGCGTCCGCACCATGCAGTCGCCTGCCGTCATGGACAACGTAGCGCCACCGTGCTTTTCCATCAGGCGGCGCAGGTCGCCATCGGTAAGGATCCCGGCAAGCTTCCCATTCGCATTTGTTACCGTGGTCATTCCCAATTTCTTTGCGGACATTTCGTGGAAAGTTGCCGGCATCGGCGTTTCTGGTGAAACGCGCGGCATCGCTTCGCCAACGTGCATCAGGTGCTCAACGCGCAGCAACTTCTTCCCCAGACGCCCGGCCGGATGCAACGCGGCGAAATCATCCGGCTTAAACCCTCGCCGGTCCAGTAACCCGATCGCCAGTGCGTCGCCCATGGCCATCGCTACCGTCGTGCTCGCGGTGGGCGCCAAATTCAAAGTGCACGCTTCTTCTTTCACGCTCACATCCAACACCACTTCGCTCGCACTCGCCAGCGTGGACTTCAAATTCCCGCTGAGCGTAACAATCGGAATCTCGAGACGCTTCAGCGCCTCCAATAAATTGAGAATTTCCGGCGTTTCCCCTCCGTAGCTGATCGCCAGCAGGGAATCGCCTCGCGTCAGCATTCCCAAATCGCCGTGCAGCGCCTCGGCGGGATGCAGAAAGAAGGAAGGCGTGCCGGTACTCGAAAGTGTCGCGGATATTTTCCGGCCAATCAAACCGGATTTGCCCATGCCGGTAACCACCACGCGGCCTTCACATGCCAGCAACAGGTTGACCGCGCGATCAAAAGAAGCATCCAGTCGGACTGCCAGATCGCTGATGGCCTGCGCTTCAATGCGCAGGACCCGGCGCGCGGAGTCCAGGCTCATGCGTTGCTCCAGCGCCGCACCAACGTGGCCAGATCCTTGATTCGCGAAAGAAGTTGCGGCAACTGTCCCAGCGGCAAAGCGTTCGGGCCGTCCGAAAGCGCGGCCGCGGGGTTATCATGGGTTTCCAGGAAAAGTCCATCGACACCGGCAGCCACACCCGCGCGCGCCAAAGTCTCAATAAATTCGGGCTGGCCACCGCTCGCGTTCCCCAATCCTCCGGGAATTTGCACCGAGTGCGTCACGTCATACACCACCGGGTACCCCAGCTTCTGGAGGACCGGGAACGTACGCATGTCCACGACCAGGTTGTTATAACCAAAGCAAGCACCGCGTTCCGTCAGAATGATGTTCTGATTTCCAGACGACGCCACCTTTTCCACCACGTTGCTCATGTCCCACGGCGACAGAAATTGCGCCTTCTTTACATTGACGATCCGCCCGGTTTTTGCCGCCGCAATAAGTAGATCCGTCTGCCGCGCCAGAAACGCCGGAATCTGCAGAATATCCGCTACTTCCGCCGCCAGCCCAGCCTGTGATGCTTCATGAATATCGGTCAAGATTGGCAGTCGCAAATCGACTTTGATCTTGCCCAAAACTCGCAGACCTTCCGGCAGTCCCGGTCCTCGATACCCTTTAACGGACGAACGGTTCGCCTTATCGTAAGAGGCCTTGAAGATGTACGGCACTCCCGCATCGCCGGCAATTTTCGCGATGCGCTCTGCCATCATCCGCGCGTGCTCCTCGGACTCAATGACGCAGGGCCCCGCAATCAAGAACAGCGGATTAGCGCCACCCAGGCGCAGCGAGCCAAGTGAGATTTCCCGTGTTATGGGCATCAGTGAGAGAAAGATACCACAGCCGCAAGCCCGTGCTCGGTGTTCGTCACGCCGACGCTTGTGGCGCGGCACGCAGCGCCGGTGCGGCGTGTGGCTGCGCTTCCACTGGGTTGACGGCGTTCGTGGCCCGCGACTTCTGGACCCGGTTTTCCAGCGCAGCGCCAATAAACGCCGCGAAAAGCGGATGCGGCTCCAGCGGCTTGGACTTGAACTCCGGATGGAACTGGCAGCCCAGAAACCACGGATGGTTCGGCGCTTCCACGATTTCCACGTAATTTTCGTCTGGCGTCCGGCCCGTGATTCTCAACCCTGCGGCAACCAGGGTCTTTTCATACTCGCGATTAAATTCGTAACGGTGCCGGTGCCGCTCGCTGATTTCCGTCGCGCCATATGCTTTATTCGCCAGAGAGCCTGGCTCGAGTTTGCACGGCCACGCTCCCAGCCTCATCGTTCCGCCCATTTCATCGATGCCCAGCAGTTCGCGCAATTTGTAAATCACGCGGTGCGGAGTTTGCGGCTCGAATTCCGTGCTGTCCGCCTGCGTCAGGCCGGCGGCGTCTCGCGCATATTCGATCGTGGCGCATTGCATGCCCAGGCAGATCCCGAAGAACGGGATCTTATGCTCGCGGGCATACTGAATGGTGTAAACCATTCCTTGAATCCCGCGTTTCCCAAATCCCCCGGGAACGAGTATCCCGTCGTAATTCTTCAGGCGCTTTTCTGCCGTCTCCAGCGAATCGATTTCTTCCGATTCTATCCATTCGATTACCGTTTTGTGATTGTGCGCTAAGCCCCCATGCAGTAACGCTTCGCGCAAACTCTTGTACGCATCTTCCAGTTGCACATACTTCCCGACGATCCCGATTCGCACTTCGCCTTTGGGGTGATGCAACCGGTTCAGCATGTCCAGCCACGGCTGCATGTTCGCGTGCCGATCTTCCAATCGCAACAGCCGGGTGATTTGCCCGTCCAGACCTTCTTTGCTCAGTTCCACCGGAACTTCATAAATCGTTTTCACATCCTGCATCGAAATTACGCAGGACTCTGCCACGTTGCAGAAAAGCGCAATCTTGCGTTTCAAATCAGCGGAAATGTGCCGGTCGCTTCGGCAAAGCAGAATGTCCGGCTGGATTCCAATGCCCAGCATCTCTTTTACGCTATGTTGCGTGGGCTTGGTCTTCAGTTCTCCCGCCGCCGCGATATACGGCACCAGGGTGACATGCACGAACAACGTATTTTCCGTGCCGAGTTCCAGGCGCATCTGGCGAATCGCTTCAAGGAAGGGAAGCGATTCAATGTCCCCAACCGTGCCGCCGATTTCCACGATTACCACGTCCACGCCTTCGGAAACTCGCTTGATGCAACGCTTAATCTCGTCTGTAACGTGCGGAATCACCTGTACGGTTTTTCCCAGGTAGTCACCGCGGCGCTCCTTGGACAAAATCGTTTCGTAGATGCGTCCGGTGGTCCAGTTATTGTCACGCGAAAGCTTCACATGCGTGAACCGCTCGTAGTGGCCCAGGTCCAGGTCGGTTTCCGCTCCATCATCCGTAACGAACACTTCGCCGTGCTGAAACGGGCTCATCGTGCCGGGATCCACGTTCAGGTACGGATCGCATTTTTGGATGGTGATTCGGAAGCCGCGACTTTCTAGGAGACAGCCGATGGAAGATGCTGCAACGCCCTTGCCGAGAGAAGAAACAACACCGCCGGTAACAAATATATATTTTGGCGCCATCCAGGTCGCTCGCGTCTGCACAGGAGCAGATTTGAGCTTGTCGAACCTCCACAGGATTGACGTACATATAATTATGTTCGGAAGCCCGCGGACTGTCAATGCCAACTCTTTGCGCTAGAGCATCGGATTTTTTGCTCTCGGTCCCCGGCGCTGGAAAACTTTCGTGAACTTGCTGGGTTGCTGCTAGGGGGATATGTTGCGCCGATGTCTGCCCCCCGCGATTTTGTCCCATCGCCAGAAACCATTATGCTGGAAGGCCTGAGCTTCGCCAGACGATGTACGGGCGGGAGACGTAAGATGCGGATCGCAAGAAAATTTCTTTCAGTGCTTGCTTTGGCGTGCGGAGCCTGCGCTTTGCTCGCCTCCGGACAACAACCGGCGACCACTCGCGCCTCCACACCCATTGATCTCTCCGCGTACTCCGTAAGTCGCGAAACCACCTTGACCGGTACCGTTGCTTCTTTTACTCCAGTGGCGCAGACCATTCCGCTCGGCCCTCACCTCACGTTGCAAACCAGCAACGGTGTGATCGACGTGCACTTGGGCGACGCGCGCCTGCTCATCGCCAACCATTTCTCCATCCACGTCGGTGATTCTCTCAGAATCATCGGTGAACCCCTCTCCTATGGAGAGGGAACGCAGTTCGTAGCGCGCATTCTGCAGAAAGGCGCTCAAGTATTAGCAGTAAGGAGCCCGCGCGGGATTCCGCTCAGTTACATGCCCCCAAGGAATGCTACCCAAACCAAGTCACAGGCGGGTGTGCGGTGAAAAGTCTCTTTGGTTTCGCGCTCGTGATTCCTGTGGCGATCAGCATGGCTGCCTGCGGCGGCAGTAGCGGGCAACCTCCACCACCTGCCGGGCCATACTCCGACGCCAGCTTGCACGGGCAGTACGCCTTCTCCATGAATGGAGTTGATTTGAACGGCGCCTATATCGCGCGCGTCGGATCCTTCCTCGCGGATGGCACTGGACATATTACCGGCGGCCTGGAAGACGTGCTGGCCCTTGGCACTGGCGCGCCCGCTTCGACGGTGTCGTTTACCGGCGGAACCTACCAGATCCAGTCCAACGGGCGCGGTCTCATTGTTCTCAGTGCCTCCGACGGCGGCGCGTTGCAACTCAACCTGGTCATGCAATCCACCGGCACCGGCTTCCTGGTGGAGACGGACCTGAACGCGACGAGCAGTGGCACCTTTAATCTCCAAAAGCCTTCCGATTTTTCCGCTGCGGCTTTGGCCCATCCCTACGTGTTTCAAGCTTCCGGAGTGTCGTTCTCCAACTTGAATGCCGCTCCTCTTGGTCTCGTCGGCAAGATCACGCCAGACGGTAGCGCAACTATCACCGGCGGCGTGATGGACACCAATGACGGTAATGTGCTCGCTCCTTCGGGCGCGACAGCCATTTCTCCGGGCACCTATTCCCTGGATTCCAGTGGCAATGGCAGCAACTTCGGACGCGGCACGATGGTCTTTAATGGGCGCACCTTCGCCTTTTACATCGTGGACGCCACTCACTTTAAGTTGCTGGAGGAGGACGCCTCGGGTGGTTCCATGGGAGATGCTCTTCAGCAAACCGGCTCCATTCCCACGCAAAACTCGCAATTTTCTGGTAGC
>Ga0335085_10011191_pt1 | contig 13331 bp, 11 predicted proteins | sample Lox_Sample_45_FD_206712 | JGI IMG/M metagenome (GOLD analysis project Ga0335085, IMG submission 206712) | Soil microbial communities from Loxahatchee National Wildlife Refuge, Florida, United States - Lox_Sample_4.5 | ecosystem: Environmental > Terrestrial > Soil > Wetlands | place: USA...
CCGCACGGCTCGAGCACCGCGCCGCTGCTGAAAGCACGCGTGCCGTGGCTGTGCCAGGAGTGTCACAGCGGCGACCACGGCGCGCAGGTCAACAGCGGCGCCAACCTGGCCGGCGGCAACGTGACGACCGTGAACGGTCAGCAACTGCCCGGCGCAGCGACGCCGCGCGTGCAGACCGACGCACGCGCGTGCCTCAACTGCCACGTGCTGGTACACGGATCGAATCATCCGGCCGGCACGAAATTCCAGCGGTGACGCGAGGAGCAACGATATGAAGCCATCCACGGTTCGCATCGGGCTCGTCCTCCTCGCTCTCGTGGCGGCGGCCGCAGCCGCGCGCGCGCAGACCAGCACGATTGAAGTCGGCCCGGGCGCCGTCAGCGACAGCTCGTACAAGAGCGGCGAGTACAACGGCCTGCAGAACGCCGGCGCCTTCGGCGTCGGCAACCTCGACCTGCGTGGCGGCAACAGCGGCTACAACAGCGACACGACGAGGCGCTGGCGCGTCACGGGTTACGACCTCGGTCTCGAGGACCGCAGCCTGTTCGCCGAGATCGGCGATCAGGGCAAGTTCCGGCTGCGCGGCGGCTACGACGAACTGCGCCGCAACCGATCAGACACCTTCGCGACGCCGTATCTCGGAACCGGCACGAACGCCCTGACGCTGCCGTCGACGTGGATGAACCCGGTCATCGCCGGCGTCAGCGGCACGAACACGGCCGGCACCGTCGTCAGCGCCCGCGGACTCGTACCGTCGATCGGAACGGCGCCGTATATCAATTCTCTGTCGACTTCCGCTGGTTTCGGGGGGGTGCTGACGCCGACCGCTGCGCAAGTCGCGCTGGTGAACGCGGCGGCGGCGGCGGACAACCCGCTGTTTCAGAGCTACGACCTCTACACGCGGCGTCAAGCGGTCCCCGTGTCATTCAGTTACAGCTTCGATCCGCACTGGTCGCTCGACGGCGGCGTCAGGCCCGAACACAAGGATGGCGCGAAGCCGATGGGCACCGTCTCACGCAGCACGGGCGCGGACATCTCGACAACGATTCCGGATCTGATCGATCAGAACCACACGCAGACGAACGTGAGTCTGAACTTCGCGAACGACCGCGCATTCGCACAGGCGTCGTACTACGGGTCGTACTTCCGCAACAACGTCACGTCGATGTCGTGGCAGAACTGGGCGTCGCCGTCGCTCGCGGTCAACACCATGAGCAGCGCGCCCGGCAACGACTTCAGTCAGGTCAGCGCCACGGCCGGCGCGAACCTCACGCCAAAGACCAAGCTCGTCGCGAACGGGTCCTACGCGCGGTCGACGCAGAACGACGCGTTCCTCAAGGATCCGACGACGCCCGTGGTGCCGGTGAATTCGTTGAACGGGCTGGTCATCACGAGCGCGTTCAACGCGAAGCTCTCGTCGAAGCCGTCGCCGCATCTGAGCCTTTCGGCCGGCTACCGGTTCGACGATCACGACAACCAGACGGCGATTCACATCTTCCAGTACGCAGACGCCGGCGACACGCCGGTCGCCAACGCGAATTTCCCCGCCGGGCCGAACAATCCGTTCGGTCCGGTGGTCGCTCAGAACGCGAACGCCAACCGGCCCTACAGCCGTAGGCTGAATCAGATCACCGCCGAGGCCGACTACAACGTTGCCCCGCACCAGTGGGTCAAGGCCGGTTATGGCTTCGAGCGGATCGATCGCTGGTGTCCCGGCTCGTGGATCGACTGCGCCGACGCGTCCGTCACCAACGAGAACACCCTGCGCGGCGAGTGGCGGACGGTCGTGACCGGCGCGGTCTCCGCGCGGGTCAACTACGCGTACTCCGCGCGGCGCGATCCGACCTACAACGAGAACGCCTATCTCGCGCTGGTGCCCTACGCCGGCGTCGTCCCGGCCACCGCCACCGGCGGCGTTGCGGCGTATTCGTTCATGACCGCGAACGGCTGGAACGGATGGGGACCCGCTGCCGGCTACGCGGCGACCACCGGCAACATGAACCTGTTCTTCCCGAACAACAACGCGATGGCCAACACGCTGTATGCGAACAACAACCGCATCAGCGAACTGCCCGGCATGCGCCGGTACTACGTCGCCGATCGCAATCGCAACGCGCTGCGCTCTCTTCTGAGCTGGCAGGCGAACGACGCGCTGTCGATCCAGGGCGGCGTCGACCTCACAAACGACGACTACCCGACTTCGACCTACGGTCTGCAGAACGCGAAAGGGTGGGCCGTGAACATCGACGGCGGGTACGTGGTCGCCGAGGACCTCACCGTCGACGTGTACTACGACTTCGAAGACGGCCGCTCGATCAGCGCCGGCAACAGCTACACGGCGAACAGCAACACGGCGACGATTGCCGGCGCGCAGGCGGCGGCGATCGGGCTGTCGGGCAACGCCTGCGACGGCTTCACGACGCTGCAGCAGCGGAACAACAACAACAAGCTCGATCCGTGTCTGCCGTGGACGGCGAACATGACCGACGTCGTCCACACCGCCGGCGTGTCGCTGCGCACCAGGATCGCCGCCCTGGGCCTCGCCGGACACCTGATCTACTCGCACTCGCGCTGGGACAACACCGTCTCCGGCGGCAGCTGGTCGAACAACCTGCTCGTTGGTCCGGCGGCGGCGCCAACAACGACCGCTGCGTTCTTCATCGCGGCCACGCCCGTGCCGACCGTCGCGACGGACACGGGAGAAATCCGCGTCGACGGCACGTATCCGCTCGCGAAGGCCCAGGCGCTGCGCGTCAGCTACGCCTACACGCGCATGCGCTCGAACGACTTCGCCTATGAGGGTATGCAGGTCGGTTCCGGCACGATCAACGCCGCGGTGCCGACGACCGAGCAAGCGTTCGTCTACTCGGTGAACGCCGTGGGGATTTCGTACGTCGTCACTTTCTAGGAGGCTTCGTCATGAAACGCATCGCCGCTCTCGCGCTGCTCGCCGTCATCGGCCTCGGCGGCGCAATCCGCGTCGTCCGCGCACAAGACAAGGAGGAGCCGGTCGATCCGCGCATCCTCAAGTACGACAAGGGTCCGTCGAAGATCGACGTGTCGAAGTACCCGCCGGACATACAGAAGAAATACGCGGTGTTCACGAAGAAGTGCAGCAGCTGTCACACGATCGCGCGGCCGATCAACTGCGACTACGTTCTCGAAGAGGAGTGGGATCGCTACATCCATCGCATGATGCGCAAGGCCGGTCCGTCGCTCATCAGCCCGGACGATGGCAAGCAGATCTTCGAGTTCCTGGTGTACGACTCGAAGACGCGCAAGAAGGCGATGTACGACAAGAAGTCGGCCGAAGCGAAGGAGTAGTCCCATGCGTCGCGCGCTGGCGGCGGCGTTCGTGGCGGTAGCGGCGGCCGCGATATGGATCGCGGCGATGCCTCCCGCGTCGGTCCATCAACCGATCGACTTCCCGCACGTGAAGCACGCGGGCGTCGCCTGCGTCGTCTGCCATCGTGGCGTCGCGACCGCCTCGCGGGCGACGATTCCCGACGGTGCCTTCTGCGCCAAATGCCACAGCGCGCTGCCGAAGACGATTGCCTGGGTGACAGTGACGCGCCTGCCGTCGCACGTCAATTTCTCGCATCGCCGGCATGTAACGCTGGCGAACCTCGATTGCGCGTCTTGCCACGGCGAGATGCGCGACCGGCGCACGCCGATCGGAGCGCCGCAGGTGGAACTCACCATGACGACCTGTCTCTCGTGTCATCGCCAGGAGGGCGCCGCCGAAGACTGCGCGGCGTGTCACCGCTGATGACTGTCACGTTGAATCGACGCGATTTCCTGACCTATGGCGGCGCGACGATTGCCGGGTTGACGCTCGGCGAAACCGGACGTCGGCTTCTGGCGCGCGCCGACGCGCAGGCGGCGACGCTCGAGACGACCAACGGCGTGGAAACGTTCGCGACCAGCGTATGCCGCGAGTGCCCGGCCGGATGCGGTGTCCGCGTGCGTCTGATGGACGGTGCGCCGGTAAAGATCGACGGCAACCCGAACTGCCCGATCGCGCGCGGCCGCCTCTGCGCGAAGGGACAGGCATCGCTCGAGGCCTACTTCGATCCCGATCGCCTCGTTGGACCGGCCAAGCGCGTCGGCAGGCGCGGCGAGGATCGCTGGGCGCCGATCGGATGGGACGAGGCGATCGCGACGCTGGCATCGCACCTTCGTGCGGCGGCGCCTGCCGGCGCCATCGTCGCGCTGGCGGCCGACGAAAGCGGGCCGCTCGACGCCGTCTGGACGCAGTTCTGGACGGCGGCGCACGCGCGCCTCGCCTGGACCGTGCCGGCCACTGCCGAACGGCTCGGGCCCGCGTTCCACGCGTTGACCGGCGCGACCGGCGATCCGGCGTTCGATCTGGAACGCGCGACCCACGTCCTCTCGTTCGGCGCGCCGGTTGTCGAAGACTGGCTGTCACCCGTCTGGACGCAGCGCAGCTTCGGGCGCTTCCGGCGCAGCGCGTCGCGCCCGCGCGGCCGTCTCGTGCAGGTCGATCAGCGCCGGTCGCTGACCGCCCGCAAGGCGGACGAGTGGCTGCCGGTCGCGGCGGAGCGCCAGTCGATCCTCGCCTACGGCATCGCGTCGGTCCTGCTGCGCGAAGACCGCATAGACCGCCGCCAGCTCGCGGACCTCGGCACCGATTCGACGCAGTTCGAGTCGGCCGTTGTGACGCACTACACGCCGGATGCCGTCGCGATGGCGACGGGCGTGCCGGTGGTGACACTGCTGCGCCTCGCGCGCGATCTCGTCGCCACGCCGCAACCGTTGGTCGTCGCCAACGCCGATGCGCCGCGAACACTGGCCGACGCCGTGTTCGCGTTGAACGCACTCCTGGGTGCGTTCGATCGGCCGGGCGGCGTGTCCGTCGCGCCATGGCGACGTGCGCCGTCGCGCGATCCAATGTCCGCGACGACCGCGCTCGCAGATCTCGCGGCGCACGGGTCGGCGACGAGCGTGCTCGCGCTTCGCGACGCATCGGCGTTGCGCGCGCTCGCGGCGCCTGCGGACATGGAGCGGGCGCTCGAGCGCTGCGGATTGATCGTCAGCTTCTCTCCGTACGCGGACGAAACGACGACTTTGGCCGATTTGCTGCTGCCGACGCACACGCCGCTCGAGAGCTGGCACGCGCTCGTGCCGCCGACGGCCGACGGCGCGGAGAAGCTGGCGTGCGCGCGGCCGGCCGTCGCGCCACGACTCGGCACGCGCGATCTCGTCGCGATTCTTCATCGAACCGGCGCCGCGATGGGCGGTGACATCGCGGAGCCGACGCCCGAATCCGCCGAAGCCGCTGTGCGGCCGGAGCTCGATCGGATCTGGAACCTGCGACGCGGGACGCCCTACACGACCAGCTTCGAGACGAACTGGATGCGTCAGCTCGAACGCGGCGGCTGGTGGGTGCCGCCGGCGACGACGTCGGAAGATTTCGGACGCGCCGTTCTCGAGGCGGGCGGATGGGTCGATCCGTACGTTGCGACGGGCCTGCTGCGACCGGCCATCGTGCGACGCGGCGGGCTGACGTTCGTGGCGCCGGCGGCCGGCGAGCTGGACGCGGGGCTGCCCGAGACGTTCGCCACGTCGCGCGACGAGGCGGTGGCTCCCGCTCAGGTGTCGCCGACGCTGCGGCTCGTGACGTTCACGCCGTCGACCGTCAATCTCGCTGGCAGCCCGAATCAGCCTGTGCTCTTCGAGCTACTTGGTCAGCCGGACAACGCGCCCTGGCACGTGTGGGCCGAGCTGAATCCTTCAACGGCGAAGCGGTTCGGCATCGAAGCCGGCACGACGATTCGTATCAGTTCGAGTGCGGGATCGATCGAAGCCGTCGCGTCGCTCGTCGAGCACGCGCCCGCGAACACGGTGGCGGTTGCCTACGTGCCCGGCCTGCGACGCGGCGGCCGCTGGGCGCGACTCGTCGAAGCGGACGTCCGGCGTTTGTGGGAACCGGGAACGGCGCGAGAAGCGATCGGCGTCCGCGTGACGCCGGTCTGACCGATGACTGACGATTTGATGCGGGGTGAGTGACGTATGGCACGCTGGGGACTCGTCATCGACCTCGATCGCTGCACCGCCTGCCAGGCGTGCGTGGTCGCCTGCAAGCACGAGAACAACGTGGGGTTCTCGACGCCGGAGATTGCGGCGCAGGGACGCCTGATGACGTGGATTCAACTCGTGCCCGTGGAAACACGAGGCGGTTCTGCCACGCTGCCGCTCATGTGCCAGCAGTGCGACCGGCCTCCCTGCGCTGACGTGTGCCCGACGAGCGCGACATACAGGAATCCCGAAGGCATCGTCGCGCAGATTTATCCGCGCTGCATCGGCTGCCGCTACTGCACCAACGCCTGCCCCTACGCGGTGAAAGTCTTCAACTGGGAAGCGCCGGAATGGCCTCAGGCGATGCTGGCGATGCACAACCCGGACGTGTCGCTGCGGCCGAAGGGCGTCGTCGAGAAGTGCACCTTCTGCCATCACCGACTGCAGCAGGCGCGCGAGCGCGCGAAGGCGGCCGGACGCGATCTCGCGCCGGACGATTACGTGCCGGCCTGCGTCCAGACATGTCCGAGCGAAGCCATGGTATTCGGCGACCTCGACGATCCACACAGCGAGGTCGCCGGGCTGGCCGACAGCTCGCGCGCGTTCCGGTGGATGGAAGAGCTCGGCACCAGGCCGAAAGTGATCTATCTGCGCGAGGGAGAGTAGGCATGGACAACCACGACGCCATCGTCGAACCGATTCTGACGGTCGGGCGGAGGTTCAGAATCTGGGCGGCGGCGCTGCTCGGCGTCGTCGCGTGGGCGGCCTTCGCATGGATCTGGCAGCTGACGCACGGCCTCGGCGCCACGCACCTGGGCCGCCCGGTCTACTGGGGCCTCTACATCACGAACTTCGTCTTCTTCGTCGGCGTGTCGCACGCCGGCACGCTCATCTCCGCGATCCTTCGCATCGTCCACGCCGAGTGGCGCCGGCCGATTACGCGCATGGCGGAAGTGATCACGGTCCTCGTGCTGTTCTTCGGCGTCGGCAACGTGCTGCTCGACCTCGGGCGGCCGGACCGCGCGCTGAACGTGCTGCTCCATCCGCACCTGCGCTCGCCGCTCATCTGGGACGTGTCGAGCATCACCGTCTATCTGACCTGCAGCTCGATTTACCTGTTCCTGCCGCTGATTCCCGACATCGCCGTGCTGCGGGACCGGACGACCGGCTGGCGCCACACGTTCTATTCGCGGCTGTCGCTCGGCTGGACCGGCACGCCGCGACAGTGGCACCGGCTCGAGCGCGCGATCTCGGTGATGGCGATCGGCGTCATCCCGGTCGCGATCTCGGTGCACACCGTCGTCTCGTGGGTGTTCGCCATGACGATTCAGCCGATGTGGCACTCGTCGATCTTCGGCCCCTATTTCGTCGTAGGCGCGATCTTCTCGGGCATCGCCGCGATCATCACGGCGATGGTGATCGTTCGGAAGGTCTACGGCCTCGAGGCGTACCTGCAGGAGGTCCACTTCAAGAATCTCGGCATGCTGCTGCTCGTCATGGCGTGTCTGTGGCTCTACTTCACCTTCGCCGAACATCTGACGACGTGGTATGCGCAGGAGCCGACCGAGCTGAGTGTCTTCAACGCAAAGCTGTTCGGACGATTCGCGCCGTTCTTCTGGGCGATGGCCGTCTTCTGTTTCATCATCCCGTTCACGATCCTCGCGAACCCGCGCACGCTGACGATCAAGGGCACGCTGATCGCTTCAATCTCCGTGAACATCGGCATGTGGCTCGAGCGCTTCACGATCGTCGTCCCGTCGCTCTCGAATCCGCGCGCGCCCGTTCACACGTTCATCTACTGGCCCAGCTGGGTCGAATGGTCGCTGATGGCCGGGTGTTTCGCCGCGTTCGCGCTGCTCTACATGGGGTTCACCAAGCTCTTCCCGATCATCTCGATCTGGGAGCTGCCCGGCGCGGCCTCGCCGCACGCACACGCCGAGGCGCCCGCGGATGCCGGCGCCGCACATCATTCGCTGCGGGGTCCCGTGATCGCTCGAACGGTGCTCGGCATTACTGCGGTCGTGGCGATCGCCGGCGCCGCCGTGAAGGCGCAGTCGTCCGGCGCGAAAGAGGTCGCGCTCTCGATCGAGCTGCCCGACAACCCGACGCTTGGCGCGCACCTGTTCGTCGACAAGGGGTGCGTGCGGTGCCACACGCTGGCCGACGATCAGGCGCGCGTCGGCCCCGACCTCGGACGCATCCACTTCAACGGCACGATCATGGATCTCGCGGGCGCGTTCTGGAACCACTCGCCGGTGATGCGCGAGAAGATGGCGGATCTCAAGATTCAGCCGCCGAAGTTGACCAGCCGCGAGATGACCGAGCTCGTCGCGTTCCTCACCGCGTACCGGTACTACCTCACTGAAGTCGGTCAACCGGGCAATCCGACGGCCGGCCGTGGCGTCTTCGCGGCAAAGGGCTGCGCGCGGTGCCACGCGGCCGGCTCGTGGGACAAGGCGGGTCCGGACCTGTCGCACTATCGCGGCAAGTTCTCGCCGATCTTCGTCGCGCAGGCGATGTGGAACCACGGCGGCGAGATGGCCAAGGTGATGAGCGGACAGGGCGTACCGTGGCCGAAGTTGTCTGGCGCCGAAATGGGCGATCTGGTCGCGTATCTCCAGAGCACGAACGAAGGCGACACGAGCGAGCGCGTCTATTTCGAGCCGGGCAGCCCCCGGCGCGGCCGCGACGTGTTCGCCGCGAAGCACTGCGTGGAATGTCACGCAATCGACGGCGTGGGCGGCCGCGGCGGCCCGGATCTCGCGCGAGGCCGCCAGTTCGTCGGATCAATTTCATCGATCGCCGCCATGATGTGGAATCACAGCCAGAACATGTCGGCCGAGTTCGCGCGGCGCAGTCTGCCGCGAGTCACGTTCTCTGGTAAGGAGATGGCCGACGTGCTCGCGTATCTCTACTTCGTCAACTACGCGAGCGTCCGCGGCGTGCCCGATCGCGGCGGTGAGCTGTTCGTCAAGAAGTGTTCGACGTGCCATTCCATCGGCGGCGGCCAGCGCGTCGGTCCGGACCTGGGCACGGTTCCCGGGCTCGACGAGCCGATCGCGATCATGGCGGCGATGTGGGACCACGCCCCCACGATGGATCACGAGATTCGGATGCGACGGCTCGCATGGCCACGCCTCGAGGTTGGCGACGCCGCGGATCTCGCCGCCTTCCTGTTGACGCGCCGAACTGGCGACAAATGAGCGGGAGGAAACGGAGGGTACGGAGGACACGGGATCAACACAGAGACACGGAGATACCGAGAAAACCAGTTCTCCGTTTCTCTGCGTCTCTGGGTTGATCCTGTGCGCTCCGTCCTCTCCGTTTTTTCCAGTCAACGGCCGAACGCCCAGGCAAGCATCAGCGGAAGCTCATCGCGCCACATCGCGGCGTCGTGCCCCGCGGCTCTCTCCGTCATCACCACGTCCGCGCCGGCATCGCGCAGCGCCGCTGCCCATCGATCCGCGTTCTCGAGGAAAAACGGCTCTCGAGTGCCGGCCACGAGGTACGCCCGAGGCAATGGGCGCGGCAAGACGTCTGGCGGCCGGTATCCCCCGCCGGGTGAAGCTGCGAAGATCGCGCCGTAGACGTCGGTGTGGCGAAGGCCGATTGCCAGCGCCAGTTCACCGCCCGCGGAAACACCGCAGACGGCTGTGCGGTCGGCCGGAAGGGCTACGTCGAAACGGGATCGCACCCAGGCCCCGACGTCCTCGACGAAGAACTCTTCGTGTGCGGCGAACCGCTCTGGATCGAACTGTGGTGAATACTCGTGAAGCCGCATCGTCTCGTCGTCGAGGCGGTGCACGCCAACGATCATGGTGGGCGGCAGATCCGTGTTTTCGAGAAGCACGCCCCACTGCGAAATCATCTGGCCATCACCGGCGAAGACGATCGCCTCTGGCGGATGCGGCGGGACATACACGGTGACGCGTCGACCCGCATCGTAGTCGAACGTCTCGCTGACGAAGTCGCCTGAACTCATAAGAGTTCACACGGACCGCATGCGGCCGCGTCTTCCATCAGACCTTATTGTACGAAGGTCGGTCACGCCCGTACGAAACCGCTCGACGTCGTGAGAAGCTGGCCAGTTGCCGCGGTAGCGTCTACAATCCGCGGTCGAGGAGAAACGGCCATGACACGCACGCGTCTCGCACTGTTCGTCGCGATCCTGGTCAGCGGCGGCTTCTCGACGGCCCACGCGCAGATTTCAACCAGAGCCCAGCAGGCCGAGCAGGACGCGCTCGACGCGAAGACGCCGAAGCTGCAGTATCAGGAGGACGTCCTGCAGCTCCTGGTGCCCGGCTACACGATGGGCGAAACCGTCGGCGTCGACGTCAACTCGCAAGGTCACGTGTTCGTGTATTCGCGCACGAACCCGCAGGGCATCGCGCGCGGCGGCACGGCCGCCATGCTGTGGGAGTTCGATCAGAACGGCGCATTCGTCAAGGAGTGGGGACCGCACAATTACGCGGCGTCGTTCGCGCATTCGGTTCGCGTCGACAGGCACGACAACGTCTGGCAGGTCGACGAAGGCTCCGGCATGATCGTCAAGTACAGCCCGCAGGCGGTGCCGGTGGAGCAATTCGGCCGCACGCCTGAAGCGATTGACTATCTCGAGTCGGAGCTCGAAAAGAAAGGGCGCGGCTTCGAAGGCGAAGCGCGCCAGCTCGAACACCCTGTGGAGATGCGGGTCCGGCTGCACCCGGACGGCGGCATCGGCACGTTCAATCGTCCGACGGACGTCGCCTGGGATTCTCACGACAACGTCTTCGTCACCGACGGCTATGGCAACTCGCGCGTCGTCAAGATCGCTCCGGGCGGGCACTGGTTGAAGACGGTCGGCACCTGGGGCACGGGGCCGAACCAGTTCAACATCGTGCACAGCGTCGCGGTCGATGCGCAGGACAGGGTCTACGCGGCCGACCGGAACAACCACCGCATTCAGGTTTACGACGCGGATCTGAATTTCATCAAGTCGATCACCGGCATGGGCGCGCCGTGGGGTCTCTGCATTCCGCGTCCCGACGCGAGCGGCAAGCAGTATCTCTACAGCTCCGATGGGACGTCGGGCAGGCTCTACAAGATCGATCCCGCGAGCAATGCTGTTGTCGGATGGCGCAGACCAGCCTCGGCCGCGGCGAAGACGATGCCGGCCGGTTGGTCCACGAGATTGCCTGCAAGGATCCCAACGTCGTCTATCTCGGGTCGGCCATTCTGTGGAACGTGACGAAGATCACCATCAAGCCGTAGTCGATGAACGATCTGCGAATGCTATTGACGTCTGCGTATCCGCTTCGCACCGGTTTCATCTCCCGCTCCCGTTTCATTATGGCGCTCGCGCGTTCGGGACGGTTGTGCTGGCGTCCTGCCGGTAAGTCATGAATCGAGTTGGTCAAGCCGAAGTCGTCTTCGTCGGAATCACGCTGGCGACGGCCGTGTCTACGTTGACCCGTCCGGAGAAGACGCTCGCTCAGGAACGCGCGCTGCCCTTCGAATCGGTACAGACCGATCTCTTCAGCGTGCCCAACTCGTACTCGAATGCCTGGGCCGACTTCGACAACGACGGCGATCTGGACCTGGCCGTGTCGCTCGGCAGCGGCGAGGTGCGTTTGTACAGGAACGACAACGGCACGCTGGTCAGCGTCGGCAAGGAGATGGGTCTGCCACAGGCCGGCGGCAGCAGCTACGAGCTGCGCGGCCTGAGCTGGGGCGACTACGACGGCGACGGTTTCGTCGACCTGCTCGGTGGCGCCACCGAGACCCAGCACGTGACGAAAGTGTTTCACAATCTGGGCGGCAAACGGTTCGTGGACGTCGCGGCCAGCCTCGGCCTGACGATCCCCGGACGATCGGCGCGGCAGACGAACTGGGTTGATTACGACAACGACGGCGACCTCGATGTGTATGCCGCCGATCGTCAGGGCAAGAACAAGCTGTTCAGGAACGACGGCGGGAAGTTCACACAGGTCTTCGCAGACGGGGGACCAACGGTCTTTCGTTCGACGGTCGGCGCCTGCTGGTTCGACATCGACGGCGACGGCGACCTCGATCTGTTCCTGGCGGATCAGTCGGGCGCGGCCGATGCGATGTTCCGCAACAACGGCCACGCATTCGTCGACATCGCGCAGCAACTGCGGATGACGGGCCCACCGCGCACGACGGACGAAGGCGGCGTGGGTTGTGCCGTCGGCGACTACGACAACGACGGCCGTCTCGATCTCTTCGTGGCGAACTACGGACACAACCAGCTTTATCACAACAACGGCGACGGCACATTCACCGACGTGGCGAAACAGCTCGGCGTCGACGTCGAGAACCACGCGGTCAGCGCCGACTGGGGCGACTACGACAACGACGGCTACTTGGATCTGATGGTGATTGCGTACGAGGGGCCGGTCGATCACCAGCGGCCGGTGAATGCGCTCTACCACAACGAAGGCGGCAAGCGATTCGTCAACGTGCTGACGAAAGACAGCTCGATCAACGTCGCCGACCACGGCGTGCAATGGGTTGACTACAACAACGACGGCGGTCTGGACTTGAGCGTCACCCGCGGCTACACCACGACCGGCGGCCATTTCCTCTTCCGCAACACGCTGCCCGCTTCGGCGAAGCGGCGCAGCCTGGAAGTGACGGTGCTCGATTCGAAAGGGCACTGGACCCGCTTCGGCGCGGAAGTGCGGCTCTACGATGCGTCCGGCAAGGTTCTGGCGACGCGCCAGGTTTCGACCGGGGGCGGCTATAACAGCCAGAGCGCCATCCCGCTCCATTTCGGTCTCGCGAAACTCGAGCCGGTCACCCTCGAGGTGACGTTCATGAGCAAGGGCGGACGGAAGAATCAGACGATCAAGAATGTCGACCCGGCGCGTTTCTACGGGAAGACCCTGGTCGTTCGCGAAGCGCCCTGATCCGCATCAGGACGGGTTACCAGTGGCCAAGAATCTGCACGATCAACCGAGGCTCTGAGGGACGAAACACCCCGTAGGGCTGGCAGCGATCGCACGCGACCACTTCAGTCGAATAGTGCGAGGGAACGAGCAAGTCCTGGCGCTCCTCCAGGAGCCGCGAGGCTTCCCGCACTGCCTCGACGAACGGCATGGGGAGCTCCTCGCGATGATCGTCCCACGCATCGTCAAGCCGATCGGATCGATCCAGCCCCGCTAAATGCGCGAATGTCGTCGCGTGTTTCCTCTCGAGCTGACGTCCGCGCCCGAGCGTCGAGCACACGAGGGCGGTTGTCCGAGCGACCAGGTCTTCGACAGACACGACGTCGAGCGGATCGCTGTCGCTGC
>Ga0335085_10011192_pt1 | contig 13330 bp, 24 predicted proteins | sample Lox_Sample_45_FD_206712 | JGI IMG/M metagenome (GOLD analysis project Ga0335085, IMG submission 206712) | Soil microbial communities from Loxahatchee National Wildlife Refuge, Florida, United States - Lox_Sample_4.5 | ecosystem: Environmental > Terrestrial > Soil > Wetlands | place: USA...
CGAGGCGGCCGTGCTGGCGAAGGTGCAGGAGCTGGCCCAGGGCGGCGAGGGGATCGACCCCGCGCTGGCGAAGCTGGCCGGGGAGTGCATCCGGATCGAGCCCACGCTGAAGCGGACCGAGTTCAAGACGCTGGTCGATTCCGTTCCCGCCGCTGTGAAGGGGCTGGTGAAGGAGGTGGGCGGGGAGCCGAGCCTGGTGCTGACGAAGGAGTGACCCGTTGCCCGCCCTGCGGCCCATCGGGTGGAGACTTGACCCCAGGGTGCTGGTCCTCTCGACAGCCGAAAACCCTGGCCAGGGCGGGCATTCAAGGAGGGTGATCTCATGGCGGTGACATTTCAGAAGGCCACGAAGAAGCGCTCCAAGCTCCGGGCGGCCACCTTCGGCCCGTCCGGGAGCGGCAAGACGTTCACCGCCCTGCGGATCGCCGCGGGGCTCGGCGGACGGATCGCATTCATCGACACTGAGTTCGGCAGCGCGAGCAAGTACAGCGACCGGTTCACCTTCGACGTGCTGGAGCTGAAGGAGGACCAGAGCCTCAACGCCTATATCGCGGGGATCTCCGAAGCGGCCCGGCTGGGTTATGACGTGCTGATCATCGACTCGATGACCCACGGCTGGCAGGAGCTGCTCGCCGAGATCGACCGCCTGTCGGCCACCAAGTACGGCGGCAACAAGTGGGCCGCCTGGAGCGAGGGGACGCCGAAGCAGAACGCGCTGGTCAAGGCCTTCCTCTCCTTCCCCGGCCACATCATCGCCACCATGCGGAGCAAGACCGAGTGGCGGACCACCGAAACCGACAGGGGCAAGATCAAGCCGGTCCGGGTGGGGCTGGCGCCGGAGGAGCGGGCGGGCTTCGAGTACGAGTTTGACCTCCTGCTGGAGCTGACCGTGGAGCATTTCGGGACGGTCATCAAGGACCGGACCGGGAAGTACCAGGACGCGATCCTCGACAAGCCGGGCGAGGACTTTGGCAAGGCCCTGGCCGCCTGGCTGGCCGAAGGGGAGCCCGAGGCCACCCCAGCTTCCGCCCCGGCCGGATCGCCCACGGACGCCCCAGCCACGGCCCCACAGCCGCCCGCCAGTGCGGCCCCCGCCACCCCGACCGGCGCCGCTCCCGCGCCCCCCGAAACGGCCCAGACCCAGGCGGGCGGCAATGGCAGCGGCGCCGGGACCCGCCCTGTGGTGTTCCCCTTCGGCAAGTTCAAGGGGCAGGGGCCGCAGGACCTCACGTACGAGCAGCTCCGGCACGAGCTGGACTTCTGGCAGGGCAAAGTCAACGACGAGCCGGAGGGGAAGTTCGCGGCGAACAACAAGCGCATTCTGGCCGCGGTGACCGAGGCGCTGGCGGCGAAGATCGAGAACAAGCCCCCCGTCGACCTGGGCGCCCCGTCGCAGGTGCCACGGTGGGAGCAGGCCTTCTTCACCGCCCCCAACCCGGAGGCGTACCTCGGGGTGTGGCCGCCGTTCACCAAGGCGGCGCTGCAGATGATTCCGGGCGAGCAGGCGCACATGTTCCGCTTCATCATGCAGTACGCGCCGAGTCTCGACGTGGTGACGGTCCTGGCCGAGAAGATCGAAGCCACCAAGGCGTTCGGCAAGCTCGATGGGGACCAGAAGATGGCCTTCATGACGGCCCGGGACAAGCGTCGGCAGTTCTTCACGGCGCCGGCAGGGGCCGAGGCCACGCAGGAGAGCCTGCTGTAAGGGGAGTGAGGCGCAGAGAGCGGAAGCGATGACCAATGAGGCCGGGCGGCTGCACAGGCGTCAGCCGCTCGGCCGAGGAGGGTCCTGATGGACATCACCACCCAAGCCATTCGGCTGGCCAAGGCCACGGGCAACGGCAAGCTGCCCACCCGGGGCGAGGTGACCCGCAACCTGGTCAAGGCCTGGAAGAAAGGTCGCAAGCCGGCCGCGGCCGAGGAGCTGGACGACGAGGCGGAGGCGTAGCGTGGCCACCTGCAAAGCGTGCGGCGAAGAGATCCTGTTCATCGAGACCCCGCGGGGCAAGTACCTCCCGGTCGACGCCGATTCGCTGGGCGTTCACGACCTCGCGAGCGAGACCGTGGTGACGCCGCAGGGTATCGTGATCAAGGGCGGCTACGGGAGCGGCCAGGTACAGGGCTACACGCCCCACTTCGCTACCTGTCCATTCGCTGACCAGTTCCGGAAGGCGCCAGGAGGAGCGTAGCGATGCGACGACTCCAGTGGGTGCTGATTGCCGCGCTGGCGGCGGGATCGCTGGCGATCGCGTGGATGGACGAGACCGGGGGCCCGGGCGACGGGCCGCGGGTGACGGGGAAGTTCGAGCCGCTGCCGGCGCCGACGTACCACTTCACGCGGATCGACTCGCTGATGATCGTGGGGGGCCGCTGATGCTGCCGACGCCCCGCCCGCCACCAGCCCCGGCACCTCGACGCTGTACCCCGCGCCAGCGAGTGCCGCGGGAACCCGTTGGACGATGAGTGTCCCGCATGCCACCAGCGATGCCCGCGCGACAACCGAACACCCCGCCGCCTGTGTCGCCTGACACCGACCTAATAGCATCTAACACGAGTCTCTGCCCCGGCTGCCTCCAGGAGCGCCACGTGTCGCAGTTCGACGCGCTGGGGCGCTGCTCCTATTGCCGCGGGACCTCGGGGGCCACGGTGGCGGCGATTAGCGCGCGGGAATTCGACCGGGTGACGAGCCGGGGGCGGGGGGAGGCGCGGGATTTGTGCGAGGAGGTGAGCCGTGACGTTCGAGGAGTGGCAACTCGATTGGGGCTCTATGGACAAGACGACGATGGACTATTGCAAGCGGGCCTGGATCGCCGCCCAGGGGGACATGCGGGAGCGGGCAGCACGGTGCCTCCAGGAGGCGAGCCGGCGCTGCGTGTCGATGGTGACGGCGGAAATCGCGGTCCGGAACCTGCCGATCGAGTGATTACACTGCCAACAACGGAGGCGACGATGAAGCAGCCCTGTCCGTGGTGTCACGAGCCGAAGGCAAACCTGTACGAGCACTGGAAGACCTGCAAGCTGCGACCGGCGGGGGCCGAGTTGCCGCGGAAACGGGCGCCGCGGGGATCCCCGGCCGTCCGGAAGCCACCGGCAGCCGCGAAGCCGGCGGCTCCATCGAATGGGGGGGGGACCGGCGCCGCGTGCGACGGGTGCCCGGGGCGGTGCCTCAAGGCGCTGAACGTGCCGCAGGTCCAGGCGGTGGAGTCGCTGGTCCGGGAAGGGGTGCGGCTCGAGCGCTCGGCGGCGATCGTGCAGCGGCTCATGGGGGCGGAGGGCGGGAGCGGCACGTAGGCTGAGGGTGCAGGACGGTTCAGGCGGTTCCATCTCGTTGCACCCGAGGCGGCCCGGTGGGCAAAGCTCCCGCGTTCCAATGGTACCCGAACGACTGGCTCCGTGACACCCAGGCGGCCACCGCGACCGTCCGCGGGATCTGGATCGACCTGCTCTGCGCCATGTGGTGGTCGGCCACCCGGGGGACGCTCACCGGGACCGAGGCGGAGCTGTGCCGATTCGGGCGGTGCACGCCGGAGGAATGGGGCCAGTTCCTGGAGCAGAACACGCGCCTGAAGTTCGCCGATGTCACGATTTCGGACGGACTTGTAACGGTGAGTAACCGGCGCATGGTCCGGGAGGAAAGTGACCGGGAATCCACACGTTGCAGGGTGCAGCGATTTCGGAAACGCCCGTGTAACGCCGATGTAACGGTCCCTTCTCCTACTCCGGTCTCCGATCTCCGTTCTCCAAGTACTTCAGATCCGGAGAAAACATTAGGCGCGGTGGTCCCGGACGACCGGGACGCACCGGCCCCCGTGGAGGCGGCGGGGAGTCCGCCCGCGGCGCCCTGGCCGGATCGGATCGTGCCCATACAGGCCCGGTTGCTGGAGCTGCAGGCCCCGGACGACCTGATGGACGCCGGCTACTGGCTGCGCATTGACGACTGGATCGGCCCGATGAAGCTGCCGGTGTACTACCTGGACGAGCTCCGGGCCTACCTCGCCTACCAGGCCGGCCTGAACGGCCGGCGGCGACACAAAGACCACCGGGCTGGCTTCCGCAACTGGCTGGCCACGGCGGTTCGCTGGAAGGAGCGCGATGCCCAGAGAACAGCCCTCCGAAGCCGCAGCTGACCAAGGCCACGAGCGGCCGGCGCAGGACCGGGGCGCCGTCGGCCTCGGGCGCTGCACCTGGACGACCCACGGGCGCCAGTGCTACCTGGTGGGCGACAGCACCCCGGACATCGGGTCCACGGCGCGGCGGTACTGTCACTGGCACCTGGTGAGCCTCCGCGATCCCCGGTACGCCGACGATTACGAGGAATTCTGCCGGTGGCTGGCCGGCTGGCGGCGCGCCTGCGTGGTGGAGAATCACTACCCGGCCCGGGTGGTGTGGGCTGCCCTCCAGGGTGAGGCGCCCATCCACGCGATCGACCCGCAGTGGTGCGGCCTGGTGTTCTGCAAGCACTTCCCGATCGACCTGACGGCCAAGTGGATCCAGGCGGGCCGCGGCCTCCCGCCCGGGCCCTTCGAGGCTGAGCAGTTCCGGCTGCGGACCAAGCCCGTCAGTTGTTTGGTGGTGCCCGAGCCGCCCGAGGTGCTCGAGAAGCGCCGGGCCCTGGTGGCGGCCGACCTCCCGGCGCCAGCGCCCGAGGAGGCGCCCCTGTAATGCAGCGTCCTATTTGCCGAGGCTGGCGACTCCCGCCCGGAGGAGTGTGATCGTGATGGTATTGAGCGATTGCCCATCCTGCCGCGCGATCCGCTGGATCGTGGCGCGGAGGTCGGCCGGGATGCGGGCCTGGAGGAGCACCGTGGGAGTCGGGGACTGCGGGCGGGGAGCCATGTTAGCGGACCTCCAACTCTGCCACGGACCACGCGCCGCGGCCGATCTTGACGTACATCTGTCCGTCGCTGCCTCTGGCGAGGACGTTGTTGCCCTGGTACTTGACGACGCTCAGGGTGATGAGTTTTCCGTTGCGCTTGATCCGTGTCGTCTCGGCCATTGGTGCCTCCGTCGTGGTGCGGGGTTAGTTGCCCAGCCACTTGCCAGCGTGCCCAAAGAGGTGCGCGATCGGATTCCGGGCCGCGTCAATCTCGGCCGGGGTGGTGCAGACGATGCTGTAGGTGTACCCCGTGTAGGCCCCGCCGACATAACCAAGGGACGTGAGCGTGGCGCCCAGCCCGCTGGCGTTAGAAATTGTGAGCTGCACCGCCGGCTTGCCGCCCTTGCTGATCCGGGTCGCTTTGAGTTCCGGGCTGGCCATCGTCGCTCCCTCCGTGTCCGTCCGTTAACTGCGCTGTACACTCTATATATTAATACATGTATGCAGGAAGTCAAGGAAAATCTTTCAAAAAAATGCACGCGATTTTAAAGGGGTTGCGGGTGCGATGAGACTCAACGGCCGCAAGGCGGTGCTGACGTTCTTCGGCTTTTCCCAGGGCAACCACCGCGCCTGGGCACGCATCCGGAGCCGCTATGCGATGCTGCTGTACGTCGACGAGGACACCAACAAGGTGTGGGCCGACTCGGAGGAGCTGCTCGCCGCCGCGAAGCGCCGCTCCGAATGCTTGTCAAGTAGGGCAAACGTGGTACAGGGGGGTGCAAATGAAACACACCCCTCAGAACAGGGGTAGACTCCATCCACCCGAGCCCGGCAGGGCGAAGGCCGGAGACCCGCGCAGCGGGCGGACCCGACCAGCGCCAGGAGATCCGATGAGCCACCGCCCCAACAGCGTCCGCGCGCGCAAGCGAGCCGGCTGGCGCCACGTCACGATCCTGGTGCCGCCGGAGCGCCACGAGCGAGCGCGGCAAATCGCCGGCAAGTACCGCCTGAGCATCGGCGAGGTGGCCCGCCAGGCCTATAGCTATGGCCTGGATCACAAGGCGGCGGCGGATTGGGGACGGGTGTCCCGTGCGGAGAGTGCGTGGGCGAAGCCGCGGGGGGGGCGAGTGAGGGCCATCCGCCGCGCGCGTGTCGCCGAGCCCCTGGAATCGCCGACTTCGCCGCCTGTCGATCCGTCATGACACCGCGCCGGAACACCCCAGGCGGACGACGCGGGTACGGCTCCACCGCTAGATCTGGTGGTTGTCGATTCCGTAATCTGCTCCTCGGATCACGATCCAATGAAATCAGTCGGTTGCAAGAGCGCGTAGGTTACAGACTACCCATTATCAGACCCGGCAGATTGGCAGGGAGTCGGCAAAATGACAGGTGACTGCCACCAGGCGGAAAACGGCCCCCGCCCGATGGCCGCACCAGAGCGGTGCGGTGCCGCCCCCGCTGCGCCCCCCCCACAAAATAATTCTGACCCAATCTCCCCGCTCGCCGAAACCCCGGTCCCTCCCCGGGACCCCGCGGTCCCCTGCTGCCTCTTCTGCGGGGAGCCGATCGGCACGCACCCGGTGAAACTCATCGCGGGCATGCGCGCCGTGGTGTGCCCCAACGTCCGCCTGGACGTGGCCGCGATCCGCCAGGGGGCCCGCGAGGCGCTGCATGGCGCGCGGTTTGTTCATCACACCCCATCCACCGACGGCCCAGCCGTCCGGACCGAAGGGGGGCAGGCCCTGCGGGGCCACGCCGGGGACACCCGGCCCTCGCCCCCCGTTGCGCTTCCCGCCCGCGAGGGCGTGCACACGTCTGCAGAGGAGGACCACGCATGATCTCCGTCCTGCTCGTGCACCACCAGGGCGCGCAGTTCTCGCTCCAGTTCCCCGAGGCCGATGGCTTCGACCTGCTGGGGGACGCGCCCGACCACCGGTACCGGGTGAAGAGGGGGGCCGAGGTGGTGGCGGAGGTGCCGGCCGCGGCCACGCTCTACATCGGGACGACCGCGATGCAGTTCGGGGCGGCCAGCGTCCCGGCGGCCGAGTGATGGGGAAGCGCTCGCAGGCCCGGGGGCTCTGGCCGAAGCGGCACGACGCCCCCCGCCGGCGCGAGGGGCCCGAGGGGACCACGATCACCTGTGATTCGGTGCGGCCGCACACCGTCCGCCGCTGGGTCTGCGCCGGGTGCATGCGGGATGGCGTGCAGCTCATCGGCTGCGCCGACGGGAAGCAGCGCTGCCCGGCCTGCAAGGCGGCCTTCGATGCGCAGCCGGCGCCCGCCCTGGTGGGGGCCGCTTGATGCGCGCCCGGCGGGCCCGTGGCTGAGGCGCTGATCCTGACCCCGCCCACCGCGCCCAAGCGCGACCCGAAGCGGGTGTACCACGTCGACACCCGCGCCTCCGCCTCCGACGCCCTCCGCGGCTTCCCGGCCTTCGCCAGCAAGCTCTGGATCGAGTCCAAGGAGTTCGGCCACACGCCGCTCCAGTTCTGGGGCACCCAGAATTATGCGCTGGCGGAGATCGGCAAGGGCGTGGAGGAAGGCGTCCGGACGTTCTACATCGACAAGGGCCGCCAGGACGGGCTCACCACGTCCACCCTGGCCCTGGACCTGTACTGGATGATCAAGTACCCCGGGATGCAGGGCGACCTGATCACCGACACCGACGACAACCGCCAGGTCTTCAAGGACACCCTCACCACCATGCACCGCTCACTCCCCCGGGCCTGGAGCTGCCCCGAGAAGAGCCACAACCGGGCCCTCTTCGCCTTCCGGAACCGCTCCCGGCTCATGTACCAGGTGGCGGGCACCCGGAAGAGCGACCAAGCCAAGGCGTCCCCGATCGGGCAGTCGCGCGGCCTGAATTACATCCACGGCACGGAGTGCGGCTCCTGGGCCGACGAGGAGCAGCTCGAGCGGCTGATGGCGTCCCTGGCCCACCGGCACCCCCACCGGCTCTACATCTTCGAGTCGACCGCGCGCGGCTACAACCTCTGGTACGACATGTGTATGGACGCCAAGCACGCGGTCTCCATCCGCCTGATCTTCATCGGCTGGTGGCGGAACGAGCTGAAGCGCGTCGCGCGCGACTCGGCGGCCTTCCGGGCCTACTGGGACGGCCGGCTCACCGGGGACGAGCGGATCAAGTGCAAGGCCATCAAGAAGCTCTACGGGGTGGAGCTGGAGCCCGAGCAGATCGCCTGGTGGCGCTACGTCCACGCCGAGCACACCAAGGACGAGGCCACCATGCACCAGGAGTACCCCTGGCTCCTCGAGGACTCCTTCCAGGCCACGGGCAGCCAGTTCATCTCCCCCGGCAAGGTGACGCTCCTCCGGGCCCAGGCCAAGGAGGCCGGCGCGCCCGAGTGGTACACCTACACCTTCGGGACCACCTTCGACACCACGGAGATCCACGAGGCCGCCCCCCACCATGGCCAGCTCCGGATCTGGGAGGAGCCCCGCCCGGGCGCGCACTACGTGCTCGGCGCGGATCCGGCCTACGGCTCCTCGCCCGCCTCGGACCGCTACATCGCCTCGCTCTGGCGCGTCCAGGGCGGGACGCTGGTCCAGGTGGCCGAGTACGTGACCACGCTCGGCACGGCCTACCAGTTCGCGTGGGTGCTGATGCACCTCTGCGGGGCCTACGGCGGCGACGTCCTCCTGGTGCTCGAGCTGTCGGGCCCGGGCCAGAGCGTCTGGGACGAGATCCAGCGCATGGCCTGGTACGGCTGGGGAATGTCGAGCCCCAACTACCAGCTCCTCGACCTGTTCAACAGCATCCGGCACTACCTGTACCGCCGCACCGATTCCCTGAGCCCCAACGTCGTCTACCAGTGGAAGACCACGCCCGCCAACAAGGTGTGGCTGATGCACAAGCTCCGGGACACCATCGAGCGCGCCGGGCTCATCGTGCGGTCGCCCGAGCTGGCCGAGGAGTGCCAGGGGATCCGCCAGGACGGGGACTCGATCGAGGCGCGCGGCCGGGCCAAGGACGATCGCTTCGTGAGCGCGGCCCTGGCCGTGGAGGGCTGGCTCACCATGCTGGTGCCCGACCTCGGCCTCCAGGAGCCCGGCGAGCCCGACCCGCCCACCACCGTGGTCGGCGTGAGCGTGCGAAACTTCCTGGCCAACCTGCGCAAGCCCAAGGTGGAGGACAACTGAGATGCCCGCCCCGGAGGCTTGGCGGCTTCGTTTTTGGCGATATGTTCAGAAGAGCGAATCCTGTTGGCTGTGGATTGGCTCAAAAAACGAGCACGGGTATGGTCAGCTGAGCATCAGCAATCGACCAGCGAAGGCGCACCGACTCTCGTGGGAACTCCACCAGGGTCCGATTCCCGACGGGAAGTGTGTGCTGCACCGCTGTGATAATCCCGCCTGCGTGAACCCCGAGCATCTCTTCCTGGGGACGCAGGCAGACAACGTGCTGGATTGTCGTCAGAAGGGGCGTCAAAAAGGGCCGCCGATCAGGACCCACTGTTCCCGTGGCCACGCACTGTCTGGTGAAAATTTGTATGTGAGCCCGCGGGGTCATCGTTCGTGCCGGATGTGCCGAATGCAGTGGATGGCGGCCCACCAGGAGGAGCGCCGGGAGTATCTCCGCGCCTACGGGGCGCTCCGCAGGCAAAAGGAGAAGCGGCATGCAGCGTAAGCCCATAGCCGGAAGCTCTAACATCCGTTCGATTGGTTTTGAGGACGGCACCCTCGAGATCGAGTTCCGCTCCGGCGCCGTGTACCGCTACGAGGGCGTCCCGGAGCAGGTCTACCTCGACCTGGTGGCGTCCGAGAGCGTGGGGCAGTTCTTCGCCGAGTTCATCAAGGGCCGCTACCCCTTCACGAAGGCCTGATGGGCAGCAAGGCGAAGCTCTACACCGAGATCGACGCGCTGCGGGACGCCCTCCGGCTGGAGATGGAGCGGCGCGTGGCCGCGGAGAGGAGACTCGAGGATGCGTGCGGGATTCTTGCACCGCTGGCTCAGGCCCAACCCGACTGTACCCGCTGGCTCCGCGCCCGGAACGGCCCCAGCCTCCGCGCCGCCGTCGCCCGCTGCCGCGCCCCCGCCGGCGAGCCCACCGGCGACGCCCGCGCGCCCGCGGAAGCCGCGCACCCGGAAGTCCCGGACGCCGCCTGAGCAGCTCCCGCTCCACGCCCAGGGGCCGCGGGCGGATTTCACGTGCAACACCTGCGGCACCGTGGAGCTGGCGGTGTCCGCCAAGTTCTGCCCGACCTGCGGCGGGCCGCTGGAGCGGATCTTCTCGGCCAACATCTGCACGGCGCCCAAGGTCCACGCCGTGGAGGCCCTGGTGGCCGCGGGGCCGCAGAAGCCGGCCGTGAGCGCCGCGTACCGCCGCGACGTGGCCGCCGTCACGGCCGCCCAGCAGGCGGGGCGCCGAATGCAGATCACGCCGGCCGCCGCCATGGCGCTCGGCAAGCGGCAGGGCAATCCGCTGTTCACGGGGAACAGCACGATGCCGATGCCGAAGGACCAGACCCCGAACCTCAACCCCGCCGGGATCCCGCTGCCCCGCGTGCGGCCGGCCGGCAATTCGCTGGTGGACATGGACACCATGCGCAGGAGGGCAGGACGATGAGCGAGCCGCACCCCTGGAGCGCGCAGTTCGCCGACAAGTGGTGCTTCGTGCAGACGAAGCAGGGCGCCGTCACCGAGGGCCACGTGTTTGCGGTGGCCGACGGCTGCATCTGGTTCAAGGAAATCATGATGGTGATGAACGAGATCCCCGGCGTGCGGAAGCAGGAGGCGATCTTCTTCGAGACCGTCCAGGCGATCCCCGTGGCCGAGGTGATCATCATCCGCGTGGCCGACCGCGCCCAGGCGCAGAAGTTCTGCTCCGGGGTGAACGGCAGCCACCTCCTCCCCCAGGGCAACCCAGGCCCGCCGCGCCACCTGCGCGGGCTCAACTGAGGCGAGTGTCCCGACCGCACGGGGCGGTGGGGAATGTGCAAGGAGGGAGAGCGATGCCAGAGTTTGAGCAAGATCCCGCAATGGAGATGCTGTCGAAGGACCTCGCACGTAAGTATCAGCAGCAGGGCGGTCCGTGCATGGAGATGCCGCGCTACAAGTGCCACAAGGTCGTTCACGCCCTGAAGATCGCCTCCATCGCGTTCGACCGCGACAAGGCCCAGCAGGAAGGCCGCGAGACGGACGGCGGGGCCATCATCACGCCCGCGGATGACGGCTACGCGCCGTTCCCCGTGGACTTCGCCTACGTGCGGAAGCACAACCCACAGGCCGGCGGCTACTACGTAATCTACGAGGACGGTTACCAGTCGTTCTCGCCGGCCAAAGCCTTCGAGGACGGCTACACGAGGATCTAAGGAGCCCCCACATGCGCATCCCCAGCGATCCGCTCCAGCGCGACAGTTTCTACCAAGACGTGATCCGCCACTGCGCCGTGAGCCGCCCGGAGCGCGCGGCCAATTACCGGCGCTGGGAGCGCTGGTACGAGCTGGGGACCGAGGGGGGCACCCGTGCCCGCTACAACATGCTGGCCGCCTACGTGGACCGGGCCACGGCCTACGTGTATTCCCAGGACACCACCCGCTTCGCCTGCAAGCTCCCCCGGCACCTGCAGGAGCAGTGGGCGCCCCACGCCGAGCTGGCCCGGGACGTGTTCAGCGACTTGTGGCACGGCTCGGATTCCGACCTCCAGGTCGGCCAGGCCATCGAGTACGCCTACCCCTTCGGGGCGACGATCTTGAAGACGGTGACCTGGCCGAGCCTGGCGCTCTACTACCTCGACCCCGCCGACTTCGGCGTGATCACCGAGCACTGCCCGCGGCTGTCCGACCAGGAGGCCGTGGTGCACTGGTTCACGGCCACGAATTACGAAATGGACCGCTACCTCTCGGGCGGCCCCGGGCGCCCCCCGCACCCCCGCAAGGACATCATCATGGCCAGCCTCGAGGGCACGGTCACCCCGGGCACCGCCGAGGACGGCAACGGGATCCCCGCCGCCATGGGGACCGTGATCGTCTCGGCGCTGAATCCCCTGGTGAGCGTGACCGGCAACGCCATGGTGGGGCCGAACAGCGGCATCCCGGAGCCCCAGGTCGACATCCCGCTGACCGAGCTGGCGGAGCTCTGGATCTGGGACGACGCCCGCGACGACTACCGGTGCGTCACGTATCTGGAATCGGCCGGGCTCACCATCTGGGAGCGGCTGAACCCGACCCTCCCCGACGAGCTGCCCTTCACCAAAGTGTGCCCCTTCCCGCACAAGAAGTACTTCTGGGGCCGGGTCGACATCGAGAAGCAGATGCCCCTCCAGGAGTGGCGCGAGCTGCTCATGACCCGGATCGACGACCTCCTGAAGCGGCAGCTCAAGCCGCCCAAGGCCCTGATCGGCTTCCCCGGCATCACCGACGAAAAGGCCCAGGCGCTGAACCGCTCGGGCGGGATCCTTACGAGCAACTCCCCGGGCGGCCGCGTCGAGAACCTACGGCCCGAGATGCCCCCGGACGCCTTCGCCGAGGTCCACCAGATCGACTTCATGAGCGGCGAGACGGGCGGGCTCCCGGCCGTGCTGCAGGGCCAGGGCGACGCCGGCGTGCGGGCCGGCCAGCAGGCCAACGTGATGGCGACCCTGGCCAGCGCGCGCCCCCGCAAGCGCGCCTTCATCGTGGAGGACCAGATCGAGGAGGCGGCCACCAAGCTCTTCCGCGTGCAGCGGCGCATGGACGAGACGGTGTACGCCCTGCCCGACGGCCGCGAGTTCCTGCTCGCGCACCTCCCGCCTGAGACCAGCATGCAGATCAGCGCGCACACGGCCTCGCCCCTGTACCAGGAGGCCACCGAGCGGAAGGCCGACAAGCTCCTGAAGGCCGGCGCGATCGACAAGCCCACCTACGTGGAGCTGATCGACCCGCCCATGAGCGACGCCATCCGGGCCCGGGCCCGCGTGCTGGAGAAGGCCCAGGCGCAGGCCCGCGAGCAGATGCTCCGGGCGCGGCACGAAGAGCAGATGGCCAAGGCCACGAAGAAGAAGTAGGGAGGCCCCGTGCTCGGGCTCCTCGCCAAGATGGCCCGCACCAGCCTGGAGGTGGACGCCGGGGCCGTGGAGCGGGCCCTGGTGGTCCTCTCGCCGCGCTCCCGCCAGATCCTGGCCCTCCGCTACGGCCTCGGCGGGGAGACCCCGCACACCCTGGCCGAGATCGCCGAGCGCCTGAACGTCACCCGCGAGCGCATCCGCCAGATCGAGCAGTCCGCCATCCGCACCCTCGGCAAGGGCCGGACCTTTCGGCTGGAAGTCCGCTAGCCGCCGCTTGACAAGTCAACTCTTACCCCCCGCCACCCCCTTGACAGCTTGACAGGGCTGCAAGACCTGTGAGGCGCCCGATCCACTGCCCCGCCCTAGCTTACCGCTCGGGCGCCTAAAGGAAGGGGGTGATTCGGTATGGCGCGTGGGAAGAAGCGGTCGCACCGCAAGGGCAAGCGGTAATCCGATGGCCTCCCGTCGGCAGCAGTCGGCCCCCCCCCCGCCGATACGCATCGCCCCC
>Ga0335085_10011194_pt1 | contig 13330 bp, 5 predicted proteins | sample Lox_Sample_45_FD_206712 | JGI IMG/M metagenome (GOLD analysis project Ga0335085, IMG submission 206712) | Soil microbial communities from Loxahatchee National Wildlife Refuge, Florida, United States - Lox_Sample_4.5 | ecosystem: Environmental > Terrestrial > Soil > Wetlands | place: USA: Florida...
GGAAGGAATCGGTGCTCTTCCCGGTCCTGCCCGTGGGCGCGGCGCTCGGGCAGCAGCCGCAGTGCGAGCGGGAGGCGCAGATCGCGAAGTTCTTCGGCAGCCAGCCGCGTGCGGCGGCGGCCGCCGGAGCCGTCCCGGCCCCTTTGGCGCTGCCCGCGACCCCGCCGAAGAAGAGGAAGGAAGGCTGCTGAGCAAGAGCCGGCTGCGCTCTCACTCCCGCGCCACCACGCGAACCCGCGGCAGGAAGGCGACGAGACGCCGCCAGCAGGAGAGGCAGCGGTAGCGGCGCAGAAGGAACAGGCGCTCCCACAGTGCGAGCGGGCGGTTCGAGGGACGCACGGGGCCGCCCCGGCAGTAGGGGCACCACGACGGAGCTCCGAGCACGACGCGCACGGCTCCATGGTGACACACTCGGGGCGGACGGCTTCCCCGCCCGCGGTCCGGCGGGAGGCCGCTCCCTGCCGTACGATTGAGGGTCGCTGGTCTGAACCAAGGGGGTCTCGGCATGTGGAGCATCGCCGTCCCGGTGTGGGAGCTCGTCGTCCGGGCTGTCGTGGTCTACGCCTTCCTCATCCTGCTCCTGCGCATCACCGGGAAGCGCCAGGTCGGCCAGCTCGCGCCGTTCGACCTCGTCCTCCTCCTCGTGCTCTCGAACGCGGTACAGAACTCGATGAACGCGGGGGACAACTCGCTCGTCGGCGGGCTCGTCTCGGCGACGACGCTCGTCGGGCTGAACTTCCTCGTCGGCCTCGCCACCCAGAACAACAAGCGGCTCGAGGCGATCGTGGAGGGCCACCCTCAGGTGCTGATCCACAACGGACGCCTCTTCGACAAGGTCATGGCCTCCTCGCAGCTGACCCATCACGAGCTGAGCGCGGCCCTCCGCCAGGGCGGCTGCGCCTCGGTGGACGACGTCCACCTGGCGGTCCTCGAGAACAACGGAGCGATCAGCGTGATCCCGCGCCCCGGCCGGACGTGACCGGCTACTCGAGCAGGTCGGCCTTCCAGAAGCGCCGGCCGGCGAGCGACGTGGAGAAGCCCCACAGGCCGAGGGCCAGCACGCTCGCGTAGACGAAGGCGGAGCTTCCGGCGTACCAGCTCGACAGGCTCGCGGTGACCGGAACGCTCAGCAGGGCGTTCGCGGTCAGGATTCCGGCGGCGAGCGCGACGAGGCCGAAGCGGACCACCGCGAACGCCGCGATCGAGTAGATCGCGATCTCCATCGGCGCCTCCAGGAGGACGTGGCGGCTGGCGAGTACCGGGGGACCGGCGAAGACGGCCACGAAGGCCAGAGCCGCGAGCCAGCGCCGCTTGAGCAGCACGCGCAGCAGGAACAGGATCAAGAAGAAGCTCAGGGTGCCGCGGATCGAGCCGAGCAGGTAGCCCAGCCAGGCGCCCAGGATCCGGCGTCCTCCGAGCAGGTACTCCATCTCCCCGAGCTGGGGGAAGGCCCCCGTTCCCTGGATCGCGAGGACGAAGGTCTCGGCGATCAAGCCCCACAGCAGGCCGAGGATCACGCCGGAGAGGAGGTCCCGCCCCACCAGCGGGTCGCGGAGCCGTCCCGCGAGCAGTCGGCTCCACGAGATCAGCGTCTGCGGCCAGTGCTTGCGCACGTACGGCTCGAGGGAGTGGTAGAGAAGCCAGGTGAGGCCGGAGAAGAAGAGAGCGCCGGCGACCGCCAGGGCGAAGCCGCCGAACTCCTCGATGCCGACGACGTGGTGCGCCCGGCAGATCCAGAGCACGATGTGGGCGCAGAAGACGAAGCCGGCCAGCCGAAGCGCCCCCCGCCGGTCGCCCCTGCCGGTGAAGAGGTTGCGTCGGGCGAGGATCGCGGCCGAGCACAGGGCCAGGAAGGCGAGGACCACCCCGATGACGCCGGCGGCCCTCTCTCGTGCCGTCCGTGGATCGGGCTGGGTGCGGTAGGGGTGGGTCCAGGGTCCGACGAGCTGGAAGAACACGGGCTTCCCGCGGAAGCTGGCGGCCTCGACGCGAAGAGGGATGCTCGATCCCGGCGAGAGTCCCGTCCACGCCGCCCGCGCGTCCGACGCGGCGAGCGACGTCCACCTGGGCTCGGACGGGCTGAACTGCGCGCGGTCGAGGCTCGCGGCGGCGAAGAGGGCGTCCCAATCGGGGGCCTGAGCCGGTCTCGCCGTCTCGTCCACCTCCGGGGGAAGCACCTGAAGGAAGTTCAGCCGGCCCTGGGCGTCGAGCCCCACGTTCACCATGCCCGCGATCGTGGCCGGCGGGTTCCAGATCCAGACGATCCCCGGGGTCATGAAGTCCATGCTGAGGTCGGTGACGATGAAGCGACGGGGGCTCGTGCGGTACCAGAAGAAGACGACCGGCGGCCGGCCGGGGAGCGCCCGGTTCCAGTCGGTGCGCGGCCCCGGCCTCGCCTCGAGGTACTGGATGAGGTCGCTCTCCGCGCCGAAGCCCCGGGCGACCTCGAGAGGCTTCTCTTCGTAGCCGAGACGGGTGAGGATCTCACCAGCTTTCTGAGAGAGGGCGTCGGGGGCCTCCACGCCGATCCGGTCGAGGCCGCTCGAGCGGATGCTGAGGGCGAGGATGGCGCCGAGCCCGGCCACCACCAGGGCGAGACGGGCGATCGCGGCGCGCGGCGAAAGCCCGGTCGTCTCCCCGGCGTCGGCGACGACCTCCGGAGAGGGCGTGTGGCCTGCCTCCAGGGCGGCCGCGAGGGGGTCGCCTCCGGGCAACGCCGCCGCCACCGCGAGCGCCGAGCGCGGACGCCGGGCGGGGTCGGGCTCGAGGCACCACAGGATCGCGTGCTCGACGGCGGGGTCGAGGTCCCTCACGTGGGACGACGGGCTGTCCGGCCTCGTCTCCCCGCGCTCGCGCCGCGCGACGAGCGACCGAGCCGCGAACGCGCGCTTCCCGGTGAACACCTCGTAGAGCACGAGGCCGAGCGCGTAGATGTCGCTCCTCGAGGTGACCTCGCCCTTCTCGATCTGCTCCGGCGCCATGTAGCTGGGCGTGCCGCTGCGCGCGTCGCCCTCCGGGACCTGGTCGGCGAAGGCGGCGAGGCCGAAGTCGGTGATGACGACCTCGCCCTGCCCGTCGAGCATGACGTTCGCCGGCTTCAGATCGCGGTGGAGGACGCCCTTCTCGTGCGCGGCGGCGACGCCCGCGCACACCCGGCGTGCCACGTCGAGGGCCTTGTCCGGCGGGAGGCGGCCGATCCGCTTCAGGAGCGAGGCGAGGTCCTCGCCGTCGACGTACTCCATCGAGAGGAACGGCCGCCCCTCCGCCTCCCCGATGTCGTACACGCGGCAGACGTTGCGGTGGGAGACCCGCCGGGCGATCCGGACCTCGTTGCGGAAGCGGGTCAGCATCTCCGCGCTGGCGCCGGCCGCAGGCAGGAACTTGAGGGCCACCGGCTGCCCCAGGGTGAGATCGTCGGCCCGGTAGACCTCGCCCATGCCTCCCTGGCCCAGGAGGGCCACGATGCGGTAGCGGCTCGAGAGGACCGCCCCGGGGAGGAACCGCGCGCCGGCCGACGAGCCCGCGCCCGCCGCCGACGACGGGGAGACCGGCGTCCTCGCTCCCGGGACCGGTGAGCTGAGCGTCGGCAGGTCCTCGGACACCAGCGGCCTCCCGCAGGAGCTGCAGAACCGCCCCCGCGGCGGAACCTCGGCGCCGCACGACCCGCAGGTGGTCAGACGCGTCTCGGGCCTCGTGTCGCGCCGGGACCGCCGCCCGGCGCGCCCTTCATCTTACCAGCGCGGCCACCGCCGCCCGGCCCCGGGCCCGCGCGGTCGCGGTCCGGACGAGCACGTAGAGCACGGGGATGAAGAGCAGGTTGAGCACGGTGGAGAGGATCATGCCGCCGAAGACCGTGGTCCCCACGGAGTGCCGGGCCGCCTTGCCCGCGCCCGAGGCCAGCACCAGCGGCAGCACGCCGAGGATGAACGCGAAGGAGGTCATGAGGATCGGGCGCAGGCGGATGCGCGCGGCCTCGGCCGCGGCTTCGGTGATGGAGAGGCCCCGCCGGCGGAGCTGCTCGGCGAACTCCACGATCAGGATGCCGTTCTTGCTGGCCAGGCCGATCAGCATCACGAGTCCGATCTGACAGTAGACGTCGTTCTCGAGGCCGCGCAGCCCCTGCGCCCCCAGGGCCCCCAGGAGGGCCATCGGCACGCCGAGGAGGATGATGAGCGGGAGCACGAAGCTCTCGTACTGGGCGGCCAGGGTCAGGTACACCACCAGGAGCCCAAGGGCGAAGAGCGTCAATGACTGCCCCCCCGACTGGATCTCCTCCAAGGAGAGCCCGGACCACGAGTAGCTGAAGCCGACCGGCAGCACTTTCCTCGCGAGCTCCTCCATGGCCTGGATGGCCTGGCCCGAGCTGTAGCCGGGGGCGGCGATCCCGTTGAGCTCCGCGGAGCGGAACAGGTTGTAGTGGCTGATGATCTGGGCGCTGGCCGTCTCGGTGACCGTGACCAGGTTCTCGAGGGGCACCATGGCCCCGCTGCCGGAGCGCACGTGGAACTGGGCGATGTCCTGGGGCTTCGAGCGGAACTGACGGTCGGCCTGGACGTACACGCGGTAGCTGCGGTTGTTGAGGTCGAAGTCGTTCACGTAGGCCGAGCCCATGAAGATCTGCAGGGCGTCGGTGATCTGGCCGAGCGGCACCTGCAGCCGCTTCGTCTTCTCGCGGTCGATCGTCACCAGGAACTGGGGGTCGTTGGCGGTGAAGCTGCTGAAGAGGCCGCGCAGGTCGGGCCGCGCGTTCCCCTGGCCGGCGAGGTCGCGGGTGACCTCGAAGAGCTGCTGCAGGCTCGCCCCCCCCTCGGCCTGGACCTCGAACTGGAAGCCCCCGAACGCCCCCACGCCCTCCAGGGCCGGGGGCAGGAAGGGGATGACCGCGGCCGCGGAGATCGCACCGAGAGGCCCGCGCAGGCGGTCCACCACCGACCGCAGGGAGTGCTCCTCGCCCTTGCGCTCCGCGATGGGCCTCATGTTGACGAAGATGATCCCGCGGTTCGGGCTCGCCCCCCCGAAGCTGAAGCCGCCCACGCACATGGCGCTGAGGACGTCTCTCTCCCGGGCGAGGGCGGCCTCCACGTCCCCGAGCACGCGCGTGGTGTAGGCCAGGGAGGCCCCCTCCGGGGCCTGCACGCTCACGATGAACCAGCCGGAGTCCTCGTCGGGCACGAAGGAGCGGGGGACCACCTGGAAGAGCCACCAGGTCGCGGCGAGCCCCAGCAGGAAGACCGCGATGAGCGGGAGCCGCCGGTCGAGCGCGTGGCGGAGGGATACCCGGTATCCCGCGGTCAGGCCCTTCAGGGCTTCCTCCACCCGGCCGAAGAAGCGGCCCTTCGACTCCTTCTCCCCCTCCAGCACGAGCGCGGACAGGGCGGGGGTGAAGGTCAGCGAGTTGAAGGCGGAGAGCGCGATCGAGAAGGCGATGGTCAGCGAGAACTGCTGGTAGAGGCGGCCGGTGGTGCCGGGGAAAAAGCCGACGGGCACGAACACCGCGACCAGCACCAGGGAAGTGGCGATCACCGCGCCCGTCACCTCGCCCATGGCCTCGGAGGTCGCGGCGTGGGCGCTGATGTGCTCCTCGCCCATGTGGCGCTTGATGTTCTCGATCACCACGATCGCGTCGTCCACCACGAGCCCGGTGGCGAGGGTGATGCCGAAGAGGGTCAGGGTGTTGATCGAGAACCCCATGAGCTTGACGAAGAAGAAGGTGCCCACGAGGGAGACCGGGATGGTCACCGCCGGGATGAGCGTGCTCCGCCAGTCCTGCAGGAAGAGGAACATGGTCAGGACTACGAAGACGATGGCCATGAGCAGGGTCAGCACGACCTCCCAGATCGACTCGCTGACCACGGTCGTGGTGTCGAAGGCGACCCCGTACCGCAGCCCGGGCGGGAAGCGCTTCGAAAGGCGCTCGAGCTCCGCCCGCACCTGCCGCTCCACCTCGATGGAGTTGGCCTGGGAGAGCTGCATGACGCCGAGGCCCATGGCCTGGTGGCCGCCGAAACTCAGGGTGCTGCCGTAGTCCTCGGCCCCCAGCTCGGCCCGGCCCACGTCCTTCAGGCGGACGAGGGTCCCGTCCGCACCGGCCTTGACGATGATGCCGTCGAACTCCGCCGGCTCCCGCAGCCGCCCCACCGCGCGGACGCTGATCTGGTACGACTGGTCGGGTGACGCCGGCGCCTGCCCGACCTGCCCGGCCGCGATCTGCACGTTCTGCTCGCGCAGGGCGTCCACCACGTCGGAGGCCACGAGCCCCCGTCCCGCCAGGCGCACGGGGTCGAGCCACAGGCGCATCGAGTACTTGCGCTCGCCGAAGATCATCACGTCCCCGACCCCGGGGATGCGCTTCAGCGCGTCCTTGACGTAGATGTCGAGGTAGTTGCTGATGAACGAGTAGTCGTACTGGTCGCGGTCGGCGTAGAACCCGGCGGCCATGATGAACTGGCCGGTGTTCTTGGCGATGACCAGGCCGGTCGTCTTCACCTCGTTCGGAAGCCGGCCGGTCACCGTGGAGACGCGGTTCTGGACGTCCACCGCGGCCAGGTCGAGGTTGCGGGTGAGGTCGAAGGTGACCGTGATCTGGCTGCTCCCGTCGTTGCCGCTGGTGGAGGTCATGTAGCGCATGCCCTCCACTCCGTTGATCGCCTGCTCCAGGGGGGTGGTGACCGCGGTCTCGACCGTCTGGGCGTTGGCCCCGACGTAGAAGCTGCTCACCGTCACCTGGGGCGGCGCGAGCTGCGGGTACTGGGCGACGGGGAGGGTGGGGATGACGACCGCGCCGGCGATGACGATGAAGAGGGAGCAGACGGTGGCCAGCACCGGCCGGTGGATGAAGAAGTCGACGAAGCCCGACGCGCGAGGCGGGGGCACCCTCGGCCCGCCCTAACCCTCGACCACGGGCATGCCGTCGGCCAGGTTCTGGGCGCCGGAGACGATGAGCCGGTCCCCGGGCTTGATCCCGTCGAGCACCACGTAGTCGTTCCCCACGATGGGGCCCAGGCGCACCGGGCGCTGGCGTGCCACCAGGCCCTTCTCCTTCGGCTCGGCCACGTAGGCGAAGTACTGTCCGCTCACCCGCGACACCGCCGTCACCGGGACGAGCAGCCCCGGCTCGGCCTTCCAGATGACCCGAACCCGGACGAACTGGGACGAGCGCACGTCCTCCCTGGGGGCCTCGATCGCCGCCTTGATCAGGACGGACTGGGTGGTGTTGTCGACCTGGGGGGAGACGAAGGTCACCCGCGAGGCGGCCATCACCGTTCCGCCGCCGTCGAGGACCTCGACCGGCGTCCCCGGCCGCACCTCCCGGGCGCGCTCGACGGGCACGTTGATGTAGGCCTCGAGGCCGGTCTTCTCGTCGATCGTGGTCAGGAGCGTCGAGGTCGTGACCCGGTCGCCCACGTGCACGGGCACGTCGCCGATGATGCCCGCGGTGGGAGCGACGACGCCGTAGTACCGGAGCTGGACCTCCTGCTCCTTCACCTGGGCGTCGAGAGAGGCGAGGTCGGCCAGCGCCGCGTCGAAGGCCGTCTGCGCCTGGTCGAGGTCCGCCTTGCTCGATACGCCCTGGGCGAAGAGCCCCTTCACCCGCTCGAGCTGGGTGCGGGCCCACTCCAGGTTGGCGACCTTCGACTTGCGAGTGGCCTCCTGGCTGCTGACCGTCGCCGCCTGCTTCAGGGGGTCGATCTGCAGGATCGGCGCTCCCGCCGCCACGTGCTCGCCGGACTTGACGAAGATCCGCGTGATCTGGCCTTCGACCTGGGGCTGGAGGGCCACCGAGTGGCGGGACTTGACGGTCGCCACGTACTCCGAGGCGTCTTCGACCGTCCTCGGCTGCGCCACGACGACCTTGACCTTGGCCGCGAAGGCCGCCGGGTCCGGGGGGCCCTCCCCTCTCCCCCGGCAGCCCGCGACAGCCGCAACGATGACGAAGCCGCCGACGCCGGCGGGCCATCGCAGGAATGCTGCTGGCAAGGCGGGGTCCCTCCATCCGGCCCGATGAACGTCCTTCGGGGTGCACGCGCCACCCGGAGCGGCCGGCCAGGACGCCACCGGCCGGGCGTTCGGGGCCGATTGTAGCCTACACCGGCTCCGGAGGAGCGGCCACGATCTCGATCGCGACCTCCTGCGTGCCCAGCCACGGATGAGTGCCCCGCAACCGAACCCCGCCCGCCCGCTCTCCGGCGCGGATCCAGACCGCGCCGGTGCCGCCGACGAGCACGAACGGGTTGTCGCCGACGATCTCCGCCGGGCCGTCCACCTCCAGCCGGATCGCGTCGTTGGCGAACGGCCGGATCGCCCCGAACTCGTCGGTCACCCGCAGGACGACGCGGGTCGAGTCCGCTCCGTCCGCCCGGAGCAGGGTGTCGTCGGGGAGGAGAGCGAACCGGGCGTCGACGCCCTTGCCGGAGAAGCTCCTCGCGATCACCTGCTTTCCCCCGACGTAGCCCTCGATCCGCAGGTCCCCCCAGCGATGGAAGAGCTCGCCCAGCTTGAGGTCGAAGGGCGGATAGCGCAGGTGGGCGAACTGGGCCCGGTCCGGGTCGGCCTCCCCCACCAGCTTGTCGTCGATGTAGAACTTGAGGTGCTCGCAGTTCGACGAGACCACCGCCCTCGAGAAGCCCACCGACTCGTCGCCACGCGCCCAGTGGAACGCCGGCTCGAGCACCACCCTCTCGGCGGGATCGCACTGCGAGGCGTAGAAGCCGGCCGCGGGCTTGGGCTCGCGGAAGATATCCCTCACCCCGTGGTAGCAGATGTGGTCGCCGGAGCCGAAGTCTCCGTGGGTGTTGTAGTCGAAGGCACACCACCCGAGGCCTCCGGCGTATTGCGGGTTGGACGCCAGCTGGTCGTGGATGCGGGCGTGGCGCAGCGTGTGCTCGGTGAGCCGCTCCACGTTGTCGATCGTCTTGGTCGGGAAGGTGTGCCCGACGAACTCCGTGTTCAGGTAGCGCGGGTGGCTCGGCGGCTTGAGCGGAAAGCCGAAGTCGTTCATGGTGAAGACGTCCTCCAGGAACTCCGACTCCTGGAAGTAGCGGATGCCGCACGTCTGACGCGTCGGATCCAGCTCGCGGGCCAGGGCGTTGGTGCGGGTGTAGAGGTCGTGGTCGTCCCGGGACTCGTTGACCCGCACTCCCCAGAGGACGATCGAGGGATGGTTGAAGTCGCGCCGGATCATCCGGCGGACGTTGTCGACCGAGAGCTCCTTCCACCCCGCGTCTCCGAGGTGCTGCCAGCCGGGGATCTCCTCCAGCACCAGCAGGCCCAGCTCGTCGCAGGCGTCCAGGAAGTGCCGCGACTGCGGGTAGTGCGAGGTGCGCACCATGTTGCAGCTCAGGTCGCGGCGGAGGATCTCGGCGTCCCGGCGCTGCACCCGACCGGGCATCGCCTGCCCGACGAACGGAAACGTCTGGTGGCGGTCGAGGCCGCGGAGCTTGACCACCCTGCCGTTCAGCTCGAAGCCGTGGTCGGTGAACTGCGCCTCGCGGAAGCCCGTCCGCCGGGCGTCCTCGTCCACGAGCCGGGTCCCGTCGAGCAGGCGGACGAGGACCTCGTAGAGCTGCGGCTGCGAGAGATCCCACGGCTTGATGGGCCCGAGCGCATCCAGGTGGACGGTGTGCGGCACCGGATCGCCCGCGGCGGGAGACGGCACCCGACGCGCCGCCCGGGCCAGGGTCTTCTCGCCCTCCCGAAGCTCCACTTCGAGGGTGAGGGCCCGGCCGGACGGCTCCAGGCTCCGGAGGAAGCAGTCGACGTCGAGGCTCGGGTGCGCGGTCAGCACGCCCTTCGGCCTCGCGAAGACGTTCTCGACGAAGGTGCCGGGAACGACGCGCAGGGCCACCTCGCGGTAGATGCCGCCGAAGGTGAGGTAGTCGATCTCGTAGCCGAAGGGAGGGATGTCCGCCCGCTCCGTGGAGTCGACCTCCACTGCCAGCACGTTCTCGCCGTCGAAGTCGACGTGGGGCGTGAGATCGAACGAGAAGGGCGTGTAGCCGCCCCGGTACTCGCCCAGCCCCACGCCGTTGATCCACACCGTGGACGCCGTCATCACCCCCTCGAAGTCGACGAAGACGTGGCCGCCCCGCGCTTCCCTCGGAAGGCGGAAGCGGCGCCGGTACACGGAGACGAACTGGGAGGCCTTCTCGCTGAACCCGTGCCAGGGCAGGCGGACGTTCGCGTGAGGGACGGCGACCTTCTCGAACCCGGAGTCGTCGAAGTCCCGGGAGCGGGCCCGCGGATCGGCCACCCGGCTGAAGCGCCAGCTCCGGTTCATGGGAAGGACGAGACGCCCTCTGGAGGCCAGCGCGACCGGTCGGCTCTCGCGGGCGGCCACCGGCCTCGGGGCGAGGGTGGCTCCGGCCAGGAGGGCGGTGGTGCGTTCGAGGAAACGGCGTCGATCCATGTCTGACCTCTCTCTCGGTGCTGTCCGACGACCCTGGATTATGAGGCCAGGCCGGCGGGGGCGATCGCTCCCCGGGCCGGCTGGTCTCCGCCGCGCGGAGTTGTCGTAGCATCTCAATCGTCCGTGAGGTGACTGCATGTCCATCCGATTGAACTTGACCGGAGCTCTCCTCGCCGCCGCGTCCTTCCTTCCCGCCGCGGCCACGCCGCAGACGAAGCTCCTCCGCTTCCCCGACATCGCCGGAGACCGGGTCGCGTTCTGCTACGCGGGCGACATCTGGACCGCACCCGCCACCGGCGGCACCGCGACCCGCCTCACCGCCCACCCCGGCCTCGAGCTCTTCCCGAAGTTCTCGCCGGACGGGAAGTGGATCGCCTTCACCGGCCAGTACGAGGGCGACGAGCAGGTCTACGTCATCCCCTCCGAGGGCGGCCAGCCGAAGCAGCTCACCTACTACCCGGCCCGCGGGCCCTTCGCCCCCCGCCACGGCTACGACAACCAGGTCATGGGATGGACGCCCGACGGCACCGCCGTCCTCTTCCGATCTCTCCGCGACGCGGACGGCGTCACGTCCCTCGGCCGCCTCTACACCGTCCCCCTCCGGGGCGGGCTGCCCAGGGTGCTCCCCATGCCCACGTCGGGCGCGGGCGACTTCTCGCCGGACGGGAAGCGGATCGCCTACTCTCCCCTCTTCCGGGACTTCCGCACCTGGAAGCGCTACGAGGGGGGCTGGGCGCAGGACCTCTACGTCTACGACCTCGCCACGAGCGAGGCGAAGCCCTTCGCGGTGACCCCGCGAACCGAACGCGACCCGATGTGGATCGGCGACCGGATCTACTTCGCCTCCGACCGTGACGGCACGCTGAACCTCTACTCCTACGACCTCGCGACCGAGGCGGTCACGAAGCTCACCAGCAGCACGACCTGGGACGTCCGCTGGCCGTCCTCCGACGACGTCTCCCGCATCGTCTACGAGCTGGACGGCGAGCTCCACGTCTACGACCTCCGCGCGAAGGCCGACCGGCCGATCTCGATCTTCGTCCCCAACGACGGGGTGGCGATGCGCCCGGCCCGGACGAGCGCCGAGAAGCAGATCGAGGGATTCGAGCTCAGCCCGAAGGGCGAGCGGGCGCTGGTGGTGGCGCGGGGGGACGTGTTCACGGTGCCGATCGAGAAGGGCCCCACGAGGAACCTGACCGCCTCCTCGAGCGCCCACGACAAGCACGCCCGCTGGTCGCCAGACGGGAAGCGCATCGCCTTCATCTCCGACCGGAGCGGGGAGGACGAGGTCTGGATCGTCGACCAGGCGGGCGGGAAGCCGGAGCAGGTCACGACCGGCGGCCACGCGATGCGCTACGCGCCCGAGTGGTCGGCCGAGGGTACCCATGTCGCCTTCTCGGACAAGGACGGCAGGCTCTACGTCGTCGCCCTGGCCGACAAGAAGACCGTGCCGATCGCCGACGACCCCCGCGACCAGATCCACGACTACACGTGGTCGCCGAAGGGTGCCTTCCTCGTCTTCTCCATGAGCAACCCCTCGGGCACGCGCTCCCTCCACGCCTGGAGCGCGGCCGACGGCCAGGTGCACCGCGTCACCGACGAGACGTTCAACGCGGAAGGCCCGGCCTGGGACCCCGAGGGCGAGTACCTCTACTACCTCAGCGAGCGGCAGTTCGCCCCCCAGATCAGCCAGATCGAGTGGAACTTCGCCGGCGCCCGCATGACCGGTCTCTTCGCCCTCACCCTCAAGAGGGACGGCAAGAGCCCCTTCCCACCCCAGTCGGACGAGGTGACGGTCGACGAAAAGAAGAAGGAGGAGGCGAAGCCGGCCGCCGGGCTCGAGAAGAAGACGGAGGGGGGGAAGGACAAGGCCAAGGCGGAGCCGGAGAGGAAGGAGCCGCCGTTCCGGGTCGACTTCGACGGCCTCGGCTCCCGCGTCACGGCCGTCCCCGTCCCCGCCGACAACTATCGCGGGATCGTGGCCACGAAGGGCCACCTCCTCTACGTGAAGGCCGACGCCCCGTTCTACGGCCGGGAGCCCCGCTCGAAGAGGGCCCTCGTCATCTTCTCGATCAAGGACCGCAAGGAGACCACCCTCGCCGAGGACGTCGCCGGCTGGGCCGTCTCCCGCGACGGCAGCAAGGTCCTCGTCCGCATCGACGACGCGCTGCACCTTCTCGACGCGAAGCCCGAAGCGAAGGAGAAGAAGGCGGTCTCGACGAAGGGACTGATGGTCGACCGGGTGCCCGTCCAGGAGTGGGCGGAGATCTTCGACGAGGTCTGGCGGCGCTACCGGGACTTCTTCTACGTGGAGAACATGCACGGCTACGACTGGAAGGCCATCGGCGAGCGCTACCGCGCCCTCCTGCCCCACGTGGCCCACCGCTCCGACCTCAACTACGTCCTCGGGGAGATGGTGGCGGAGCTGAACGTGGGCCACGCCTACATCGAGGGCGGCGACTACGAGATCCCGCCACGGCCCAAGGTCGGCCTCCCCGGGGCCCGCTTCGAGCTCGACGAGGCGGCCGGGCGGTACCGCATCGCCCGGATCCTGGCCGGGCAGAACGAGGAGGAGCACTACCGCTCGCCCCTCACCGAGGTCGGCGTGGACGCGAGGGTCGGCGACTACGTCCTCGAGATCGACGGCGTCGAGCTCAAGGCCGACGACAACCCCTACCGGCTGCTCCGGCACAGGACCGACCCCGTCACCCTGACCCTCAACGCGCGGCCCACCCTCGACGGCGCCCGCAAGACGACCTACCGGCCGATCACCAGCGAGCAGAGCCTGCTCTACCTGCAGTTCGTGACCGACGCCCGGGCGAAGGTCGCCCGGCTGACCAAGGGCCGGGCCGGCTACATCCACCTCCCGGACATGGGTGAAGCCGGCAGCTACGAGTTCCTGAAGTGGTTCTACCCGGAGGCGGA
>Ga0335085_10011195_pt1 | contig 13330 bp, 11 predicted proteins | sample Lox_Sample_45_FD_206712 | JGI IMG/M metagenome (GOLD analysis project Ga0335085, IMG submission 206712) | Soil microbial communities from Loxahatchee National Wildlife Refuge, Florida, United States - Lox_Sample_4.5 | ecosystem: Environmental > Terrestrial > Soil > Wetlands | place: USA...
GACGACGAAGCTTGAATAACGTTCTACCCGGGTCTGCGGAGGCGAGAAGGAGACGAAAGCACAGTCCAACGGCGTGTCGGAAAACCTGGTGGCGAAAATGTGTCCCTAGTGACCGAGGGATTTATAAGGACCGACGCGTGCGCATCATCATCGAGTGCCCGGAGAAGCGATTCTCCACTCAGAGGCCGGATACATTTACGCGGACTATCCTTTCGCCCAACTTCAAACCCCTTGCAGTTCGGCGGCGGACCATACATTTTCGCCAACAGAGTGAGCGGCGAGAAGAGGGGCAAATCAAAGTGGCATGCTCTTCCGTGCTACTATGCATCCGCCTAAATCCTGCTGCGATCGGGCAGGGAAGGCGTTCGCTCAAAGGGGTACTCCAATGAGAACTTTCACAGCGACACTAGTTGTTTTTGTGTCTACCCTAGCTTTCGGGGGCGAATCTCCGGTGAGCGGATATATTTCGTGTCAATCGGCTCCCAACCAGGACACCATCTACTTTAGCTCGGCATACGAGGGCTCAGTCAGCAATGACGACGGCGCCTTCACGCAATTTCTTAAGACGAAATATGGCTTCACGGGACAGGCGAGTTGCAACGTAGCCTTCAAGGCGTACACCACAGTCCCAAGGCTGCAGCAGGGCTATGACGCCACGGTTGCGCAGTGGCGCAGGCAGGGGAAGAAAGTGGTCGAGACCGGATGGACCAATCATGGCGCACCGGCGCTCACCACCAAGGCGCCAGATGGGCCGGTCACGCAAGTTTCTGCACCGAAGACGCCCGTGCCTGCCCCCGATCACCAACCGATGTCTGCGCGCAAGGATGCGCCAATGAGTCACTTTTATTGCGCGACGCAGAAATCAGGCAACAACCCCCTCTACGTGACTGGCGCCTTTGAGGTGCCGAGTTCGGAATTGGCCGCCGTCGATCACGCCTTTCAAGCGTACGTTGCTAAGAAGTACGGATACACCGGGCCAATCGCCGTGTCGTGCTACAACTTTCCATCCGTTGCTGTGGCCGATCAGCGCAAGCAGGCGAGTATTGCCGCCTTGAAGAAGACTCCAGCCACTGTCATTGACACAGGTTGTGTGTACAAACCGCAGTAGGGGGTTCGGGGCGTAGTTGGTGAAATTGATTTTTAACGCGAGCTGAGCCCTGTCCAATCTGCCAGTAGCACAGTTTCTTACCAGCAGCCTAACCTCCTTCGGGGTGCTCTTCTTGCGTGCGGGACTGCAATCTCCATTGCGACCAGCAACTCAGGGCCTCAGTTCAACAATAACGAGAAGAAATGAGGAGCTAAAATGCCCAAATCACATGGCATCGTGGGAGCGTCATTTACGAACGAAGCAGAGGTTTTGCCCAAACTCGAACCGCCATTTAAGGGAAAAATTAGACGTCTCGCCAAGGATTCAACACCGGACTTTCCAAAGGGTGTTGAAGCGCCAAAAGGTGCACCCAACGTTCTTCTGATCCTGACTGATGACGTTGGCTTCGGAGCGAGCAGTACATTTGGTGGACCGATTCAGACACCCAACTTTCAGCGGTTGGCAGATGCGGGACTGCGCTACAACATGTATCACACCACTGCGCTGTGCTCGCCGACCCGCGCGGCCCTGATAACGGGACGAAACCACCACTCCGTTGCTAGTGGAAACATCACTGAGTTCGCGACAGGATATCCCGGCTACCATTCACTCGTTCCGAAGAGTGCTGGTTCTGTCGGACAGGTGTTAAGGGAAAACGGATTCAACACTTCGTGGTTTGGCAAGATGCACAACGTGCCCGACTGGATGTCGAGTCAGGCAGGTCCATTTGACCTGTGGCCGAACGGATTGGGTTTCGAATATTTCTATGGCTTTTTGGGCGGGGACAGCGACCAGTGGCATCCAGCGTTGTTCGAGAACACGACGCCGATCGAGCCCTACATTGGAAAACCTGACTACATCCTCGATGTCGACCTCGCTGATAAAGCAATCGAGTGGATGCGGATGCAACACGCGCTAGCGCCACAAAAGCCCTGGTTTTTGTATTACTGCACGGGAACGGCACATGCTCCGCATCACGCACCGAAAGACTGGATCGCGAAGTACAAAGGCAAGTTTGACCAAGGCTGGGACAAGGTACGAGAGGAAACGCACGCACGCCAGCTCCAACTCGGCGTGATCCCCGCTGGCACGGAACTCACCAAACGTCCTGAGCAACTTCCGGCGTGGGAATCACTTTCGGCAGACCAGAAGCGGCTCTATGCACGAATGATGGAGGTTTACGCGGGTGCGCTTTCTCACGCCGACTATAACATCGGGCGATTGCTCGATACGCTCGAACAGTCAGGTCAGATGGAAAACACTCTCGTCATCTTCCTGATGGGAGACAACGGAGCGAGCGCGGAAGGCTCATTGCAGGGCACGACGAATGAAGTAGCAACAGCAGGGAATGGAGTAAAAGAGAGCATCGAATACCTGGTTTCGGTCATGGATACGCTGGGGGGTCCGCTGAATTACAACCACTATCCGGTGGGTTGGGCTCACGCAATGGACGCGCCGATGCAATGGACCAAGCAGGTGGCCTCACATTTCGGAGGCACTCGAAATGGGATGGTGATTTCGTGGCCCGCGCGAATCAAAGACAAGGGCGGATTGCGGTCGCAGTTCTGTCACGTCATCGACGTGGTGCCGACGATCTACGAGGCCGTTGGCGTGAAGGCACCTACTGTGTTGAATGGAGTGGAGCAGAAGCCGCTCGATGGCATCAGCTTTCTCTACACTTTTGACAATGCGAAAGTGCCGACCCGCCACTCGACACAGTATTTTGAAATGGTTGGCAACCGCGCGATTTACAAAGATGGCTGGATGGCGAGCACGACCCCGCTGCGACTGCCATGGGTAACGATGGGAGCTGAGCCGAGTCCCGACGATTTCAAATGGGAACTTTACAACATCACCGAGGATTTCAGCCAAGCTAAGAATCTGGTGGACAAGTATCCCGACAAGCTCAAGGAGCTTCAGGATACGTTTGACGTCGAGGCAAAGAAATACAACGTCTATCCTCTCGATTCGACCTTTGCAAGTCGGGCCGACCCGGCGATTCGGCCAAGCCTGACACGGGGCCGGAACGAGTTCGTCTACTATCCGGGCATGACCCGTATTCCGGAAGGCTCCGCACCAGATTTCAAGAACAAATCTTGGACGATTGCAGCCGAGATTTCCATTCCCGATGGCGGCGCGAGCGGAGTGTTGGCCACGATGGGAGGACGATTCGGTGGGTGGGTTTTGATGCTAAGAGACAGCAAGCCGCAGTTCGCATACGCTCTTTCGAATCAGCCGGACCATAAGTTCAAGGTGTTCTCCCAACAGCCTCTTTCGCCTGGTAATCACGTCGTGCGGGTCAACTTCAAATACGAGGGTGGAGGCATCGGCAAGGGTGCGACTGCGACATTGCTTGCCGACGAGAAGCAGGTTGCTGAAGGACGGATTCCGCAAACTGCGGCAGTTCGATTCTCGCTCGATGAAACCTTCGACGTTGGTGCGGATACGGGCACGCCGGTAGTGGAAGACTATGTCAACGAAATGCCATTTCAATTCACGGGCACGCTGAAGAAATTCGGCGTAGTCCTTCAACCCGAGAAACTGTCTGCGGAGGAACAGGAGCGCCTGCGGGGCATCGTCGCGAAAGCGATGATGGCAGTTCAGTAAAACGAGATAGTCGCGATCCCTCCCGCGCCACAGTGTGGCGAGAGGGATTTTTCTGTCCAGCCTATTTGTCGGTCGGGTACCCGTTCTTTGTAACTGTCGAAATTTGTAACTGTCGAAACCAGGCGGTTTCACTCAGAACCCCCGCAGGGGCAGGGTCGTGAGTGTATCGCGATGTTAGTGCGCCGGGGTAAACCGGCATGAAGCAGAGAATGCAAAATTCTCACGAGAAAGGAGTAGCGATCCACTTGGCCCCGAGTCTTGCACTGCTACCGTGAGGGACCCAGCGAACCGTAGACAGGGGTATAGGCGGGGTGGGCGATTGAGCTGCGAAAACTTACAACCCGGACGCCGACGCGGTTAATATGCGCGGAAGGCAACATGAGCGGGGGCGATAGCGCGAGTCCCTGATCAGTCCGGCGTAGTCGAAGACCCCAGGCACGCCTAGAAACTTCATGCACGAGAACCGGGAGACCTCGGAGGCACCTGCTGCCAAACCAGGCGGCAGGGCGGCGGGAGAAGGCGAAAGCCATACGGCCCGCGTGTACGTCTCTGAGGAGTCACACAGCGGTGTAGTACCTATGAGTCATTCGAACAAAGACAGAAGATCGTTCGCGGAGAATGAGGAGGGAAGACCGCTGGTCAAGGAGAACGCGCGTCAACCTAACACGCACCCGACACAGAGCGGGAAGGGCGACTTCCCGATCGTCATTTCCGTTGATCGGATGATTTTTAAGCGATCATGCTACCGTGACTTTCGGGTGCACTGTCGCCCGACCGATGGCTCTCCCGCGATTCGCTGGGTGTTGGAACGTTGTCGATTTCAGTCGGACGGCAAGTTGGCGGTTTATCGGCTCGAATCACAGCGATCCTAGGCAGCTGCTGCAGCTTCAGCCGTTGGGCTAGGGCCAGCGCCAGAGGCACGTGTGCGAGCTGATCTTGCTCAGTTGGTGGTGGCGAGCTGCGTCATAATGAATGGGGTTCACGGTTCAGATGCCGGCGCTTCACTTCTTGCCATACGAGTTCATGGAGCAAGAGCCACTCGGAACTCGTGAACTTTTCGCCGACGTCCCCCTTGGTCAGCTTGCCCATGGTGCTGAGGACCAGCGCGTCGTATTCCTCGCCCGTGCAGCCGAACAGATCCGCCATAGCCGCTCGTGTTGGGTAAGACATTTCGACTCCACCTCAACAATAATCTGAATTCCGGAAGGACACTCAAATCGGGCCTTCGACCAACTGCACGGCGCATTCGCTCCGCGGATCGACCAGAGCCGTCGCTGAGACCGGGCTTCAATGAACGCCAGCTCGGACAAGCAGTATCCGTGCGCGGGCCTCCGGCGAGGCGCTTCGATCTCGGCTATGGGCTCATATGTTCTTGAGCGCCGCCATCTCCGAGGATTTCGGCAAGTCGTCGCGCCATAACTCAACGTCCTCGACCACCAAATCCTGGTCCGCCAGCCTGAGCCAGTCTCACGCGTCTCGAGGGTATAGTCTCGGTCAGCGTGAGAAGACCCAAGTGCACGTCGGCGATCAGGAGATCGACATCGTCAGGGTCTCCACACTGACATGCGAAGGTAAACGGCCACAACCTCGATGCCGTTGACGCGAAGGTCGCACCGAGGTTTCACCGGCGCCTGCAACGGGCTCTAAGGCTTGCCTCCGCAGCTGCGTCCATGAATCGTCGCAAAATGGGAGAACGTGATTCACTTCTAGTAGGGTCGGGGCAACTGGTTCTCGGTGAAATATACAGGGACGCCGTCAAAAACGGCCATCTTGCCAGGAATGGACATATCGGCAGTTCAGGGCTCGTGCGTCGCTTGGCGTGTTGGGACAGACGACCGAGGGAGTTACCCACCGTCCGCTAAGAAAGGCGCCGGACGGTGTAGAGCGTCCGGCGCGGTGGTGCAACATGTTGGTCGGACCTAAGCTGCATCTCCTCCTTCCTTCGAGCGGCCAACGTTGGCCGCGGCCGCCGGAGCCACTAGCTCCAGGTGGCGACCGGTCACCGGAGCCGCATTCTCGCCTTCCGAACGATCGCTCTCCTGCGTTGCCGCGGGCCCTGCCACCCCAGTCGGATTTCCACCTGGACCAGACTGAGCCCCAGGCCCGGCCGGAATCGGCCCGATCGCATCGGAATCGACCTCGGACTCCATTTCGGTCTCGTGCTGGACGCGCAACTGCGCCAACATCTGCAGAGTTTTGTCCAAGGCGCGACGATTCGCCGTCTGATACCGGATGAGCGTGGGCATTGCGCCCTGTGGATGGAACTCGCCACCCTTCGGGGTCAAATACTTGAACTCGTACTCGAGACCCTTTTGCACTCGCCAGTAGTCCACCGCTGCTAACTCGATCAGTATTTCGCCGGCGACGTCGCCGCGACCGTACTCCTCATGCAGGCGTTCGAACAGGCGCGCGAATTCCGGATTGATCGGCGTCCCGTCGGCGGCGAACATGAGCTTCTTGGAGAGTAGTCCGTGCCTGACGCCGTTGAGCGAACTGTAGCGCTTGCCGCGCACGGTTTTCGGCCCGGTGGATTTCTTAGCGTTTTGTTGATTGGCCTCCCGCTTGCGCGACGAGACAGTTTTTTGCGACTGGCCTTCTTGCATGCTGCCAGCCTGGTTGTTGGAAATGGGATTGGCATCAGCGTCGGATAGGAAGCTACCGATCGGGGGATTGTTGCCCTCGACGTTTTCCGGCGCACCGTTGGGCGATTTGTGTGAGTTTTTCACACGACACTCCTGGTGTTTGAGATAACCGAGGGCATTTCATTGTAAGTGGCCCTACCTGGATTGACGTTCGATCCCGGTACACGCGGAACTGCCTCTTTTCAAAGCAGCTGCCTGTTGGTTTCATCTCTTAGATGCCAGTGTTATAGTTATCCATGATATTAAATATTGTAAGTTATTGATACACAGGTATATATTTAGTGCGCCTATCTGTCGATTAGTTGGCGAGCCCGCTCAACCACCACATTGCTGGTCGGAATTGTCACCGGATTTTCGCCCAAGCGAGGGTTGACGGGGCTGGACGTCCAGCTGCGGGTCATTGTTAAAGTCCAGGGCCATCCACGAACGTTTCTTAGTTGTCTTCTCAGCCCATAACCAATGCCGACGACGATTGTCGGGCAACGAAATCATCAGTCACGCCTGTGAACCCCTGCCACGTTGTCAAAGAGCCGGTCGCGGCTTAAGAGAGGCAGCGAACGCTGGCGGCACAGCGCCGCGATCCAAACGTCATTGGAAGGGAACTGGTCTTCCGGCCCTGCTCAGTTCGGTGCGGACGGCACTGTAGGAAGGGGTGGTCCGTTCATCCACGTCGAGGATTCGAAATGCGGGCAGGTATGCCGCCAGCCACTGCTCGTAGTGCTTTCGGTTGCGCGACTGTGAGATCCCATACCCGTATTCAGCCGGGACAATGGGCAAGAATGGGCCTTGCGCAAGATCCGTTCGAGCGTCGATTCCATTCGGCCACACCTGAAAGTCCATTCGTGTCCAAGATCACAACCGGTCCTCGGCTTCGATTTCTCAAGTTCTTCTTCAATCACGCGGTTGATTTTGGCGGTGTCCCTGCGCAGATGCCGGAGCTTACCGAAGGCAGCCATCCACCGCCTGCAACGGCTGTTGCCCGTCCGGAGCTTTTCGGCGAGGGCCTCTGAGATCAGGGACCCTGGGGCGACGCAACAATCCATCAGCACTCCCGTACTTAACGAGCCCTTTTCGTCAAATCGTGGGAGAGTCCTGCGACCGCCAGATCTCGCTGCGGTAAGCAGCGGCACTCGTTCAATTCAGGACCAGAGCTACAATTTCTACGATATGTCCGAAAGCCGGCGTAGTATCACGAGGCGAGGCAAACGACCAGTTCTCAGGGGCTGTAATTCTGATCCCCCATTTCCCGGCCGAATCATCATTCACACGACCCGTCTAGGACGTGGCAAAACCGGCTTAGTTGAGGTTTTTTTGACGCCGCGGGCAATCGCGCTGGATCATCACCTCCATATTGTCGACACCTCAAGCCCGGTTCGCCGGACAAGTCCCAGTTACGTCGAGGTCCAACCGCGTCGCGGCGGAACATCGGACCAAGCGGAACCGAAAATGCCTGCCAGTAGTTTCAGCCCGGAAATCCTAGAACTGTCAAAAAGTCGGTATTAGACACTGACACGATCGTTCCAAGAATCAAAAACGTCGGTTTCGGCAGCCAAGCAGCGCGGCTGAGCCGCGGTCGAATGCTTTCGGAATACGTGATCTAACAAAGAGGAGTAACAGTATCACAGTGAAATCGAAGTTCACCCCCAACCAACTTTTGTCCATTGACGACATGATGGAAAGCCTCCGCGAGCTCATTTTCGAAGTCCCGGGCGCGCTGGAGCGGAAGTACATAGTCGTCGTTATCGTCAACAATGCGGCATACGTTTATCGTTTTGCGGATGCCACCAACCACAAAGATGCTCTGCAGCGTGCACTGCGTGCGCATAAGGCAGCAAGTCTATATCCGCTGCCTGCCTTCGCCACATGCTACGTCTACGGTCTTTGCAACGACCGGAGCTGCGACTGTGGACAGCTACCGCGCTTGATTACCTACGTCGTGGATCTGGCAAAGGCAGCGTAGCTCTGCGACGGGAGGGGACGGGAAGTCCGTCCCCTTCCACTTGTGCTCAACTTCAGAACCTCCCTCGGTCTACCTATCCTCATTCGCCCCGGTCGTTCGGAGCACCGTCCGGTTCGTTCATAAGCCCAACGCACGGATCGATTTCCCCTGGTGTACGCGTTCCAGCTTGCACTGCATTCTCGATATCGTAGCCGCTCTACGTGCGGCAGGGGCGAGTAGGGTTATCCCTGTATCAAGTGCATTGCTCGAAAAGCGTGCGCGTGCTCCTGTTCTTCTCTAGCGGCCAATACCGCTTGGTGGCCGAGATCGTAGGCGCACCCATTGGAGCGAGTGGAAAGCCTCGAAGCGCGCGGAAGGTCGAGCTTGAGGTCGAGCGGACAGCGAAAGAAGGCGATTGGGCCTGACCTTAACGCATTCTTTTTATAGGAGTTAGAGGAACAGCAATCACGTTATGCAAAACATACAATCTGATTGGATATTTAGCACATGTGGATTCCCCGCGACGTTGAACCACGCTTGGAACGCTCCGCGCGGACCCGCCCCATTGTCGTGCTGACCGGAGCGCGACAGACCGGCAAAACTCCCACGTTTCGACGGCTCTTTCCCAAACATGAGTTTGTTTCCTTAGATCTTCCGACCGAAGCCGAGCAGGCCGAAAAAGAGCCGGAAAGCTTCCTTCGCCAGCATCCGGCCCCAGCGATCATCGACGAGGTGCAGTACGCGCCTGGGCTGTTTCGCTACCTCAAGATCGCAGTCGATGCCGGTCGAAGCTACCATGGTCGGTTCCTACTTACTTGCTGCACCGCTCGCCGGACAGTGTCGAGCTTCTTCCCCATACTACCCGCGGGCTCGCTGCGGCGAGCCAGATCGAGGGCTTGTCGCATCCATTCCGCAAGTGACATGTGCCGGGATCGGGCCACTCGCTGGGGTCGCCCGGTATTCAGGATCCTTCAAAATCACCTGCAGCCTCAACTGATTTGCGAGTCAGCATAAGTCTGAATGTTCCAGCGCCCCAGCCGCATCGACAGCAGGAGTGGCGCTACAAGATGAACAACGCGCCTCACTCTTTAAGAATGGATAACGATCGGGCCACCGCCTCCGCTAGGGTCACCAAGATCAATCGTAACCTTAATGTCCACGTCTTTTGTCCCCGGGCCTCCGATCTTGAGTAGTTCGCCCCTTTTGAGGGATAGCGGATTCGGATGAAAAGTCTTGTCCAAGTTAATCGTCATTTTGCGAACTCTGGGCTTGGCAGCCTTGGCTGCCGCTTTGTGGGCCTTCTTCTTCGTAGACTTCTTTGCAGCTGTCATGACATTCTCCTCTATTGAGATTTACCTGAAACTGAAAACTCGGGATCGGCAAGCACGAGTTGCATATCGGGGTCCCGGCGGAGATCGTCGATTGTATAACCATTCTGCAGAGTCAGCCGGGCATATTTCACAGCCTGTGCATGGTCACCCAGCGCTCCGTAAGTATCACTCAGATTGGCGAGCACGTCAGGATCATTTGGAGCCAGCGCGAGGGCAGACTGCGCACGAGTCAGCGCGAGGTCGCGCATACCGTTCTTGCCGTATTGAAGAGCCAGATGGGCCTGCACTTGGGCATCGCGCGGACGGGACTGAGCGATCTGTTCGAGCACTTTACGCGCCTTATCGCGCGCCGCGGCAGCCTTGTCGTTTTGCCCCGACCCGCGGTACGCCCAATCAAGGTTCTCCCATACCAGGAAGTCCTTATCGTTCAACTGGGTGGCCTTGAGCGTCATTTCCGCCGACTCCCGGTACCGTCGCTGTTGTAAGTACAGGTATCCCAGGTTGGCATAGGTCGAATAGGTCGGACTGATGGCGATCGACTTTCGCAATGCTCGTTCGGCGGCTGTCAGATCCTGAGGACGTCCGTAGCTCAAATAAACGGCTGCCAGATTGGCATAGGCGAGGCCGTTGTCCGGAGTCAACTCCACGGCCTTCGACAACGCGGCGATAGCGTCATCAAGCCGATGCTGGCGCTGATAAAAAAGGCCCAGCGTGTTGTAGCTATCCCAATCATCAGGCCGGAGTGCCACTGCGCTCTTGTACGTAGCTTCCGCTTCGACGATCTGGCGAGCAGACTCCTGTGCGTAGGCGACACCATTCAGGGCGTGAGCGTTGTGTGGATCCAGTGTGAGGGCCTGTCGAAACTCCGTCGCTGCCAAGTCGTGGTCCCCCGAATCGCTGTGAATGCGTCCCAGCGTCACGTACACGGCAGAGAGACTCTTATCGAGTGCTAACGCGTTTTTGCAGTTCGACACAGCCTGTTCCAACCACTTGGCATCGTGGTCTTGTTGGTACTTTAGACGGTACGCTTCTCCCAACTCGGCGTAGCCGAGGGCAAACCGCGAGTCGCGCGCGATTGCCGAGCGAAGTTCGGCAATTGCCAGGTCAAGATTGCCAGGCTTGTCATACCGCTCGATGAACTTGCTCGCCGATAGATACGATTCATAGGCGGCCGTTACTCCTGGGCGATTCAGCACGTGGACAGATAACCCCGATCGAATTGGCGAAAACCAGAATGCTGCCACGATGACTCCCCCCGCGACGATAGTCAGCAGAAGAGTTCGAAGCCGTCGTCCTCGATCAGCATGACGATTCGAGCCCGACGCATCCTTGGCATAACGCTCAAGATCTTTGAGCGGAATCGCGGGTGGCGTGACTGTTGTTTCGTCAGGAAGCCCCTTGACGCCCTGCAGATGCTTACGGAATTCCTCAAGGTCACCCAGCAGGTGATTGCAATCCTGGTAACGTTTCTCGGGGGCCTTAGCTAACGCTCGAAACACGATCGCCTGCAAAGTCCGCGGCACTTGTATTAGCTGGTCAGGCGGTTCGTTGACAATGGCGTAGATGGTCGAGGCCCAGTTTTCTCGAGCAAACGGATGGTGGCCGAGAAGCATCTCGGCAAGAACGACGCCCACGGCCCAGGTGTCGGAACGCTTGTCGGCCGGCACACGCCGAATCTGTTCCGGCGCCATATAAACGGCGGTTCCTTGCACGTTCAGGCTTCGAGTCGAGCCCAAGTCGGTCAGCACCTGAGCCAAGCCAAAATCCACGATTTTCGCCACACCTTGCCGCGTAAGCAGGACGTTCGAGGGCTTGATGTCGCGGTGAATGATGTTGTGCTTATGGGCCTCGCCGAGTCCCCGGGCGATCTGGCACGCGATTCCAACCGCGTCGTACACGGAGAGAGGGCCCGAGGCAATCCGCTGCGCAAGCGTCATGCCGTCGTAATGCGCCATGACGATGAATGTCTGACCGTCTGGCGTTTCTTCGATGGCGTGAATGACACCGATATTCAGGTGATCCAGGGCTGAAGACGACTTGGCTTCATGTCGCAGCCGCCTCCGATCCTGATCGCTGAAAGTCAGATGAGGAGGGAGAAACTTGAGCGCAACCTGGCGTTCCAGCTTCGTATCCAGGGCGCGGTAAACGACCCCCATCCCGCCGGCGCCAGCGAGACCTTGGATTTCATAATTCGCGATACGGTCGCCAGCCGCAAACGCTCTAGCGGTATCTTCCATAACATGGGGATGCCAAACCGCACTGCCGGACGTAACATGACTTGGGGAATAGTCCCGCGAAACCGACTACCGTGCAAGCGGAAAATGTGCTGACAAACCGAGAAGAAACCACATCATCTTTACTCCACCACACCACAAAAGAGTTGCTTTCGTTCCTGGATTGGCCCAAAATTCGCTGCACAGCGCGAACCGGGTTGCGACCGCCCACCGCAATCCTGCGAACTGCTTGCGCAAGGAGCGATCGTGCCCAAAGTGGATGTGGCTGGTAACGTCACACTGTTCTCGCAGAAGAAGGGGTTCTTTTGCGGTGAGGCGACAGCCCAGATGGCCCGCAACGGATATCCCGACCCGTCCAATCGCGTTTATTATACTCAGGACGACCTGCGAAACAACATTGTTGCTCACAACAGCAATGCCATTGGAGATTTGAATCAGTGGAACACCGATCCGCAGGGTCTTTGCGATTGCCTCCGATCCCTTTCCACAGCGCCCGTCAACTGGGCGGCATTCCCCACCAGCAGTCGCGGCGATGCCCAGATGTTTCTTGAGCAGTCCATCCAAGACACCCAATTCCCCGTGGGGGTGTTGATCCGTGCCGGCGAACATTGGGTGCTGGTTGTCGGGTATGAGACTGCAGTAGATGAAACTGGCAAAGAACAACTCAAGTTCATTCATTTCTATGACCCTGAGCCGGTCGGAAGGGGAACGGATAGGACAATAGCCGCGACTAGATGGAGCGGCTCCAAGTACTTTGTGAAAGTCACAACGCCCGGTACTTGGGAAGGAAAGTTCGTGGTTGTCGGCCAACCGCCTGGCTGAATCGGAGGCAAATTTGACTAAGAGCTCTGTACCGCCTGACACTTTCCTGCAACCGGATGAAGCAATCAAGGCCGCTGAGCGCGCGATTCAGCAAACCGGCATGCTCGAATGGCCCCAATGCGCTATTTTAAGAAATCCCGGAATCAGCCCCCAGACCCCCATGCTGACGCGCGAATCGTCCGACGAGGACGGAGGCGCTGATACTCACAGTTTCATCGTGCCCTATGGTCTCAAGGGTGAAGAGAACGGCGGCGTCCCAATTACCCGGCTATGCATTCTGATCGATGCGGTCAGTGGGGAGTTCGAAGAAGTCGCAACCTTCGGTAAGCCGGTCACATACCTGCAGCGGGAAGCCGCCATTCGCATCGTGGCGTCTGCCCTTCGCACACCCGAAAATCGATTGCAGGTCGACGATGCATCGCTCATGTTCCAAGCCAGCGAGATAACGCATCTGCGCGTTTATCCCTTCTGGCGGATTATGGTCAATAAGCACGCTTATTACGTGGACCAGGAGGGAAAACTCTACAACGATGTCCCTCGCGGTAAGTCTGGAAGCTGAGTGCTGCCAGTCCCCCGTGCTTCCAGAATTCGGGCCAAGTTGGCTCATGGCAAATCCGTCCAAGCAACACCCACGCCTGATTACAACAACGACCACAGCTGGATCGAGG
>Ga0335085_10011196_pt1 | contig 13329 bp, 10 predicted proteins | sample Lox_Sample_45_FD_206712 | JGI IMG/M metagenome (GOLD analysis project Ga0335085, IMG submission 206712) | Soil microbial communities from Loxahatchee National Wildlife Refuge, Florida, United States - Lox_Sample_4.5 | ecosystem: Environmental > Terrestrial > Soil > Wetlands | place: USA...
GTGGCAGATCGACATGCTGCGAGGTCGGCGGGGCGGCCGTGGCGGCGGGCGGCGCGTTGCCTGGGGCTCCATTGCCGGACGATTGCGCTGACGCATCGAGCACGGCGAAGCTCAACAGCGCGAGACTGGCAACACTTAGCGACAGCGCTTGTCTCAGCATGACGTCCACCCCTCCCCCTACATGATCTTTGGTAACGGATTCAGGCGTCGCGAAGCGAAACTGTCAAGCGAAGCGCTTGCACCCCGGGAACCCAGATCAGCCCAAACCAAATTCACGCCGGCCTAGGCCACGACAATAACGTTCAACCTGTTTTTGTCTTTCGGTCTCGTCAACGGTCGAGAACATCAGCCAAGCCGAGGAAAGCCGGCTCTGTGGCCGTTATGACGAGGGTCGGAATCGCGCAGAGATAAATCTGAAAGCGACCTTTGCTCTCGAAGCGCTCGCGAAATCTGCTTTCCGCGAACCGCGCACCGAGCCGAGGGACGATTCCACCCGCGACGTAAACGCCGCCGCGCGCGCCGAGCGTGAGCGCCAGATTGCCGGCCATCTCGCCGAGCATTGCGCAAAACATCTCCAGCGCCGCCCGACATAGCGGCTCTTCGTCGCTTATGGCGCGATCCGAAATTTGTGCCGGCGTGTAGGATTCGACCGCCACGCCCGCGATCTCCGCGAGTGCCTGATAGAGATTGACGAGCCCCGGTCCGGACAGCACCCGCTCGGCGGAGACATGACCGTAGCGCCGCCGCAGTCGCGCCAATACGTCGGCCTCCTCGTCGGTGCCCGCGGCCATGGTGGCGTGTCCGCCCTCGCCGGCGAGAGCGGTCCAGCCCCCTTGTGTCGGAATAAGGCCACTCACACCAAGACCTGTACCCGGCCCCAAAACCGCAATCGGTGAGTCAGGGACGGCTTTGCCGCCGCCAATCGCGAGGCTCTCTTCAGCCCTCAGATGCGGGATAGCCAGGGCATTGGCCACGAAATCGTTAATCACTTCCAGGCGTTCGATCGCCAAATCGCGCTGCAATTCGGAGATGGAGAACGACCATGGGTGATTGGTCAGTTTCACCGCGTCGCCGGTCACGGGCGAAGCAACCGCGAGCGCGGCGGCGCGCAGCGGTTTGCCGATGCCTTCCGCCGCCAGATAGGCCTCGATCGCCTCACGAAGCGTCGCATAATCGTCAACCGGCAGGATACGAACGCGGCTGACGTGCCGATCGCCGCCGTAGACGGCGAAACGCGCATTCGTGCCGCCGACGTCGCCCAGAATGCGTATGCCCGTCACCATGTCAGCCTTCGTTGACGCCGTCGGGTCCGGCGGCCGAGCTTCCGCCCGCCAGTTCGCCAAGGGATCGCGTTAGCGACGGAGTTCGAGCGACGCGCTCACCATTGTAGGCTCGTTCGCATCATTGACAATAACAAAGCCGAATTCGCTGCAGAAGCGTAGCATCTCGCTGTTCTCTCGCAGCACAACGCCTTTGAGCAGGCCAATTCCGCGTTGCCGCGCGACCGTAATGAGCTGTTGCATCAGCGCATAACCGACCCCTCGCCCCTTCCAGTCGGTCCGTACCGCTATCGCAAACTCGGCATGCTGATTGTCGGGATCGGCAGAAAATTGTGCGACCCCGAGGATCTCATGATCGCCTTCAAGCCGAGCAGCGAACGCCATTTCCCGCGCATAGTCGATCTGCGTGAGCCGCGCCGCCATCGTATGAGACAGCTCCTTCTTCGAGGCGAAGAAGCGCATGCGCCGATCCTCGGGATCCATTCGAGCGACCATGTCGGCAACCGCTTTCTCGTCTTCGGGCTTGATCGGGTCGATCCGCACGGAGCTCCCGGAAGGCAAGCGAATGAAAGTCTTCAATTCCTTTGGATAGGGAAGGATGGAAAGGCGTTCGACGCCGGATCGCCGCGCCGGGGCGACGCGGATTCGTGCATCAACGGCAATGACGCCTGCGGCATCGGCCAACAGAGGATTGATGTCGAGTTCCAGGATCTCGGGATGATCGGCTGCAAGTTGCGAAACCCGGGTCAATACGCTGGCGATGGCGCGGATGTCCGCCGGCCGCTGGTTGCGGTAGCCCTGCAGAAGTTGCCACACGCGTGTCCGCGACATTTGCGCGAGCGCAAGGGACGCGTTGAGCGGGGCGAGTTCAAGCGTTGTATCGCGCAACTGCTCGACAGCGATCCCGCCGTGACCGAACAATATGACGGGGCCGAAAATCGCGTCTTCGTTCATCCCGACGATAAGCTCGACCGCCCCGGGGCGCTGGATCATCTGCTGCACGAGGAAACCGTTGAGCCGCGCATCCGGCCGTTCGGCGGCGACGCGCCGAAGCATCGCGGCCGCTTCGGCTGCCACGCGCTGGGGCGTTTGGAGATTGAGGGCGACGCCTCCGATTTCCGTTTTATGCGTCAGATCGGGTGAACGAATCTTAAGCGCGACGGGTCCCGCCAGCGCGACCGCGGCATCCGCCGCAGCGGCCGGGTCGGCGACAAAACGCGTTTCCGCGAAGGGGATACCGTACGCACCGAAAAGTCCGACGAGCTCTTCCGCTTCAAGCCAACCCGGCCCGCGCTGGACAGCGGACGCTATGATTGCGGCGGCTCGTTCGGTATCCGGAGCGAAATCGTCCGGTTGTGCCGATGGTGTTTCGAGCAAGAGTTCCAGATTCCGGCGGAATCGCACGGCATGCATGAAGCCGGCCACCGCTTGCTCGGGGGTAGCATAGGTAGGGACCCGCGCGGCAGCGAAACGCCGACGGATCTCGGCCGCCGTGGCCTCGCCCAGCCAGGAGGTTAAAACGTTGCGGTGGCCGAGTTTGCCGGCTTCGTGAGCTTCTCGCGTCGCCGCGATGATGGCGTCGGCGCAGCCGGCCGAATCGACCAACGCCGTCGGACAATGGAGGACGAGAACGGCGTCCGCACTCGGCTCATCGAGCAGGGCCGAAAAGGCGACGCTGTATCGATCTCGATCGGCATCGCCGATGATATCCACAGGATTGTTGCGGCTCCATGTGCGCGGCAGGGCAGCGTCGAGCACGCCGCGCGTTTGCTCGCTCAGTTCTCCCAGTCGGCCGCCCAGCGATACGATGGCGTCCGTCGCAAGCACGCCGGGACCGCCGCCATTCGTGAGGATCATCAGCCGCTCGCCCTGCTGTGGACCCATAAGGGCGAGGGTTTCGACCGCATCGAAAAGCTCGGTCATCGTCTCGACGCGCAGAAGTCCGGCACGGCGGAAAGCGGCATCGTAAACCGCATCCGATCCGGCGAGGGCGCCCGTATGAGAGGCGGCGGCGCGTGCGCTTTCGGCGAAGCGGCCGGCCTTAACGACGAGCACCGGCTTGAGCCGGGCCGCCGCGCGCGCGGCCGACATGAATTTGCGCGCATGGGTGACCGCTTCAACATAGAGAAGGATGGCGCGAGTGCCGCTGTCCGTACCGAGATATTCGAGCATGTCGCCGAAATCGACGTCGGCGGTATCGCCGAGAGAAACGACATGAGAGAAGCCGATCTCGCGCGATGCCGCCCAATCGAGAACGGCCGTTATCATCGCCCCGGATTGGCTGATAAAAGCAAGATCGCCTTTCTTGGGCGCAAGATGAGAGAAGCTCGCATCGATGTTGCCGCCCGGAACCATGATGCCGACGCCGTTCGGGCCGACGATGCGAAGCAGAAAGGGACGGGCTGCATCGAGCATCTCCTGCTGCAGGGCGCGGCCGCGCTCGCCGAGCTCGGCAAAGCCGGCCGTGATGACGACGGCCGCGCGCGTGCCGCGCCTGCCGAGCGCGCCGATCAGCTCCGGAACGGTCTCAGGAGGAGTCGCGATGACGGCGAGGTCGGGCGCCGAAGGCAGGCTTGCAACGTCGGGATAGACCGGCATCGCGTCGATCGTCTGATGCCGTGGATTGACAAGCATGAGCGGCCCGCCGAAGCCGGCGCGGACCAGATTTCGCAAGATAACGCCGCCGACCGATTTCGGATTGGGCGAAGCACCGATCAGCGCAAGCGAGGCGGGCTGAAACATCCGATCGAGATTGCGAATCGACATCGCGGCAAATCCACTAGGCAAATAGCCACTTGCTGCACATTGCGATTACCAGCGCCGCAGCGCCATCGCGCGGCGAACGCGACTCTCCGCGAGTCGAATGGCGGCCGCTCGCGGCAAGATCTTATCGCGCGAAGCGGCTTCGAGGACCGCGGCAGTATTCGCGCGAATCTTTTCCTCGATCGCCGCCATCGCCGCGGTTTCCGTGCCGCCGTGGTACTCGACCGCGGCGCAGATCACGCCTCCGGCATTCGCGATGAAATCCGGAAGGACAACAACGCCGCGTTCGTCCAGCAATTTTTCGGCTTCGGCGGTCGCGGGGATATTCGCTCCTTGGGCAACCAGCCTTGCCTTGATGCGGGCCGCAGTGTCGGCCCGCAGAACGTCCGGCCGCGCCGCCGGTATCCAGATATCGCAATCGACGTCGAGGATTGCATCGAGCGGCAGCTTCTTGCCGCCTTCGCTGACCGTCAGCGGCTGTCCTTGCCCCTTGAGCGCAATGAGCTTGGCGATATCGAGCCCATTGGGGTCGTAAAGCGTGCCGTGTGTATCGCTGGCGGCCACCAGGACCGCGCCTCGATCGCCGAGAAAGCGCGCTGCATGCTTGCCGACGGAACCGAAACCTTGAATTGCCAGCCGTGCGCCTTTGATCGATAGGTTCGCGAATTCCTGGGCAACGTCTATCGCCGCTACGAGCCCCCAACCGGTCGCGCCGATCTCGTCGAGGGGTATGCCGCCGATTTCGCGCGGCAATCCTACCGATCGGCCGGTCTCGTCCTGGATCCACGCCATGGCCCGCTCGTCGGTTCCCATATCGGGACCCGGGATGTATTCCGTCAATTCCGCAATGGACGATGCGAAAGCGCGAATCAGGATTTCCTTTTCGGCGGCTGGCATTGCCGGATCGCCGAAAATGACCGATTTGCCGCCGCCATGGGCCAACCCCGCCGCCGCATTCTTGAGGGTCATGGCGCGCGCCAGCCGGAAGGCTTCCGTCGCGCTGACGTCGCGCGCCATCCTCACCCCGCCGATCGCCGGGCCGCATGCGACATTGTCGATGGCGACCACGGCTCGCAAGCCGAGCTTGGGCCGGTAGATGTGCACGATCTTTTCGGGACCGAGCGAGTCGGCGAAGGCAAATGCGTCTTCCATCGCGAGTTCCTCAATGTGCGAGAGCTAGATCTTCGATCATCGCTTTCATGAAGCGGGCGGCTTCGGCCCCATCGACAACACGATGATCGAAGGTGATCGACAACGGCAGGAAATGTCGAAAGGCCATGCCTTCGGTCGTCGGCCGGGCTTTGACATCGGCCCGTCCGGCGCCAACGATCGCGACCTGGGGCGGCATGACGACCAGCGTTGCATGTTGGCCCGCGAGCGTCCCGAAATTCGAGAGCGTAATCGTGGCATCCCTGAGCTCGGATGGCGCTACGCTGCGCGCGCGAACGCGGGTTTTGAGATCATCGAGACCGCGGCGCAGCGAATTGAGATCCTTGCCGCCGGCATCGCGCAGGACAGCGACGATCAGCCCTGCTTCGGTATCGATCGCCATTCCCAAATTGACCTGGGCATTGCGGCGCAACAGCAGCGGCGCCGCATCGAAATGCATATTGAGCGACGGCACAGCCGTGCATGCGCCTGCGATAGCCCGTATCAATCGCGCGGTGATATCGGCGGCCGGCGACCACCAGCCTTCGATATCGGCATCGTCGTAGAGCGAGGCGGGGACAACCGAGGCGTGAGCCTCGGCCATGTTGCGCGCCATGGAGAGGCGCACGCCGCGCAACGGCTCTCCTTCAGCGGCCGCCGGCGTTGCAGCTCCGATGACGTCGTCCTTTGTGATCGTGCCGCCCGGACCCGTGCCGCGAATCGTGTGAAGATCGACACCGCGATCTTTCGCGAAGGCGCGAATAGCGGGCATGGCGACCGTCGTTTCACGATGCGCTGCCGGCGGGGTTTGCGCGTGCCCCGAAGGCCTGGCATGCGCGGTGAGATCACCAACGACGGTGCCGGCGTCGGGATGCGCGCCGCTTTCGAATTCGACCAGCAGCGTTCCGACCTTTACACGCTCGCCCAGCTTCGCCAGGAGTCTGGCAATGCGACCTGACTGCGGCGATGGAATTTCGACAACAGCCTTATCGGTCTCGACCGAGACGAGAGGCTGGTCGGCGACGACGTGATCGCCTTCGGCGACGTGCCAGCTCACGATCTCGGCCTCCTTGATCCCTTCGCCGAGATCCGGTAGCGCAAAGCCGGTCATCGGTACGCCATCGCGCGCTGGGCCGCGGCAATGATCCGCGCGGCATGCGGCAGGTAGACATCTTCAAGCCGCGGCAAGGGCATCACCGTGTCGAAGCCGGCCACGCGCTCGATGGGCGCGATCAGCGATGTGAGCGCCCGCTCGGCGATCTGCGCCGCTACCTCGCCGCCGTAGCCGCCTGTTCGCGGAGCTTCGTGCACGATCACGCAACGACCCGTTTTCCGGACCGAAGTGATGATGGTCTCTGCATCGAGCGGCTTCAGCGTCGCGACGTCGATGATTTCCGCGCCGATGCCGCGTTGTTGCAGTTCGGCGGCGGCGTCCAACGCCTCCGACACCATGCCGCCCCAGGTGACGATGCTGACATCCGATCCTTCGCGCAAAACGAAGGCACGGTCCAGCGGCAAGGCGATGGAGTCGTCGGCAACCTCTTCCTTTGCGCCACGATAAAGCCGAGTCGGCTCGAGGAAGACGACCGGGTCGGGATCCCGGATGGCCGCGAGAAGCAGTCCGTAGGCGCGGCGCGGCGACGACGCTATCACGGTTCTGAGCCCCGGAATATGAGCAAACATCGCCTCCGGGCTTTCCGAATGGTGTTCGATTGCACGGATGCCGCCGCCGCAGGGCGAGCGCAAAACCATGGGGCAAGTGAGCCGGCCTCGCGTGCGAGTCCGCAAGCGCGAGGCGTGGTTCACGATCTGGTCGAGGGTCGCGTAAGCGAATCCGGTGAACTGAATCTCGGCAACGGGCCGGAAGCCTTGCGCGGCCAGGCCGATCGAAATGCCGGCGATGCCGACTTCGGCAACCGGCGTGTCGATTACGCGCTCGGGTCCGAATTTGGCGAAGAGTCCGTCCGTTGCGCGGAAGACGCCTCCGTTTCTGCCGACATCCTCGCCCAGCACGATGACGTTCGGATCCTCGCTCAGCGCACGCGCGAGCGCGAGATCGATCGCCTGGACCATCGTGATTTCGCTCATCGCGTACCGCGCTCCGCCAGCGCTGCGGCGCGCTGCGCGGCAAGATCGGCTGGCATTGCAGCGAAAGTGAAATCGAAAATCGAGCCGATGTCTTGCGGCGGCGTCGCGAGGTAGACATCCGCTGCCCGATCGATTTCAGCCTGCACCTCGCTTAAAAGCCGTTCCTCGTCGTCACGGCTCCAGACACCGATATCGGTCAGGTATTTGCGCAACCGGATCGCGGGCTCTTCCGCCCAATGCGGGGTCACTTCCGCATCATTGCGGTACCGCGAGGCATCGTCCGAGGTCGTGTGATCGCCAAGGCGATACGTAACGGCTTCAACCAAGGTGGCACCACCGCCGGTCCGCGCTTTCTCGATCGCCTCGCCGACCGTGGCATGAACCGCAAGGACATCGTTGCCATCGACCTGGATGCCTGCAATGCCTCCGGCGATGGCCTTCTGCGCCAATGTCTCCGCCGCGGTTTGAGACTTCAGCGGGACCGAGATCGCCCACTGGTTGTTGTTTACGACAAAAACGACCGGCAGACGCCAGACGCCGGCAAAATTGATCGCCTCCGCAACATCGCCTTTCGAAGTCGCGCCATCGCCGAACACCGCAACGGCCACCCGGGGCTCGTGCCGCAGCCTGAAGGCGAGCGCCACCCCCGCGGCATGGAGAGCATGGCTGCCGACGGGAACCGAGATAGGAAAATCGCTACGCGCATGCAGAGGGTCGCTGCCGCGCTCGTCGCCGCCCCAATAAAGAAATAACTCGACGAGGCTCACGCCGCGCCAAAGCTGCGCCGCATGCTCGCGAAAGCTCGGAATGAAGACGTCCTCGTTGCGCATGGCGCTTGCCGTACCGAGGGATACCGCCTCTTGGCCTAGGGCTGAGGCAAAGGTCCCGAGGCGGCCGGTGCGCTGCAGCGCGATTGCCTTGGCATCGAACGTCCGGGCGCGAATAAGCGCGCGGTAGAGCGCGCCAATCAATGCTGCGTCGCGGGCGGCCGCCGGCAGCGACCCAACGAGCGCGCCGGACGGATCCAGGCAACGCCGGTAGTCGATGGCGAATGAGTGTCGCATGCCACGCGGCTCACAAAATAGGCTGTATCACGCAAAGAATAGAGCCGCAGATCGCCCGGACGATTGATCTAGGTCAGTGGCATCGCGCGTGGGCGCCACCGGTGGAGCGATAGATCATCGGCAAGACGGCCATGGGTCGGCTCCGCGCCGCGCGCAAGAAATCGCACAATCGTCGCCCCGGTCTCGATCCGGCCCAGTCATGAATAATGAAGGCGGTTACTGACCAGCGCCTGCGATTCGCTTTTTGCCTCTAAGGCAAAGGTTCGAAAAAACAAAAGCGATCAATTCTCACTCTATTCGGTTTTCGAACGCTCAAAGATGGTCTGCGGCTAGCGAAGCCACGGAAATCAGATTTTCCAGGCTCGGCCGGTACGGTCCCATCCTGGGCCAGTGAAGCGTCATCGTTACCCCTTCCGAAGAGTCGGGTCGTCGCCGCGGAGGCGGCTACGTGCGCCTTCGGCAAAGCGGGCGATATTGTCCTTCGTCAGCAAGCGGCGCTGTATCTCCCTCGGGCTTTCGAGGGAGGCAAATCCTACGGACCAAGTCGTCGCGTTCGTTGTCGACCTGCGCCTGCGAGCGGCGGAACGCGACCCTTGCGTGACGTCGCGCCCACGTTCACGCGGCTGGCGTTTAACAGCAATAGCGCGCAGCATGCGGCGGCATGAAGAATTTCTGATAAAGCGCAAAATCCCCGTCGGGTTTCCAGTCCCGACGAAATCCGAAACGCTGGATTCTGCTCATGTTCGGGCGCGATCGGGATTATGCCTCGTCCGTCTGGGGATCGGCGTCATCCCCGCAGATGCCGGCTCAGAAAGGAAGCAACCAGAAGCCGTTGTCGATTTCTGCGCTTGCACGGGCTTTGCGCAAATCCGCGGCGTTCTCAGCGTAGATGCGATAAATCGCCTCGCCTGGCGCAACCCGGTCGCCGATTTTCTTGAGGATGTCGATGCCGGCGCCCTTGCAATCGGGGGCTCCCGCCATGCGCGCAAGATGCGAAAGGCGCGCGCAATCGATCGCTTGAACTGTGCTCGCTCGGTCATTGATGATGTCATGGGTCAGATTGCCGATCGGAGCTGGTGTCGCTGCTCCTTGCGCGGCAATGAACGATTCCATCTTGCGCAACGCGGCGCCGGATTCAAGCAGGGCGCGCGCACGGTCAATTCCCCGCTCGCTGAGCGCAGGATCGAATTCGAGAAGCCGGCCGGCCATCGCGAGGGCACGGTCGCGCAGATCTCGAGGCGCATCATGCTCGTTGCGCAGGACCTTCATCACATCGCGGGCCTCTAAGACCGGGCCGACGCCGCGTCCGATCGGGCCGGTGCCATCCGTTATCATCGTCTCGAGAGCGAGGCCGGTACGCGCCGCGACGAAGGCGAATAATTTGCGCAGCTCATGGGCGGCCGCTTCATCGCGGATCTTGGTCGACGGACCGACCGGCAATTCGACTAGGAGATGGGTGATACCCGCCGCAAGCTTTTTCGAGAGAATCGATGCGACGACCTGGCCAGGAGCGTCGCGATCGAGCATGCGCTCCCCGCCGATCAGGATATCGTCGGCCGGCGACAAGTTGGCGCGGCCGCTCCAGACGAGGCAGCCGCTCGTTTTCGCCACGACATCGCGGATTTCATCGCGGGAAAGATCGACGCGGGCGAGGACTTCCATTGTGTCGGCGGTCCCAGCCGGCGTGGTGATCGCGCGCGAGGCGGTTTTTGGAATCGTCAGACCGTATGCGGCGACAATCGGCACAACGATCATCGACACGCGATTGCCGGGAACTCCGCCGACGGAATGAATATCGACGATCGGGCGGCGCGGCCAGGCCAGACGGTCGCCGGCATCGACCATCGCATTCGTCAGATCCAGCACCTCGCTCGGCGCCATGCCTTGCGCACAGGCCTTAAGAAACGCCTCGATTTCCGGCGCCGCGTAGCGCGCGGCCACGATATCCTCGATGATCGCCGCGAGGTCAGCCTTGGAGAAGGCGCGCCCGCATGCTTTCGCGCGGACCACATCGAAACTCGCCGGCGGTGTTTCATCGCGACGCGGCATGGGCGGCTCGGCTCACGATGGCGGCAGCTGATCGGCCAATACGGCCAAGAACGCCTCGCCGGCGCGTTCGATCGCGCCCGAATTGTCGATGGTCGCGATGGCAAGATCCGCCGGTGCGAATTGCTCGGCGCGCCGCAGACGCGCTTCGATCGAGGCCGCATCGTCGCGCTCGCGCTCGGCAAGACGTCGGCGCAACACGTCGCGTTTTGCCGTGACCAGCACCGGAACGACGGGAGCGATATCGAGGCGATGCGCGGTGAAATGCCCGCGCGATCCGTCGATGACGACGATAAGCCCGGCTTTGAGCCATGCGCGAATTTCGACGCCGATCCCGTAATCGAAGCCGTAGGCCTGCCAATCGCAGGCAAAGAGCCCGTGCGACTGGCGCAGCGCGAATTCCGCGTGCGACAGGGCGATATAATTCTCGCCGTCCTTGCCAAGGGGCCGGGTGATGTAGCGGTGCGCGAACAGAATCGGACGGCTGCCGTCAAGCCGATAGCGCGCATAATCGATCAGCCGCGTCTTGCCCGCGCCCGACGGCCCCATCACGTAAACGATGCGGCCAAAGGCCATCTGTCACCCGATGACGTCGGCGCGGACGCTGCGGATGTCGAAATCCTGGAAGCTTGCCCAGGTCGCGTCCAGCGAACCGCCGAGATCGATGGCGGCGCAAGCATCTTCGATCACGATCGGCATAAAGCCTTCCTGTCGCGCATCTTCGGCCGAATAGCGCACGCAGAAATCGAGTGCGAGCCCGGCGATGAATACGCGCGCTAAGCCGCGCTCGCGCAAATAGCCGGCGAGACCGGTTCTGGTCACGCGGTCGTTCTCGCGGAAGGCGGAATAGGAATCGATCGCCGCGTGAAAGCCTTTGCGCATGATCAGTTCCGCCTGCGGGACGGCGAGGTCGGTGCGGAACGCGGCGCCGAAAGTATCCTGGATGCAGTGATCCGGCCATAGCTCCTGCATCCCGTAAGCAACGGCGATGGTCTCGAAGGGCCTCGCGCCGGGATGGCTCGAGGCAAAAGAGAGATGACCGTTGGGATGCCAATCCTGCGTCAGGATGACATGCCTGAATCTTGGTGCCAGGCGATTCGCGACCGGAACGACCGTATCGCCGCGCGGCACCGCGAGCGCACCGCCGGGGCAGAAATCGTTTTGCAGATCGACCACCAGCAGAACGTCGTGGTCGTCGATAACCAACTCTTCGCTCATGGCGCGGTGGCCCCTTGTGCGATACGGCGATCGACCTCGCCCGCCAGCCGACGCAGCGGCGCGGCAACCTCGACCGGATAATCCGCACCCGCCTCGAGCGTCCGCAACGGCTCCGGCAAGGCCGCGAGATTCCGCCGCGCGCGATCGCGGATCGCGGCGAGGCTCGGCCGTGCCAAGCGACGGCCGCCGCGCACGACCGGCTCGAGCAGCGGCTCGCCGACGACCATATCGTCTTCGAGCGAGATCACGTCCTGCGCCATTTTTCCATCGGCATCGAAGCGGCGCCATACTTGCTTGCGGCCAGGCCAGGTCGCTTTGCCGGTGGAGCGCTTGCGGCGCGCGATGCCGGCGTATTCCTGAAGCTTATAGGCGCAATCGAGCGCCGCCACATCGGAAGAGGTGGTGAGGCTGGTGCCGACGCCGAAGCCGTCGATCGGTGCAGCGTCGGCGAGCATGGCGCGGATACGCAACTCGTCGAGCCCTCCGCTTGCAAAGATCGTGGTGTCGCGCAGGCCACCGTCGTCGAGGATGCGCCGCACGCTTTTCGACAACGCCGTCATATCGCCGCTGTCGAGGCGCACACCGCCGATGTGGATCCCGAGCTTCTTGAGCCGCGGGGCCAGCGCAACGACTTTTCGCGCGCCGTCCTCCGTATCGTAAGTATCGATGAGCAGGGTAAGGTTCCGCGGCCGAGCGCGCGCGAAATTCTCGAAAGCGGCGGTTTCGCTGTCGTGAACCTCGATGAAGGAATGCGCCATCGTGCCGAACAACGGAATGCCATAACGGCGTTCGGCCTCCATCGTCGCGGTGCCGGCAAAACCGGCAATATAGGCGGCACGTGCCGCAAACAGCCCGGCCTCCGCGCCATGGGCGCGGCGCAAGCCGAAATCAACCAGTAGCTTGCCGGGCGCGCTCAGCGCGATGCGGGCCGCTTTGGCCGCGATTAGAGACTGGAAGTGGAGAATGTTGATAAGCCGCGTCTCAGCATATTGCGCCTCGGGCAGCGGTGCGACGATGCGCAGGATCGGCTCGTCGGGGAAGAACACCGTGCCTTCCGGCATCGCTTCGGCATCGCCGGTGAAGCGAAAATCGGCAAGATAGTCGAGCAATCGGGGCGAGAAGCGGCCGCTCCGCGCGAGCCAGTCGATTTCGGCGGGGGAGAAATGCATCTCCTCGAGGAAGTCGAGGGCCTGCTCGAGGCCTGCCATCATCAGAAAGCGGCGTTGGGGCGGGAATTTGCGGAAGAACAGCTCGAAGACGGCAATGTCCGTCTGCCGCTCATCGAGATAAACCTCGATCATGCTGAGTTGATAGAGATCGGTGAGAAGACCGCTTTCCATAAGCCCGCTCGCAGACGGTGCGCCTTCGGCGGCGCGGTGATGCTCTGCGGCCAAACTAGCGAAGAGCGGTGCGCCGGCGATTGACCTAGATCAACTTATGAACAAGGCCTAATCAGGCGACCTGCGCGAGTCTGGCCGCATCCAGGGAGCCGTTCCGCCAGCGTTCCAGATCGACGACCTTGTGCCGTTGCATCGCGGCGCGCGCGGTGAGGACGGCCTCCAATAAGCGTTGGCGGCCGCGCAGCCAGGCGAGATCGTTGGAATCCTCGGTCGCCTCGGCCGGGAGTCGCTCCAAGATGGCGAGGAGATAGCGGACCCTGTCTAGATCATGTTGCAGTTCGGCGCTCAGGGGCAGAATTCCCGCAATCGGCGAAGATGGTT
>Ga0335085_10011197_pt1 | contig 13329 bp, 4 predicted proteins | sample Lox_Sample_45_FD_206712 | JGI IMG/M metagenome (GOLD analysis project Ga0335085, IMG submission 206712) | Soil microbial communities from Loxahatchee National Wildlife Refuge, Florida, United States - Lox_Sample_4.5 | ecosystem: Environmental > Terrestrial > Soil > Wetlands | place: USA: Florida...
GTCGGCAGTTTATCCGGAACCTGGAGCAGGGATCGCCCCAGATCGTGACGCGCGTTGGCTGATCCGGGATCGAGGCGCACCGCCGCCTCGAGCTGCTGAATGGCCTCCGGCAGTCTTCCCGGAACCAGCGCCAGCGCGTTTCCCAAGTTACCGCGCGCCTTCGCATATCCGGGATCAATCCGCAGCGCTTCTTCAAAATGGGCGATCGCGTCCTGCAACCGCCCGGGGGTTCTCGCCAGGACCGCGCCCAGATTGCTCTGGATCTCCGCCGATCGGGGGTTCATCTGCGCCGCCGCTTCGAGCTGGCTGATCGCCTCCGGCATCCGCCCCAACTCGGCCAGCGCATTGCCGAGGTTGTTGAGAGCTTCGGGGTACTGTGATCGCAGCCGCAACGCCGTCCGGTAATCCTCGATCGCCCGCGGGATCTGGCCGGCCTCGAACAGGACCACACCCCGGTGATTGTAGGCGCGTTCGTTTTGCGGCCGCTGGGCCAGCGTGTCGTTCCAGAGCGACAGGGCCGAAGCGTACGTGGTGTTGCGCTGCACCGTCAGCCACGCCAGCGGGAGAGCCAGCGCGAGAAACGGACCAAGGCCCCGCCGTCCCCAGCGGAGTGCTGCCGCGCCTACCGCCAGTGCAAGCAACGCCGCGAGCGGCAGGTACATCCGGTGTTCCACGATCATCTGGAGGCGGCCCGGCATGACGCTGGTCGGAGCCAGAATCACGAAGAACCACGCCCCGAGAAAGCCCAGCACCGGCCGGTGCCGCAGGGCGAACAGCACCGCTGCCGCCAGTGGCGCCACCACGAACGCGTAAGGCACCGCCTCGATCGCGCGATGCAGCCAAAAGGTGCCATATTCGAAGACGAGCGGGTGGGGCCAGACCGGCAGCCAGAGGTACCGGGCGACCGCTTCAAACTGCGTGAGCCAGTACGACAGGGGCGTGATGCCGATATCGAAACCGGACGTGCCGCCGCGGTCCCAGCCCGTGCTCGCGACCAGCGCCGCCAGCGGCAGCCAGGTCGCCGCCAGCGCGAGATGCAGTCTGGCCCGGCGCCGCCAGGCACCCCGAAATGTTCCCGCGGCGAACGTCCGGTCGTACAGAAGTACGAGCACGGGAACGGCTACCATCACTTCCTTGGTCGCCATGCCCAGCAGGCAGGCCGCAACCGCCCCGATCTGCCAGCGGCGCGGCCGCGGCGCGTCGACTGAGCGAATGAAGCAGTAGAAGGTCAGCAGAAAAAACAACGCCATCAGCGATTCGACGCGCTGGACGATGTAGGTCACCGCCTCGGTCTGCAGCGGGTGGACGGTCCAGAGCAAGGCCACGGTCAGGGCCACGAGCGTGGCATGCTGGCGCAGAAGCGGGTTGACCCCGGTCGGCCCACTGTCCGCCGGAAGGAAGAACGCTGTTCGCGCGCTCGAAACGGGGGCGCGGTGCGACCGGTCAGGACCGGGCGCGGCGGCTGGCGGCGCGGGGAGGAGCAAGGTGCGACGCACCACGCCGAACAACGTCAGGCCGCCGAGCAGATGGATAAGCAGGTTGAGCGCGTGGTAGCTCCAGACGCTCTTTCCGCTGATCGCATAGTTGAGCGCGAACGTGAAATTGGCGACCGGCCGGCCGCTCACGGTCGCATTGCTCGGCGGCACCAGGCTGCGCAGAAAGGGGAACCCCTGCCGGATCGTGCGGTTGTCCACAATGCCGATGTTGTCGTCGAACACGAACGGCCCGGAGAAGCTGTTGTGGTAGGCGGCGAGGGCCGCGACGGTGATCACGGCCGCGGCGAGCGCCACCGGCCAGCGGCGGGCGGGCGGGGACGGGAGAGGCGGAGGCATGGAGGATTCCCACGGATTCCGGGCGAATGACAATTCGGTCGAATCAGGCACCGAGGCGATGCTCCGCGGCCATCTATGGTCGGGTGGCCCGCAGCTGTTCCAGCCACTCCCGGGCCGGTTTGAAGTCGGGGTTGATCTGCAACGCCGCCTCCAGCTGGGCCCGCGACTCCCCTTCGCGGCCCGGCAACGCGGACAACGCGATTCCCAACACATAGTGCGCCTCCACCAACCTCGGATTGATCCTGATCGCCGCTTCCAGGTGCTCGATCGCCTCGGGTGATCGCCCCGGCAGCTGCAGTAGAGCCACGGCCAGATCGTTGTGAACCTCGGCCAGACCGGGATCGATGCGCAGCGCGGCCTCGAAATGCTCAATCGCGCGCGGCAAGCTCCCGGGATCGCGGGCCAGGGCTTTGCCCAAGTCGTGGTGCGTCGTCGCGGCGCCGGGGTCAATTCGCACCGCGGCCTCGAGCTGCTGAATGGCCTCCGGCAGTCTTCCCGGAACCAGCGCCAGAGCGTTTCCCAGGTTCTTGTGCGCTTTCGCGGAGCGGGGATCGATTCGCACCGCGTCCTCGAAATGGGCGATCGCGTCCGGCAACCGGCCCGGGGTTCTCGCGAGGATGGCGCCCAGATTATTCTGGATCTCCGCCGAACGGGGATTGAGCTGCGCCGCCGCCTCAAAATGGGCGATCGCTTCCGCCGACCGTCCCGGCGTATCCCCCAAGACCACCGCCAGATGGTTGTGCAGGTCCGCCGAGCCGGGGTTGGTTCGCACCGCCGACTCGAAATGGGCGATGGCTTCCGCCGCTCGCCCCGGAATCCTGCTGAGGGCGACTCCGAGGTTGTCCTGCAGGTCCGCCGATCCAGGATCGATCTGGACCGCGGCCTTGAGATGGGCGATCGCCTCCGGCAACCGCCCGGGAATCCTTTCCAGGATAACACCCAGATTGCCGTGCGCCCACGCCGCTCCCGGGAGGATGCGCAGCGCGGCTTCAAACTCGCCGACCGCCTCCGGCAGGCGGGCGGGATCGTTGGCGAGGGCGTTGCCCAGATTGTTGCGCGCGAGCGCGTCCCGGGGATTGAGCCGCACCGCCGCCTCAAGGTGGGCGATCGCCTCCGGCAGGCGCCCGGGCACTTTCACCAGGATCTCACCCAGGCCGTGGTGCGCCAATGCGCAGGCGGGATTCCGCGCGAGGGTCTCTTGATAGAGGGTCCGGGCGTCACGATAGATCCCGCACTGCCGCCAGGTCAGCGCACCCAAAGCCACGAGCAGCAGCCCGCCCGCGACGGCCACTGACCATCGTCCGGCCGCCGCGGTGCCCGACCACAGCGGCCTGGCGGCGAGCGCCAATCCGACTGCCATCGGCACGAGAATTCCCAGGCTGGCCAGATATTGAAAGTGGTCCGCCACATAGGAGAATACGAACGGGTAGACATTGATGAATCCCAAGGCCGGAAACAGTGTCCCGGCGAAAATCAGGAATCCGGCGAGCCCCGCCGCGGCGGCGCGGGCGAGGGGCCCGCGGTGGTGCCGCGCCAGGCGCCACAGCCCGGCGGCCAGGGCCAGGACCCCGGCCGGGAACAGGTATTGCCACCACACTGTCGCGTCGATGGTCCACCGCGGATAGATGAAGATCAGGTCCGCGGGCCACACCAGCTTGCCCAGGTAAAACCATACGGCTCGGCCCGCCAACAGACAGCGATCAAGCAGGGTCAGGTTGAAATCCGCACCCTCCGCCCCGATCAGGAACCGCTCCACCCCCGCCGTGAACAACCCCCCGCTCACGCCGAGGGCGAACCAGGGCAGCAGCGGGAGCACGTCGCGCCGCCAGGTCAGGCGGCCGCGCTGCCACCAGCAGATCACCAGCAGAGCCGCGGGCAGCGTGGCCGTGACCGTCTTGGTCAGCAGCGCCAGGACAAACAATCCCAGGGCCAGGTAATATTGTGATCGCCGGCCATCGCGCTGGAAACGCAGGTAGACCAGCGCCGCGCCCAGATAAAAGACGGCCGAGAGCGTATTTTTCTGTTCCGCGATCCACGCCACCGATTCGACGCATACCGGGTGCAGGGCGAAAAGCAGCGCTGCCAGCCATGCGACCCCGGCGGGAATCCCCTGCGAGAACGGGCGGGTCGAGGCGGACTGCGGTGCTGTCCGGTCATCCCGGCGCGCCCAGGCGTCTTCGCCGGAGGTTGGCCCCCGCTCCGCAGCAAACAGGTGGCGCAACGTCAGACCGAGTAGGCAGGCCGCGGTGGCGTGCAGCACGACATTGAGCAGGTGGTAGCCCAAGGGCGAGTCGCCCCACAGGCGGTGCTCGATCCAGAATGCGGTGTGCAGGACCGGGTAGTATTGCTGGGTGGCCCCCACCTCGAACCAGATGCGCCCCAACCCTTGCAGCGTTTGCAGATCCCGGCCGGTGACGTGCGCGTCGTCGTCCCAGACGAAACCGCCCCGCAAGGCGGGGAAATACGCGAGCAGGGTGGCACCGAAGACCAGCGCGCACGCCCACCGCCCCGGCCAGGACGCCACGCGGGCCGGGAGGGGCGGGCCGGGCGCTGGCAGACCGGGGAGAGGCGCAGGCATGGCGGATCTTTAAGGATCTCGAGAGAAGTTGGGCGACATTAATCGGCACGCTCGATGAGGAGCGGTGCAGCCCCGACGTTCTGGCGGAGATGTTTCGGGGCTCCAAGAAAACACCGCCACCCAAGCGGGTGGCGGTGTTGGTCAATCGCTTGAATGGGTGGGCCGCTACAGGTCAAAGGTCGCGCTCAGGATGAACTGGCGTGGATCGACGATGCGGTAGGTATTTATCGAGCCGTCCGGATAGGCAGAAATGGGCTGGAGGCGTCCGTGTTCCGTGAGGTTGCGCACGTTCAACTGGAACGTGGCCGGCACCCTGCCGTTGAACAGCTTCATCTTGTAGGCAACAACCACGTCAAAATAGGTGTGCTGCTTGTCATAGATCGGCTTCGTGACATCCAGGTCGGTGATCGAATCCGGTAGCTGCTGCCTGCCATAGAACCCGATCGCACCCTTGTCCTCCCAGCGCACGGCGCCGCCGACCGTGAAGTTGCTTAGAATCTTATTGTCGGTGAGGCCGGCCAGCCGGTAGGTGGTGGACACCCGGAAGTTGTAGCGCCGGAGCTGGGGATCCGCCTGACCTTCAAGCTGTTTGATGACGGAATACGGCGTCTGGACGAACGAGATGAAGTTTTGATGCGCCGTCTGCGTCCCGCCGTAGTTGTGAATCCACCAGAGGTGATTGGGATTGCCCAATTGGGTGATTCCATGCTGCGGATCCGTATCGTTATCCAGAGCGGCGGAGGCATTCGTGATCGTCGGATCGACGAGTGTGGTCCAGATGGCCATGCGTTGATCGATCCACGTCTGCAGGGTGCTGGACACGTTCTTGATGTAGGACTGCGTGTCCGAGAAGTTGGCGGATATGGTCCAATTCTTGGTCGGGTTCAGATAGATCTCCACTTCCGTGCCCTTGGCGGCGACATCGTTGGTCGCGGCGATGGGTGGCTGGGGATTCTTCAGGGCGTTGATCGTGGCTTCGGGCAGTTGCATCAAGGCAGCGAATGCCGTGAAGACCTGCGCATCGGTGAACGTCGGATTCGTCGCCTTGATCCAGCCGTACTGGTTGTTGGCGGGGCCGAAGTTTTGCGTGGTACCGCCCGCGACATTCTCGAGCACAAACCGCGCCGGGGTCGCGCCCTGCAGCAGGAAGTCGGTGCGGATGACGCGCTGGGCGGTCGTGTTGGCGTCGCCGTTGCGAATATCCTTTTGCAGCGTCTGGTAGTGGGTCACGCGGACAACGACCTTTCCGTCGAACATATCAAGCCCGAGGCCCCAGCTCCGGTCGGCGCCGCGGGGATTCGGCAGGATATGCGCGTAGAGATCCTGGCCGGGCACCGCCGCGATGAAGCTGTTCGCCTGGTTGTAATTCAGGGACAGGCCGTGCAGCACATCGGCGAGGAGGTGGCCGCCAGGGCCCTTCGCATCGAGTGTCTTGATGAACGAGAACTCGCGGAAGGGCCGAAGGACATACTGGACGTTGGTGGTCTTGCCACCGTTGAACCCATAGTCTCCCGACTGCCATGAGTTGGTGAAAGCGTAATCAATGTTGATGCCATCGGCGAGGAGCGGAACGCCTCCGGCCGTGGTTTGATTGCCGAACTTCGTATAAACCCGATCCTCCCGCGTACCCAGCGTCACGACGAGTGAGTCTTGGAGGAGATGGCTTTGGAGCACGGCTCCGACCGTCTTGATGATCTGCTTGATGTTGAAGGAACCGCCGGTCTTGTCGGCCCCCGCCATGCCCAGCGTGGTGGGTTCGCTGTTCCATACGGCCGGCAGCGTGCCCGCGGCGGCGCGTCCCCACACGAAGTTGTAAACGCCGTGGTTGACGAAATCGGGCGGAGCGTAGTCGACGTTGGAGCCCTGATTGTCGCCGACATAATAGCGGAACAGTCCGTTGGTGATGGGCTGAAGCACCGGCAGTCCCGCAACGCCCGCGGGCAGGGCCTGATAGCTAAGATAGGTGCCGGGCGAGAGCCACGCCTTCTGGTCGATCATCGCCTCGCGGAACCGATATTGCCGGTTGATCCGATACTTATATTCGTCGTACCCGCTCAACATTTGGCGCCCCAGCCATTTGACCCAACCCTTCTCGTTGGTGAGATCGAGCTGGTAGGCGAGCTGGGCGCGGTAAGTGTCCCACTTGGCCGGCAGCAATAAGGTGGCAGGCTTGTCCGAGGCGATAAACGGGCGCAGGAAATACGGGTTGGGCGAGCCGTCGAGCAGCCGCTCGTTGGGATCGATCTCGAGCTGGCCCGACTGGCCTTCGGTGTTGGCGATGCCGAGCAGATTGCGCTGATAGCGCTGCGAGTCTTCCCGCATGACGGCAACCTGGCCCACGAGCAGATGGACCGGCGTGTTCAAGAACTCCTGTTCGAGCTGGACATTGGTGGTGATCGTCCGGTCCATATCCCGATTGGGCGCAGACAGGTTGATCGTCGACCAGTCGTACATGCTCTTGTCGCTGATCGTTGGCGTGGTGATGAACAGCGGTTGGAGGGTGGGCTTGGCGGCGGTGCCGGTCGCGCCGGGGCTGCCGGTGGTCAGCAGAAAGCGGTCCGCCTGCGCCCCGGAAGTGGGACCGCGCACGGTGGTGCCGGCCAGGAGCGCCGCCGTGTTGTTGAAGGCCTGGGGAGCCGACCAATAGCTGAGGCCGTTCTGGTCGATGAACATCTGGCTATGGTTGCCGCCCAGCTGCGAGGCGGTGAAGAAATCGGTGTTCCGGCCGCCAAACGACGACGGGAAGGTGGTGGAAGTGATCGGTCCGATGTTGGTGCCGTTCACGTGAATGGTCATGGTGACCGGATCCCAGGTCGGGCGGCCGCTGCTGATCCAGTAGGAGATGTTGTCGCGCGCGGGGATGTAGTTTGGCCGATTGCCGTTCATCCGGTAGTAATTCACGGACGCACTGATCGACGTTCCCTTGAACGGCCGGTACTTGACCATGCCGTTGTATATCACCGTGTTCACGCCGGACGGTTTGCGGATAAAGCCGTCGTGCTGGAACACCCCACTGGCCCGGATCGCCAGTTTGTTCTGCAGGAAGACACGGTTCAGATCGAGGCTCGTGCGATAGCCGCCGTAGCTGTCGGTCCGTGCGACCACCTCGGTGAAATTACGGGTGACGTTGGCGGCCGCCGGCACCATGTTGACCGTGCCGGAGGGATTGCCGAGGCCGAACACGTTGGCGTTGGGTCCGCGGCTGATCTCGATCGAATCGATGTTGATCGGGTCGACCGGCACGCGTCCCATCGTCTCGATGTTGCCAAGGGTGATATTGGCGGGGGCGATGCCGCGGACGCGGTTGGAGTTGACGGGATCGATCTGCACGTTGTCCTGCACGCTGCCGTTGCGGTCCGCGGCGCTGATGCCCGCGCTCCCGGAGGCCGCCCCGCCCGGGACGCCCACCGCCGTGTAGGTGCCGGTGCCTTCCGTGTTGCCGGTGTAGAGGAAGACGTCGTTGATATCGAGCATGCCGAAGTCCTGCATCTGCGACTTCGTCACGACCGAAATGGAGGACGCCAAATCCTGGATGTTGGAGTTGATGCGCGTGCCCGACATCGTGTTCGGGGAGTAGTAGCCGTTGGCCTCCGCCTTGACCTCGAACGGCGACAGCCGGATGGTCTCCTCGGAACCCGCCGAGGCGGTTCCAGTTGAAGTCGTCGGGGTGGGGGCCGGCGTGGGCGCCTGCTGCGCCCACGCGAACGAGACGGCGATGACCGCGCACGCGGGTGCAAGGATCAGCCGACGCAACGGTGAGGGTAATGCTTGGCTCGAATTCATCGGTATGTTCTTTCCTTTACCGGGGGTGAAGGGGTAGGAACGCAAACTAAGACACGTGTCCTTTTGCACCTAAGTTTGGCGTCGATCAATCAAAAAGTGCGACTTCGACCGGTCGGGAGTCGGCGCTCATCGGAGCCTGCCAATAAGCCGATCGTGTCGCGGCGATCCGGTCGATGCCGCCGGCACCTCGGGAGCCGGCAAGCGCACCTCCGCCGCGGGCGGCGGGGGGCCTCCGCGGGGGCTGTGCGCAGTCGGCCGGAGCCGCAGTAGGGCGCGGTCAGCGGCGGGCGACGTCGGGCGAAGATCGGCGCCGGCCGGGCGCATTGCCCGCCGGCCGCGTGCACCGGAGCCGCCGGATCGATGGTCGCGATTCAGTCCCGGGGCGGCGCCGCCCGCAGCTGCTCCTGCGCCCGGGCGAGATTGTCGCGCGCCTCCTGATAGTCGGGGGCCAGCCGCAGCGCCTCGGCGAATTGCGCCGCCGCCTCGGGCAGACGGCCGAGCCGGGCGAGCGCGAGGCCCAGGTTGTTGTGGGCGGACGGATGGCTGGGATTCAGCCGCAGGGCCGCTTCGTAGTGCGGCAGGGCTTCCGCTTCGCGGCCGAGCAGGGTGAGCGCATTGCCCAGATTGTTGTGGGCCTCGAGATAGTCGGGCTGCAGGCGCAGCGCCGTCTCGAACTGGCGCACCGCTTCGTCGAGCCGGCCGATCGCCGCCAGCACGCTGCCGCAGTTGTAGGAGTACAATGCGGAATCGGGCTGCAGCCGGAGCGCGGATTCGAATTGCGCCAGGGCCTCCGCGGGATGGCCGATCGCGAGCAGCACACCGCCCCAGTGGGCGTAGGCCTCGGCGTCGGCGGGCGTATGCCGGAGCCCGGCCGCGAACTGCGTCTGCGCCTCCTCCAGGCGGCCGGCCCGGGCCAGCGCCGTGGCGAGGCTGTAATGGACGGCAACGTAGCCCGGTTTCAGTCGCAGCGCCTCCCGCAGGTGGGCGATCGCCTCCGCGTTGCGACCGGAGCGGGACAACGCGTCGCCCAGATTGGCATGCGCTTGGGCGGAGTTCGGATCGCGCCGCAAGGCCGCCTCATAGTGGGCCATCGCCTCCGGCGTGCGCTTGAGGAGGGCCAGCGCCGCACCGAGATTCAGGTGGGCCTGGGCGCTGTCCGGATCTTGGCGCAGCGACTCCTCCAATTGCTGGATCGCCTCGTCGATGCGTCCCACGGCGATGAGCGCGGCGCCGAGGTTGTTGCGGGTGGTGAGGTGGGTCGGATTCAGCCGCAGCGTGGTTTCGTCCTCCCGAATGGCGTCGGCGATACGGCCGGCGTCGGCCAGGGCCGCGCCCAGACCGGAGTGCGCGCTGGCGTTGGCCGGCTGCTTCGCCACCGTGTCGGACCACAGGGCGATCTCGCTGCGATAGCAGGCATTGCGCTGGTGGGTGAGAAAACCCAGCCCGGCCGCGAGCGCCAGGAGCGCCGCGAGGCCGCGGCGCCCGCTGGCTAGGTGGACCGCCGTCACGATCAGCACCACCACGGGCGCGAGCGGCAAATACATCCGGTGCTCGACGATCTGCTGCGTCGTCCCGGGAATGAGCGAGGTCGGCGCGAGAACCGCGAAAAACCACGCGCCGAGAAACCCGACTGCCGGCCGCCGCCACCACGCTGACAGCGTTCCCGCGACGAGCGCGAGGACGAGGCCGGCCTGCAGCCACACGTCCGCCAGGTGTCCGATCCAGTAGGTATCGTAGGCGAAGATCAGCGGCGTCGGCCAGCACGACAGCCGCAGGTAATGCACGAGTGCGGGAAACTGGGTCAGCGCGTAGGTCCACCAGGAGACGCCGAGGCCGAAGCCGGCCGACCCGCCACGGTTGCCGCCTGTGCTGACGAGCAGCCACCCGAGCAGAATCCAGGTCGATGCCAGCGCCGCATGGAATCCGCGCCGCCGCCGCCACGCCTCCGCGAAGCCGCCGGCCACGAACGCGCGATCGAACAGCAGCACCAGCACCGGGGCGGAAACCATGTTCTCCTTCGTCGCCATGCCCGCGAGGCACGCGGCCACCGACAGGATCCGCCAGCGGCCCGGCGCAGGCGCGTCGAGGCTGCGCACGAAACCATAGAGGGTGAGCAGGTAGAACAGGCCCATGAGCGACTCGGCGCGCTGCACGATGTAGGTCACCCCCTCGGATTGCAGCGGATGCAACGCCCACAGCGCCGCCACCGTGAACGCGACCGGCACCGCGGCCCTGCCGAAGCGCGCGCGGAGCGAGGGGAGGGCCAGCGTACGCCGCGCCAGCCCGAACAACGTCAAGCAGGCGAGCGCGTGGATGAGGATGTTGACAGCATGATAGCCGCGAACATCGAGGCCGCCGGCCGCAAAGTTGAGCGCCAACGAGAGGTTCAAGGCGGGCCGGCCGCTGACCGTGAGATCCCCGCCGGGCGGAGCCAGCGCCTCCGAGAGCGGCCAGAGACGCCGCAGGGTGAGGTTGTCGACGATCGAATCCTTGTCGTCGTAGACAAACGGTCCGGACCAGCTGTTCGCATAGGCGGCGAAGACGGCGAGAACGAGGACGGCGCCGGCGAGGGCAACGGACCGGCGCGCCGACGAGGCGGCGCCCGGCTCGGGCGGGCGGGGCGGGTCGTGACGCGAGCCCATCATGATGCCGGCGGATCTGAGGTGGCTGCTCACCAGGGGCTGACGCTAGGGCGGCGCCGCGCGCAGCTGCTCCTGCGCCCGGGCGAGGTTGTCGCGCGCCTCCTGATAGTCGGGGGCCAGCCGCAGCGCCTCGGCGAATTGCGCCGCCGCCTCGGGCAGACGGCCGAGCCGGGCGAGCGCAAGACCCAGGTTGTTGTGGGCGGACGGATGGCCGGGGTTCAGCCGCAGCGCCGCTTCGTAGTGCGGCAGGGCTTCCGCTTCGCGGCCCAGCAAGGTGAGCGCATTGCCCAGGTTGTTGTGGGCCTCGACGTAGTCGGGCTGCAGCCGCAGCGCCGCTTCGAACTGGAGCACGGCCTCGTCGAGCCGGCCCGCCGCCGCCAGCACGCTGCCGTAGTTGTAGTGATACGAAGCGGATTCGGGCTGCAGCCGGAGCGCGGACTCGAATTGCGCCATGGCTTCCGCGGGGTGACCCGTCGCGAGCAGAACGCCACCCCAATTGGCGTGCGCCTCCGCGTCGGCGGGCCTGAGCCGGAGTCCGGCCGCGAACTGCGCCTGCGCCTCCTCCAGGCGGCCGGCCCGGGCCAGCGCCGCGGCAAGATTGTAGTGGGCGGCGACGAAATCGGGTTGCAGGCGCAGCGCCTCCTCCAGGTGGGCGATCCCCTCCGCGTTGCGCCCGGAGCGGGACAACGCGTCGCCCAGATTGGCGTGCGCCGCCGCGGAGTTCGGCTTGCCCCGCAAGGACGCCTCATAGTGGGGAATCGCCTCCGGCGTGCGCTTCAGCATGTCGAGGGCCACGCCGAGATTCAGGTGGGCCTGGGCGTCATCCGGCTCCTGGCGCAGCGACTCCTGCAGCTCCTCGACCGCCTCGCGCACCCGTCCGACGGCGACGAGCGCCGTGCCGAGGTTGTTGCGGGTGGCGACGGGGTTGGGGCCGAGCCGGAGCGCCGTGGCGTCTTCCCGCACGGCCTCCCGCATGCGGGCGGCGTCGGCGAGGGCCGCGCCGAGGTTGGCGTGCGCGCCCGCGTTGGCGGGCCGCTTGGCCACCGTGTCCTCCCACAGCGCTATCTCCGAGCGGTAATCGGTGTTGCGGCGGAAGGAGAGGAGCCCGAAACCGGCGGCCAGCGCGAGGAGCGCGGCCAGGCCGCGGCTTCCGCAGCGGCGCTGGCACAATCCCGCGACCAGCACGAACAACGGCGCGAGCGGCAAATACATCCGGTGTTCGACGATTCGCTGCGTCATTCCGGGCACAAGCGAGGTCGGGGCCAGGATGGCGAGGTACCACGCGCCGAGGACTCCGACCGCTCGATTCCGCCACAGCGCGACCAGGGTCCCGGCGATCAAGGCGGCCACGACGCAGGCCTGGGGCCACACGTAGACCAGGCCATGGATCCAAAACGTGCCGTAATCAAAGATCAGCGGCGCGGGCCAGAACGACAGTCGTAGATAGTGCACCAGGGCGAGGAACTGCGTCAGCGCGTAGTCCCACCACGAAATCGCCAGCCCGAAGCCGGCCGAGCCCCCGCGGTTGCCGCCCGTAGTGGCGAGCACGAGGCCGAGGAGGATCCACGTCGCTGCCAGCGCCGCATAAAACCCGCGCCGCCGGCGCCACGCCCCGGCGAAACTCCCCGCCACGAACGCGCGATCGAGCAGCAGCACCAGCACTGGCGCGGATACCAGGTTCTCCTTCGTCCCCATGCCCAGCAGGCAGGCGCCGAACGCCAGCAGCCGCCAGCGGCCCGGGGCCGGGGCGTCCACGCTGCGCACGAAGCCGTAGAGCGTGAGCAGGTAGAAGAGGCCCATGAGCGACTCGGCGCGCTGCACGATGTAGGTCACCGCCTCGGTCTGCAGCGGGTGCAACGCCCACAGCGCCGCCGCCGTGAACGCGACGGGCACCGCGGCGGCGCCGAGGCGCTCGCGCAGCGCGGGCAGGAGCAGCGTGCGCCGCACCAGGCCGAACAGCGTCAGGCACGCCAGCACGTGGATGAGGAGGTTGACGGCATGATAGCCGCGGACGTCGAGGCCTCCCGCCGCGAAGTTGAGCGCCAGCGAGAGATTCAACACCGGCCGGCCGCTGACGGTGACGCCCGCGCCCGGCGGCGCCAGCACGTCCGAGATCGGCCAGAGATGGCGCAGGGTGGGGTTCTCGATGATCGCGTCCCGGTCGTCGTAGACAAACGGCCCGCGCAGGCTGTTCGCATAGGCCGCGAGGACCGCGACGACGAGCGCGGCGCAGGCGAGAGCGACGGCTCCGCGTGACACCGTGGCGGCAGCCGGCTCAAGCGGGCGGGGCGGAAGGTGCGGCGATGCCGTCATTGCTGGCGAGGCGGAGAGGCGGCGCCGGCGACCACCCGCGACCCGATCCATGGCTCCGGCCTCGGGCAGGCGCGACGTCGCCCGGCTCGAACAGTTCAGGTCTTCTTCTTTTCCGCCAGAGCCCGGGTCTGGACTTCGAGGCGCAGCTTCTCGAGAAACGCGTCGAGCGGCATCACGCCTT
>Ga0335085_10011198_pt1 | contig 13329 bp, 7 predicted proteins | sample Lox_Sample_45_FD_206712 | JGI IMG/M metagenome (GOLD analysis project Ga0335085, IMG submission 206712) | Soil microbial communities from Loxahatchee National Wildlife Refuge, Florida, United States - Lox_Sample_4.5 | ecosystem: Environmental > Terrestrial > Soil > Wetlands | place: USA: Florida...
GCCTGGAGTCGATCATCGAGCGGCGCTCCGGCGGCCGCAGCCTCGGGTTCGGCTCGGACACGAGCTCGAAGGCCGAGAAGAACATCGGCGAGCTGCTCGCGATGGTCGAGCCCGACGACCTCCTCAAGTTCGGCATGATCCCGGAGTTCGTGGGCCGCCTGCCGGTCATCACCAGCCTCGAGGAGCTCGACGAGGCCGCGCTGATCGACATCCTCACGAAGCCACGCAACGCCCTCACGAAGCAGTACAGGCGGCTCCTCGAGATGGACGGGGTCAGCCTCAAGTTCACCGACGGCGCGCTGCGCTCCATCTCCCGCGCCGCCATGAAGAACAAGGCCGGCGCCCGCGGGCTGCGCGCCATCCTCGAGAACGCGATGCTCGACATCATGTACGACGTGCCGAGCCGCCGGAACGTCCAGGAGATCGTGATCTCCGAGGACGTCATCGAGAAGAAGGAGCAGCCGCTCGTGGTGATGCGGAAGGAAGCCGAGAGCGCCTGACCCTCAGGACGCCGCTCCCTCCGCCTTCACCCACCGGAACCAGGCCAGCCTGTCCAGCGCGGGATCGCCCGAGGGCGCCTCCCAGCGCGGCGGCTCGCGCCTCCAGCGCTCCTCGAGCTCGGCCGCCATCCTCCCGGCCTCGTCGAGGTAGCTCTGCCGGAGGGCCGCGGCCGCGCCCTCCGGGATGGCGTCGCCCGGGTCCGACCTCGGCACGCCCCGCTCTGCCGCCCTCCGCACGGACTCGACGTCCATCCGGATCGGATCGGGGTCGGGGGGCGCGTCGCCCGCCGTTCGCCACAGCCCGTCGGCGAGGCCGAGCCGGTACAGCGGCACGAAGGCGTCGCCGTGATCGGCCACGAGCTCGACCGCCGAGAGGAGGAACTCCACCTCCTCGTCGGTGGCGTAGTAGGGCAGGGACAGGCGGACCCAGCCCGGCTTCAGGCCCAGCATGCCGCAGGCTATCGCGGCGCGGTACTCGTTCGAGCGCTCGGGCCCGATGCCGAGCAGGCGGTGGCCGTAGGGTCCCGCGCAGGAGCACCCGGCCCGGTTCTGGATGCCGAACAGATGGTCGAGCAGGGTCGAGACGAGGTCGTGGTGCAGCCCCTTCACGTTGAAGGAGAGGATGGGGAGCCGCGGCGCGTCGAGCGGGCCGTACAGCATGAGCCGGGGGTGGCCGCGCAGGCGCTCGATCGCGTGCGCGCCGAGCGCGATCTCGTGGGCGAGGATCCGCTCGGGTCCGACCATCTCCTTCACCAGGAAGGCGAGGCCGGCCCGGATGTCGCCGAGGATGTCGGGCGTGCCGCCCTCCTCGCGCTCGTCGAGGCGCGGCGTGTAGTCCACCGAGAGGCGATCGAATGCCGCGACGTACTCGACGGTGCCGCCGCCGGGCCGCTCGGGCGTGGCGCTCCGGAACAGGCTGCGGTGAGCGACGAGGACGCCGGAGCCCTCGGGGCCGCCCATGAACTTGTGGGTGGAGACGAAGATGGCCTCGATGGACTCCGCCGGGTCGGCGGGGTGGAGGTCGATGGGCACGTAGGGCCCGGCCGCGGCGTAGTCCACGCAGGCCACGAAGCCGTGGGCGTGCAGGATGCGAGCGATCGCCCGCACGTCGGTGAGGAGGCCGGTGACGTTCGAGGCGGCGGAGAAGGCGCCGATGCGGAGGGGGCGGTCCGCGTGGGCGCGCGCCTTCGCCTCGAGATCGGCGAGGTCCATCCGCCCCGACGCGTCGAGGCCCACCTCCACGACCTCGGCCACCGACTCGAGCCACGGCAACTCGTTCGAGTGGTGCTCGAACGGCGACACGAGGACGATCGGGCGCTCTCCGGGCGGGATCCGCGCCGAGAGCGCGTACTCGCGCTCGAGCGGCTCGGAGATGCGCAGGCCGAGGAGCCCGACCAGCTTGTTCACCGCCGCCGTGGCGCCGCTGCCCACGAAGAGCACCACGTCGTCGTCGGCGGCGTGGACCGAGCGGGCGATGGCCTCGCGGGCGTCCTCGCGCAGGCGGGTCATGGTGCGCCCGGTCGTGGAGATGGCGGTGTGCGTGTTCGCGTAGAGCGGCCGGGCGGCGGCGACCAGGTCGTCCACGAACCCGAGGGCGCGGCCGGTCGCCGTGAGGTCCGCGTACGTGACGAGCCGCTTCCCGAAAGGGGTGCGGACGAAGGTCCGCCGTCCCACCTCGGCACGCCGCAGCAGGTGGACGGCTTCCTCGAAGGTCATGGCGCGGCGTTGTATCCAACCGCGCCGCCGGATACCAGGGCGGGACACCCGAGCCGCCTCGGACCGGCGCCGGTCCCGCCCACGCGGTATCGGCGACCCGGGTCCGCAGAGGACGCGGGCCGGCGCGCCCGGTGGGATCGGTGTAATCTCCCAGCCTGACCGGCCCTTCCCGGGCGCCGGAGGAGCGTCTCGACGTGTCGATCTTCTCGCGCAGCGACGAAAAGCGGGATCCGGGCAAGGCCGCCCGCACCGTCCCGCTGCTTCCCCTGCGGGACATCATCGTCTTCCCGCACATGGTGGTGCCCCTGTTCGTGGGGCGGCAGAAGTCCATCGCCGCGCTCGAGCAGGCGATGAGCCACGACAAGGCCGTCCTGCTCTGCGCGCAGAAGAAGGCCAAGACGAACGAGCCCTCCCCGGAGGACATCTTCCCGGTCGGAACCATCGGCGCCGTCATCCAGCTGCTCCGGCTGCCCGACGGCACCGTGAAGGTGCTCGTGGAGGGAAAGCAGCGCGCCCGGATCCGGAAGTTCCTCGACAACGAGAAGTACCTGCTCGTCGAGGCCGACGAGGTCGAGGAGGTCGTGGAGCGGACGGTGGAGCTCGAGGCGCTGATGCGCTCGGTGCATTCCACCTTCGAGACCTACGTCAAGCTCAACAAGCGGATCCCACCCGAGATGCTCACCTCGGTCGCCTCGATCGACGACCCGGCGCGGCTCGCCGACACGATCGTGGCGCACCTCTCGCTCAAGCTGAACGACAAGCAGTCGATCCTGGAGACCGAGTCGCCCGCGGCCCGGCTGGAGAAGCTCTTCCAGCTCATGCAGGGCGAGATCGAGATCCTGCAGGTCGAGAAGAAGATCCGGACGCGCGTCAAGAAGCAGATGGAGAAGACGCAGAAGGAGTACTACCTCAACGAGCAGATGCAGGCGATCCAGAAGGAGCTCGGGGAGCGCGACGAGTTCAAGAACGAGATCCAGGAGCTCGAGGAGAAGATCCGCAACAAGAAGATGTCGAAGGAGGCCACCCTCAAGGTCAAGAAGGAGCTCAAGAAGCTCAAGATGATGAGCCCGATGAGCGCCGAGGCCACGGTGGTGCGCAACTACATCGACTGGATCCTCTCGCTCCCCTGGTACGAGTACAGCGAGGACAAGCTCGACATCGCCGAGGCCGAGAAGATCCTCGACGAGGATCACTACGGGTTGAAGAAGCCCAAGGAGCGCATCCTCGAGTACCTGGCGGTCCAGAAGCTGGTGGAGAAGGTGAAGGGCCCCATCCTCTGCTTCGTGGGCCCCCCCGGCGTCGGCAAGACCTCGCTCGGGAAGTCCATCGCCCGGGCCATGAACCGCCGCTTCGTGCGCATCTCGCTGGGCGGCGTGCGCGACGAGGCCGAGATCCGCGGCCACCGCCGCACGTACATCGGCGCGCTGCCCGGCAAGATCGTCCAGTCGCTCAAGAAGGCCGGGGCGGGCAACCCGGTGTTCCTGCTCGACGAGGTGGACAAGATGTCCACCGACTTCCGCGGCGACCCGTCGGCCGCCCTGCTCGAGGTGCTCGACCCGGAGCAGAACTCCGCGTTCGCCGACCACTACCTCGACCTCGACTACGACCTCTCGAAGGTCATGTTCATATGCACGGCCAACACCATGGCTGGCATCCCGCTGCCGCTGCAGGACCGCATGGAGGTCATCCGCCTCGCCGGCTACACCGACCTCGAGAAGCTGTCGATCGGGGTGCGATACCTCATCCCGAAGCAGAAGGAGCTGAACGGCCTCGAGGGCGTGTCGGTGGAGTTCAAGCGCGGCGCGCTGCGGTCGCTCGTCCACCGCTACACGAAGGAGTCCGGCGTCCGCTCCCTGGAGCGCGAGATCGGCTCCATCTGCCGGAAGATCGCGAAGGACGTGCTGAAGAAGGGGCTCGCCGACGCGCCTCCGTACGTGGTGACGGAGAAGCTCGTGCAGAAGTACCTCGGGCCGCCGAAGTACCGCTACGGCACCGCCGAGGAGCAGGACCAGATCGGCCTCACCACCGGCCTCGCCTGGACCGAGCTGGGGGGCGAGCTGCTCACCGTCGAGGCGCAGGTGATGCCGGGGAAGGGCAAGGTCACCATCACCGGCAAGCTCGGCGAGGTCATGCAGGAGTCCGCCCAGGCCGCGATGAGCTACGTGCGCGCGCGCGCCGAGCTCCTTGGCCTCGACAAGCGCTTCCTCGAGAACGTGGACATCCACGTCCACGTGCCGGAGGGCGCCATCCCCAAGGACGGGCCCTCGGCCGGCATCACCATGGCCACCACGCTCGTCTCCGCACTCTGCCGCTTCCCGGTTCGCCGCGACGTGGCGATGACCGGCGAGATCACCCTCCGCGGCCGGGTCTTGCCCATCGGCGGCCTGAAGGAGAAGGTCCTCGCCGCGCACCGGGGGGGCATCAAGAAGGTGCTCATCCCCAAGGAGAACGGGAAGGACATCCGCGAGATCCCGAAGAAGGTCCGCGAGCGGCTCGAGATCGTCCTCGTGGAGAGCGCCGACGAGGTGCTGCGCGAGGCGCTGGTGCTCGAGCACCCGGAGACCTTCCTGCGCAAGCCCGAGACGATGCCCTCGCCGCCCGCGGACGAGTCGGCCGGCGCGCAGGCGTAGGCGACGGCTGCTCGCGGCCCCTCGGCTGATCGCGCTCTCGTTGGTGTTGACCCACCCACTCCCCCGCGCCAGCCGGCGAGAGGGGGCTCGCGTGCCGTGAGGCCTCGGTCCCCGGGGAGCCCGGGGGCCTCGGGCCCGAGGCTGCGCTCGGCAATCCCGCGGCGGCCGGCCGTCGAATCACCTCTCGTTCAGCATCAGGTAGGGATGCGCGTCGATGTCCACGCCGAACCCGAGCAGCGCCCACGCCCGTTCGCCCTCGAAGCCGGCCAGCGAGTCGTGATCGTTGTCGAGGAGGATCCGGGTGCTTGCGCCCGACGGCTCGAGCAACCTGAGCGCGTCCTCGGTCACCACCAGGGCGCGCCCCGCGGCGCTGCGCGCCGCCGCGAGTCGCATCCTCCCCCACGCGAGCTGGTCCAGCGTGGTCGATCCGCTCCAGCCCGACGGTCCGTACGAGAGCCACACCACTTCGAGCAGGTCGCTGTCGCCCACCACGTCGAACAGCCAGGCGTCGCTCGCGTCGCGCGCCAGGAGAACCGGCGCGTAGGACCGACGGGTTTCGGGCACGCTCGCGCACGTCCACCCGCTGCTCGTCCGGGTGGCAAGCTGGTAGCCCGTTCCGTCCGAGAGGACGGCCATGGGCACGCCGTCGTCGCCAACCGAGAGGAAGTTGTGTCCCACGGGTACGCCGGCACAAGGGATGTCCTCGGGTGACCAGCCGAGCGTACTGGATGAGTAGCGAGCGCCGCCCGAGGACTGCCAGGCGCCGTGCAGCTCCTCTCCGTGAGCGACCAGCGAGGCGCCGGACGATCCGTTCCCGTCCAGCTTCAGATCCGGGCTCGGAAGACCCGAGTCGTGGAGCCACAGGCCGGTCACGTCAGCGGTGCCCGTGTCGATACCGTAGACCAGAGCGGCCCGGGCCGACGTCCGCGCCGACGCCTTCCAGCTGGGGTTCTGCACCGGCGACCAGGTCCACGCGCCGGGAACCCCCAGCGAGTACCCCCAGGAACCGGGCAGCAGCCAACCGATCCCGGGATCTCCGCTGGCCACGTCGGAGCCCGGCATCTCGACGATCCGTGCGTCGAAGAAGGTGGCGACCGGATCGTGCCAGACGAGCACCTCGAGCGTGCTCGGTGGGAAGGGGATCTGATAGTCGTCCGGGGAGAGCAACCAGCGAGAGAGGCCCACGCCATGGACAACGGTGTAGGAACTCGTGCCCTGGGGGATCCGCTCGTGTGCGAAAAGCTTACCCACGTATGGCCATCCGAGGATCCACATGGGGCCCCCGCAGGCGGTGCGGTTCGTCCAGGTGACTGTCACGTCGTCGCCGTTGACGGTCGCGGCGAGGTCCCCCGGCGCCAGCCGCTGGGCCGTCGGGCCGGGGAACTCCAGGGCGGCGCTCGCCACGCCACGGCGGACGTAGGACAACCGGTACCAGGGATGGGCGCCGTCCACCCACCCGGCGAGTTCCACGTCGGCGTAGGACGCGGCCGTGCCCGGGAGGTCGACCTCCGGCCGCGCGACCGTTGTCCCGTCGCAGCGGATCCACGCCCGCTCGATCCGTACCGTGTCCGCAACGACGGCGTGGCCCGTCCACGAGACGTCGAACGCGTTCGTGGATGCGACGATCGTCGGGTCACTCGGTGCCCGGACACCGAGCTGGATGCTCGCCGAAGGTCCCCAGGGCCCGGGACCGGAGGCCGTGAGGACGCGTGCTCGGAACGCGGCGATGGAGGCGTCCGGGACGCCAGGAATCCTTATCAGGACCGGCGACTGAACCTGTCCGCTGGCGGTGCCGATCGATTCGCCGTCGATGGACGCCTCGACCTGCACCGAGAGAGTGCCCAGGTAGCCCCAGGTGATCTGAACCACCTCCACGTCGGGGGTGAGGTAGACGTGGACCGTCAGTACGGGCGGCTCGCTCTTCGGCGGCGGCGAGGAGCACGCCAGAAGCAGTGAACCGGCGACGATGCCCGCTTGCATTCGGGCGGTGAAAGGAGACATGGAGCGCATCCGTTCGTGGTCAATCTAGCAAAGCTGGATCCGATGCGGGGATCCGCCGACCTCGCGACGTTTCTCGGCCTCCCAAACGGTCGAGTAGATGGCGAGATTGCCCACCCTCTCCCCCGCGCCAGCCACGCGCCAGCCGGGGAGAGGGGGCTCGCGTGCGCCGTGAGGCCTCGTCCCCGGGTGAAGGCCCCGCTACAGGCTCACGCTCCTCGGGAACGTCGGCGGCATGCGGGCCCTCGTGGCCTGCTCGAACGCGTAGGCGAGCGCGAGCAGCCGCGGCTCGGACCAGGCCTTCCCGATGAACGAGAGGCCCACCGGGAGCCCGTGGTAGAAGCCCGCCGGCACCGTCACGTGGGGCGTCCCGGCCACCGCCGGGTACGTCGAGCTCGAGATCGTGAGGGGGTCGCCGTTCAGGAGGTCGGTCGTCCAGGCCGGGCTGTCCGTCGGCGCGACGATGGCGTCGAGGCTCTCCTTGTCCACGAGCCCGTGGATGTCGCGCCGGGCCGCGCCGCAGGTCTCGAGCGCCTTCCTGTACGCCGGGTCGTCGAGCCCGCCCTTCTTCGAGGCGCTCACCACCGTCTCCTGACCGAACCAGCGCAGCTCCTCGTCGGCGTGCGCCTCGTTGAAGGCGGCGAGCGCCTCGAGGTCGCCGATGGGCCCGCCCCGCCGCGCCAGGTAGGCGCCGAGGTCCGCCTTGAACTCGAAGAGCAGCACCTCCAGCTCCGCCGCGTCGTAGGCTTCGGAGGAGAGCTCCACCTCCACGAGCGTCGCGCCCCGCGCGCGGAGCACGTCGAGCGCCGGCCGGATCACCCGGTCCACGCCGACGTGCTTCCCGAGGAGGTTCTTGACCACGCCGAGGCGGGCGCCGGAGAGCGCGTTCGCATCCAGGCCGGCGAGGTAGTCGCGCGCCTGCGGCCGGTCCGGGTTGGCCGTGGCGGCGTCGTTCGAGTCCACGCCCTCGATGGCGGCGAGGACGAGCGCGACGTCCCGCACCGTGCGCCCCATCGGGCCGGCGGTGTCCTGGGTGTGCGCGATCGGGACGATCCCGGCGCGGCTCACGAGGCCGACCGTCGGCTTCACGCCCACGAGGGCGCCGTGGCTGGAAGGGCTCACGATGGACCCGTCGGTCTCCGTGCCGATGGCCACCGCGCAGAGGCTCGCCGCCGCAGCCGCGCCCGAGCCGGAGCTCGAGCCGGAGGTGTTGCGATCGAGGGCGTAGGGGTTCCGGGTGAGGCCGCCGCGGCCGCTCCAGCCCGACGTGGAGCGGTCGCCGCGGAAGTTCGCCCACTCGGAGAGGTTGGTCTTGCCGAGCAGCACCGCGCCCGCCGCCCGCAGCCGCTCCACGACGAAGGCGTCCCTGGCCGGCCGCGGCGCGTTCGCGAGCGCGAGCGAGCCCGCCGTGGTCAGCATGCGGTCCGCCGTGTCGAGGTTGTCCTTCACGAGCACGGGGATCCCGTGCAGCGGGCCGCGCAGCTTGCCGTCCTTCCGCTCGCGGTCGAGGCCGTCGGCGATGGCGAGCGCGTCGGGGTTGGCCTCGATGACGGCGCGAAGGGCAGGCCCCTTCCGGTCGAGCGCGTCGATGCGTGCCAGGTACGCCTCGGCGAGCCTGCGCGCCGTGAGGCGGCCTGCGGCCATCGCGGCGGAGAGGTCGGCGACGGTGGCCTCCTCGATCGGGAAGGCCGCGGAGCCGCCCTTCCTGGGCGGGGCCGGCGCCGCGGTCGGGGCAGCCGAGGCCCTGCCCGCGAGCAACGAGCCGCCGGCGGCGAGGGTGGCGGACAGGAACGTGCGGCGGCCGATGGAGCGGCGGGCCATGTGACCTCCCGGGATCGGGAGAGCCTACCGGATCACGCGCCGGTGCGCGCGGCGGGCCGCGCGGCGTCGAGGAGCTGGCGCACGCGGGAGACCAGGGCGTCGGGCGTGAACGGCTTGTTGAGGAGGGGGGCCTCGAGCTCGCCGGGCGCCCCCGACACGAACCCCGACATGAACAGCACGGCCAGGGCCGGCCTGCGCTCGCGAAGCCTCCGGGCCAGCGTCCTGCCGTCCATCCCGGGCATGGCGATGTCGGTCACCAGGATCGAGACGCCGTCGAGCCCGCTCTCCACGAGGCGCAGCGCGCTCTCCCCGTCGCTCGCCGAGAGGACGTTGTAGCCGCGGCGCTCGAGCGCGCGGGCCGCCAGCGCGCGGATCCCGGCCTCGTCCTCGACGAGCAGCACCGTCTCGCCGCCTCCCTGCTGCTCCGGGGCGGGCACGGCCCGGAGCGGCTCCGCGGGGACGTTCTCGGCGCGCGGCAGGAACACCGAGATGCGGGTGCCGCGGCCCGGCGCCGTGCTGACGCCGATGACCCCGCCGGCCGCTTCCACGATGCCGTGCGCCGCCGCGAGGCCGAGGCCGCTGCCGCGGCCGGTCGGTTTCGTGGTGAAGAACGGCTCGAACATGCGCTCGCGGGTGGGGGCGTCCATGCCCTCGCCGCTGTCCTCGACGGTGATGCGGACCCAGGCACCCGCCGGCACCCCGGCGGCGTCCTCGGCGCGCGGTCCGGGACCGAGCACCTCGTTGGCGGTCTCGAGGGTGAGCGTGCCGCCCTCGGGCATGGCGTCGCGCGAGTTGACGACCAGGTTGAGGACGAGCTGCTCGAGCTGGGTGGGATCCACCCGCACCGGCCAGGCGACCGGGGCGAGCCTGAGCGTCCGCGAGATGCGCGGGCCGACGAGCGGCACCGCCATGCGGTCGACGGCACCCACCAGCTCGTTGGGGTCGAGGACGCGGGGCGAGCTCGGCTGGCGGCGCGCGTAGGTGAGGAGCTGACGGGTGAGCCGGGCCGCCCGCTCCGCCGCCTCGGTGGCGACCTCGGCGTCGCGGGTCGGCTGCGAGCCGGGCGGCAGCGCGTCGCGGACGAGCGCCAGGTGGCCGATCACCGCGGTGAGGAGGTTGTTGAAGTCGTGGGCCAGGCCGCCGGCGAGCTGGCCGATGGTCTCCTGCCGCTGCGCCTGCTGGATGGCGGCGTCGCGCAGCCGGAGCGCCTCGTGGGCGCGCTCGGCCCGCTCCCGCTCGGTGCCGAGGGCGGCGACGAGCATGCCGGTGGCGAGGAGCGCGTCGGTGAGGTTCACCACGAAGTAGGAGAGGAAGAGCACCTCGCCGGTCGCGGTCCACGGGCTCGCCCCGTAGAGCTCGAGCGCGAGGTCCCACGCGTCGGAGAGCGCCGCCACGGCGAGCGCGACGGCCAGCGGGCGCCGGGAGGGCAGGTCCCGGCGGCGCAGCACCATCACGGTGAGGCCCACCGCGACCAGCACCCCGACGAAGTAGGTGCGGAAGGGCACCACCACCCAGTCCGGCGCGGCGCCCGAGGAGACGAGGAGGTGAATGCGGATGCCCGCAGCGGTCATGCCCAGCACCGCGAGCGCGAGCGCCACTTTCTCGCGCCGGGTGGGCGCGCGGAAGCCGAGGTACAGGAGCACGCCGACGGCGAGCACGGCCCGTGCGGCGAACGCCCCGCCGATCATGAGGGAGCGGATGACGACCCAGCTCCACTGGCCCTCCTCCGCGTGGAGGGCCATCGACAGGCCCTCGAGCGACCAGATGCCGAAGTACAGACCCCAGTAGACGGCCCAGCGGAGGAGATACGGCTGGCCGTACAGCCGCCAGGTGAACGAGAGCGCAAGGGCGAGGACGGCCGAGAAGACGGCCGAGCTGGCCAGGCTCTGGACGATGACGAGGGTCCCGCCGGTCGGCATCTGCGTCCATCATCCTCCATGCGGAGCGGGGGGTGAAGCGGCCACCCTGGCGTAGTAGCGATGCGCGCCGCGCGCGCTGGCGAGCGGGGTCAGCCCGAGCCGGGCGAGGTCCCACCCCGGCGCACCGTCCTTCACCACGACCCACCGCCGGGCCACCCGGCGTGCCTGGGCGACCGCGCGGGGCGACAGCGGGCGCGCGTCCGCGAGGCGCCTCACCGCGTCGAAGCCGCCCGGCGCGGGCCGGGCCGTGCGGAACATCGGGTCGAACACCACCACGTCGAAGCTGCCGTCCGGCTGGGTGGCCAGGAAGTCGGAATGGTCGGCGGCCAGGACCTCGACGCGCCGCGCCGCCGGATCGCACAGGCGCTCGAGCCCTTCCGCCACCCAGGCCGCCAGGGCCTCGACCGACTCGAGGCCCACGACCCGCCCGCCGGGGCCGACCGCCTCTGCCGCCACGAGGGCGTCGGCGCCCAGGCCCACCGTCGCGTCGAGCACCCGGTCGCCCTCGCCGAGCGAGCAGGCCGCGAGGAAGGGGTCGCGCCTCGTGGCGGGGACCGGCAGCCCGGCCCGCAGGCGGCGGAGCCACTTGACCCGAAGTGCGGCCATCCCGGGCGACCAGCGGTGCTCGTCCCCCTGCAGATCGAGCACGCTCGCGGAGCGGGAGAGCACCAGCATGCCGTCCGCTCCCGCGGCCGCCCGCACGTCCTCGAGCGCCGATCGGCCCCGGGGCGCGAACGGGAGCCCGTGGCGCGCCGCCGCGGCGCGGGCGGTGGCCTCGTCGGCGGCGGAGGGCAAGAGGGGCGTCGTGACCGCGATCTTCACGGAGCTCGACGGTGCCGCGGGCCCCGACCGCGCGCAAGGTGCGAGCGCGGGTCCGCCGCGTTAGGAACCCGGCATGAGCCTGCCCGTCGTGCCCTCCTCGCCCATTCACGATCCGGTGGCGAGCCCCGCCGCGGGCAGCGACCTCGACGGGGCGCAGATCCGCTCGCTGGAGCAGGAGATCCGCAAGCTGGCCCGCGAGCGGGACGCGATCATCCTGGCGCACAACTACCAGCTGCCGGAGGTCCAGCGCGTGGCCGACCACGTCGGCGACTCGCTCCAGCTCGCCATCACCGGCCGCGACGTGCCGCAGGCGACCATCGTCTTCTGCGGCGTCCACTTCATGGCCGAGTCGGCCAAGGTGCTGGCCCCGGCGAAGCGCGTGCTCCTGCCGAACCTGTCGGCGGGCTGCTCGCTCGCCGACTCGATCACGCCCGAGTCGCTCGAGGACTGGAAGGCCCGCTACCCCGACCACGCGGTGGTCACCTACGTGAACTCGACGGCCGAGGTGAAGGCGCTGTCCGACGTGTGCTGCACGAGCGCCAACGCCGCCTCGGTGGTGCGCTCCCTGCCCCAGAAGAAGATCCTCTTCACCCCCGACCGCAACCTGGGCGCCTGGGTGAGGTCGAAGGTCCCGGAGAAGGAGGTCGTGGTCTACGACGGCGCCTGCCCCGTGCACGACGTCCTGCGCTCGGCCAACGTCGAGAGCGTGAAGCACGACAGGCCCCGGGCCCTGGTCATCGCCCACCCCGAGTGCCGCGCCGACGTGCTCGAGATCGCCGACGAGATCTGCTCGACCACCGGCATGCTCTCGGCGGTGGCCCGTCACCCCGAGACGAAGACCTTCATCGTCGCCACCGAGCACGGCATCGTCCACCAGATGCGGGAGCGCTGGCCCGATAAGGAGTTCGTGGTGGCGGACGGCTGCCTCGGCTGCCGCATGCACTGTCCGTACATGAAGATGATCGACCTCATGATGGTGCGGGACGCGCTCGTGCGCGGGAAGCACGAGATCCGGGTGCCGGACGACGTGGCGGCCGGAGCCCGGCGCGCGCTGGAGCGCATGATCGCCGTACCGCGCGACGCCTGAGCGCTTTGACACCCCAACGGGCCCCGCCTATAAGTCCATCGTGAACCGGCTCAAGGTCTGGATCTTCACGCTGCTCGTGGCGGCGGCCGGAGCGGCCGGCCTGCGGGTGCACGTCCAGGCCCTCCGCCAGGAGGCGATCGCCGGGCTCGACGCCCGCCTCTCCTCCGCGGCCGGGCACGTGGGCACCTCGCTCAGGGCCGCGCTCCGCGAGGCGGCGGCCGCGTCCGCGCTCGCCGCGCGCGAGCCGGCGCTGCGGGCGGCGCTTGCACCCAGGGTGGAACCGGCCCTGCCGCGCAAGAAGGGCAAGCTGGCGCCCCAGCCGGAGCCCGCGAAGGAGGACGCCGCCCAGCAGGCCGCGGCCGACGCCGCGCTCGCGGTGGCCGAGGGGGCGCTCACGGGGAGCCTTCCCGCCGGGCGCGTGGCGATGGCGGCCAGCCAGGGCGTGCTCTCGCGCCGCCCCGTGGGCGGAGATCCGGACGCGCTCCTGCGCGGCGCCGCCGAGGGCACCGCCCGGGCGGCGTTCGCCCGCAGCGACGGGAAGCTCTGGGCTGCCGCCGGCGCCCCGGCCGGCGACGGTGCCGGCGTGGCCGTGCTCGTCCCGCTCGGCGAGGCATGGGCCCGTGCGCTCGCCGCGGCGTCGGGCGTGGACGTGACCCTCGCCGCTCCCGACGTGAAGCCGGTGGGGACGGCCCGGGCCTCCGACGTGGCCGCCCTGGTGGCCGCCGCCCCGCGCGCGGCCACGGCGGCGGTGGACGGGGGAGCGCTCTCGCCGGTGGACGTGGGCGTGAAGGCCATCCCGGTCCAGCTGCCGAAGCTGGGGCCGCTCCTCGATCGCG